>Ga0137401_10000325_pt1 | contig 17952 bp, 13 predicted proteins | sample CZOMad1_1_16fung_FD_108286 | JGI IMG/M metagenome (GOLD analysis project Ga0137401, IMG submission 108286) | Vadose zone soil fungal communities from Angelo Coast Range Reserve, California, USA - CZOMad1_1_16fungal (Illumina Assembly) | ecosystem: Environmental > Terrestrial > Soil > Vadose...
GAAGGCCTTCACCTTCTCGGCTACACGAAGCGCGAGAGCGAGTTTCTTTTCCTTGTGGCTACGCACTCTGGTTACTTCACAAACCGCCAGTTCAAATTGTTCGCGCAAACCGAATCGGGATCGGTGTCCCATGCATTTATTCGCAAGCTCCTGGACCGAAAACACGCGAGCTTTCACGCGTACCGCTCCGGCGGGCGTGTCTATCACCTTTTCGCTCGGAAGGTGTACCAGGCCATCGAGCGGGAGAATCTGCGGACCCGCAAGAAGCACGAACTGGAGTACGTGAAGACACGGTTGGTCGCTCTGGACTTCGTCCTCGGGCACCCCCAGCAACGCTATCTGGAAACCGAGGCGGAGAAGGTCGCGTTCTTTGAGAAGGAATGGAACGTAAGCAGAGAGGCTCTCCCAGTGAAGCAGTATCGGGCCAGAAAGTCTGCCGAAATTACGCCTCGGTATTTCGTGGACCGCTTTCCCATGTTTGTGGACAGGCTCTCTTCGCCCCCTGTGGTCAGCTTTACGTATGTGGATGCGGGAGCCGTGACGCTCGAAGCCTTTGGCACGCACTTGCGCTCCTATCTTGGATTATTCCAGGCGCTTCCGAAGCTGGAGTTTGTCTATATAGCTCCCACTGCCCGGTTGTTTCAGGCGGCGGAGTCGGAGTTCCATCACGTGCTGTACGGAGTCCGCGACCTGACCAAATCCGTAGGCGTGTTGGAGTACTTCCGGGTCCGCAAGGCATGGGAGGCAAAGGAACGTGTAGCGAGCGCTGACGTGGTCTTGCTGAAAGAAGCGCAGGTCCGTTACGTGGGCCGAAAGTTCGAGGAGCTGTACGAAAAGTGGCGTCATGGGGCTATCGCGGACGGCGAAGTGATAAGCGGTGCGGAGCAGGCGTGCCCATCCCAGAAGGGTATTTTCCGAAGTATGTTTTGTGGCTCATCGCTGAAGGTCTTTACCGACCCGCGAGGAAATGAAACGGAAAGCTCTGCGGACAAAGACACTGCTGGCGTTTTACCTGAGATTTCCGCCAATCGATCTGCGCAGATCTCTGAAGCATGAGGAGCGAACTGCCATGAATTCAAGGATATTGGAGCGACGAGTGACGACTTTGGAGGCGGCGCAAAAGGATGCTTCCGGGACGGAACGAGGTACCGAAGCGGCTTTTCGTGTGGATTTGCGGCCAGGTTTCCAGTGGCCGCAAGTAGAAGTAGCAAGAACAGAAGGAGATGACCGGCGACGGAGCATCGGAGTCGAGCGAGGAGAAAACCGAATTTTGGGCGGTAGCGACCCCACTTTGAGCGGCTTGGCAGCCGCCCAACGCCTTCGGCGCCGGGGGTCGCTACCGCCCAAGTTGTCCAGCAGACTTCCTCGCCCCGTCGCCGGCAGAGTTGCAGGCAAAGAAAGCAACTACTTTGAATCACTAACAGCCGAGGAGATGAAGACATGGCCCTGATCCCGAAGGTAGAACCCAAGCAAGAAAAGAAGGTAGTTTCAGCGCGCCTCGACGAGGAAGCGCACACAATGCTCCAGCGCTATGCGGCTTTCCTTGGAGGCGCGACGCATGAGTACATCATTGGTGAATCCTTAAAGCGTCTCTTCCGCCGAGACAAGGAGTTCAATGAGTGGCTTGAAAAGAATCATAGAGGTTCGACTGCAACCTCTGACGTGCCTCAAGCCACAAGCCCAACTTCCAAGAAGACAACAACGACAGCGCCAACGGCAGCATGATTCAACGCGTCCTCAACTCGAAAAACTTCCTTGCAGTGTTGTTAGCGCTGATGACCGGGACAGCCCTCTACTTCCAGATGCCCTGGCCGATGACGACCGCGCTTGCTCCAGTGACCTGGAACGAATACTTCCTCCGTGTGATCGGTCTCAGGGACCCGTGGACTTATGCGGTGCTGAAAGCTTCCTATCACATCATGCTTTTCACGACTCCCTACATCGGCTATTCATTCTTGCTGTCCGCGCTCTACATCTTTACGTTGCGCCCGAGACGATCACCAAAGCCGCAGCCCTTGCCACTTTACCCAGCTGTGGAATCTCGGAATCAGCTCAGCGTCGTCATAGGGGAAATTCACAACCCTCGACTTCCGGTTCCCGCCGAGAACCCCACTTGGCTCATCATTCCGGAGCGCGGACTGTTTACCGGCACAATCATGATTGGTGCCACCGGTAGTGGAAAGACAGCTGGGGGAATGTACCCATTCACCGACCAATTGTTGGGCTATCGCGCAGCAGACGCGGATGCCAAAGCGAGTGGGCTGATACTTGAAGTTAAAGGCGACTTCTGTGGCAAGGTTAAAGAGATCCTGGTGCGGAGAGGCCGCGCCGACGATTACGTCGAAATCGGCCTGGATTCCGAATGGGCTTACAACCCTCTTTACAACGATCTTGAAGGCTACGCGCTGGCCTACGGAATCGCATCCTTATTAAACAACCTGTTTGGCAAGGGGAAAGAACCGTTTTGGCAGCAGGCATACACGAACCTCGTCAAGTTCATCATCATCCTGCATCAGGTCGGTTTCGGTTACGTCACACTGTTCGATGTCTACGAGTCGGCTATCTCGGCGCAAGTGCTCGAAAGAAAGATGAAGCAGGCCGAGGAAAACATCGTGGGGAAATCCTTTCTCACCGTCTCACGCGAATCCTTCCAATCTTACGCGCGAGAACTTGCTGAAGCTGGCTTCGACGCAGATGAGAGCGGGCAGCTTTACCGTGTGGCGGATTCCTCCGCAGCAAGAGAGGTTTTGCAGAAAGTTGGGATTGAGCCGACCGTCCAAAATGAAAACAGTCCGAATGCCGTTGATCAGGATAGAAAGGAGCAGCTTGAAGCGGTTAAGCGCTGGTACAACGACGATTGGAAGAATATCGATAAGAAGCTGCAAAGCTCCGTTGTCGAAGGTATTTCGGTTTTTCTCTCACTCTTTGACGACAATCCACGCGTCAAACGCATGTTCTGTCCGCCTCTGGAACTGTATCGCCAACCTGAAGCGAAGGCATCTGGACGGAAGCCCCTTCCTCAGATCGCAACCTTATTAGAGCAAGGTAAGGTCGTTGCCTTGAATTTTCCAGCAAGCATGAACCCTGGGTTGGCGCGAGCCATCGGCGTGATGCTCAAGATGGACTTTCAACGGGCCGTCTTGAATCGAATCCCGCATATTGCGAAGAATCCCAGCAAAGAGTGGCGTCCCATTGTGTTTGTCTGCGATGAATACCAAGAGCTTGCCACCGTCGGAGTGAACGAGCCGAGTGGCGATGAAAAATTCTTTTCGCTCTCACGGCAAGCAAAGTGCGTCCCGCTAGTAGCGACGCAGAGCATTAGTTCGCTGCAATCAACTCTCCCAGGGGAAACGTGGCGAACTCTGCTGCAAACCTTCCGCACAAAGATATTCCTGTCGTTGTCAGACGACTTCTCCGCAAAGATTGCGAGTGAATTGTGCGGTCAGGAAGAGAAGTGGCGCGTCAACTACAATATCTCGGAAAGCGGGCACGATTCCAGAGTGAGCTATCTGACCGGCAAGCCGCTGGCTGACAAGGCTCACATCAGCACCTCCAAGACGTACAGTCAGCAGCGCGACTACAGGTTCGACATGAAGACGTTCACGGAACTGAAGAACGCGCAATCCATCACCCTTGCTTACGACGGGCTAAACCCGATGCCGCCGATGTTTTGCTATCTGAAGCCCTACCTCAATGACGTGAACAAGTCCTATTTTCGTCAGCTCGCTGAGGGGCAATTGTGATGAACGGTTTCGAGCTTATTCTTCCGTTTCTCCGTCCGATCCAACATCTCATCTTGGACCCTGACATCAGCGAAATCATGGTCAACGGGCCGGAAAGGATCTTCATTGAGAAAGCCGGGTATCTTCAAGCGGTTCCCGGAGTGAAACTCACACCCGAATCTCTCATCGTGGCTGTCAAAAACATCGCCAGACGCCTGGGCGACGATATCTCGGAAGCCAAGCCAATCTTGGACTCGCGTCTACCTGACGGAAGCCGAGTAGCCGCCGTAATTCCACCCTGTAGTATTCACGGTGTAGCTCTGACGATTCGGAAGTTCAACTCACGCAGATTCAAGATGAGGGACCTCATTGAAGTTGGAACGCTAACTGCCGACCTCGCTGGCCAGTTGGAAGAGTGCGTTGCGCAGCGCAAGAACATACTCATCTGCGGGGGAACTTCCAGTGGAAAAACGACTCTTGCCAATGTATTGACGGAGTTCATTCCCGACCATGAACGTATTGTCTTGATTGAGGACACCGCAGAAATACAAATTCAGAAAGACAACGTCCTTCGCTTCGAAGCGCGGCGCGCGCAAGATACTCTACCAGCCGTGACGATCCGTGATTTGTTGAAAGCTACCCTCCGTCATCGCCCAGACCGAATCATCCTCGGCGAAATTCGGGGCGGCGAAGCGTTCGATCTACTTCAGCTCTTGAACAGCGGCCACAGCGGAACAATTTCCACCGTCCATGCCAATTCGGCCTTGCAAGGCATTTCCCGATTTACGTCGTGCGTGTTGCAGAGCGATGTAGCAATTCCATATCGAGCCATCCGATTGAGCATTGCAGAAGCTCTTCATTTCGTCATCCAGATAGACCGTCGACCTGGGCGGCGATTCATAACTGAGGTTTTGGAACTCCGCGGCATGGATGTGGAAGCCGACACGTACAACGTCAACCTCGTCTATAGTAGTCGCGGAGACAGGCGATTCCCGGACTAGACGTCTGTGAATGAGCTGATCGAGAACCCGCCAAGGATTCGGTCAGAGCCATATTCGCTTTGTCTTCGCCTTGCCTGTAGTATGATACAAGACAGACAGTTCCGTTAAAACGCTGGACCCGGACTAGGGCAGGATGGCGCGTTGGGCAAACCGTATTGGTCTGACTTAGAGAACTTGCAAAGGACTTGGGATTGGGCGCACCAAGCTGAGATGGAGAACTTTCAGCGCGCGGTGCGGTCGTCTGTGGGCTCGAGACTGGTCAGCATAGGGTCGGGTGGGTCTCTGAGCGTTGCGGCGTTTGCATCCTACATACACAACCTTTACACAACCCAAGGATCGGAAGCAGTTTCTCCGTTGCACGCTGCCGAACTACAGGGTGTGCGAGATGCAGCGGTTTTTCTGTTCAGCGCCGGGGGATCAAATCCCGATGTATTGGGAATTTGCCGACGATTGATTAGTGCTGAGCCGAAAGCGCTTGGTGTTTTGTGCCTGCGAGCTGGGTCGCCACTAGGGCGATTGTGTCGCCAGTACGAATATGTCGGCTTCACAGAGTTAGATCTACCATCCGGAAAAGATGGATTCGTAGCCACGAATTCGCTGCTTGCATTTGCGATCCTTCTTCACAGAGCTTATGCAGACTGTACCTACGCCATTCCTAAAGAAGAGACCACTCTTGAACAGCTCATCGCCGGTCAAAAGGCGCTTGGCGATTGGATGAACGACCTAAGGCGAGCTTCGGCCCCATTGTGGAAGAGAGAGCATCTCCTTGTTCTCTATGGTTCTCGAGCTGCAGAAGCAGCTACCCGAGATATGGAGTCGAAATTCAGCGAAGCCGCGATTGGCCCGATCCAAGTCACAGACTTTCGGAATTTTGCACATGGTCGACATCACTGGCTAGATAAGAGAGGTGCTGAAACTGCAGTTTTGGCGTTTATCAGCGAACAGGATAAGGAGATCGCCGCGCGGACTCTGAAGCTACTGCCGAGAAAAATACCGACACTGAAGATCGATATCGGCCGCCATCGCAGCTACGGCGCGATAAAGGCTTTAGTTTCTTCCTTGTTTCTATCAGGGTTCGCGGCGGAAGCCCGGGGCATCGACCCGGGGCGGCCACGTGTAATCACATTTGGCAGAGAAATCTATCACCTAAATATCTGGAATCACCGTCAGAAGGGGCGCCTCAACGCAACAGAGGAGGTTGCAATTGAACGAAAGACAGGTAAGCCCGTTGCATTCTTGGCTCCCGAGCAGCTGGAGCACTGGAGAGGTGAGTTCCGGAAATTCATGTCGGGACTAAGGGAATCCACCTTTGATGCTTTGGTATTGGACTACGACGGGACGATCTGCGATGAAAAATACCGGTTCGGCGCGCTGCCGAAAATCATGTCCTTGTCGCTGAATCGGATCTTGAAGGACGGGGCGCGCGTCGGAGTCGCGACCGGTAGAGGAGATTCAGTTCGAAAGGCGCTGCGCGAATGCATCCACCGTGAATTATGGCCCCAAGTTACCGTCGCCTATCACAATGGATCCACGATATCGAATCTGGAGACTGAGATGGTCGATTCCTCCGATTTAAACCGCTCCGACCGAATTCGAGAATTGGCGACAAAACTTGAGCGGTCGTATGTTGTCAGTGCGATCGCTACATTGAAGTCCAAACCCGACCAGATCAGCGTAATTGCTAAACATCCCGGGGACTCGAAACGCATTTATGACATCGTCTGCAGCATCGCCGCGGCGGATTTCATCCAAGGCATTTCTTGTGTAAAATCGTCGCATTCGGTTGACATTCTTAGCCGGGGCTTTGGCAAAGCAGCAATTTTTCAGACGCTCGCCAAGGTGGTAAGTGCGCCACAGGGCTCATTTTTGTGTATCGGAGACTTAGGTGCGTGGCCGGGAAATGACTATCAGCTCCTCGGCGTGCCGTATTCTCTGTCGGTGCTCGAGGTCTCGCAGGACCCCGGAACTTGTTGGAATATAGCGCCTCGGGGGGTTAGAAATAGTCAGGCGACAAGGTTTTTACTCGACCAGTTACATTGTTCTCGCGGTATTATCCGATTCGGAAGAGCCTCAGGGAGGAAACCTCGGAGCGAGCGTTGAACCAAGACCTAGCGTTGTCAGTGTTGGGCGAGATCATGGCTTGGGACATGGAGCGTTCTCGAAAAGAGTTCGCCTGGCTTCAGCTCATGTCGCGTTTTCAGTATGACGGATACGGCGACTTCGTCGCTGGGGCGCGATTTATAGAAAGCCTCGCGGGTTGGCTCCAGCAATTTAAGCAAGAAGAACGAGCGGCGGCTTACGAATTTGTGAAAACGCGACTAATCTACTTTAACCCTGCTGAAATCCATCACCTAATCGAGTCTTCCTATCCAGAATTCGTTCGCCCAAGAATTGTCCGCGACGTCGCCGAACTGCTCGGCAAACCGCATTACCTTGTTTGGTCAGACCCGAGGGCATTGGACCGTTACCGGCAGCTACTCCGACGGTCTCTGTTTTTCGGATTGAGCGACGGAGCCAGGATCGATGTATTCCGCCGCTCCACTACTGGAATCATCAGCAACGAACAGATTCTCCTGGCAACGGAGATCGCCCACGGAAAGTGGCAGCAGCTGCTCGAAAAACTAAGAGACGCCTTGGGTGAGAACGACGCGCGCTTCAAATTCCTCTATCTTATAGACGATTTTGTTGGCACTGGGACGACCCTTCAGGGCAAACTCAAACGCCTTTGGAGAGATCTCAGCAAGGCCGATGCAGGCCAACGAAGTATTCTTTCTACGCACTTCGAGAAGGACTGGACGGTTGTGATCCATCTCTACATCACAACTCACGATATGGCGTCGGGAGGACTGCAAGAAAAGATCGCTGCGTTGAAAAAGGAAACGGGCCAAGACGGATGGTTCCCGGAAATTGAGCTTTCCTACCAACTCGTTTTGCCAAATTGGATCAAGATTGCCGAGGACAACGCTGGAGACTTTTGGCCATTGATCCAAAAATACTACAACAACGGAGTGGAAACCGAGCACACACGGAAAGGTGGCGGAAAGGATGTCCGCCTGGGATTCGGACAATGTGCCCTTCCGTTGATCTTCGAGCACAATACGCCCAACAATTCGATTCCGCTATTATGGGCTGAGGTCGAGACTAAAGATGGCCAACCTCGAATGAGGCCTCTGTTTCGGCGGCGGCAGCGACATACGGACTTGGCCTGACGGCCCATTATGGACAATCCATTTGAGCGACGCGCAACGGAGCAGGTTCGAAACGAAGAGGCATTTCTGAGCCTCGTTAGTCCAGAGCCCATCACTACCTACTTGCGCAAATTCGGATCAACAGGTCAGCTCTACGACCGTCTCGTTGTTGTTTTAGGAACCCCTGGAAGCGGAAAAACGACTATGGCCAAACTCTTTGAGTTCCCCATGGTCTCCATCTTGCTACGCAATAGTAGCTCGCAGGCACATAGAGCCTTACTGACCGCCCTGACGGAGTGCGGCTCAATTGCAAACGGTTCTCCGACTGTACTCGCCTGCCGATTGCCACTTGAGAGCGACTATCGCGAGATTTGGGAGCTTCCGTACTCTGAGGATTTTAAGGATGCTTTGCTCAAGGCTTTTGTTCAGGCCAGAGCGATCCTCGGTTGGTTCCGTCACTTGGCGCGGACAGGTGTTCGTCCGGAACGCGTCAAAGTCCTGACGACGGGCGGATCACACGCTGCCTCCGAGGCGATCGGCGGGCTCTCCGGCGATGCGGTGCTGCAAAAAGCGCAGGAAGTGGAAAGGGCTATCTACCGCGTGGTTGGCGCACTTCTGCCGCCTGGACAGAACGACTTAGGCGAGGATGTTACGCAAGCGTATCGCCCCTTCGACGTAATTGATAGCTTTTCCGTTCCCTTCGGCGAAAACTCAACGAGTCTTGAAATCCGTCCGCTAGCTGTGCTGGACGATGCGCATACTTTGCACCCTACACAGTTTCAAAATCTCACTCGTTGGTTGATTAAGAGGGAGCTGCGCGTATCGCGATGGGTATTGACGAGATTCGATGTACTGACGCCAGATGAGGCGATTGGCGCGCTGATCGCGGGAAACGGCGAGGAAGCTGAACTGCCTGGTGTGACCACAGCTCGCGAGATCACCCGAATTACTTTGCAGAGTGTTGGCGACAGGCGCGAACAGCGCTCTCAGTTCCGCAAAATGGCCAAGGATATGTCCGCGCGGTACCTGTCGCAGATGCCCGAGTTCGCATCGCGAAAATTGGTGTCCTTAGAAACGCTTTTGGTCAGTGAGACGGAACATTTGACATCTCCGAAAACGAACGAGTTGAGGAAACAGATAGACGCTTCGCAAAAGCGCCTGACTGTCTCTGAGGAGCGCAGGAAGAAGCTGATGGGAGACATTAACAAATATCGCCCCAGTTCGCGGATTCTCCAAGAAGATGAAAAACTTGCGATGCTGGACATTGCGATGCATCGCTACGCAAAACGCATCCCCCAGGGAGGATTGTTCGAGCAAGGCGGCGACCCGGACCCGAAGCGGCCTCTTTCAATCGACAGTTCTGTCTATGAGGCTGCGCGGTTGAGGCTGCTCCACTCGTACGGGCGCCCCTATTTTTTCGGTATCGACGATTTGTGCGACGCAAGCTCGGAGAACGCGGAACAATTCCTTCGTTTGGCCGCTATCCTTGTCGAATCGAGTGCCGTCCGACTGATCCGGGGCAAGCCCCCCGCGCTGCGTGCCTCGGAACAGAGCGCTCTTCTCCGGGAACGGGCCGGCGACTTCTTGCGCGACTGGAATTTTCCGCATTTTAATCATGTGAGAGCGCTCGTAGATTTTATCGGCAAGCGCTGTCTGACCGTCTCCCTTGAACCGAACGCTTGGATAGGAGCCGGAGCAAACGCATACGGACTTTTGCAGGAAGAATTCGACAGCATCAGTAACACGGCTCCCGACTTACTCCGAACGCTGAAATACGCAGTAGCTTACAGCGCCATCATTTTGGTGCCTCGATACGAGTGCAAAAATCGGTTGTGGTGCCTATTTGAACTAGGCGGCATCCCGATTCTGCACTACGGATTGTCGCTTAAGAGAGGTGGCTTCATCGAGGGGTCTTTGGAGGAACTACTTCCTAATGCGCGGAGCAACAGTTGAGTCCGCTGCTTCATTGGGACCGCTGCGTTGTGCAGAAGGATGCTGAAGTCGAAACGTTTGTTAAGGAGTATTTAGCGCAGTCACACCGACGAGTCTTGTTAATCGCCGGAGCGGGCTTTGATCCGCGGGCGACTCGAGCCTCCGAGCTGCTGGGCGCTCACTTACGAGAGCGGTTAACGGGACTTTTTATAAGAGAAGAGCGACCCAGTGCTGACGTGCGGTTGAAGCAGCGGGCGGACCGAAACCTGGAAAAGATGACGACATTTGTTGTGTCTTCAACGGTGCCCGAAATTCAGATTTTCGCATCGGACAATGCTGTCGTCGGTGGTCGCGAAGCAGTCAAAGCAATCGCCGGAATTCGCGTAGAGGATTTCACAGATATCATTCTCGATTGTAGTGCCTTGTCCAAGGGGGTATTCTTTCCTATCGTTAGGTTTCTGCTTCCAAAGACCCGGGGACTAAACTTTCATCTCCTTGCGGTTGATCAACCAAGGCTTGACGATAACATCTCACCGGTAATTTGGGAGCAAGCCAGTAGCGTCCATGGGTTCCGAGGAAACTTGAATGCGCCGGAGCATGAAGCCGCCGCGCGCCTCTGGCTCCCACAACTGGTGCCCGGCCAGCGCGTGACTTTGGATCTCATATTTCAGATGGTACGGCCCCATGACGTCTGCCCGATTCTCCCGTTTCCGTCATCCGACCCGCGACTTCCCGACAAACTGGTGGAAGCCTATGCAACCGAAATGGGGAGCGGATGGCAAGTCGATCCGAGGAACGTCGTGTACGCAGATGAACACAGCCCTCTGGACGTGTACCGCGCGATTGTTCGGATTCACGAGGCGCGAAAGCCCATTTTCGAAAGCCGAGGGTCGCAGATCATTCTCTCGCCAATCGGAGGGAAAATACTGTCATTAGGAGCTCTCTTGGCTGCTCTGGAGCACGATTTCCCCGTCATTTACGTGGAAGCCATTGCTTACCAAATGGATTTCTCGCAAACGGATGCGGTCAAACAGGAAAAAGAAACGCTCGTTCATGTCTGGCTGGAAGGTGAAGCATATGCCCAACAATAAAAATAAAGATGTTCGAACTAAACCGTCCCGGCCGGCTGTCGCCGGAATTGGATTGACGGCACTCGACGTGATTTGGGAGCAGGAATCACGGCAGTACCAGGTTGCAGCCGGCGGGACTTGTGGCAACGTCTTATGCATTCTCGCCTACTTCGGCTGGAAGTCCTCGGTGATTTCCCGGCTGGCTTGGGATGTCGCGAGCGGCGCGTTGGAAGAGGACCTCAAGAAATGGGGCGTCGAGACGAAATCCCTTCATCTAAAACCAAACGCAAGAACTCCTGTGATCATCGAAAAGGTCAAGAAGGACTCGTCCGGGGTGCCTTTCCATACATTCTCGTTTAACTGCCCGGGCTGCGGCGGCCGACTGCCACAATTTCAGCCCGTGGTATCGGAAGCCGTTCCGGCTCTAACAAAGAAAATAGCGAAAACGGATGTCCTCTTCATCGACCGTGTTTCACGAAGCGCGATAACACTAGCGCGTTCGGCGTCCGAAAACGGTGCGGTAGTTTTCTTTGAACCGTCCGCTTCCTCAAATCCAAAACAGCTAGCTGAGCTGCTAGAACTCTCACACATCGTCAAATACTCGCATGACCGAGTGAAAGATACCGGGGAACTAGATTGGGGTGCGAACACGCACCTTCAGATTCAGACATTTGGCCGAGGCGGACTTCAATTTCGCACAAATCTTGCTAACAAACATCGGTCGGCGTGGAGAAGTGTCCCTGCTGTTCCTGTCAGCGGCGGATTGCGTGATGCAGCCGGAGCTGGGGATTGGTTGTCGGCTGTACTGATTAATCGGCTATGCCGAGATGGAATTAGGCAGCTACGACGGACAAAATTTGACGACCTGCTTGCTGCTATCAACTTCGGACAGGCGGTGGCCGCATGGAATTGCAGCTTTCTCGGGCCAAGGGGCAGTATGTATGCGTTGTCCAGAAGTCAGTTCTGGTCTCAACTAAATGAACTGCAGCGGGGGAAAGCTGCGGCTGCCGTCGTGGAGCCATCAGGTCCTTGGGAGACCGTTGACCTGCCGCAAGAAGTCTGCAGTATTTGTTTCCCGAAGAGAGGAAAAATCGGGGGGACCTTCGCTGCGTAACTTGTGCCGATGTCTGCACCCACCGCGGCTTTCTCGGACAAGCGCATGTTAGATTCGATTGAGTCCAAACAGCAGGTTCCGCAGAGGAGGGATTCGCGTCGGGGGATAGTCACCGTTGCCGGAAACCATTCAAGACAGCATACGACGGCTCCTTCGATATCGCCGAACTCCGAGAAGAGTCACGAGCGCCTTTCGGAACTGGAAGCACAACAAGGACATCCTCCCGAGGCTGCAAACCCAACTTGAAATGGTCCTCGATTCCTACGGGAAATTTGAGCCAATCGTATACGACACACAAGGAATACACGACGACGGGACAGATTTAGTGCTGCGCTGCAAACAAGTAGGCAGCGACAGATCGCCAGACGTGATTTGTTTTCAAGCGAAGTCATTCGACGATCTCTCAAAGAAGAGGTACTTGCAGGAACTGAAGGCCCAGCGAGATGACTCCTTTCGCAAGGTGATGGGCCTGACTTGGTACTTCGTCGTGTTGTGCACCGACGCTGTGGCCCACGAAAATAAGGTCCGTCAAATTACGGCAGAATTTCGAAGTGCGGACCGTACTGAAGTGGTTGTGCCAGAATTCGCCTACACCTTCCTGCTACATCCGAAAGCCCGCGTGGAAGCCCTCGTGACCCGGTCGATGGAGGCAGGAGATTTTGTGTTCAAGTCGGCGCTGGAGTCACTCGATGATCTCATCAGCCCGTCAGCACGAGCCCTCATCATATTCATGACAGTCAGATGGGTTTCGGTGGGCGACCAATCGTTTTCGGTCGACGATCTTCTCAGGAACGCATATCTAAGGAGCGTCTATCGGGAATTACAAGAGAAACAGGACGCTGTCACCGTCAACGAACGAGATCCTGAGGACGAGCCTTACCGCCTCTTCGATTTTGAAGAACAACTGGCTGAGGACTTAGCCATCTTGGGAAACGACTTTTGTGGATTCGATGAAAAGAAAGGTGAACTGCAACTAGAACCCAGTCGGCTTCGAGCGCTTGTGGGGCTGGTCGCAGACTCGTCGGCCCGTTATGAACACAAGAACGGGCAGCTTCTGGAATACATGTTTAACCTTATGGGTGTCCGCGACTGAGTCATTACCGCACTGTGCTTCTCGCCTACAGGACATATGCGGCGGCCCGAAGCTCCGTCCATTCTAAGCCACAACGCCTGGGGATGGCATGCCAACCGGATCGCGAGCGTCCACGACAATACTTCTTGCACTTTGTTCTGCTCAATTTTTGGGGTCCATATGGGGTCCAATAAGGATTCCCGAGGATATCTTTCTGCGTCTTTCAGCGGTTTTGGTAGCCACCCGTGCCGCCTAGTTTCAATCACTTACCCTACAATTCTGGACTGTCACGGCAGATGCCAGCGGCCACTCCTGAACGCCCGAAAATGTCGTCGGTAAATTCCATACTTAGGCCGAGTCCAGACGCGAAAGTCAGCACAGCGCCTCTGCATCGGAATTGATTTCTCGTTCGCGAGAGCCATAAGGTGCCACCCATGAGGCTCAATTTATTTCTTATTGCCGCCTTTTGCCGCCTCGCGAATTTCCTAAGTCTTGTGAGCGCAGATAGATCCTTGCTGAGGGCCGTGGGATGGAAACACCCACGACCGTGTATAACTGTGCTGCAGCAAACGAAACGGCATTGCGCCGCCCTCCCATTCCAATTGGAGCCTTTTGGAGCCGAGGCTGTCACTGTTCGGGCTGAGCTGGGCCCTATGTGCCTAGTGCCGGGGCGATCATTGCGTTAGACTAGCCGCAATGCAAACGCACCTGCTATTTGGGGCGCTGCTGCTCGCGGCTATCTCTTCTGTCTTCCCACATGTGTGCGCAGCGGGACCCAAACCCGAAGCGAGCAAATCAAATATTCAAGACACTCACGTCAACATATCTGGCGGACTCTCCGGTTCTGAGGTGCGAACCGGAAACTCGGTGTTGTTCTGGGTGACGATTGAGAATGAATCGGAGTCGAGTCTCGACAAGTTAACCGTCCAACTGGATGTGGCAAAGGACGAGTTTACGGTGACATGTCTTTCAGCGGCTGCTGTAGCGGATCAATCAATTTGCGGACCGTCCAAAGAGCTTCTTCTGAAGAAACAGGCAATTACGGTGCGAGGTGAGCTCCGTTCCCTGAAGACGACAGAACTACGCAACATCAATGCGATCGTCTCGTTCGATTCATCATTACCTGGACGGACTGCATCCGTCTCATCGGTGCGAGAAGTCTCTCTCGGGCAACTTGTCGGCCGTTCCGGGCAACTTCAGTTTTTCCTAACTTACAAAGAGCTAGTTCTACCGCTGGTTGTATTGATCGTGGGTTGGTATCTCAACAGGAGACAAGAAGCGGTTCAGACGCAACGCGCGCAAGTCGCGGAAACATGGAATAGCATGCTTCCGATCAGCCACAAGATGACACTTAGATACTACATGCCGATGTCGAAAGCCTTGTTACGTGTCTCAGAGGATGTCACAAAATTTACAATCGCTCCCGGTTCATCTCCGCTTCCGGCCACACAAGAGGGACTGTCCGTCTATTTCCACACGATGCAGTTTTGGTGGCGCTTTAAGCGTACAGTTGATGAAAAAGCAGCGATCTACTTCAAGAATCGAACAGGCGAGAAGCTGGTCCTCGCTGCATTCGGCGAATTCCGAAGGACATACAAGGGCGAAGGTCCGGAACGCTTCGACGTTGAGCGACGCAACAAAGCGATTACTCGAGCCTTCACGTCGGAATTGGAGTTTCCTGAATTTTGGGCGGCCTTCAACAGTTTCCCGCACACGGAGCTTGCTGCAGCTTTTGATTCTGGCTGGCAGGATTTTGCGTCTTGGTACTCCGACGATGGCAAGAGGACAAGAAGTCTAGCGTTACTGGAGGTCTTCCGACTCGTACTAGAGTTCGAGGCAAATCGACCCTATCAAAAATGGTATAATTCTCAGGAATCCCTAGAGATAACAAAAGCTCAGAAGGTAGTCTTGATGAGTCTGGCCAAAACTAGAGGAGAACGACGGGAATTCAACCATTACCTCAAGGCGGCCGTAAAAGGCCGTCCTGACTAAACAATACCCGGTGAGATGGTGGTTGCTGACATATGCTTACCTCGAGCCTGAATACTACCTTATTCTGATTAGCGAAGTCAATAGAACATCGAATTTACGCTCCCAATTTGACCTAACCGCCTTATTTTAAGCAATTTCCAGACTGCATCATCCCTTCTAGCGCGCAGCTGGAAAATGCAGATTAGTGGCCGCAATTACGGACAGAAATAGGAATTCTGCCATCCTCGCCCTTCGCGTTCGTACGCTTAGACGATGAAGACTGCGTTCTGGCGGGCCGGTTTTGTCACATCTAGTTGAAATGACGACCCTTGGCAGGCACTCTCGGGTGTCTAGTCGAAAATGGCTTAAAAGGCCAGAGCCATCACCCACGTACTACGCGCATGAGAACCAGACCCGCCACGCACCACTGTAACGTTTGGGCGTTTTCGGCTCCTAGTCTTATGAGAGGCAGTCATGCTCTCGACTTCTGACCCCGAATAGCCGGTGGTCACAAAACAAGGAGAACGATATGCCAGAAGAGACTGCCCAGAGTATTCCGGAAGCTGATCTCCAAAACCCAGGCTGGGGCGAGGACGCCCCCCGCGGCGGCAAAGCGGTCCTGAACCGCATTATCAAAGAAAAAGCGACGGTCCCGCTCTTTTTCGGGCAAACCCTTATCAGCTCGTTGCGAGACGTCGGCTATAACAGCACCACGTCCGCGCTGTGCGAGCATGTGGACAACGCCATTCAGTGGGGGGCCACCGAGGTTCGTGTCTACTTTCGCCAGATTGGCAAAAAAGGCGAGTATCAAACTGATGTGTTGGTGCTTGACAACGGTAGCGGTATGGCGCCGAACATCCTGAGATTTGCAACATCGTTCGGCGGTTCCATGGTGTTTGATAACCGCTCTGGCATTGGGCGCTTCGGAATGGGAATGAAAACCGCGGCGCTCAGCATGAGTCCGATCATGGATCTATATTCCTGGCAGGAAGCGGGAGCGTATTACAACATGACTCTGGACGTCGATGCGATTGGAAAGGAACGAGCGAACCTGATCGAGTTGCCAGACCCGACACTGATGGACCAACTGCCTAGCGAAATCTCCGAGATGTTGACGAAGCCGGTCGGGTTCCCAGATAGAGATGAGCAGACGCTCGTGGCGCAAAATCCCGATGAGCTGAGGGATCGACTCGGGAACTCAGGCACCCTCGTATATTTACCATCCTGCGACCGCCTGACGTTCGCGAAGGCGCGGACGCTCTGCGAACACGCGATTAAGGAAATGTCCCGCGTGTATAGGCGGTCCTTGGCGAAAGGCATAAAACTCTATGTCAACAATCGCCTGGTAGAACCTTTCGATCCGACCTACTCGATGGTCGCCGCCAGGCACGCCAAAGTCCCCGAGATCAAAGTGAAGGAAAGCCGACTGGTTTTCTCCAGGGTTATCGAAGTGAAGCGGAGCGAGAACAACCGGCAGGATTCGGAGAACGCAGAGACCGCCGCCGTCACGGTGCGGCTCTACGCGCTGCCGATTGAGGATTGGGGAACGCTGCCGCTGAAAATCCGCAAGAATGACCTCCACCTGTATGACGACAATACGATCTCGGTTTTGCGCAACGATCGCGAAGTGTTTGTCGGAACCATACCCCAGATCATGAAGCGCCACAGCGACGCGAACTGGTTGCGCATCCAAATTGACTTCCCCGGACAACTGGATGAGGCCTTCGGCGTCGCCGCGAACAAACAGGGCATCCGCCCCAAGGAATACGTCCTGAAAGACCTTTCCGAGGCGCTGGATGGCGAAATCTCGGCACTGCGCGAGCAGATCAAGAAGTACCAGAGCGAACAGACAGTCATACGCCACGGCAGCAAGCCGAGCGCCGGAGAGATGAAGGCCGACGAAGCGGAGCGGCGGCAAGCCAAGCCTCTGGCCGACCCCGCGCCGACCACTCCCGAGGAGCAACGCCAGCTCGATGAAAACCTTCGGACACTGGCGATGATGCTCAAACGCGAGAAGGAAACCGATGAAGAGGCTTTCGAGCGCGTCCGGAACTCGAAGCACATCATGCATTACAAGCACGATGCGTATTGGCCGTTTTATCACGTCGACCAGCGGTTCGGGAAAATCATCCTGACGATCAACACGGCGCATCCGTTTTACGAGCGCCTTTACGAGCCGCTGAGCCGCGCCGCGGTGACCTTGGATGCCCGAGTCGCAGAGGGCGTGCCCGGAGATGCGGATGAGACTGCGGCCGAACCCCAGACGTTCAAGGGTGCCCAGGATGCCCTGGTTGCGCTTCAGCTCATGCTGTTGTCACTGGCACGATCGCAAAGTTCAATGGCGCTGCAGGACCCCGAGCGAATGCAGACATTCGACCTTTTCCGAAAGGAGTGGTCCGACACCTACGCGACACAACTGGCAGGCGTTTGAGCCTTTTTGCTGGCGGACCCAGGGCTTTCGTGCTTGGGTTCACCGTCATCTGTAACGTGAAGTGATTTTGAACTACTATATAGCGAAGGGCAGAAATAGCCCTCCATCGGCGGTCGACAACGGCTTCGTATCGGACACAGCGTTCCGGTCGGAGTTCGGCGGCCAATGGGGAGGTTGATCTGCACCCTGATCATCGCGGGGTCGACAGTGATCCCGATAAAAGGAGATGAATATGGCGGACTTGCCATTCCCATGGTGCGTCTATGCAGAGCACCAATCAAAGGCCGCGCGGTACAGCCGGATAAGTGACCGGTCTTGGGGTATTGAGAACGGTCTAACTCACTTCCTTACGGCTGTCGAATCCGACGGCGTTCCCTCAAATCGAGAAGAATTTCAGAGCGGTGTGGACAGGGCCATGGCCACGGGGTCCTGGGTTGAACGGAACCATGCC
>Ga0137401_10000329_pt1 | contig 17903 bp, 9 predicted proteins | sample CZOMad1_1_16fung_FD_108286 | JGI IMG/M metagenome (GOLD analysis project Ga0137401, IMG submission 108286) | Vadose zone soil fungal communities from Angelo Coast Range Reserve, California, USA - CZOMad1_1_16fungal (Illumina Assembly) | ecosystem: Environmental > Terrestrial > Soil > Vadose zone...
GTGCCGTAGGGATTGGCGGGATCGGTGGCGGCGAGATAAACGGCTTCCGGTGGGGTCGGATCAATGCGCAGTCCGCGCAGCGTGTCGACGGCAGCAGGCATGACGAATTGTGCTGCGCCGAGACCCGCAACAAACATGCCACGACGAATCCAGCCGCTTTCTTCCATGGTCTTTAGCGCAGGATAGATGGTGTTGTAGCCGCCGGGGATATTTTCGGCGATCGCGGTGTCGCGCATGACGATGCCGTTGCGGACGAGAAGTTGCCGAGCGATGTTGGCGCTCCACTGGGTTGGCGTGAGCGCGGTGGCGATGCGCTGCTGGATGAGCGACCAGCGGCCTTGCGCGGGCCCTCCTGCGGAGGTGCGTGAACGGAGACGGCGGACAAATTCCGGAGAGCCGGGCACGCCTTCGGCTTGGGCTTTGCGATCGTGTTTGTCCGGGGGACGAATCAGCGTGCGGAGCGGGTGCAGTGTGTCGTTGGAAATTTGGCCGGACCAGACCAGTTCCCAGAGAGCGTCGAGCGTTTCGCCGGGATAGCCCGCGCCGGTGGCGGCGTGGATGTTGGAGAAGAAGGACGCGCCGGTGCGCTGCAGGAAACTGAGGATTTGCTGAGCGCGTTCGGGGAGGGGTTTGGATTCGGGGCGCAGTTGCTGAGGTGGGAGCAAAAGCGGAAGAGATTCGGAGAGATAAATGGCGATGCGGCCGTCGCGGTCGCCGACTTGTTCGACACCGAGCCAGACGATTTCGCCCGCGGCGAGAAGCGTATCAAGATCGGCGGGCTGATAGTTGGCGATGCGAGCGGGGAGAATGTCACGTTCGAGATCGGAGGCGAGGAGTGCTGCGCCTTGCAGGGATTCGATGGTGTCGAGCAGAGCGTCAAGTCCACGGCGCGGCGTGGTTAAACCCTGCCAGCGAGTGAGAAAGCGCGCGAAGGTGTGCTGCTCTACCGGTTCGACTTCGCGGCGGAGGCGAGCGAGGCTCTTGCGGCGGATTTGCTGAAGGACTTCAGGGTCGCACCATTCGTGATGCGAGCCGCCAGGACGAAATTCGCCTTCGAGCAGCTTGCCATGGGCGTGGATTGCCCGGAGGACGGGCTCGACCGCCGAAGGTTGCAACGCGTATCGACTGGCCAACTCGTGCACGGTGAACGGGCCACGGGTGCGGGCGTAACGGCGAATGATTTCGGCTGGCGGTTCGGCGGAATGCTGAACGAAAACTTCGGCCAAGCCAGGCGGAAGTGGAGCACCGAAAGCATCGCGGTAGCGAGCGGCGTATTCGACAGGGACGTAGCGATGCTCGCCGGCAATGGGGATGCGGACAGCACGACGGGCTTCGACGAGTTCGCTTATGGCGCTTGCTACATCGAGGCTGACGCTGCGGGCCGCGATTTCGGATTCAGAGAGATCGCCTAGCTTTAGTAAGAGATCGTGGATGCCGTCGGTATGACGGGCATGATAGTCGGGATCGAGCATTTGCAAGCGGGCTTCGATCTCGTCGAGTGCGGCGGGGTCGAGGAGTTCGCGGAGGTCGGTGTCGCCCAAGAGTTCTTCGAGTTGGGATTGATCGATGGCGAGGACCTGGGCGCGGCGCTCGGCTAGCGGAGCGTCGCCATCGTAGAGAAAGTTGGCCACATAGGTGAAGAGGAGCGAAGCGGCAAAAGGCGAAGGCTTATCGGACTGCAGCGAGGTTACGCGAATTTCGCCGCGCTGGATTCTTGCGAGGATGGCGGAAGTGGCAGGGAGATCGAACGAGTCGCGGAGACATTCGCGATAGGCTTCGAGCAAAATCGGAAAAGAAGAAAAACGAGCGGCTACGGCGAGAAGGTCGGCGGCGCGTTTGCGTTGCTGCCAGAGCGGTGTGCGGACGCCGGCGCGGCGCTTCGGCAGGAGCAGAGCGCGGCCAGCCGCTTCGCGGAATCTTGCGGCGAAGAGCGATGTGGAGCTTAACTGGTGGAGGACAAGATCTTTTAGCTCGGAAGGTGTCGGGAGCAGCAGTGAAGTATCGATGGGTTCTTCGTTTTCCGGTAGGCGAATGACGAAGCCATCATCGGACCACATGGATTCGACTTCCCAGCCATGCTGGGCGCGGAGTTTCGCAATAGCGGCCATGCACCAGGGAGCGTGGACGCGCGAGCCGAAGGGAGAGAGAACGCAGAGGCGGCGGTCGCCAAGTTCGTCGCGAACGATTTCGATGACCACGTCGGAATCGCTGGGAACGCGGACTGTGGCGGCGCGCTGGTCGTCGAGATAGCGGAGAAGATTTTCGGCGGCGTTGACGTCCAGACTGTGTTCTTCGACGAGCTTGGTGAAGGCTACGGGACGCGGAAGCCGGAGAAGTTCCTGAGTGAGCTGACCGATCTTCGTACCAAATTCGGCTGGACGGCCGAGGCCATCGCCTTTCCAGAACGGCATTTGACCGGGCTCGCCGGGAGCGGGAGAAACGGTGACACGATCGTGGCTGATTTCTTCGATGCGCCACGTGGAAGCGCCAAGAATAATGGTTTGGCCGACGTGGCTTTCGAAGACCATTTCTTCGTCGAGCTCACCGACGCGGGCGCCTCTGGTGGCGCCGGCTAGAAAAACGCCGTAGAGGCCGCGATCAGGAATGGTACCGCCGTTGATGACGGCGACGCGACGCGCGCCTTGGCGCGTCGAGAGCTTCCCGGCGAGGCGATCCCAGGTGAGACGCGGACGAAGCTCGCTGAACTCTTCCGAAGGATAGCGGCCAGCGAGCATATCAAGAACGCCTTCGAAAACGGAGCGAGTGAGCGCGGCGTAAGGAGCGGCGCTGCGGATGACGTTGAAGAGATCTTCCACTTTCCAGTTTTCCAGCGCGACCATGGCTACGATTTGCTGCGAGAGAACATCGAGCGGATTGCGCGGATAGTGCGTGGACTCAACTGCGCCGTCGGCCATGGCTTTGGAGACAGCGGCGCAGGCGAGAAGATCGGCGCGATACTTCGGATAAATCGTCGCGTTGCTTACGGCTCCCACGTGATGGCTGGCACGGCCCACGCGCTGCATGCCGCTGGCCACAGAGGGAGGAGATTCGACAAGAACGACCAGATCGATGGCGCCCATGTCGATGCCAAGTTCGAGGGACGACGTGGCTACGAGACCGCGGAGAGTGCCTAGCTTGAGACGGTCTTCGATGTCTTTGCGTTGGTCGACGGCCACGCTGCCGTGATGGGCGCGGACCAGCGTTTCGCCGGCTAGTTCGTTGACGGCGCCGGCGATGCGTTCGGCGAGGCGGCGGCTGTTAACGAAGATCAATGTGGAGCGATGGGCGCGGATTAATTCCAGCAGCTTGGGATGAATGGCGGACCAGATGGAAGGACGCTTTGGGCGTTGGGAAGCGGGGCCGCTGGGGAGTGGATCGATTTCGTCGAGGCGGGACATGTCTTCCACGGGGACTTCAATTTTGAGGGAGAATTTTTTGGGTTCGCTGGCGTCGATGATGGTGACTGGGCGGAAAGTTGGGGCGGAGGAGGGAGACTCGAATTCGGAGAGAGGTTCGTCGGCGTAAGTTGGGGCTGCGGCTTCAGCGGCAATCGCTTTTGTTCCACGAGGAACATTTTCTTTGACGTCGGCGCCGCCGAGGAAGTGGGCGATTTCGTCCAGTGGGCGTTGCGTCGCGGAGAGGCCGATGCGTTGGAGGCGACCGCCGGTTAGGTGCTCGAGGCGTTCTAGAGAGAGAGCGAGATGCGACCCGCGCTTAGTGGGCGCGAGGGCGTGGATTTCGTCGAGGATTACGGCCTCGATGGAGCGGAGGGCTTCGCGGGCGTTGGAGGTCAGGAGGAGATAGAGAGATTCGGGTGTAGTGACGAGAATGTCCGAAGGATGGCGAAGGAAGCGTGCGCGCTCGGCGGGCGGCGTGTCACCGGTGCGGATGGCGACGGAAGGTTGATGATGTGCGATGCCAAGGCGCTGCGCGGCGTGGCCAATGCCGATGAGTGGAGATTGCAGATTGCGCTCGACGTCGACGGCGAGCGCTTTGATGGGGGAGATATAGAGGATGCGGCAGCAATACGGTTCGGCGGGGGCGGGAGAAAACATCAGGCGGTCGATGCACCAGAGAAACGCGGCGAGCGTTTTGCCGGTGCCTGTGGGAGCGAGAATCAACGTGGAATCGCCACGGGCAATGGCCGGCCAGCCGAGGTGTTGCGGACGCGTGGGTGCGGGGAAGACGGCTTCGAACCAGTTGCGCGTAGCGGGCGAAAAGAGAGCGAGGGCGTCGCTGGAAGCGGCGGGGGCGGACGGATTTTGAGGCTTCGGCATGATGGATCGTGGACTCTACTGAATTGGATGCTGAAAATCCAAAACGGTAGGAGAAGCGGGGAGGACAGGATAGCACGAGCGGGAAATGGGAATGCGTTTCGTCTCGTAGAACTTTGGTTACCGAGTTTACATCAAGGGTCCGCCTCAGAAGGCGGACCTACAACGGCCTATGATTGCTTGACAATCGCGCGGGATAAAGAGAGAATCGTTTTGGCGAATAAAAAGCGAATATTAATCCCTGTCTCTACCTGCCTTATCGCCGATAAAACATTCGAAGAACACCGCCTGATGGAGAAGGCGGCCGCTACTTTTCTTGGCGTGAATTATGGGCGTGAAAACGGCTGCGGCATTGCGGTTGGAGGTGGAGTCGGCACTGGCTGGGCGCGTAGTAGCGCCGTTTCAGTTCCGCGAGCGGCGGCTGGTGGAGACCGCGCCTACAGGCGTGGCAGAAGTGGATGCGCTGACGGGTGGATTGCCGCGCGGCGGATTGACGGAAATTTTCGGGCCGGTGGGTGTGGGGAAGACGAGTTTGCTGATGGCAGCGCTGGCTGAGCGAACAGCGGCGGCAGAAGCTTGCGCGCTGGTGGATGCGCGGGATGCGTTCGATCCGGAAACGGCAGAAGCAGCGGGAGTACAGCTAAAACGATTGCTGTGGGTGCGGTGCCGTGAGATCACACAGGCGATGCGAGCGACGGATTTGCTGATACAGGGTGGGGGATTGGGAATGATCGCGGTGGACTTGAGCGACATCGCACCGCGAGTGGTGCGACATGTGCCGCTGAATGTGTGGTTCCGGTGGCGGCGAGCAGTGGAAGAGACGCGAACGATTTTGGTGGTAATGGAGCAGGAGTCGAATGCGAAGACGTGCGCGTCTCTGGTGTTGCGGATGGAGAGTGAAGCAACGCGGTGGGCTTCAACCGCAGGCGATCTGCGGCAAACAGAAGTGTGGCTACTAGAGGGGCAGCGGAGCGAAGTAGAGCATGTGCAAAAACGGAGGCAAGAAACATTTCTGATGCAACAGGTTGATGCGCGAGAAGAACGCGTGAGTTTTGAGGTTGGCGTTGTTGAGAAGTACGGAAGAAATACGGAATGCATTTCTCCTGCAGGAGACCGAAAAAGGAAGATCTAGCGCAGAACGTATAGAGCACAGAGAAACGAGTACACGAAAAAATGTTTGCGGGAGTTTTTTGCGAGAATTTTTTGCTGCAGGCAGTGATGCGAGGAGAGCCGAAACTGCAGGGGCGTGCTCTGACGATAGTGGAAGGTACGCCGCCATTGATGAAAGTCGTGGCGGCAAACGAGGCGGCGCAGCGAGCGGGAATTAGGATTGGAATGCCGAAGACAACGGCGGCACAGTTTTTGGGCGTGGAGATACGGGCACGGTCAACGGCGTTGGAGAAGAACGCGCATGAGGCACTGCTGGATTTGGGGTGGTCGATTTCGCCACGAATCGAAGAGACGGCGACAGACATGATTGTTGTGGATACGGCTGGGCTAGGTTCCATCCTTGGATCAGAAGAAGAGATTGCGCGGAAGTTGGTGGAGCGCGGGCGCGCTTGCGGGTTGTGCCTGAATGTCGCGGTGGCGGCGAACGTCGAGACGGCTTTGGTGGCGGCGCGAGGATTTTCTGGTGCTTATGTAATCGCGGCGGGAGAAGAGGCGGCGCGGTTGAGCGAGCTGCACGTGAGCATGCTGACGCCTTCAGAGGAAACAGCGGAAACGCTGGAACGGTGGGGCGTGCGAACGTGCGGGGCGCTTGCGGCACTGCCGGTGTTGAAGCTTTCGGAGCGATTGGGGCAGGAAGGCGTCCGACTGCATACGGTGGTGCGCGGAAAAGGATCGCGAGCGATTGTGGTGGCAGAAGCAGCACATACGTTTGAAGAAGAAATGGAATTGGAAGATGCAGTCGAGGAGTTAGAGCCGCTGTCGTTTTTGCTGGGACGGCTGTTGGACCAGCTTTGCGCACGGCTAACGGCGCGGGCGCTGGCAGTGCAGATGATCCGTATGCGGTTTGAACTGGAGCCGACGCCTGAAAAGGCGATTGAGGCGCAAAAGGAGATCGTGCGGGAGAAGAATTTGCCGGGCGTATATGAACGAGAGCTGCAACTACCAGTGCCGATGCGGAACGCGAAGATGTTACTGAAGCTGGTGCGTCTACGGTTGCAAGCGAGCCCACCGACGGCGGCAATTACGAAAATCTGGATAGCGACGGAAGCAAGGCCGGCACGTGTGATGCAAAACGGGTTGTTTTTGCAGAGTTTTCCTGATGTAGAGAAATTGGAGCTAACGATTGCACGGATAGCGAACGTGGTGGGTCAAGAGAATGTGGGAGTGGCGGAAATCATGGATACGCACCGAGCCGATGCGTTTCGGGTAGCAAATTTCCTGCCGGCGAAGGAAGAAAGCGAATTAGAAATTATAGATAGTCATGATGAAAAACGACTCAGAAACAAATTGCAGGGAATGAGCTGTCGTGTTTTTCGTCCGCCGTTGATGGCAAAAGTAGAACTACAAAACGAGCAGCCGGTATGCGTGTTTTTTGCAGGGCAGCGCGGAGAAGTCATCGCGACAGCGGGACCATGGAAAACGTCGGGAGATTGGTGGCGCGAGGACGTGTGGGAGCAGGAAGAGTGGGATTTGGAGATTGTGTTTCGAGCGGGGGGATACGTCGAGAAAAGAGATGGACCGCGGCAAGAACGCGGGCTATATCGCGTGTACCGCGATGCGAAACGTGGCGAATGGTTTATACGAGGAATGTACGACTGATGTACACAGAATTGCATGCGCGATCGGCGTTCAGTTTTTTGGAAGGTAGTTCGATGCCGGAGGAGTTAATACGCGTTTGCGCAGAGCGCGGAATGCCGGCAATGGCGCTTCTCGATCGCGACGGTGTGTACGGGGCGCCTCAATTCCATCTTGCCGCAAAAAAACTGAAACCTCCAATGAGGGCACACGTCGGCGCGGAAGTGACGGCAGAGGACGGATGGAGATACCCACTGTTAGTGGAGACGCGCGAAGGTTATCAGAATTTGTGCAGGCTAATTACACGGATGAAGATGCGCGCGAAGAAGGGTGAAGGACATGTTCTTGCCGACGAAATGAAGGAGTCATGCCACGGGCTGGTTTGTCTGACAGGAGGCACAGAAGGGCCGCTGGCGGATGCACTAGTGTGCGGCGGGTTGGACGAAGCAGAGAAACGGGTGCGGGAACTCTGCGAGACGTTTGGGCACTGGAATGTTTATGTTGAGCTGCAACGACATTTTTGCCGTGACGAAGAAGCGAGAAACCAGGCAGCGGTGATGATTGCGCAGAAACTGAAGTTGCCACTGCTAACAACAAACGGAGTTTCGCATGCGCAAGTAAAGCAACGCGAAGTGCTGGATGTTTTTACGTGCATCCGGCATCACCGGACGCTGTCGACGGCAGGACGATTGCTGAGCCGGAATTGCGAGCGGCACTTGAAATCACCAGAAGAGATGACACGACTTTTTGCGGATTTGCCGGAAGCGATTGCCAATACGCAAGTCTTGTCGGCACGGTTGGAGTTTACGCTAGAGAATTTGGGGTACCAATTTCCCGACTATACGGTTCCCGACGGAAAATCGCCGATGGCATTTTTGCGGGATCGCGTGGCGGAGGGAGTAGTCAAGCGATATGCGGAAAACGAAGCGGCAAAGAAACAAATTGAACGCGAACTAGCGCTGATCGACAAACTGAAGCTGGCCGGGTATTTCCTGATCGTCTGGGACATCGTTCGCTATTGCCGCGAGAAAAATATCCTAGTCCAGGGACGTGGATCGGCGGCAAACAGCGCCGTTTGTTATGCACTGGGAATTACATCGGTGGATTCCGTGAAAATGGATTTGTTATTCGAGAGATTTCTTTCCGAAGAGCGCGGCGAGTGGCCGGATATCGATTTGGATTTACCCAGCGGTGAGGAACGCGAGCAAGCCATCCAATATGTGTATGAGCGGTACGGACAACTGGGTGCAGCGATGACCGCGAACGTTATCTCTTATCGAGGGAAATCCGCTGCGCGAGAAATCGGGAAGGCACTGTCATTCGATGAAGAGACGCTAAGTCGGTTGTCGAATTTGGTTGGAACGTGGGGATATAAAGACGAACGCGACGCGCTGGACCGGCAGTTTCGCGATGCGGGCCTCGATTTGAAGAATATGCGCATCCGCAAATTCTTCGAGCTATGCCATGCCGTGCAGGACTTACCGCGGCATTTGGGACAGCACTGCGGAGGAATGGTGGTTTGCCAAGGACAATTGGATTCGTTAGTGCCACTCGAGCCGGCAACGATGCCGGGACGCACGGTGGTGCAATGGGATAAAGAAGATTGCGCGGACATGAAGATTGTGAAAGTAGATTTGCTGGGACTAGGAATGATGGCCGTGCTGAGAGATACGATGCAAATGGTTCGCGATGTACACAGAACAGAAATCGATCTGTGGAAATTGCCGCCCGATGATCCAGCAGTATATAGCGCTCTGCAAAAAGCGGATACGGTGGGGATGTTTCAAGTCGAAAGCCGCGCACAAATGTCTTGTTTGCCGCGAATGAACCCGAAGGATTTCTACGACATTGTTGTAGAAGTGGCAATTGTTCGACCTGGACCGATTATGGGAAATATGATGAATCCTTATTTAAAGAGGAGGCAAGGACGAGAAAAGCCTGAGTCCTTGCATCCGTCTCTTGAGCCGATATTGAAACGAACTTTGGGCGTGCCGCTATTTCAAGAACAATTATTGCGAATGGCGATGGTGGTAGCGGATTTCACAGGTGGCGAGGCCGAAGAATTACGCCGGGCGTTTGGATTCAAGAGGTCCGAAGCCCGGATGAAAGACATTGAAATTAAACTACGCCGCGGCATGGAAACAAAAGGAATCATCGGAGAGGTCCAGGACAAGATCGTACAGTCGATCACATCATTCGCGCTGTTCGGATTTCCGGAATCACACGCGGCGAGCTTCGCGCTGCTCGCGTATGCAAGCGCTTATTTCAAGTGTCATTACCTCGCAGCATTCATGGTGGCGATGCTGAACAACCAGCCGATGGGATTTTATAACCCAGCAACGCTTGTGAAGGATGCGCAGAGGCACGGATTGAAGTTCAAGCCGATCGATGTGACGCGTTCGGAATGGCAATGCACGCTGGAGCAAACTGCACAGGGTTTTGTAGTACGGATCGGGATGCGCTACGTGAGAGGATTACGAAAAGAAACTGCCGAGCAGATCATGCGTGAACGTCGATTGCGAAAATTTACTTCCATTGACGAGTTGAAGCGCCGCATCCCTAATATGCAAAAGGTAGAGCTCAGGGCACTCGCGGAGGTCGGAGCGCTGAACTTTCTTTCGGAAGAGTGCAGGGTGCATCGGCGGAATGCGCTATGGCAAGTAGAACGAGCATTACGACGGCCCGGACCGTTGCTCGAAAAAGTAAACAATGATGGAGACGCGAATATTCCAATAGCGAGCGGAATGAAACAGGGAACAGAGCTTTCCGAATTAGCAGAATCACCTTTATTGCGGATGACCACGGAAGAAAGATTGGCCGCGGACTCTTATGGCACAGGACTGACTGTAGGGCGGCACCCCCTCGCATACCATAGAGAAAATCTCAAAAAGCAGCGGATCCGAACCGCCATCGAATTAACGAAACTTGCCAATGGAACGCAGGTGCGCGTTGCGGGAGAGGTAATCGCAAGGCAGCGGCCCGAGACCGCCAAGGGTTTTGTATTTCTAAGTCTGGAAGATGAAACCGGAATCGCGAATGTGATCGTAACTCCGCAGCTTTTCGATCAAGACCGCACAGTGGTGGTGAACAATCCTTATTTGCTGATCCAAGGAAAGCTGCAAAATCAAGACAACGTGATTTCCGTGAAAGCAGAACGAATGCAAGCCCTGCTGATCACGCGTGCTGAGTTCGGTTCTCACGACTTTCATTGATTTCCTTCAAGCAGGTGTTTTCCGAGCCAAGACATGATTAAGATGTTTGCGGCATGGAACCATCTCAGAATAAAGCGCAATCAAAACAGAAGCCATTGGCAGGAGTGAAGGTCCTGGAAATGGGCCAGCTACTCGCTGGGCCGTTCGCGACGGTGCTGCTCGCGTGGTTTGGCGCGGAAGTGATCAAGATCGAGCCGCCGGGCACGGGCGATCCACTTCGAAGCTGGCGGACGCTACACAAAGGCACGTCGCTCTGGTGGTACAGCCTCGCGCGAAACAAGAAATGCATCACGCTCGACCTGCGCCAGAAAAGGGGCCAAGAGATCGCGCGGCAGCTAGCGGAACGAGTGGACGTCATCGTCGAAAATTTTAAGCCAGGAACGCTGGAGAAATGGGGGCTCGGTTTTGAAGACGTGAAAACAATCAACCCGCGCGTCATTATGGCGCGCATTTCTGGTTGGGGACAGACCGGTCCGTATGCACACAAACCGGGGTTTGCCGCTGTGGGCGAGGGCGTGGGTGGGCTGCGGTATGTGACCGGCGATCGCGACCGGCCTCCAGTGCGACCAAATTTGAGCTTAGGCGATTCGCTAACGGGATTGCATGCCGCCTTCGGAATCCTGACAGCACTTTATTACCGCGATGCGAAAGGGGCGAACACGGGGCAGATTGTGGATGTTGCGATTTACGAATCCGTCCTCAACATGATGGAAAGCACGATTCCAGAATACGACAAGGCGGGTGTAATTCGGGAACGCGAAGGAACGCGGCTCTCCGGGATTGTGCCGACGGGGACTTATCCGTGCAATGACGGCGTGTACGTAATCATCGGCGCAAATGGCGACAACCTGTTCAAGCGTTTGATGGCAGCGATTGGCCGAGTGGAAATGGCGAACGATCCGCGCTTCACGCACAACGACGATCGTGTGCCATGGGCAGACGAGATTGATCAGGCCATCTCGGAATGGACACAGGGCTTGTCGTCAGCAGAAGTGATACGCGCTCTGGAAAACACAGCGGTGCCCGTGGGACCAATCTATTCCGCGAAGGACATGATGGCGGACCCACATTTTCAATCGCGAGGATTGTTTCAGGAAGTAGACCTAGGCGATGGTGACAAAGTGAAGCTACCGGCCATTTCTCCGCGCTTAACGGAAACCCCCGGAGGCATAGAGTGGCCGGGACCAAAGTTAGGCGCGCACAACCACGAAATTTATGGCGGATTGCTGGGGTATGGAGACGAAGAAATCAACAAACTGGTTGCTGCCGGTATTATCTAGGGAACGGACATCCGTTTTTGCGCGCCAGAAATGGGACAACGGAGATCGGCCGCCCATGCTAAATTCAAACTAGCAACTCTTCGGTTGACCGCCAAGGAGCGGCAAAAATCTAAGCGCCCTATCTAAGATTCGGCGATATGCACAAAGTCTTGCACAGTATCGCGGAGGAGGATGGCAGAAGAGTTTCGAAGATACATGATGTCTTTCTTTCGTTATTTCTTTTTACCCTCCTAGTCATTGTCCATCCGCTGCCAAGTTATCCCGGTGAGATTTTTGATGATATCCGACTGGACATACTTCTCCTTGCGATGCCGATCTCCTGCGAAGGAACTCTGCAACAGTACGTTTGCTGTCTCCAGTGCCTCCATGAGAATAAAAAAGAAGTCCAAGTTCGACTACGCCAACGTCTCAGTGCCGATGTTGCCTGAATGGACAAGAAGCGGCTGGCCGGCTACTCGCACTCGGCTAGACCGTCACAGAAACTTAAGGGCGTTAAAGAATTCATTCTGTGTTCGAGCTGCTGAGTAAAGCGTGGTGCCAAAACGGACATCTCTTTTTCCTGCGGAAGCTGGCCTGCACGTTTGTCGAAACCTGGCGCTGCAGGACATCAAGTTGCCGATTGTGCGCAACCCTCCCTCAAATCTTTAATGAATCGATGCCAGAGCCACGAAATAAAGCAATCTTGCACCCAGGGCACCCGGGGCAGTGAGTCGAGGAAACAAGAAGGGGCTTCGCATTTCGCTGAATCCAAGAAGATAGGCACAACTTCGTCCCTGAACTCGAAAAAAACCTTCGGTATGCTGCCGAATGCTATTTGACCAAAAGTTGGCGCTTCAAAATTACAAGTTCTTGAAATGGAGGGAGTTGGCTCCCCGGGCTAGATTCGAACTAGCAACCCTTCGGTTAACAGCCGAATGCTCTACCATTGAGCTACCGGGGAACAGGCAAGTTAGACGCTTATTTTACAACACGATGTGCTAGCGTGCCACTCTCCCTTCTACCAGCTGGGTCCAACCGGGGTCCAACTTCGACCCAGCAACGGCTTCACTTTTGCCATTTCGGGGGCGTGATGCTGGCGCAACATCTTCGTGTGGTGGCTGCCCTTCCAGAGAAACAGATGCCCAGGTCACAACCCTCAGTCACAAGTCGATAGGTCTGGGAATCCTCCTATGTTACACAGTTAGCACACGCGTGGAATTCTGCGTTGAATCGTTCTTGGTGCGGGCGTAACATGTTGGCCATAGGAGCTTGGCGTCGAGCCACTAGCTAGGCTCCGTCAGCAGGGTTCGGATCGATTTACCCCTCCCTTCCACCGAAACCCTGAATCGCCATCATTAAATGATGTTGTGCGAATGTGCGGACCTGTGCCTGTTTGCCGGCTACGCCTTTGAATGAGCGCAGTCTGCGTCGGGCGTGACGACTGCGACCGCAAGCGGTAGCTGCGTGACGTTGATTCTGAAAATTTGGTTCAGGGCAACGGCCAGTTTCGCCGATTGAATAAGCGGGGAGGAAGAGAGTGGTAATCGAACACGCTGAAGGGACAAGGAAGGCTCTCATAGTTGGACTCAAGAGCTGCGTCTGCGCCGTACCACTCACGAGCGTCATCGAGACGATGCGTCCGCTTTCCGTCGAGCCGATTTCCGGAGTGCCTTCGTTCGTACAGGGTATCTCGATCATCAGAGGGATTCCAACTCCTGTTGTCGATTTGGGAGTAGTTCTAGGTTCAGCCAACGAACGGGCAGAGCGCTTCGTTACGCTTCGCGTCGGGGACAAGCAAGTGGCGCTTTCCGTGCACGCTGTGCTCGGTGTTCGCGACCTTGACGCAATCATTACGATCCAGAAGCTGCCTCCGCTCTTACAAAGAGCTTCGAAGGACGTGCTCGAAACAATTGGCACACTCGACGAGCAAGTGCTGATGGTATTGCGGGCGGGCTGGGCGTTGCCGGACGAGGTTTGGCAGGCACTGGCGGCACAGGAGGTAGTCTCGTGATTGTGGCACCGGCCGCCGCCGAGATTGAATGCTTTCGCGGCTTAGTAGTCGAGCTCCTTGGGCTCTATTTCGAAGACTCCAAGCTGGACTTCCTTGCAGACGTCTTGCGGAAGCGGATGGAAGATACGGAATGCCATCTCTTTTCCGCGTATCGCACGCGTATTTCGTCCTTCGCCGGCGAACGTAGTGAAACTTGCGCTCTCGCCGAGCAGTTAACGGTGGGCGAAACCTACTTTTTCAGATACACGGAGCATTTCCAGGCGTTTGTCGAAATCGTTCTGCCAAGCCGTATTCTGGCGCGAGGCGGTGACCGCCGACTCCGAATCCTTTCCGCCGGATGCGCGTCAGGCGAAGAACCGTATTCGCTTGCGATCCTCATTCGCGAGCGGTTCCCGGAACTTGCATCCTGGGACGTTGAAATCGTCGGCTTCGATGTCAATACCTCGGTGGTGGCAAAAGCCAAGCGAGCGCGGTATTCCCCATGGTCACTCCGGGAGACTCCCGATGATCTGCGGTTGAAGTATTTTCGCGGTCGCGGCCGCGACTTTCAGTTGGACGAGGCCGTGCGGTCGGCGGTCCGATTTAAGGAACAAAACCTTGTCCAGGACGACCGTTTGTTTTGGCAGCGCGATAGGTTCGACGCCGTTTTCTGCCGCAACGTGACGATGTACTTCACGATTGATGTTGCGCGATCCGTCGTGGGCCGCATCGCTCAGTCCCTCGCACCCGGAGGTTTTCTTTTCCTGGGACACGCGGAGACGCTCCGCGCGCTCTCTCATGAATTTCATCTGCGCCACACGCACGAAACCTTCTACTACCAGCGACGGGAGGCCATCGAGAAAGACGGCGCGATAACGCTCCCGCTCGAGACGGCGGAGGACGGGTCCTTTCGGCGTCCCGTCCCCGAGTTGGTTGAGCCCAACGATTCCTGGTTCGGCGCCATTCGCCGAGCGTCCGAGCGCATAGCGAACCTAACGCGGGACAGAAATGAAATGGCCGTGCGCGCAGCGGGCACGATCCCGCCCATAGCGGACCCGCGACCAGCGCCTTGGGATCGGACCGTGGCGATTGAGTTGTTGCGAAGAGAAAAATTCTCAGAAGCTATGGAGCTTCTTCGCGCGCTCCCAGCGGAGTCGAAGACCGATCCGGATGCGCAACTACTGATCGCCGTGCTTCTCACTAACGGAGGGGATCTGCCGGAAGCAGAGAAAGTCTGCCGGCACGTCCTGAATCTGGACGAGTTGAATGCCGGCGCCCACTACTTGATGGCGCTCTGCCGGGAACATGCTGGCGACGAGGTCGGCGCAGTGCAGCACGATCAGACGGCCGCCTACTTGGACTCGGCGTTCGCCATGCCGCATCTCCACTTGGGATTGGTCGCCAAGCGTTCGGCGGATGTGGAGACGGCCCGCCGCGAACTCGGACGAGCGTTACCCCTTCTTGATCGCGAAGACGCCTCGCGAATTCTTCTCTTCGGAGGTGGGTTTACACGCGAGGCCCTCGTCGCGTTTTGCCGCACGGAACTTCGCTCCTGTGGAGGTATTGCTTGACCTCACTATCGCCCATTGCCACAAAGGTCGCGGAACTACGAAGGGTCTTCGATCAGGAGCGAGCGGCTCCATCTTCCCCGGGTGCTCAAGAGCAGGCGGAAAACCTGCTCGCCATCCGCGTATCTCGGGACGCATACGCTATAAAAGTGAGTGAAATTTCCGGTCTCGCTACAGGCAGGAAGATTGTTGCATTTCCCAGCCCCATTTCTGAGCTACTCGGCATTGCGAGTATCCGGGGCGCGCTTGTTCCGGTGTACAGCCTGGCGGAGCTTCTTGGCTATAGCGCCGAGGCAGGGCAAGTACGATGGCTGGCTCTGTGCGGAACCGGAGAACCCTTCGCCTTGGCATTCAGTGACTTCGAAGGTTATGTGCGGGTCCCGCGGGCGCACCTTTATTCAGCCGGGCAGAAGGCTGCGACACGCACTTTCGTGACCCATGTGGCCCGGGCGACAAGCGTGGTTCGTGCGGTCGTAAGCATTCCTCTCATTAGAGAAGCGATTCAAGAACGCTGTGGGAATAGCAGCGTTCCGAAGGAGCGATGACATGTGGACATTCGGTCGAAAGATAGCTGCTGGATTCACGCTTGCATTCTTGCTGTTGCTGGGAATCGGCGCCGTATCGTATCGCAGCATAACCACGCTAACGAGCACCAGCCAATTGGTTACACACACGCATCGGGTGCTGGAACATATCGCGGAGGTGCTCAGTCTCTTAAAGGATGCGGAAACCGGGCAACGAGGCTACATCATTTCGGGCGATGAGGCATTCCTTGAGCCGTACCAGGTAGGGACCAGCACCGTCCACACGGTCGTCAAAGAGCTCAGGGAGCTGACCTCTGACAATCCAAACCAGCAAAAACGAATTGATGAAGCAGAACCGCTCATCGCAGCGAAACTCGCAGAGCTCAAACAGACCATTGACTTACGGCGGAAGGCTAACCTTGAAGAAACAATGAAGATTGTCCGCTCGGGTGAGGGTAAGAAATATATGGATAACCTTCGCATGATCTTGGCTCAGATGGAACGTGAGGAACGAGATCTGCTCAAGCAACGCGCCGACGAGGTGGAGTCAGCTTCCAGCGGCGCAAAGTCGACGATCATTTACGGCACAGCCTTTTGCCTCGTATTTGTCATGGCCGCAGGTTTTTTCATTACCCGCTCTCTCAGCGGTCAGATTGGAGCGGCCGTCCGGCACGTGCAGAGCTCTTCGGCCGAACTCCAGTCGGCGGCAAATCAACAAGCATCCGGCGCGAAAGAGTCTTCGACGGCCATGAACGAGATTACAACGACGATCAGCGAACTCCTGGCGACCTCGCGGCAAATCGCCGAGAGTGCGCGGCGCGTTGCTCACGTAGCCGAAGAGACATCGTCGGCGGCACGCTCCGGCGACACCACGGTGCAGAAATCGCATGAATCCGTGAACAGCATCAAGCGGCAGGTCGATCTGATTGTGACGCACATGCTCGATCTCGGGAAGAAATCCCAGCAGATTGGCGGAATCCTGGAAATCATCAACGAACTGGCGGAGCAGACCAACATTCTGGCGATCAACGCCACCATCGAAGCTTCGGGCGCTGGGGACGCCGGGAAGAGATTTGCAGTCGTCGCGGACGAAATCCGCAAACTGGCCGACCGAGTGGGTGGCTCAACCAAGGAAATCCGAGCACTCATTGAGGAAATCCGGGCAGCGGTCAATACGACGGTGATGGCGACCGAAAGTGGATCGAAGGCCGTGGATCTTGGAGCGCGGCAGTTCGTGGAAGTAACCGCTGCCCTCAAGCAAATCACGGAGCTGCTGGGAACGACCACGGCAGCCGCACGAGAGATCGAACTCAGCACGAAGCAGCAAGCTACGGCGGTGGAGCAGGTAAACGTAGCGGTTTCCAACGTCGCGAAGGCGGCGAAGGAAACCGAAGTGAGTTCCGGCCAGACATTGCAAACAGCAGGCCAGCTCGCGGGATTGTCGCGCGATCTGACCCGGCTTATTCAAGCCACCGCGAGTGCCTGAGGAATGGCGAAAGACCAATACAAGTACTTTCGGATCGAAGTGCGGGAACTCCTGGAGAGACTCAACCAAGCCGTGCTCGAACTGGAGCGAGGCGGCAGCCGAAAGGAGATTCTTGGACGCGTTCTGCGCCTAGCGCACACGCTGAAAGGTGCCTCGCGCGTGGTGAAGCAGCCTGGAATCGCCGAGTGTGCCCATGCTATCGAAGACGCTTTCGCACCCTATCGCGAAGGGCATGACGCAATCCCTCAGGAACGCACGAATCAAGTATTGGGGCTGCTGGATACGATCGCCGGGAAAGTTGCGTCCCTGGAAAACTCACCCGCGGAACCGCAACGAGAAACGCCGCGACTAGCGGGCGAAGAGCTCTTCGAAACAGTGCGAGTGGAGATCGAGGAAATGGATAGGCTGCTCGGAGGCGTTTCCGAGACTTCCGTACAACTTCGGGCGCTTCGGCAAGAACTGGAGACCCTGGATCGCGCGCGCCAGCTGGCCGGCAATTTACTAGACGGCGTGTCGCTGCAACTCAGGAGCGAAACCAGCGGGAATCGGTGGCTGGGTAACGGCTCGAAGGTCCGTACCACTGCTGAGGATCTTCGCACGTACTTGGAACGCCTTGGACGCAACCTCTCCATCGGAGTCGATCAGTTGGAAGCGGAGTTCACGCAGGTTCGCGATGCGACCAACCGCCTACGGTTGTTGCCGGCATCTTCCGTGTTTTCGTCTTTGGAGCGCGCCGTTCGCGACGCAGCCCAGTCCCTTCACAAGGAAGTGTTGTTCGAATCGTTTGGTGGCGCCAATCGGCTGGACGCGCACGTGCTCGCGGCCCTGCGGGACGCCCTGCTGCA
>Ga0137401_10000330_pt1 | contig 17891 bp, 19 predicted proteins | sample CZOMad1_1_16fung_FD_108286 | JGI IMG/M metagenome (GOLD analysis project Ga0137401, IMG submission 108286) | Vadose zone soil fungal communities from Angelo Coast Range Reserve, California, USA - CZOMad1_1_16fungal (Illumina Assembly) | ecosystem: Environmental > Terrestrial > Soil > Vadose...
CTTCAGAAATGTTGGATACGTAGACGGCGTAGCGGCCTTGGTTGAGGATGTCGCCGAAGCTGGCGTTCATGCCGCTCTTGGGCGCGAACCCGACGCCAGTTTGTTCGCCGACTTCGTGGAAGCGCTTGCCATCGTTGAAATAAAGTTCGGAGACTCCGTAGTCATTCGCGATGAACAGATCGGGATGGCCGGTGCCGCGAAGGTCTGCGGCTGCGGAAGCCAACGCCCAGCGGCGGCTGTTAATCCCGACTTGTGCGCTTACCTCTTCGAATTTTCCGCTTCCTAGATTGTGGAAAAGATACTTGCGGCCGCCGTTTTTCGCGTACTCGAAACTGTCGGGCATCATTTTGGTGGACGCTAGATGCCAGAGATCAACATCTTCGGAGTAGTAGCCCCCGATAAATAGATCGAGAAGGCCGTCGCCGTCGTAATCGAACCAGAGGGCGGTGTTGGCGTTAATCCAGGGCGGAAGACCGACCTGGTCGGTTACACGAGTGAAGCCGTGGCCTGCGTCGTTGTGGAACAGTTCGGGCTTGCCCCACTTGATCAGCAGAAGATCTTCGTAGCCGTCGTTGTCGTAGTCTCCCCAAACCGCGCCCATGGAAACGCCGAAGCCGGGGCGATTCACATCGGCGACGCCTAGTTGTTCCGCGACGTCGGTGAAAGTGCCGTCGTGATTGTTGTGATAAAGCGCGTTTTTCGAGCCTTCCTTGCTGTTGGTTACGTGGATGTCCGGCCACCCGTCGCGATCGAAATCGACGATGGAGACCGAGGCGCCCATGGAGGCGACTTGCGGCATGATGTGATTCAAACGGGAATCGAGCGTGGGGGCTTGATGGACGAAATTGACTCCGGCTGCTCGCGAGACTTCCTGCAAATAGAACCCATGGCGGGCGACGGCGGTTTGCACGTCGAGCTTGGTCTTCGCGACGTTATTCCGGGCCTCAAATCGCTTTATAAAAAGCGGAGACATTACGAACGCCGCGAAGATGATTGCCAGAATAGCTCTTGGGGCCGTGCCTCGCATTAATTGGATGGAGCACTCCTCAAGGAATTCTGGAATACGTACGGCGTGATGTAGCGCGTGTGGTAGTTCTGCCAGTCTTCCGGATGCTGGCGGTATACGTATTCGTCTTCAAGACGGCCTGGGCGCTCTACGTATTCCTGTTTTGCGTGATACGGCAACGGCAACACCGTCTTCGAAAATGTGGAATTGAAGTCGCCGTCCTTGATCCAACCATCGCCGACGATGATGAAATCTCGGAGCCAACCGGCCGGGGGAGGCGGCTGTTCAGCAAAACGCAGCCACATTTCGTCGCCGGAGTTGACGATGACGTAGCGATCGTCGACCCGGCTTAAGAGTTCGCGCACGTCGCCATAGCGCGTGTAGTAGCCGATCAGGTCGCGCCAGCGCTGCTTGCTGCCGAGCATCTGGTAATAGTTCGGCACTTCCGGCGCGCCAGCGTCGGGAATATCGATGACGGAATAGCCGCGATAGTGCAAGTCGGCGACTTCGGGCTCGAGTGTCCGCGTTTTTACTTCGGCTGCTGGCGCGCCTTGCGCCCACTCGATGCAGTCCCAGTAGATTTCGAGATTGGTGCGCAAACGCACACGGCGCGGGTTCCCAGGGCGGAAAATATTAGTGAGGTTGAAGAGGACGATCTTTTTTCGGCCAGCGGGGAAGCCGAGGTTTGACTGGGCGGTGGTCCATCCACCCCGGCCATCGGGAACTTCGACGCTCATGCCTTGGGCGTGCCAGCGTTTGCCTTGCGTGATCGCAACGTTGACCGACGAGTCGGTCGGGTGAACCGACCCGTGCGCGATCAGGTAGAGCGGACCGCTTTTGGGAGCATCGTCACCGAGATCGAGTTCCACATAGTGGTCGCGGGCGATGCCTTGATACTGACCACGCCCGAACGAGTCGAGCGTTTTGCCGTCGAGTTTGTTGATGAGATCGGTCACGTCATTACCGTTGTCGTCGGTGGCCTGGAGTATCGGGTGAGGAGTCGCGACCGTGGTGATGGCGAGTTTCGCGGGAGGGATTACGAATCGTTCGTCAACGTAGACTTCCGTGCCTGCGGGATGATCGACGGTCATGAGAGCGAGCTGATCGTAGTAGTAGACCTCCCAGAGTTCGGCGGTAATGCGGAGATCGTAGTAGCCGTCGTGCGGAACGAGCTGATCGCGGCGAATCTTGTACCATTCGGCGGTGGCCACGATCTTTGCGGAGCCCAGCGTATCGATGCGCAGGCCAATCGCGGAGCTCCAGGGAACCGCGTCCTTTACGAATTCCATCTGCTTGCCATTCCACGCGAACAGGAATGGGCAGGAGCCTTTCAGGCGCTGTTCGGTGACAACTTCCTGGTCGGCTTGCACTCCGAACTCCGCGCGAACCGTTCCGTTTGGCCAGACCACGCGTACCACTTCGGCAGTGGTCTGGTTGCCGAGACCGAAATGAAGTTGCGGACCGTTGATTGGTTGCTTCTGAACGAGGAGGCCGGACCGAATTTCGATTTCTCCCCCGACGCCGAACGGATTAATACGCTGGTCGCCCGCAGCCTGTTTGGCGTGAGGGCGAACCACCTGCCAGTGATAATTCTTTGAGCCGTGATTGACGCCTTGCACCGGCTTGCCGGCCGCGTCGAAGCCCAACAGATCGAGACGCCCGTCAGCGCTCAGATCGGCGATATCAAAAATCGTGCTGGGACCGGACGCGTGATCGAGAAGAGTGAATTTCGATGTTGAGTCGCCAAGCCAGATCAGCGGTGTCGCAGCAGGTTGCGCAGTTGCAGGGGCGACGCTGCTGAGCACGAGGTCGAGCGCACCGTTATTGTCGAGGTCGGCGACCTGGAGCCGAACCTCACCCGCGAGAGTGACCGTAGGATTGGGAATCTGCACGAGTGGTGCTACATGCCATCCCAGTTTTTCGTTGAAGGAAACGCTGGCGATTGCGCCGCTCGATACAACGGCTAGCAGATCCAGAACGCCGTCGTTGTCGGTATCTGCTACGCCTAGCGCTTTGATCGGCGGCAAGTTCGCGGGCAGGGCAACTTCGCGAAATTGAGCTTGGCGCTCGTTGTGAAAGATGTGAAGGTGGCCGGCACCATCGACGATGGCGGCATCGGCGTTGCCGTCGGAATCGAAATCCGCCCAGGCAAAGGCGCGGACGCCAGAGATGCCGGGAAACGGTTGAATTGGCGTGAAGGTGTCGTCGCCGTTGTTTCGCAAGACCTGAGGGGCGCCGTCTTTCTTGCCGAGAACGATGTCCAGGTCGCCGTCGGCTTCGATGTCCACGGCCCAGGCGCCGGTGTAGGGAGCGCTGGCGAGGGCTTTCGGAAGTTTCGTGTTGGCGGTGACGTCGGTGAATTTTTCGGGACTGTCCTGGCGCATGAGACGAACGCCGCCCGCGCCTGCGAGCACGAGATCAGTCTTGAAGTCGTAGTTAAAATCGATCTGCAAGATGCCTTCGGGCTGCGGCGCAATAGCTGATGGGCCGCCGGGAAATGGGAACTTTGCGCCCGTGGACAAGCGGACTTCTTTACCGTTTGCCTCGGCAACGACTGGAACTCCTGAACTGCCTAACGCCACGGCACCAATCCAAGTCCAGGGAGAGGAGTCGGTATTTGAAACGGGCTTCACCGTGAAGGCGAGTGCTGTGTCGGAAGGAGCGGGAGAGAAATCGGGAGGTTCCATGCGGAGAAAATGTGTGAATGGTTCCGCTTCTTCGCCTGGAGGCGCTCTTAATGTGGCGAGGCTCTCGCGGAATTCTGGAACGCGCATGAGCGTGTTGCGGAGGAAAGTCGTGCGCGTGGCGGCGGCGCGCGGATTGGGGCTATCGGCTGCAGCCTGTAGAGTAGCGAGTTGGGCTTTTACCTCGGGCGGCCAATTCGAGGAATGCGTCTTGATTTGCGACAGCGCTGATTTGAGTGTCGCGGCGTCGCCGCTTTTCGCGGCAACTCTCGCCAGATCCAATTCGGCCGCGAGATTGTCCGGCTGGGCGGCCAGTATCTTTTGAATCAGCCGCTGGTATTCGGCGTCGCTGTCCGCGTCCGATTGCCGTTCTACTTCTTCCGCTAGTTGATAGGCGGCGCGGTAGTTTCGCGGATTGATTTCGACGGCCTTGCGCCAGTCGGCAATGGCGTTCGCGGAATTGCCCTTGTTGCTTTCGAGATATCCGAGCAGTTGGTAGATGTGGTCATTGTCGGGTGCCAAGCCGCGAGCTCGTTCGATCCTCTGCGAGGCAATATCCAATTTGCGTTGACGAAGCGCGAGCACTCCCCAATTCGCCCAGCCGGCAGGTTCGCCGGGCACCAGCGTGGTCATTTCGGAAAGTTTGCTTTCGGCGTGAATGTCGTCGCCAACTTGCAGAGCGCCCAGTCCGACGTAGAACGCGGAAACAGCCTGCGCATATTCCCTTGAAGTTTTCTGTGGAAGTTTATCGGCGGAGCGACACGAAAAAGTATTAGCAGCCGAAATCATACAAAGCGACAAAAAGGCGACCCTCCGGATGGAGAGCGACCGCGAGGCGCGCGTAAAGGCAAACATAGTGCGGATGGCTACAGAAGCGGGCGTAACTCTATTCGGCAAATCGCGCCCCCCTTTTTCTCGCAGCGTACAAGAATGAAATTGATTATCCACAGTCTCTCACGCAGAAACTGCAACCGCAAAGTCTCATGTCTCCTGCTGGACACGTAGCTTTCGGAGGCGGCGGCGCTTCGTGATGGCGCTGAACCAAAGAAAGCTGACTCCCAAAAACGGCAGCATGTATAGCAGTAAATCCCAACGCCCGAAACCCGGAGGAGTGGCTTCGACCTTCGAGAGGGCTTCGCCGCCCCCCGCAGAGCTGGCCAAAATCAAACGGACCTTCCAATACTCTTGCTGGTCGAACTGCACTTCAGTCTTGAATTCGACCTGCCCGCGCTGGTTCTCCGGCCACGCAGAATAAACGACTTCGGGGAGTCTGCCGCTGACGGGTTGCACTCCAATCTGAATTTTGAGGTCTTTTGGGACGGTGCCCCCTGGCAACGGATCGACCATGACGAAGAATGTGCCGAGGCCGACGTCCGGGTGCGTCCAGAGAGAGATGATGCATGGTCCCACGCGTTGATCGGTGATGATCGGAAATGGCGGTCCATTGTGTGCGTTGGCGCTAGTCACACAGAGCATCGCGAGCAAAATCGCCGGGAAACAAGCGAACAACTCCCTCCGTGCCCGGAGCTTTCCGGTTCGTGTCATTCTTGACTCGGAGCGTTCCATTTAGCCGCCCATCAGCGTAGCGCGCATTTCCATAGGCTGAAACATGAGCCACACTGATGCGAGGCCGATGAACAGGCAGACCGCCGCCCAGGGAATAAAAGCGCGCATGGGTTGAGTAGCGCAATCTTCTTCTGCTAAGTGATGTACCACGAAAAGCGAACCCGCAAATCCGAGCGAAATAAATCCTAATTCCATGGGGCGGACAACGTGAATCGGCAACCCGGTCCACGTCCATTGCGCCGCACCCAACAGGTGTATACCCACGCTGGCAAGCGCGGCTTGCGTAACCGGAACAATCGTCAGGATACCCGTAAGAAAATGAAAGCCGTAGTGAGCCAGCCACATGCCAAATCCCAGAGGAACAAGCGCGTAGCTGTAGCGGACTGCGAGAGGAACCAACGCGCGTTTGCTTCCACCCAGCGCGCGTGTGAGCCATGCGGCGACCCCGAGCAGCACTGCCGGCTCCGCGAGGAGAAACACCGCGAAAATAATGCCCAGCACCGGAGCTTCGTGGTTTACTGACAGGAGTTTCCCCAACCAGGCCTCCAGGGCGTATACCGGACTGACCATGCCGAACGCGTTTAGGAGTGCTCCGAAACTGAAAACGATCGCAAGGGCGGCGATATCTTTACGGTGCGAAAAGTAACCGATGCCTGAGCGAATCGGGTCGACCATCAGTTCCGCAGCGGGAAGGCGGCTGGTAACGCCGACATTGTCGTGGGGGCAAGCGTGGACACAGTCGAGGCAAAACGTGCAATCCATGTTGCCCACCTTGCGCGGTTGGAAGAGGGCGAGTTCGCAGCCACGTTGCAGAATTACCAGACCGGGCGCAGCTCCTATTACGGGAGAACCCGCCGCAGGCGACCGATGCTCGTAGAGAGTTTCACGGCGTCCCCGGATGCAGTCTTTGGTGGCGCAGCGATCGCACACAGCTCGATCGCGCACCGCGACTTCTAACGGCGAAAGCGTCGACGCTATGAAATTGAACTGACCGATCGGGCACAAAAATTTGCAGAACGAGGCATGTTTGAAAAACCCGTCGACTATCAACACTGCGACAAAGTACCCAACGGCCAGAGAAGCCGTCCACCACGGAGAAGACCACAAGTCGAAAAGCTCGTACGTAAACAGAATGGCGACGAAGAACGCCACGGAAATCCATTTGTTTCTCAATGCTTGCGGCCAGTTGAAACGCGGGCGAAACACGCGGCGGGCCACATTGCGAACAAGCATGAAGGGACAAGCGAGGCAAAAGAAGTTCCCGGCACAAAGCAGGACCAGGACCAGCGCCCCGCGGAAGTGAACCCAGCTGAGCACGGTCGCAAGATTCTTCGGCGCAAGCGCTGGGCCAAGCAGTCCGTGCAGAATCATCACCACCGCAACAACCAATAGAGGTATCTGCAGGACCGTCCGGGAATGCCGCCAACGCAAAAAACTGCCGATGATCGGAACGCGCAGCAAATCGAAGGGCGGGACGCCGACAGATAAAAGAGGCGGATTGGAGGATTGGGTGCCCAAAGAGCTTAGGTCGCCTGGATATTTCGGATGGTCACTTGGCGGTCGAAGGTCCGGCCGCTGGGCAGTGTGACGTGAAACAAGACGCTCCAGTCGCCCCGCATATTGAGGTCGAGCGTGCCCTGATAACGACCAGGACCGATTTCTTTGGTTTCTGAGAAGACCGGACTCATTCCAGGATGCGACATGTCGCCTTCCAGCGAAATGTGTGCCCCCGCTAGTCGATCACCACCTCCCGCTGTCAGTGTGACCGTGAACGTGTTCTTCCCGACGCGAGAGGGTGTCGGATCGATTTCGCACGCAAAGGCTATGTCGTTAGACGTGCCTGAAGATTTGGAACAACTACTCGCTAGTGAGCTGGCGTGCAAGAGTAAGAGAGAAACAGCAACGTGGGATATGCGGTCCCGGACCATAAAGTGTCTTACCCCGGCTTCGCAACGCAAGATCGGGAACCAGACCGCGATAGACGCTATGCAGCGCTGGCTTTTCCTCCCCGTGTCTCTTTATTCCATTCGCAAGAGCAGACAGACAGGCCTTCCTCTCCCTTTGGCGGAAACATATGGTAGTACATGCCGATGACCATAGGGATGAACACGAGCGTATTGTAAAAGAGATGGAGCTCGACGCGCGGTACAAATAGCTGGAGAACACTGACGGGAACCGGCTTGCCCCAGAAATTATGATGCATGGTCGCCTGGGTGATCAGCAGCAAATGCTCGATGTGGTGCCAGAATTGAATCACCAGCGCCACGGTCCACCAGGTGCGGCCCGTGCCGGTAAAGCCTTTGCGCAAGACCCAGATTCCAATCAACATCACCAGCGCGTAGCCGTAGTGCAGGACTTCCGACTTGATCAGCCAAGGATACCAAAGGCCCAACAGCCCGTTGGCCTTGGGTCTCGGCCAGCCCATGACATAAATCTGATAAGCCTGAAACAAATGCTCGCCCCAGTGCGCAAGGACGATGGCCATGAATACCTGCAGAGCTCGCTCGTGCCAAGTCGAATTCAATTTGTCATAGAGGGTGGAACCGGTGGTCGCCGGAAAATGCGCGCTCTGAATCGTGGGAGTGGAGACCGCCATGCTGTTGCCCTCCTAAAGCTTGAAAGACGATCGAGAAAAATAAATGGGATGACGCGTCCGGGCCAGAATGCTCCTACAAATATCGCTTCCGCATCAATAGTATATTCATATTAGTGCATGGCCAGCACCGAAACGGTGGGACTTCGTATTCGAAATCTCTATTGACGCCTTCACGCTGGAAGTAGAGAATGCGCGAGGTCATGAATTTATCGCCCGGTTGGCGTGCCGATCGGACCGTGTAGACTAACAACATGCATAAAGAGGAAAAATTCTAAAAATGTCTGAGAATGACGTAATCGCAAACCAGAAACGGATTTTACAAAATCAGAAGGCCATTCTCGCGAACCAGAATACAATCAAGGCAAATCAGGAAACGATCAAGAAGAACCAAACGTCCATACTGAAGAATCAGAGCACTCTCAATACGATCGTCAACAATCAAAAGAAAATTTTGGCAAAAATCAAGTAGCCCCCAACTTCTGAATCTGCGTCTTTCTGCGCGGCTGACTTCCTTCGGCTCCAGCTCGGTAAGAAACCATCCCGGCATCCGTGTGTCCGGCATCCGCAAAGGGGTTGCGGCTCATGTGTGGAATGACGATTGGCAAACCGTGCGGCGCAACCAAAATTGACACTGTCTTAAGCGGGACATCTCGCGACGTCTCACAACCACGATATTTCCAGGAATGATGGTGGGACCGGGGAGATTCGAACTCCCGACCTGATGCTTCGGAGGCATCCGCTCTATCCATCTGAGCTACGATCCCATGAACTGTCGAAGAGCAACTCCGAACATTCAGATTCTATCGTTGATTGAAGTCTGGCGCTAGTTTCCCGCGGCGGGCCAAGGCCTAACCACCTTTGGCATGATCCTTAATCTGTTTGGCCAGCTTCTCAATCTCTTCCGCCTTTTTCACCATCCCCAGTGACAACACGGAAGTGGCATCCGTTTTCTCCACTTCGGTCTTCAGCTGCGTGGCAAGTTCGTAGAGCTTTTCGATATCCTTCTTAATGTCTTTCTGGTGCTGCTCCAGCACAGCCTTTGCAGTGGCGCCGTTAGGCAGGGGGCTATGCGATGGATCTTCGGGACCATTCTCTCGCCGCGGATTTGGTGTAAGGGGCGGATTCTGGAGCGACGTCGAACTGGTCGCTGCACTAGTTTTGAGTTGCACGAAAAAGGCTGCGACTCCTGCCCCCCCGGTGATCAGTAATTGACGCCTGGATGGATACATGGCTGCTCCGTAGCTAAGGCGCCCGGTCCACGGACCGTTCCGCCACAGTCGATGCTATACTTTCTCTCCCTACGAATATGATGTCCAGCACGTTCACCCAGTGGCTCAACTTCTCGATTCCCGGCGCCCTCCACCTCCTGGGCATCCTTGTCTTGGCGCTACTCGTGAACCGCTTCCTTCGCGGATTGACAAACTCACTGATCAGGCCCGCCGCGGCGCAATCGCGGGCGGCCCAGGCACGCGAGCAGCAGACTCGTACGCTAGCCAGTGCTTTGCACGGCGCTGGCAGCAAGATCGTCTGGGGAGTCGCAATCCTGACGGCGCTTCCAGAGTTTGGCATCAATGTGTTTCCGGCTATTTTAGTCATCGGCTTGATAATGCTGGGGCTAGGACTCGGGGCTCGGAACCTGTTCCGGGATCTGATCGCCGGATTTCAAATCGTCTTCGAGGATCAGTTTAGTGTCGGCGAGACCATCCAAACTCCTCACGCTTCCGGCAAGATCGAACATCTCACCCTGCGTCGCACGGTCATCCGCGACTCGCGCGGCGCGCTGGTTACGCTGGCAAATGGCGATCTGCGAACCGTGGGCAATCTTAGTCGCGACTGGTCTCAAGCTTTCGTCGACATCGCGGTCCCGCTCGATGAGCCATTGGAAAGAGCACTCCAGGCGCTGGAAGTTGCTTCCGCTGCGCTGCGTAGCGATCCCTCGTGGTCGCAAGCGATCGTCGATGGGCCGCGTGTCTTAGGCGTCCAGTCTTACGGACCGATGGGCTCCACGTTTCGTATACAGGTCCGAACAGCGCCGACCCGTCAGGACGAAGTCTCACGCGAGTTGCGCCGCCGCATCCAAATGGAGTTTCAGCGCCAAGACATTCCGGTATCCAAGGCCCACGACCTGGAGCGCGCTCCAACCTTCCACGAGCCAGAAGAAAAAACACAGGTGTAGATCCGCACGGGTCAGGAAAGAGGAACAGCAGATGCCCCAATTAAGCTATGACGAAGTAAACCTGATGCTTCGACTGTACGACATGCGGCGCGAACCGCGCCTGCGACAAGCCAGGGCCTGGTTCGTAGAGCATTTTCACCCCTTGTCGCCCGAGGAAATGATGCAGAAATTCCCACAAGGGGGCGAGGAAAATACTTACATCCGCATGGTCATCAGTTATTGGGAGATGGTCGCCAGCATTGTCAACCGTGGACTGATCGACGATGAGTTGTTCTTCGAAAGTAATGGCGAGATTTGGGTGGTCTGGGATCGCATGCGCTCCATTGTTCCGACTTGGCGCTCCGCGTTCAAGAACCCACACTTGTTTTCGAACATTGAGGACACTTGCAAGCGCCTGGAAGCCTGGCGGGAGAAACGAGCTCCAGGCTCCAGTGCCGCGATGCGTAGCCTGTTGGCCCAGACGGGCCCAAAGACCAAAGCCACCTGATTCAACGCAACCGGTGAACGGCTTCGTCCGCGGCAACGTTCGGTTCAGACGTGGGAACGCCGGGTCGAGCTCTCCGGACGCAGTTTCTACCTGCGGCTTTTGCCACGTAGAGGGCCGCATCTACCTCATAAAGCAGTTCCTCCACTGGCCGCACTCCCCAATCGTTGCTCAAGAGTAGCCCGATGCTCATCGACACCTGTAGCGGCCCCGTTGCCGTCGGAATCGGCCGACTGCTCACCGCCTTCCTAATCTCCTCCGCCCGCGCCTCAGCAGATTCCGGATCGCAGTTGTTCAGCACCATCAGGAATTCTTCGCCCCCATACCGGCCGACGAAATCGTACGAACGTATCGACAGCACCAGTCGACGCCCGATCTCCTGCAAGACTTCGTCACCGACCGGGTGGCCATGCGTATCGTTGACTAGCTTGAAGTGGTCCACGTCTCCCAGTAACACGATCGTGCAGCCAGATTCCCGCTGGGATCGCGCGAGCTCACGTCCGAGAAGATCCATGATCACGCCTCGGTTCCAAATCGAAGTAAGCGCGTCATGCGTGGCTTTGAAGCGCATCATTTCCCGCGCTTCCACAAGTCTGCCCTCCAGGTGCAGGATCCGTTCACCGGTGCGCAGCCGCGCCTTGAGTTCGTCCACGTGAAAAGGTTTCGTCAGGTAGTCATCCGCTCCCGATTCTAGACCGGTAACAATGTCCTCTTTGGATTCTTTCGAAGTCAGCAGAACCATGTACACGTAAGATTGCTCCTGCTGTTCTTGATTCCGCCGCACCGCTCGACATACTCCTGGGCCATCGAGTTCCGGCATCACCCAGTCCAGCAACGCCAGCCGCGGACCGTCGGGCCGGTTCAACTGTTCCACGGCCAGGCGTCCATTCTCCACTGCCACGACTTCATATCCGGCGCGCTCCAGCGTTTTTTCCAGCAACCGTCGCGACATGGCTTCGTCATCCGCGATCAGTATTTTCAACTCCGCACCTCGGCAATATACGTTTCCATCTCCGGCAGTAGCCCTAGGACTTCCCTCTCAAATGCGGCCAGCGTTTCTGGAATCGATGCCCCAGCTCCGGAGCGAGCAAGTTCTTCCAACTGCCCCGCAGCGGCGGCCGCCTTGGTCACTGCCAGATTCGACAGCATTCCTCTCAGCGTGTGACTCACCATCGTTATTTGCTTCATGTCTTGGCCGGCAACTGCGTCTTGAAGAGCAAGCAAATGCCGGGGAAAGTCTTCCTTGAAAATCGTTACGAGATCCCGCAACAGTTCGCGATCGTTATCCAGGCGAGCGAGCAGTTCCAACAGGTCGACACGGCCGTTCTGCGAACAATTCTGTAATTTTTCCATCACCCCACCTTTCGGCTCATCTTATGTGCGGTTTCGTAGCCAACGGAAGATTCCGGATTGTTCAAGACCCGGCGCGCCAGTACCAGCAGCCGGGAACTGACTCGCAACTGCGCCGCATTCGCGGCGGCGAGATTTATCTCAAATTGCAGAGTTCCATCTTGGAATACGAAACTCAGCATTCCTCCTGCGCCCAGAAAATCATTCGTCTCCCCAACGGTCAAAATGCTCAGCCCCTGTGCGATTCGTAGGACTTGGGCATATTTCTTCGCCTCCGATTCGCTGACAAACAAGATCTGACAATTTCGCACCTCCTCATCCCGCCGCACCCACCGCACGTCAACCCGACGTCCATGAGGCGATGTCGCCCGAGCGACTTCTGCCAGCGTTGTTCCGAATCGGAAATCCCCTTTTACGCAAACAAGAAACGGCGCTTGCGTCGACGAAAACGCGCTGGCCGGCCAATCAATGAAGCTGGGAAACGTGGTGAGAAAACTCGCCTTGATCCGATACTCTGCGGGTACGGAACCCTGAGCGCTTGTGGGGTACGGTACAAGAAGCAGAGTCAGTATCAGCGCCAGGCGGGCCGCACCGCCTCGATGCCGCTGAAAATGTTCGTGACATGCCCCAAGGGCCTCCCACCCCCTTGCTGGTATTCGGCTGAGTTTGAATACGACGTGCACACAGACTCCCCGCGACTTCGGGGCAAGTGGCTGGCCAATCTGCAGGTGTGGCGCTCGACCAAGCGTTTGACGACACGAGGTTTATGGAGCGGACAGGATCGCGCGTCGTCTCTCTCATTCCCAGATAGGACCGCAGCCAACTCCGCGGTTCAATCTGAAACAAGTTCACTCGATCCCTGCCGATCTCGCGGGCGGTCTTTCGGACGCAAAAGATGTTGCAGGATCAGAATTTTCTAATGCACGCAGGCTTCTTTGTCGATTCAACCACTGCTTAGATTACTCTTCTATAAAGCCAGTACCAGGCTGACATCTGGCCGTCGATGCCGCTACACAGTCCTCGTCAACGAACTACATAGACCGCTGTATTGTTCCTTTGGGGGCCTCGCTTTATAACTTTTCCCATCGCAGAAAGCTCGATGTTCTGCAAAGGAGTGTTTCCGAAATGGACGTCCAAGCGAATGTTCCGGAACGTCAGTTAGTCTCAAGAGCCCAAGCGGGTAACGAGGAAGCTTTTACCGAACTAGTTCGCAGGCACTCTGGCCAGGTCTACGGGCTTTCGCTCAACATGCTCCGCAATCGCGAGGATGCCGAAGACAATCTTCAGAACGTTTTGGTGAAAGCGTTCCATCACATCGACCGGTTCGAAGGAAATTCGCAATTCTCCACGTGGTTGGTTCGCATCACCATCAATGAAGCGCTCATGAAGCTCCGGAAGCGCAACTCCGAGCGCATCTCCGATTACCACGATACGAGCAACTCCGAAGACGAGCCGCGCCCCTTTCCGGAGATCGAAGATAGCCGCCAGGATCCAGAACGCCAGTACATGAGCAAAGAGCTCGCCAGGAAAGCATTCCATGGCCTCAACCCGTCCCTGCAAGACACCTTCATCCTGCAGAAGGCGGAAGGCTGGACAAACCGCGAACTCGCGCAGGCTCTGGGAATCACAGTTTCCACCGTCAAGTCCCGAGTCTTCCGCGCCCGCGTCAGACTTCGCCAACAACTCTTATCGTTAACTCAGACAGGCCCAATCGCTCTTCAAAACTAGTGGCAAGCGCAGATTCGACGCGCTGACTCTTTCGGCATACGCTTCGACACCACCTCCTCTTCCTACGGGCTTCTGCGGCGTTCGATTCTGTGCCGCCTTCTATCTTGTCGAGCCCACATCTGCTGGGGTCGCCACCACTAACAAAAAGAGCCAGTTTGGCGCTATGCGCGCCCAAACTGGCCCATGTACCGGTGCCTCGCTTGGTTACGGGCTTTTTACTAGCTCAGATTTAACTAGGGAGGAACTACTGCAGCTTGTCGGCCACCGATTCGAGCACGTTTTTACCGCTTCGCAACGCGCGGTTCACGCTTTCTTCTCCACGATCGAGTAAGTCCTGGGCTTCGAATAGGAGTCTACGTCCGCGCCGCCGAACCTGTCGAAATTGGCCTTCAGCGCTGGCGCTGATCCACTCGCGAGTCTCCTCGCCAGACTGCGGAGCAAACAAAATTGCCAGCCCTACCCCGACACCAAATCCCACCAGCAGTGTCAACAATCCGCTTCCTTTGTCCGACACAGGACCCTCCGGTTCAGTAGAACCATCCGTAACTATCGTAGCGTTTTCGTTGGGGTTCTCGATGTTTTTATGTTTGTCTCGCATCCTGCCGGCCCTTCGGTCTTCAGTAAGCAGAAGCACATTCGGCGCCTGCTGCACGGCAACAATAGCAACGATCGTCCCGCGTATTGCCCAACGCCAACGAGCAACTAGTTCCGTTGCTGCCGGCGTATCTCTTCCACAACCTTTTGGGCAACGTTCTCATCGATTGCGGGGCTCACGTACGTTCCGTCACCCAAAACCACATTCAACGCCCGCACCAACTCCTGCTCCGCGTCCGATTTCAGTACGTACCCTCGTGCGCCGGCGCGAAACGCGCTGCGCACCAGCTCCGTCGAGGAATGCAGCGTCAACAGCAGCACTTTCGTTTCGGGGTGAGCGTCTCGGATGATGCGCGTAGCTTCCAACCCGTTCAAGACCGGCATCGATACGTCCATGATGATGACTTCAGGTTTCAAGGAGTCGGCGAGTCGCACAGCCTCTTGGCCGTTATCTGCCTCGCCGCACAGTTCCCATTCCGGAAACGAATGCAGGATTCCCTGCACTCCCCGCCGGATCGCAGCATGGTCATCGACAATCAGTACTCGCGGCACGTTCCCTCCGTACTTGTTCGATGGAGAAGGGAGACCTTATGCATGCCGCCGCGCCCGCTCCAAGCTGCAGATCATCGAACCTCAGAAAAATCTAGGCCTCTATGATTTGATTTCGCACCGCATACCGGACCAACTCGCTCACCGAATGCAACTCCAGTTTCCTCATGATGTTTGCGCGATGCGTTTCCGCCGTCTTCACGCTGATTCCCAAAGCCACCGCTACTTCCTTGCTGCTCTTTCCCTCGGCAAGCAATTGTACAATTTCGCGCTCGCGCGACGTCAGTCGACTCCGTAGCAGCGTCTGGGGATCTGGCGCCGCGTGTTGCCGGCTGAATCCATCCAGCAGCATATCCGCCGCGCGCGCCGTGAAGAAAGATCGATGATTCGACAGTGCCTCCACCGCCGACACCAAATCCTTGTCTGCGTCGGACTTCATTATATAAGCCCGCACTCCCGCTTCCACAATCTCTCTTACCAGTTGGTCCGAGAAGTGTAACGTCAAGATCAATATCTCTGTCCGAGGCAATACTTTCTTGATGCGCCGGGCCGCCTCTAGACCGTTTAGATCCGGCATGCTGATATCCATCACCACGATGTCCGGTTTCAATTGTTCGGTGATGGCGACCGCTTCCCGGCCTGTCTTAGCCTCTGCGCACACCTCCCAGCCGTGATGCGCGGTGAGAAGTTGCTTGAGCCCGCGGCGAATAATGTCGTGATCGTCAGCAACTACGATGCGCAGCGCCATTTGTCTTTTTAGCGGAAAAATCCCGATCCTCTCAGTGAGTGCCTGTCTCAAAAATGACCGGTGAATGCCCTTTAATCTTGGTCACCCCGACCCTACATTGACATACCTTTTTCCCTGTATTTTGTCCACTGCGGAACAGAATGCCGCGCAGAATTATCCTTCCGCGCGGTCCCTCGGCGCTTCGCGTCAATTTCGTCCTCCGCACATGCTCTAAAAATACCGCTGCGTTCTACATCCTCTACACGAATACATGGATTGTCCCTGACCCTCATTCGAAGTGTAATGCGCGCGCGGAGGTTGAAAGCTCTTGGTTGCTCGTGCGTTGCATTTAAGCCAGCAATCGGAGCGACACCAAACATGCTAACCATACTCGTCGTGATTCTGCTCTTGGTTGCACTCGGAGCTTTGCCCACTTGGCCCCATAGCCGCGGTTGGGGATACTACCCCAGCGGCGGTTTGGGCTTGGTCGTACTCATCCTCGTCATCCTCTTGCTCATGGGACGTATCTAGAACCAGTTTGAGCCCGGTTTGGATCTGAACTCCGGCGACCGGCGCACGCAACTGCCGAATGCCCGCAATACCACGGTCCATCGCTGTGGGCCTGAACTGGAGGGCCGTGATCGAAATCAACTGTTTGCTCTACAACTCTGCGAGTGATATCCATGCCGGATAACCCGCAGCCCGACACCCAGCCGCGGCCACTCGTCAGAGTGGTCGCGCTCTTATGGGTCGTGGTCATCGCCATCGTCGTAGCCTTTGGCTTTTTCGCCAGCTCACTCTGTATCACGTTCCTCCTCGCTGGCTTCTTGGCAATTCTGGTTGATCCTATCCCTTCCTATTTCGAACGCCTCCACGTCCCGCGCCTGATTTCCACCGCCGTCCTCGTGATTTCCGGCGTCCTCCTGGTCACCCTGTTGTTCTACGTAAGCTACAACCGCGCCAGTCTGATGATCGATGACATGCCAGAGTACGCGGACAGAATTCGCGACGCCGTCAAGCCCCTAAGCCAGAACATCGAAAAAATGCAAAAGAGCGCCGGCACCATTACTTCCGCCGCTCCCTCCAAACGCGTCCAGGAGGTACGCGTCAGCGAAACGCCCGCGTGGCCTTCCTATCTCATTCGCGGTGTCGGTTCCGCTTGGGGCGCTGTAATCGTCGGCGGCATCGTTCCCTTTCTGATGTTTTTCATGCTGGTACGAAAAACCCACCTTTACGACTGGCTGGATAACGCCTTCGGCGAAAAGATGGACGTCCCGCGGTTCACCTCGCGCCTCACCAAAATGGTGCGCGGCTTTGCCCTCGGCAATCTGATCATCGGCGCAGCCATGGCGGCGATCACCGTAGCCGTCTTTTACGAGCTGAAACTTCAAGGCGCGGTTCCTCTAGGGATCGCCAGTGGCTTCCTGAACTTAGTGCCGTTCGTCGGTGCAATTTTAGCCGCCGCTCTCCCGCTCCTCGGCGCCACTTTGGAGTACAACACGGCAGGCCCGTTCCTGATTATCCTGCTCACCGTATTCGCTCTTCACGTGGTTTCCTCGAACGTTCTGGTCCCCAAATTCATCGGCTCCCGCGTAAACATCGGCCCCGTCGCCGCCACAATGGGCATCCTCTTCTGGGGCTGGATGTGGGGCGTCATGGGAATTCTCTTAGCCGTCCCGCTCACCGCCTTCGTCAAACTCGTCTCCGATTGCCATCCCTCCCTCATTCACATCTCCAATCTTCTTGCGGAAACTCCGCGCCCAGTTCCAACGTGGGCCCAAACCGGCCAGGCCAAAGTAACCCAGGCCATTCCCTTCCTCCGCAAACGAACACCAGCAGAGACAAAAAATTAGTTCGCCTGTCTAAACGCGACGCACCACTTCTCCGTGCCCTCTGTGCTCCGGCCTCCGTGCTCTCTGTGTTAAATCCTGCCCTTGACTCTCCGCTCTTGTTCTCTTCTCCCCTCAGCGAATCTCAGCGCTCTCTGCGTCTCAGCGTTATCTTTTTCCGCATTCCGCCACGAAGCTAGACCGTCAGCGATTGCCTCCTCGCCGTCGATTCCGATTAGCCTTCCCTCATTTTCGTTTTCCCTTCACCAGTAACAGTCCCGCGCGACCTGTACTCACGATTACACAACTATTACAGAGCCCTCCTTCCCCCCATGCTACGTTCGTTAGCGTACGGAGCACGAACTCAATACCAAGGACCCCCAAGATATGAGCCTTGTCCAAACCGATCGCACCTTCAAGCAACCTCTGAACTGGACCACCACCTCATTCATGCTTTTGTTCCACGTAGGCGCCATCGCCGCTCTCTTCCTGTTTTCCTGGAAGGCGCTGGCAGTAGCCGTCGTGCTCTATGGCGTCGCCGGATGCCTGGGCATTGGCATGGGCTACCATCGGCTGCTCACCCATCGCGGCTACAAGACCCC
>Ga0137401_10000334_pt1 | contig 17806 bp, 9 predicted proteins | sample CZOMad1_1_16fung_FD_108286 | JGI IMG/M metagenome (GOLD analysis project Ga0137401, IMG submission 108286) | Vadose zone soil fungal communities from Angelo Coast Range Reserve, California, USA - CZOMad1_1_16fungal (Illumina Assembly) | ecosystem: Environmental > Terrestrial > Soil > Vadose zone...
GCCGAAGAAGCCCGCGGTGAAGAAGAAAGCGCCGAAACCCGCGACGCCGGCAGCCGCACCGGGTGCCACCAAGCCGGCTGCTCCTACGGCTCCAAAACCCCAGTAGGGTCACATCACAATTGGCGGTTCGTCCGTCTGAGCAGGGTCTTTAGGTTTCGCGCCAAGTTTCGCCCCAGGTTTCGCCCTAGGTTTCGCGTCGACTTGGCCATTCTTGCAGTTGGAGTTGGTGGTGCTCGCCCTCGACCGCTACGGCGGCTGCGTAGCCTTGGGGAGCACGTATGTCGTACATGCTCCATTGCGATGCTTCGCCGGAACAGTTTCCGAAACGGAGCAGGGCTGGAGGGACGCCGGGACCGAAAGCTACGTCGAAGCTGTCGAGGGGAATCGAGAGACCCGCGCCCACCGCCTTCACGTAAGCTTCTTTGCGGGTCCAGCACTGGAAGAAGCCTTCTACTCTTGCGGCGGCGGGCAAGGCTGCGAGCGTGCTGATTTCGGCGGGAGAAAAAAAGCGGGCTGCGATATCTTGGGTGGCGCGTTCCGGATCTATAAACTCAATATCCGCACCTACGCGAGAATGCCGGGCGAGGGCGAGAAGAGCGAAATCGCGGGAGTGGGAAAGATTGAACTGGAGCGCCGGCCTCCGGAACTCTGGGGCGAGCTCCGGCTTACCTTTGGGGTTGTAGGAAAACGTGAGTTCCTGCGGCTCGGTGCCGAGATACTGCGCGAGGATATTTCTCAGAGCCGAACGGGCGGAGACGAAACGAATGCGGTCGCGATCAAAGTGAAAGCGGCCCGCGCGCTGGACCTCGTCTTCCGACAGTGGCCCAAACTCCGGCGGGTCTCGATATTCCTGGCCGGAGAGAGGGATCAGCCAGACGTGAGCTTCCTTGGCAGCGAGTGTGAAATATGCCGTCGCGCCTGCGTCGGGCGCCGGCCCATTCTCCTTTCCGGGGATCCAGGCAGGTGCGATAGTAAGTCCCCCTCGCCAGTCAATTCATCCAACCGACCAACTCCATGATTTCACCACAATTCTCCGAGATGCCCAAGTTCGCCTTCGGTATGAGAAGAACGGTCGCTTGTGTACGCGGGAACGGTCACGGTGAAGTTGTTTCCCACATCCTCGATCTGGTTCCCGGCTATGGTTTTGTCGGCCGGCGCATTGCTCCTGCCGTAGTCGAATCGGGACCTTGCCGGCTACTGCGGGCACAGTGCATGTCACCGCAGAGGGCCCGTTTGGGTTGGGGCATCCGGTGGTTACGTTTACGGAGACTTCACAGTAATGCGACGCCGATCTAGCGCGCCGGTTCCGTCACCTTCAGCACCCGGTCCGCCGCGACATCCTGCAGCGTCTGGACGATGCCGGAAGGCCAGTGGATTTCGATCAGATCCGCCTTTGTGTCCGGGCCCAGGCCGAAATGGACAGGACCGTCGCTGGATGAGGCGTAGCCCACGCTCGTAGTCATGTGGTTGTACTGCGCGCCGCGCTTGCTGACGAGCTTGATCCGGGCGCCGATGCCGTCGCGGTTACTCTTGGTGCCGCGCAGGGCGATGTCGAGCCAGTGGCCGGATTTCTCGCTGCGGTTCATCCAGATTTCAGCGTTGGCCCCCAGAGCGGTCACCACCACATCAACGCGCCCGTCGCTGTCGAGGTCGCCGAAGGCCAGGCCGCGGTGGCGGGCGGCGGGAACGGCGCCGAGTCCGGCCTCTTCGGTCATAGCTTTCCATTTCCCACTAGCGCCCAGATTGCGGAAGACCGAGTTGAATTGATTGACCGGCTGGGTGGGCATGGAAATGGATTCCACGTGGCCGCGGGAGACGAACAGATCCTTCCAGCCATCGTTGTCGAAGTCGTACAGGCCCGCGCCGAAGCCGGACATCTGGCGGCTGGGCTCGCGCATTCCGCTGGGCGTAGTAACTTCCTGAAAGCTGCCTTTTCCGGTGTTCTGGAAGAGCGGGAAGGTTTGGTTGTTCAGCGACACGAAGGCAATGTCGGGCAGGCCGTCGTTATTGAAGTCCCGGAAGTCCAGACCCATGCCCGAGACGAATCCTCCATCCTCCACCAGGGCTACGCCGGTTTCGAAGGCGACTTCCTCGAACTTGGTTCCCAGGTTGTGGTAGAGGGCATTGTAGGAAGCGTCGTTGGTGACGAAGAGATCGGGGCGGCCGTCGAGGTCGTAGTCGGCCAGACCCACTCCCATGCCCTTGCCTACGTGCTCTCGGACACCCCACTCTTTGGACACATCCTGGAAGGTGCCATCGCCCTTGTTAAGGAAGAGCTGATTGGGCTGGCCCTTGTAAAGCTTGGGGCTGCAGTAGTCGCCCACGCCGCGGAAAGCGCAGATGGACTCGGGACTGTACTTCCATTGCATGTAGTTGACGACGAACAGGTCGAGCAGGCCGTCGTTGTTGACATCGACCCAAACAGCGGTCACCGCCCAGAGCGGACCATACTCCGCGTCGGGGCGGTTCAGGCTGGCGTCGAGGCCGGATTTGACGGTGACATCGGTGAAGGTGCCGTCGCCGTTGTTGTGGTAGAGCGTGCTGTGATGTACTCCGGCGACAAACAGATCGGGGAAGCCGTCATTGTCGTAGTCGGCGACGGCGACGCCCATGTCGTAGCCGGAGCCGGCGAGGCCAGCAGCATCGGTAACGTCGGTGAAGACGTCGCGGCCATCGTTGCGGAAGAGGCGGTTGCGGTACTTGGGGTCATCTTTCATCAGGGTGGCAATGTTGGCGCCGTTGGTGAAGAAGATGTCTGGGCGGCCGTCGCCGTTGAAGTCGAAGATGGCGAGGCCGCCGGGCATGGTTTCGGGAGCGTTGCGCGCGGGGGTCTCACTGTTTTCGGCGCGGAATGGAATCCTGTTGGGTACGAAACGAATCGGGCCGTGCGGTGGCGGGGTGGCGGCGCACAGCAGACCTGTCGTGGTCAGAAGCAGGATGCGGACGAAAATACTGGCGGAATGGCGAGAAGACATGGTCGTACAAATCCGGGCAAAAAGAAAGGGTGGCCGGAGCCACCCTTGCGATTCTACTGCGCTGGCTTGGGTTAGAAGAAGTACTTGACCGAGAAGGTAAGGAAGCGGCTTCCTGTCTTGTACTTCGGCTTGCCCGTCGTACCCGAGTTGGTGTTGGTGGTAGCCAGACTCGTGATCGGCACTTGGCAAGGCGCGGTTGCTGTTGAAGAAACGAGCAATTGGCACTCCGCGAGATTGCCTTCGGTCATGAAAGTAGTCTTTGTGAAGTTGAGTTGCTGGTCGCCATTCCCCGCCAATCCGAACTGCGGCAGGGGATGGTTGAGCCAGTTCACGGCGCTCACGCGGAATTCGACTTTCTGTCTCTCGGTAACCTTGAAGTCCTTATACAGGCCGAGATCGCTGTCGAAGTACGATGGATTGCGGAGATACGGCCAAACCTTTACGCCCTGCTGACCATAAGCCGGCACGCCGAAGCAGTTGGGGTTGAAGTAGAGACCGGACGCGTGTTTCCGAGGGTCGCAGGTTAGGGTCGGTAGCAACACGGTATTGCCGCCACCATTCTGTGAGGTGCCGAACCAGGTTGCCGGATTGACTGCCACGGATTCAAGACCATTGGGTAAATGGATGCCATTGTCGGGGAGGTCCGGTGCGCCCATCAGCGGAACGGTGAGCGAAGTGGAATTAAAGTTCGTATTCAGGTTCCCGCCCGTGCTGGGTTGGAGAGGTGCTCCCGACTGGAAGGTCGTATAGGTGGACAAGCGCCAACCATTGACGAGGCCAGCGAGCACCCCCGAGCAATGGGCGAGATCTTCACAGCTCCCTTTGAGATGGATTGGATTTCCCAAGTTCCATACTCCCGAGAGGTTGATGATGTGCGTGTGGTCGTAGGCTAGAGGAGCGTAGTTGGCTCTCAGGTTGAACGGATCGACTGCTTTGCCGTTACCGGCGCCGTTGTCCGAGGAACCATCGCGAATGCCCAATACCTTGCTGAAGGTATAGTTGGCCAGGAAAGTCGCCCGCCCGGACTGTTTCTGCAAGGCCACCTGCAGCGAGTTGTAATTCGCGTACGCTCCATGCGTCAGGACATAAACGTCCTGATAATTGGTCAACGGACGGAAATGGTTCTCCGCAAAAGTGTTCGCGTAATTCGGATCCGCGCAGACGACGCCGTGTTTGGCTGCATTGCTGTCTCCGCAAGGTCCATTGGGCGTAACCAGGTTGTTCGGACCTGCCAAGGTTGGGTCCGGCTTAAAATAACTGCCCGGCAGGACGCTATTGGCGTCGCTGACTTTATCGTTGTTGCCGTTGATCCACTCGTTCACGCTCTTGTTTCCGACGTAAGAAACTTCAAACACGGAATGCCACGGAAGGGCCTGCGACAGCGTGACGTTCCAATCCGTCGTCTTTGGCGTCCGGTTATCCCCCCTCTGCAAAGCAGAGATGCCAGCGCCATTTTGGAAGACGCCCGAGGGAGGATTGAACCCCCCACCGGAATTGATTTGATCGAACCCGGTGGTAGTACTGGGCGTTTGGAAGGTAAATGCTCCAAGTGGGCCGTTGAAAGCCCCTCCAACTTCGATGGAGACCTGGTAGCGGAATACGGCGAAGCCTCCGCGCACAACCGTCTTGCCGTTGCCGAAGACATCGTAGGCAGCGCCGACACGCGGTTCGTAGTAGAAGGTGGGGGAGACAAATCCGGACTGCGGAATGCTCTTGTCAATGGCGTGCCAGAGCAGACCGGGGTTGTGCACGGTGGGATCATTCGTATAGGTTGCAGGATTCCAGACTTGGGCGCCCGCCGAGGGGCCGTACCACTGGCCCACATGGTCTGCGCGCAAGCCGTAGTTCAGGGTCAGTCTGCGCGTAGCCTTGAACGAATCCTGCCCGTAGATGGCCCATTGGTGGAACTTTATGTCCTGCACAGGAACCGCGCTGGCCTGCTGGTAATTGTTACTCTTGCCTAACAGGAAGTCGGCAACCACGTTACCCGTGCTGCCCGAACCCCATCCCAAGTTATAGACTCCGTTATCCTGACCGCTGTTGGACTGGATGTTCTCGCTGGTGTCCCAGTAGAACCCGGTCTTGACCGTGTGCCGGCCGATGACCTTGGTGAAATTGTCGAAGAGCGCTGGATCCTTCTTGGTGCCGCCAAAGGCGCTGCCCTGGTAGCCGCCGTCAAAGGAGAATTGGCGGAAATCCGGGAAGGCTCCGCCCCACGGTCCGTAGAAATTCGGCATCTGCTTCGTGGTGTGGCCAAACAGTCCCTGCACGTTGAATCCGAGCTTGGTGCGATCCACGGCGCCAGGATTGGAAAGCGAACTGGGGTTGATGTAGCGAGCCAGACTGAAGACGAATTCGTTCGTTGTGGTGGCGCTGAACACGTGCGTGAAGTTCGCCAAAAATACTTGCGCGCTGGTTGGGGCAACGATGGGCGAAGGGTAGGGCAAGGTCCATGCTGGAGCCCACCAGATCGCAACGGGGTGCTGATCGTTCTCGATTTGACGGGTATACGAGAAGCTCAACTTGCTATTGTCACTGATGGCGTAATCGACTTTGCCAGTGACTTCCCAACGGTTCTGGGGGCTCTTGTTTACATATTGATAGTTGTTGAACCCGTTTCCCGAATCCGGGCTGATGTTGGGCTTCGGATACAGTCCCAGGATCCCGTGATTGCCGTCGGGGTTGCCGCCGGTAATGTTTTTGTCGAACATACTGGGATTAATGGCGCTAGTGTTGTTATAGGCGTACCCGAACCCAGCGTTGTTGATGCCCGTTAGCTGCGCCGCAGTCAAATCCGCATTGGAGAAGTCCCCGCCTCTTTGCGCCAAAGTGGGGACGTTCATGTTCAGAGCTTGGGCGGCGGGGTGCTGATTCATGTATTCATAGCCGGCCCAGAAGAACAGCTTCTTGTGACTGCGGTTGACCGGTCCGAAAGCAATGGGGCCGCCGACGTTGCCGCCCATGTAGTAGTAATGCTCGTCGGGATGGAGCTGCTGGGTCACGGCAGCAGCATTTGCGCCCTGCGCCAAGTCGTTCCGGTATTGCAACCGGTTGTAAGCGTCCCATGAGTTCAGCGCGCTGTTGCGCGCGTAGAGATAGCCTTCGCCGTGGAACTGGTTGCCGCCGCTCTTGCTGATGGCCTGGAAGATCACCGGGCCCTTGGCATATTCCGCCGAGTAGGAAGACATCAGGACCTTAACTTCCGAAACCATGTCCTGGTTGATGTTCGCGATCTGGGTTCCCATGTTGCCGGGATCGACGAGGTTGGCACCGTCGAGCATAAAGGCCATGGCGCCGTTGGGCTGCGTGCCGTTGGCGGAGTACGCACCGACTGGGCCGGTGTTGGTGCCAACAACCTTGTCGCTAAATCCGGAGCCTTGGGTGCCGCCGTTGTTGAGGGCCATGCCCGGCATGAGCTTGAGCAGTTCGCCGGCGTCGCGTCCGAGAATCGGCGTGTCGGTAATCGCGGTGGAGTTCAGCGTGGTGCTGACTTCGGCGTTGTCGACTGGCACGGCGAGAGCGCCGGCCGTAATCTCGATCGTCTCTTTGGCGCCGCCGACTTCGAGCGAGATGTTAGTCAATGAGTGGCTGGCGCCCTGGGAGAAGACGACGTTTTTCTCTTCCCAAGTTTTAAAGCCCGGAGCCGAAACGCTAACCGTGTACGAGCCCGAAGGGATAGCCGTTACGGAGAAGTATCCCGAGCCGTTGGTTAACGTGGTGCGAACGTCGGCGGAAGCTTCGTTGGTGAGCGTGACTTTGGCTCCAGGAACAACGGCGCCCCCTGCGTCAGAAGCGATGCCCGTCAGCGTGCCGGTGAGCTGCTGCCCGAAAGCTACCGAAGCCAGGAGAGCGAAAAGAGCTAAAACTGCTACGGCTCCGATTCGTCTCGATAATCCCGCATTAGCATGTACAGTCATGTCTTCCATCTCCGGTTCCACGTGGACCAGGGGTGCGGCGTACGCGCGGCCCTACGTCTCTAAAGTGTTCGTACTAAAGGGCTAGTGCAAAACAGCTATAGTTCTTATCAATGTAATCGTTTACTGTCAAGAAAATAATCGTTTACTTTTGAAATAGTCGTGGCCAACTGGGCACGCTGAAATCTCATAGAAAACGCCGATTCTTGAATCCCAATTTTCATAAGCACAGAAACAAGGCGGATTTGCTATGTTTCCAAGGGTTTGTGGTCGGGTTGGTTTCGATTTTCATAGCTCGGGATCATGGTTGGTGATCCCATTTTTCGTAGGGCGCGGAGGTTTTTGAGAAACCCAGCCCGCTGACAGAGCAGCCACCAAGACCTTTTCGCCTCACGCCAACAGGACGCAGATCCCTATTGATTGTGTTTCTGGGATTAACACCAACTTCAAAATCTGCAAGAAACTGTCGCAATCGGGAAGTCCATTTTCATCCAACTGAAGCTCGGTTTGTTTTGGAACCGGCGCGGCGTTCTTTCCGCTCAGGGCCAAATCGGTTGGCCTTTGCTCCGATAGGGCTTTAAGCAGTCAATTGGGCTGCACCGGAACGGATGCGAACAGGAGTTTTGGCCCACCAACCCACTTCACTCGATTTTTTGGAAACCTTGATCAGCATCGGCGGAGTAGTATGAGGCTCTGTTGTAGCGACAGTGGGGTGGACCTCATGATTCGGCAGCTTCTCACGGCTCTATTTTCGGCCATTACTCTCGGGTTTCTTTTTGCAGGCGGAACGCTGCTCGGTCAGGAGCCCTCCCCAAACGCCACTGACCAATCTCCTGTAATCCGTTCCACTACGCGCGAAGTATTGCTGGATTTGGTGGTGCGCGATAAGCATCATCATGCGCTCACCGACCTCCGTCCGGAGGAAGTGGAAGTATATGAAGACGGCGTGCGGCAACACGTGAAAGCGTTCGTCGGCGTGCAGGGCTCGGAGCAATTACAGACGGAGAGAAACCAGACGAACGAGGCTTCTGCGACTGCCAAAGGCAATGGCACAGCTCCGGGTGCGGGATCTTCGTCGCAAGTGAATGCGTTACGGCAGTTGAATTTTGTGGCCGTTGTGTTCGCGCAGATTGCTCCGCTGAATCTTGATTTCGCGCGCCAGGCCGTGTCGGAATTCCTGCACAGCGACAATCTTCCCAATACCTATGTCACGGTCTACCGACTGAACCAGACGCTGCGCACCATGCAACCCTATACCGGTGACAAGGACGCGCTGGCAAAAGCCGTGGAGGCGGCCACGAAAGGGCTCTCCAGCAAGGACGCGGTGGATACGAACGCGACCGTGGTTAGCAGCGCCAATGGAGTGCTCAAGGCGTCGGCTGCCAATATTATCGCCTCCCCCCAATCCGGGCCGGCTACGGTGCAGGGCATTCAAAGCATCCTGTTGGATCCGTTGCCAGGCATCGCCAAAGACCCGCTCTTTGCCGCCAATGCGTCGTCCCAGGATGTCTCCGTCACGCTGGGGAGCGCGCTACTGGCACAATCGATTCTGGAAACGGGACTGCGTGTGGTGAACAGCCGCGTGGAAGGAATGAATGCGTTTGATTCCTTGCACGAGCTGGTACGCAGCCAGGAGAAGCTGCCCGGGCGCAAGGTCATTCTCTACCTGGCGGATGGGCTCGCCTCTCCCATCAATCAGCGCGATGTCGTCGACAACCTGATCAGCTACGCAAACCGGTCCGGCGTCGCGTTTTACACTATCGACACGCGCGGGCTGAGCGTGGAAGACCCGTTGATGCAATCGAAAACCGCGCAGCAACGGGCGGGCGCCGAGAGCTCCGCCGCCGGTCCGGACCCGGAGAACGGGCACCGGGAAGATGACGATATCCAGCTCACCGCGGTCGCGAACAACCAGGCGACCTTGGTGGAATTGGCGGATGCCACTGGCGGCTTTTCGGTTCGAAACACCAATGAAATTGCCGTTCCCATGCAGCACGTGATGGAGGACATACGGACTCACTACGAACTCTCCTATACGCCGACATCGACGAATTACGACGGGCATTTCCGCAAAATTGAAGTGCGAGTGGGCCGGCCCAAGACGACGACTCAGACGCGCAAGGGCTACTACGCATTGCCGGAACTGAATGGAGAGCCGCTGCAGCCGTTTGAAGCCACCGCGTTGAATGCGATCAACGCGCGTCCCTCTCCGGTAGAGTTCCCCTATCAGGTGGCTGCGGTTCAATTTCGGAACGGACCCAGCGCGGTCGAATACGAAGTGGCCTTTGAGTTGCCGGTATCGCAACTCAAGGCGGATGCGACGCGAAAAGGAGCCAAGCCCTTCGTTCGCGTGGGATTGGTCGCGCTCGTGCGCGATGCGAACGGCGAAATCATCAACAAGATCAGTCGAAGTTTCTCGCGCGAGGTTGCGAGCGCCGACTCGGCACAGCGCATTCTCTACACCGAGCCTCTGGCACTGCCGAAAGGGCACTTTGTCATTGACGCGGCAGCGACGGACGAGGTGGCGGGAAAAACCACGGTCAAGCGCATTTCCGTGTTCGTCGAGCCCGGAAAGGATTTGGCGCTGAGTTCGTTGCAAATTTTTCAGAAAGTGGACCCCCTGGCGGGACCGAAGAATCCTTTCGATCCTTTCGAGTTGGGCAACGCGCGGATCATCCCTACTTTTGCCGATTCGCTTCCCTCAAGTTCCCCGCCGCGGCTTTATTTCATCGTGTACCCGGCCAAGGGAGCGTCCGCGGACGCTCCGAACGTGACGTTGGAAATCATTCGCGACGGCAAAGCGATGGGGCGCCAACCTCTGCCCCTCCCGGCACCACAACCAGACGGATCGATCCCCGTCGTGCTGCAACTGGCACAAGGGACTGGGCAATACGACATTCTCGTTACCGCGCATCAGGGGACGCTGGTCGCGCAGTCGGTGCGATCTTTGAAGATTGAATAGCAGTAGTTACTTACCTTGGGAAGTACGACGGAATGAAGAGTTCAGCTATCGGGGTTCTTGTCTGTGTGTGTTGTGCTGGAGTTGCGTTGATGCCTGCCGCGGCGCAGTCCGGAGCCGGTCAGCCGGCAAATGGGCAGCCCGGCGGCCCTCCTACCGCGGAACACGTTTTCAAGAACCTGAAAGTGTTGAAGGACATACCCGCCGATCAGCTCTTCCCCTCCATGCAGTTCATCGCCGCGTCTCTGGGCGTGGAGTGTGATTTCTGCCATGTGCGGGGGCATTTCGAGCAGGACGACAAGAAGCCCAAGCTGGCGGCGCGCGAGATGATGCAGATGATGATGGCGATCAACGCCAACCACTTCGAGGGCCACCGCGCGGTGACCTGCAATACCTGCCATCGCGGGGCGCTGCATCCGGTATCGATTCCACTGGTCGTGGACAGCGAGCCGCCGATGCATGCGGCGACTGCCTCGGATCCCGATGAGCCGCTTCCGGCGGGGTTGCCGACTGCGGATCAGTTGATCGATCAATATGTGCAGGCACTGGGCGGGCGCGGTGCGATCGAAAAGATCTCCAGCCGGGTGGAGAAGGGCAGCGCCAACGTGGGGGGACACGATGTTCCCGTGGACATCTTCGCCAAAGCGCCCGGCAAAAGAGTCGCCATTCTGCACGCGCCGGAAGGCGACAATGTGACGGCTTTTGACGGGGAGCAGGGCTGGCTGGGAGCCGCGAACCGCCCCACGCGGGAGATGGCGCGTGGCGACCTCGCGGGCGCGCGGATGGATGCGGATTTACAGTTGCCGGTGCACCTCAAGCAATTGTCCGAAGACTTACACCCGGGACGTCCTGAGAAGATCGGCGATCACGACACGTATCAATTAGTTGCGGCATCGAAGACCGTTCCGCCGGTGCAGCTGTATTTCGATCAGAAGACCGGACTGCTGGTGCGGATGGCGCGCTATTCGGACACCGCTCTTGGGTTGAATGCGATGCGGATTGACTATGCGGATTATCGCGATGTAGATGGGGTGAAGGTTCCCTTCCGCTGGACCGTGGCGCGCCCGGCAGGACAGTTCACGATTCAGCTCGCGGACGTGAAACAGAACGTTCCAGTGGAGGATAGCCGGTTTGTGAAACCGCGGGCTCCGGCGGAGATGCCGCATTAGACCTGTGATGCAGCTACGGAACCTGCGCGGGGACGAGAGTATGGGCGTGAAAACGCAACTGGGAAAAACATATGGTGTTGCCCCACCCGTTTTGTCCCGCCCTTCTCAAAAAAAGCGTGGGGGCCTGGGCACCCTGCTCGTGCTTTTTTTCGCGCTGTTTCCTGCTGCAGCGGCTGCACAAACGAGTTCAACTAGCTTCGCCGATTCGGTCGCTCAGGCCACCACCGCCCGCGAGCAGCAAGATGTTACGCGCGCTATCGAACTCTACGGCCAAGCTGTTCAGCTCAATCCCAAATGGCCCGAGGGGTGGTGGTATCTGGGATCGTTGCAGTATGGGGCCGGATCCTACTCGGACGCGAGGGATGCGCTTTCGCGGTATATCGAGCTCACTCCCAGCGCGGGTGCCGCGATGGCCGTGCGCGGACTTTGCGAATTTGAAACGGGCGAGTATTCGCGGTCGCTGAAGGACATTCAGAGCGGGCTTTCCCTGGGGGCGGCGAACCAGCCGCGCAACGAAGGGATTCTGCGCTACCACGAGGCGCAACTGCTCACGCGCGACGGACGGTTTGAGGAAGCCTTGCGCGGTTATGCCTACTTTGCCCACGCGGAACTCGTGGAACCGGAATTGCCGCTGGCCGTGGGACTCGCTGGGCTGCGCAACCCATTGCTGCCAAAGGAAGTGCATGAGCAGCGTGACTTGTACCAGGCGACCGGCGATGCGGCGTTGCAGTGGATGGCGGGCGATGAGAAAGCGTCGTCGGCATTTCAGGATTTATTTCGCCGATTCCCTGCTGTGGCCAATCTGCATTACCTTTGGGGGTACCTGATGTTTGCGACCGATCCGGACGAGTCTTTGGCGGAATTCCGACGAGAATTGGAGATCGCACGCTCCAACTCGGCGGCTCAGGTGATGCTGGCTTGGGGATCGCTCATGCGGAATCATCCTTTCGAAGCGCTGCCCTATGCCAAGAAGGCGGCACAGACGGAGCCATCGCTGCCAGCAGCGCAGCTTGTTTTCGGGCGTGCTTTACTGGAGACCGGAGACACAAGCGGCGGCACGGAACATCTGGAGAAGGCGCTGCAACTGGAACCTCAGAACCTGGAGACCCATCTTGCGCTGGCGAAGGCTTATTCCAAATCCGGTCGCGAAGAAGACGCCCGTCGTGAGCGTTTGTTGTGCCTCCAAATTACCCAGAACGAAACGGCGTCAGGTGCACATCCTTAAGGCGCTAGCTAACTCCTTGTTCCTGATATGGGTTGCGACCGCACTCGGGCAGGCGCCGGATGGTGCGGCGTGTGCCCGATGCCACGCCGTGCAGACGCAGGCGCAGACCGCTATGGGACGGGCCTTGCTCACCGGCGCTAACCCCACGCTTCAGGCTAACCCCAAGCTTACCGTGCGCAAGGGCACATTCACGTACACGGTGGAAACGCATGGCGACGCGAGCACATATAGCGTTACTGATGGAGCCCGTACACTCTCTCTGCCCATTCATTGGACATTCGGAGTCGGGGCGCAGACCTGGGTACTGGAACGCGAAGGGCGGCTTTACGAGAGTTTGGTCAGCTACTATCCGGCGATTCAGGGTCTGGACACTACGACCGGGGATGAGAGGCTGAAGCCGAGCACGTTGGAAGACGCCATGGGGCGGGAGCTCAAGCCCGGCGACAGCAAGGATTGCTTCGGTTGCCACGCCACCCATTCCGTCGTCGACGGCAAGCTGAGCCTGCAAGCGCTGCACCCGGGCGTTGCCTGCGAGCACTGCCACGTGGGATCGAGTACGCACCTCGTGGACGCCTTGCAAGGTGTGATGGACTCGGCTCCGCCGGACCTGAAAAAGCTGGGGCCGGAGGACATTGCGAGCTTTTGCGGGCAGTGTCATCGCACTTGGGAAACGGTGGTACGGAATCGCTGGCGCGGCGAGGTGAATGTTCGTTTCCAGCCGTACCGTTTAGCCAACAGCCGGTGTTTTAGCGGAACGGACCCGCGAATTGGGTGCCTGGCGTGCCATGATCCGCATCAGGATCTGGTGCAGCAGGACGCATCGTATGACGCTAAGTGCCTGGCGTGTCATGGCAGTTCGACGGGTTCTGCGGTTGCGGCGCGAGGGGCGAAGACCTGTCCAGTGGCTAAGGAAAATTGCGTCAAATGCCATATGCCCAAGGTGACTCTACCTGGCGGTCTCATGACCTTCACCGATCACCAGATTCGGATCGTCAAGGCTGGCGATTCCTACCCGAATTAAGATCCGCAGCGCTGGTGGGAGGTAGTGAGCTAGGTTCGAGTCTCTTCTTGATGATAGGAATGGCACCTCGTATCGCCGACGAAATCATTGTTGGAAGGACCAACCTTCGTCTTTGCGGAAGGGTGCGGGCGCCCGCTAGGGGATCCGCTCGGAAGAGCGGACTCGCCCAGTAGGAACTGAGAAGCGACGACAACCATGACAAAAAATGGGCGCACTGCGAAAAGCCTCTTGTTCGGAGCATTGAAACCGGGATCGTCGCTTTATCCCGGTGACCGTGGGTTCCTTGCGGTGGGGCGCGACAAGGGGTTGCGCGCCGATGTCCGCAATGATTGCTCCAGCCCCGTCTCTTGCGAGGCTTGCAGCGGCTCGACTATGCTCGACTAAGAAGCGCGACTACCGCTTCGGGTTGCCTTACGAAACATGTCAATTCGTCGTACGTTGATGAAGGCCGGGATGTCACTCGCGGCTTGCCTGGGATCGCTACCCAGCTCGGGTGTGGTCTGCAAGGGTCCGCAAACGATGCAGACTCGGCTGCGATCCCGCCCGGATGCAGATGGCTATACTGAACTGGGAACATGGTTTGGGGACCACAATCAATACGCCTGCGCAGTTCAAACGTTTCAGTCTGCCCTGAAGCTGGAACCTAAATCTGGACGGCTGTACTACCTCATCGGCTTGAGCTGGTACTCCTCCGGAAAGATGGATTCAGCCGTTCCCGCGCTTGAGAAATCCGTCCACCTCGCGCCCGGGGCGCTCCAGCCGCACCTTCTATTGGCCTCCGCCCTGGAGCAGTCGCAGCAGCGCGGAGAAGCGCGAGCGGAATGGCAGGCCGCGCTCAAGCTCGATCCCAAATCCGCGATTGCCCTGGATGGCCTGAGTAAGTCACTGATCGCGGGCGGGGACTACGGCTCCGTGATCAGCCACCTGCAGTCCTTCCCTCTCGACGAAAATCTGGCGCTGGACCTGGCGCAGGCTTATGACAAAGCGGGGATGCCCACGGAGGCTGGCAAGACCCTGGAAAATGCGCTGGCCAAGAACCCGGAATCGTTGCTACTCAGCGGCGCCTTGGTCGCGGTCCTGGTTCGCGAAGCCCACTTCGAGCATGCCGCGCAACTGGCTGCGAAATCTGTTGAGCTCCACCCGCAGAGCCTGGAAGCCCAGAAGCTCTATCTGCACGTTCTGGTACTCAATGACGATGTGGACAAAGCCAAGCCCTTGGCCGACAAGTTGCTGGCTGCCGCGTCGCACGATTTCGATGCCCTGTACCTGAACGGGGTGCTGGAGCGCGAATCCGGGCAGTTCGGGCCCGCGCGTAAACATCTGGAAGAAGCGGTAGCTTTGAATCCGACCCACTACAACTGCCACTACAATCTCGGCGTTGTTTTGGCGGAGCTGAACGATCCGAAAGGAGCGCGCGAGCACCTCGAAAAAGCCCTTGCGCTCGGCGCGATCGAACCGCAGGTTCGCTTCGCGCTGGCGACGGTGTTGCGACAGGTCGGAGAAACGCAACTGGCGCAGCAGCAGCTCGAGCTCTACCAGAAGGAGCATCAGGAGAAGCAAGATCGAACCATCGCGGCCAGCAAATCCGCGCTCGCTGCCGAGGAACTTGCTAAAGGCGATCCGCAAAAGGCGGTTGTTCTCTTTCGCGACGCCGCAGCAGCCTCTCCCAAGGACGCGGCTCTGCTCTATAAGTTGTCGCAGGCCTTGGACCGCACGGGGGATGTTGACGGTCAGCGCACAGTGCTGGAGCAGGTGATTGCCATCGATCCGGATTTTGCCCTGGCGCAGAACCAGTTGGGGTATCTGGCTTCGCGAGGTGGGGACAACGTGACTGCGGAGGAACACTTCCGGCAAGCCGTCCGCGCGGCCCCGGGATACACTCAGGCATGGGTGAGTTTGGCGGCAACCTTGGGCATGGAATCTCGCTATACCGAAGCGCAGGAGGCTGTGACTACGGCGCTCGGTCTCGATCCCACCAACGAAGAAGCGCTGCAACTGAGAAAGGACCTTACCGGCGCTCAAGCGCAGCGATGATGCGTGGAATGCTGTATCCGATTGAACCCGCCTATGAATCCTAAGTCCGGTCCGTGGACGCGGCGGCAGCTCTTGCGTGCGCTCCCCGCGGCGGCTCTTGCGCCTGCGCTGCTCAGTAGCGAGTTGCTAGCCATGTTCGGAACTGCGAAACCGGGGCCCTTTTCGCGCTTCGTGGATGTTGCAGCCAACGCGGGACTGACTGCACCCACGTTCTACGGCGACCCCTCCAAGAATATCTACATCATCGAAGTGAACGGCGCGGGCTGCGCTTTCCTGGACTACGACAACGACGGCTGGATGGATGTGTTTATGCTCGGCGGCCGCCGGCTGGAGGGGGTTCCGCCGGGCTCGAGCAATCGCCTGTACCACAACAATCGCGACGGCACCTTTACCGATGTAACCGAGAAGGCTGGGTTGCTGGAGCCGGCGGGCTGGACCAGTGGGGTGTGCGTTGGAGACTACAACAACGATGGCTTTGAAGATTTGTTTCTTACCTACTACGGCCAGAATCGCCTCTATCGCAACAACGGAGACGGCACTTTCACGGACGTAACTGCAAAAGCGGGCCTGCTCCATCCCAAAACCCGGTTCGGTTCGGGCTGCACGTTCGTTGACTACAACCGCGACGGATTTTTGGACTTATTCGTCTCGAATTATCTTGATGTAGAACTGGAGACGCTCCCCAAGCCTTCCTTACAGGTGCCGAACTGCAATTATGAGGGCGTGCCCACGAATTGCGGGCCGATGGGGTTGCCCGCCGCGCGCCAGTTTCTATATCGAAACAACGGCGACGGGACGTTCACAGATGTATCCAAGGAATCGGGCATCGCCGCGATTCAGGGGTCGTTCGGATTCACGGCCGTGGCCTTTGATGCGGACGAAGACGGCTGGCAAGACATCTACGTGGCCTGCGACTCCACACCCAGCCTGATGCTGATGAACAATCACGACGGCACCTTCCGCGAGGAGGCTTTGGTGCGAGGCGTGGCTCTCGGCAGCGGGGGTGAGTTGATGGGTGGTATGGGCGTGGGGATTGGTGACTATGATCTCGACGGCCACCTCGACCTGGTCAAGACGCACTTCCAGAATCAATCGACCGGCCTTTACCACAACAACGGCAAGGGCGAGTTTGACGACGTCACGGCGCAGGCTGGTTTGAGCCCAGAGCGGCGGTTCATTAATTGGGGTACGGGGTTAGTTGATTTTGACAATGATGGTTACCCAGATTTATTGATCGTCTCTGGGACGGTGTATCCCGAACTGGAGCACATCTATCCCAAATATCCGTCGCTCACGCCGCGGCTGCTATTTCGCAATCAAGGCAATGGGACTTTTGTGGAATTAGGCGAAGAAGCTGGCCCGGGGATTTCGGCGAAACATACGAGCCGCGGGTGTGCCTTTGGCGACTTCGACAATGATGGCGACCTGGATGTGCTGGTCATGAACCGGAATGAGCCGCCATCTTTGTTGCGGAATGATGCCCCGGCGGGCAACCACTGGCTTAAAGTCCGGCTGGAGGGGACCGTGAGCAACCGCAGCGCAATTGGCGCACGGGTTTTGCTTCGCTATGCCGGGAAGGTGCAGGCGCAGAGCGTGACTAGCCAGTCTAGTTTTCTTTCGGCCTGCGACCCGCGGCTGCATTTCGGATTGGGGACAGCGTCGATGGCGGATGTCGAGGTGCACTGGCCTACGGGAAAGAGCGAGACTTTCAAGGGGCAGGCGGTGGACACCCTGGTAACCATTCGGGAAGGGCAAGGGATCGTGAAGGGACGAGCGTTCCGGTAGCAGGGTACGTCCTGATTGGAATCCATTACCCTCATTACTTCATTTCGCCGGATTCAACATTGCGCTACAATCATTTTCGGCCGCCCCAGAATTTTTGGGACCTTCCGAGGCAGAACTCCCAGCGGGTCGAGTAACGTCGTGAGGCGCAGTATGAGCATTCGGCAAATGGACCCACTCCAGTACCTTGCCAGGATCGGCATTGTCGTGCTCGCCGGTCCCATCCTTTTGGTCAGCTCCTTCGGGCAAGCAAATTCCGACAAGTCGGCTCCGAACCCGACCATCAAGAGCAGCGTGGACGAAGTGTCGGTCGACCTGGTGGTACGCGACAAGAAGGACAAGCCGGTCCTCGATCTCAAGCCTGAAGATCTTGCGGTGACCGACAACGGCACGGCGGTGAGGATCGCCTCGCTTCGTCTGGTGAGCGGGAACTCGCATTCGGAACACCTGCTGACCCTGGTATTTGACCGGCTGGATTCCGCGGGCGCACGCAACGCGCGGGACATCGCAGCGAAGATTCTGAAAACGGTGCCGGAGGATGGGTTTTCGTTTTGCGTCATGAAAACGGAAGGGCGCCTGCAGTTATTCCAAGACTTCACGACCGACCGGGGAGTGCTGAGGTCGGCGGTGTCCGTGGCCGCGGAGCCCGGCAAACCGGGGCAACCCAGCGGTGCGGAGATGCCGGAACGGAGACTGATTGCGATCGCCCAGACTGGCAGTGATGACA
>Ga0137401_10000336_pt1 | contig 17797 bp, 13 predicted proteins | sample CZOMad1_1_16fung_FD_108286 | JGI IMG/M metagenome (GOLD analysis project Ga0137401, IMG submission 108286) | Vadose zone soil fungal communities from Angelo Coast Range Reserve, California, USA - CZOMad1_1_16fungal (Illumina Assembly) | ecosystem: Environmental > Terrestrial > Soil > Vadose...
CGCGCACAGCTTACAGCTACGCTCCGGCACGGCCGGGGTATCTCAAGGAAACCGGTTATGAGTATGAGGCATTGTTGCCAGGCGATTCTTCCTCAGTCCGCAAGTATGAATACTGGGCTGTTCTCGGTGGCGCGACCGCTGGGATCTTTTTCGGTCATCGAGATATATGGGACTTCGCAACGTCTGGCTGGTCCTCGGGCGCGGCGCCCGGGCATGGTCCTTGGCAAAGCGCTCTAGATTCACCTGGGAATTTGGACATGATGCATCTAGGCAAGCTACTCGATTCTGTTGCCTGGTACAAGTTGGTGCCGTCGGGCACGGCTGGGACAAAGATCTTGATCACTGCCGGAGGCGGAACCTATGGCAAACAAGACTATGTCACGGCTGCTGCCGCTGCGGACGGAAGGGTGCTCCTCGCCTACCTTCCCCCTGGAGCGAGCACGGCAGGGGTAGCCATCAACATGGGTTCTTTCGCAGGACCGGTCCGGGGCCGCTGGTTCGATCCCACATCCGAGATCTACTTCGACATAGCTGGCGGGGCGCTCCGAAACTCCGGCAGCCGCACATTTGTGATTCCGGGTAACAATACGGCTGGTGCCAGAGACTGGGTACTGATTCTCGAAGTGAATGAGAATTCCAGACACTAGAACCACACTATGTTTTCGCAAACACGTCAGGAGGGCAATGACTGGTCTGGAGGAGACTGATGCGAAAGGCTTAGTATCGGAACGCGACGTCTTTGTTCGGTGCGGGGAACCCTACTCTGCCTATCCCTTTTCACAGAGCTGGCATGATCGGTGCTATGGGTTCGCGCCTCCGCCCACGCCCGCAGGAACGACTTCGTAGATTCGTGCTTGGCCAAGTTGTGCTACGAGGTGGAATGCGCTCGGGTACGCTCTTTGGACGATGTCAAAACAAACTTCGTCCGGGGGAAGGTAATAACTATAGTCCCTGTCAACTACGATGACGTAGCGAATATCAAGTCTGCGAAAACCCTCCATCAATACCTGGGACCGCACTATCGGAGCAAACCAGATCACCCTGCGCTGAGAATAATGAAAAACGAGCGGAACATGGCGAGCCGCTATGACATCAACGGGATCGGTGTGCAGACGAATCCAGTTCGCGGCCACAATGTCTGGGAGCTGACCGAACCTCTCTTCCTCAAATGCAAGGTTCGTGCGGGCGATGGGTATGTCTTCCCAGATTGCTCTGGCCACCAGCAGAGCAGTTAAGACAAGCGCGCCCATCTGAAGAAAGGTGAGCGACAGCGGCCCCATGGAAATCTGCCTCAAAAAGACAGGTGGCTCTGAGCGCTGGCCCAACAGGATCGACGGCCGATTCTTGCATATTACCCAGACCGAAAAGAGCGATGCCGCGAACCAGAATGCGGCAGAGAATTTCGATTGAACCCCTGAAGACCAGGATGGCCCGGCTGCCCAGCCGTTACGAATCGCTATTGCCCAGAGGAACAAGCAGACTGGTAAGACGCACGCGGCAACGCGGCGCGGGTAGAGGCGAAACCACACGGCCATCTTTCTGGCACCACGATAAATGAAGAGACAGGCAAGTACAGTGCTCGGAAAAAGAAATCGAAACTCGAACCGCCAGGGCCACAAAATATAGATGAATTCAAACCCAAGGAAATACCAGGCAAGGATGTCTTCGCCTGCTCCCCCAAGAAGTGAATCACCCAAGCCGACGACCGTTAAGACTAAGGGAATGGCCACGGCCACAGAGGAGTACGAGCGCGCGATCCAGTGCGACGTGAGAATCTCCGCCAATACAACAGTTCGTTCGCCAACATTCGTCTTCACACGCGACAACACATCAGCGGCATTAGCGAAACCTAACTCCGGATAATTGCCAAGTTTAAGTTTTAGCTGCGAGACATAGCTTTCTGGATAGCCAGGCAACGGCCAATCCGCTGGAGTGCTTCCACGGTGCATCCACGTGAACTGCGTCACAATCCCCAGCAGAATGGCGGGGAGGAACACTCTGAATCGACGAACAGCCGTGCCGCGATCCCTCAGCCAAGTGAACGCCATCGAAGCCAGCAGCGCTCCGACTAAAGCAATACCAGCTGATTGGATGAGGACCGAGAATGCGACGGTGAGAGCTAAAGCTGCGGAAAGCAGATATCTTCGTGCCCGAGTTTGGGCGCCATCGAGCTTGAGGACTATCCACAACGCCAAACCGCTTACGAAGAAATACGGGGCACTTGGCCAGATTCCACGGGAGATGAAGTAGAAGATCCAAGGTGATGAGCCTAAGAGCAGACACGTGGCCGCGGCTACACCGCGCCCTTCAGCTTTGCGAATAACCTGATACCAAACCAGGAATCCCAGTGTGAGAAACACTGCCATCGAGCTCAGGAGAAGCCCGTACCGGCAGCCTATGATTTTGCAGATCAATGCTAGAAGAAGAGCCAAGCCGGGAGGCTGAACCCTTTCCGGAACCGAGTTGAAACCATAGAAGCCGTCGTGCAGCAAGGACTTCGCTTGCTCGAAGTAGCCAACATCTTCGAAAGGAAAATCGGGCGCACGCTGGTGAGCGTAGATCTGAAACACACCTAATGCAAGAATCGCCGCGCATACCAGACAATCCACCACTACTAGGTTGTGCTGTGGCCGATCGCCCTTCACGGGGTCAAGTGGGGCAACTGGGAACACAAATGGTTTCAGACGCGCCTTCGGTGAGAACCACGCTATCCTACCACGGTTGCGCGAACCTTTGCGGACGCCGCTACAGGATCATAAACCACCGTGCGAATTGGACTTGACTGGAAATCAGAGAGTACAGTAGGGTTTCGTACACTAACAGTGCTCGACGACGGGGGAATTCTGCTTGGAGACTACTGAGCGCGGTCTTGGGAGTTTTTTTGTTCGACTGAAAATAGGAAGGTTCCTCGGGCTTTTCCTCTTCATCTTGGGGGTTCTTCAGTACCGCTCTTATAACAGGCAATTTCTGGGACTCTGGTCCTACTCCTTTGCCCTATTCGTCGTGGTCGGCACCGTGGTTTTGTTAGTTATTTTGCTGTTGCTGCCGCGTGTACTGCTCGTTGATCTTGCTCTTTTATCTTGGGGCTTGGCTTATTTCCTGGACGCGGTCGATTCAAGAGACAACGGCGCAAATGTCAAGGATCTGATCTTCTTCGGTTCCTCGATCCCCGCAGCCGCACTGCTGCAATGGATCACTCTGGTTCTCTTGTTCATTGCTGTTTCCAGGACGACATTACCAAAGTTGGAGGAAAAGTGGAGCGGGCTTGCCATGCTGATCGGCACGCTGATCGCCATTGCGTTATTGGGTGAAGGGTTCCTGCGAGTGAAAGTGGCGGTGACTGCTCCAGCCGTGCAGGGCTTGCCAACGTTCTCTTTGCATTCTTGGGAGCGAAAGTTTGTAAAGCTAAATAGTAAAGGTTTTCGCGATGTGGAACACGCGCTAGCGCGCGATCCTGCTAAAAGCAGGATGCTGATCGTCGGCGATTCTTTTGCTTTCGGTTGGGGAATACCCCGTCTCGAAGATCGTATCGGTGAGCAGGTAGCATCCAGACTGGCGAAAGCGACAGGGAAGCAATGGGAGGTCATCAACGCAAGCAAGCCCGGCGCAGACACCCTGGCCGAGATTGACTTTATGAACCAAACAATCGGGTGCAAGCCCGACGTGGTGGTCTTGATTTATATTTTCAACGACATTGATTATCTGATTCCGCAGCAGGTCAAGGTCCAGGCTACGCTTTTGAGAAGGAATCATTTCGTACGCTTTCTCTGGCAGAATTCGTATCTCTTCCAAGAACTGTTTGCGCGGGTCCGCATGGTCTATTACCGATATCGCCGAGTTGGCCACTCAGCAGCTCCGGTTGCCGCATCCAATGAATTGACTGATCTTGAGTTTGCGGCATACGCGGATCCGGCTTTGATGTCTCGCCATCTGGCGGATGTCGCGCGCCTCGTTAGCATCGGTCAACAAAGCGGCGCAAGGGTTCTGGTGGTTCCGTACGACCTCGCTGTTACTGTTCAGCAAAACGCGCGAGACCGCTACAAGGACTTCCTCGTTCAGACGCAATCGGTTGGTATCCGCACGTGTTCTCTTGAGCATACCTGGGATGGCCACACTTTTCGTGAGCTGATCCTGAGCTCCACCGACGGTCATCCGAACGAGGATTCGATTCGCATGGCCGCCGACGCCATCTCCAAGTGTCTGTTGGCGGATGCCCCAAATTAAGTCGCGGCGAACGAGAACGCCTCAGCCGGCAAATGTAAAGTAGCTAGACAGCTCATTTCCGGGCCTCAATATACAGCGTGCCCCATTCTCGATGTTGAGAGTCCAGCCCAGGATTGAACGCTCTCCTGACGATTGACGTGAAACCTGCCTCAGTGAGAACCCTTGTAACGGTTTGGAAATCATAGGCATACTTGTGTTCCCGGCCTTGCCGGAAGTCCCGGTTGAGGTAATCCATCGGGGTGGTCACCCACTTGGGGGGCTTTTCTTCTCGTTGATGTCGATAATAGTCTTCGTCTCCGGTGACGTACGATCTCACGGACAACTCAAAGTCGGGAATGCCCATGCTAAGGACGCCATCGAGGGCCAGCACACGCCATGATTCCCTGAGGAAGCGGAGAGCTTCATCTGGATACTCCAGATGCTCAAAAAAATGCTCGCTATAAATTAGTGACACCGAGCCATCGGCAAAGGGAAACGAGTCTCTGGCGTCAAGCTGAAGATCTGCTTCCTCTGAATACAGATCGATATTCACCCAACCGGTTTTCGTGATTGCACCGCAGCCGAAATGCAACCTCAGCCCCCGTTCACTCGCAAACCGCCTGGCTTTCTTGAGGGAAGCACGATGAAGACTGTCTAGCCTGAATTCACACAGCAATTCCGACACCGCTGAGCGGAAGGCATGTCGCGTGCGAGCTTTAACGAAGCGTCGCGCAAGTTCTTGGAGCGAGACAGTCTTTCTCATCTGGTCATAACTCAAAGACAACCGTACTGCTTCACCCTGCGTCGAAATCTGACATGGCACCCTGTTTTATTATCAGTGCAGATGAATTCACTTCGACGAGGCGTTGTATTACCTACTGTTTCGAATTGCACAAATCATAAGCAGTGGTATGCCATAAATCAAGCCGGATTAAGGACCGCGCTTTTTTCCACGTCAACATGGGCGTGCGCACCTCTTCGAGCAACTGGGACAACGGCACGAGTAGCCGGTCAAAGTGCCGGGAAAATGTTTACCCAATTCTGCCACGGTACTAGAACAGGGGCTGCTTTGCGGGAGCAAGAACCCATCTATGTCATTGATAAGAAAAGCATTACCTCCATTCTCCTTGGCCCCTCAATTGCTCCATCCTATGCAATTCGAAATCTCTCGGGAGACTGCTCGGAGGACTGACGATGCGATTTTTGAGGGTTGCCATGCGGCGCTTGGGAATAGCTGGCGAACTCTTCTTTTTTTTCGCGAGCGGCAAAAGATGGTGGATGCTCCCGGTCATGGCCGTTCTGTTTGTCTCGGGTGCTCTTCTGATTTTGGCGCAAAGCTCGGCAATTGCGCCGTTTATCTATACCCTCTTCTAGGTGTCCCTTGCCACAAACTAGCTAGCTACGCCGTCTATGGGAAGGATGGAAGCGTGTTGGCCGAAAAATCGGCGATTTCCAGGCACGTGTCCTCCTAACTCTTATCTACGCCATCTTCGTTCTTCCTTTTGGCGTGGTTGTCACCCTTCTGGGCGATCCTCTGCGGATCCGCAGGTCGCGTCAGCAATGGCAGGAACATCCCGATGACAAGGTGGACCTGCGATGGGCGCACCGTCAGTGGTGAATCGCCGGACTCATTTGGCGGGAAGCAAGCTTCACAGCCAGCCTAGACAGTGTAGACTCGAAAACCTGGGTGGGCGTAGCTTTCAGTGAACGGCACGCCTCCTCGAAAGAGGATGAATGTATATTCTCGGCATCTCCTGTTATTACCATGACGCAGCTGCTGCACTGCTCCACGATGGCCAGTTGCTCGCCGCTGCCGAAGAGGAACGCTTCTCCCGCGTAAAGCACGATTTTGGATTCCCCAAGAATGCAATCCAATTCTGTCTCAATACCGCTGGTATCGAGAGCAAGGATATCGATTATGTAGTTTTCTTTGAAAAGCCGTTCCGCAAGTTTGACCGCATCTTGATGTCGGTTCTGCAGACCTATCCGAAGTCCTGGAAAGTGTTCCGCGAGTCAATGATTACTTGGATGATCGACAAACTCTGGGTTGCCAGCACTCTCCAATCCGAATTGGGTTTATCCAAAGAGCGAGTGCTCTTCTGCGAGCACCACCTGTCTCACGCCGCGAGTGCCTTTCTCTGCTCGCCATTCGATGAAGCGGCAATTCTAACCGTCGACGGCGTCGGTGAATGGACTACCGGCACTTGGGGTACCGGCCGCGGTAACGAAATCAAGTTAGCCGGCCAGACCGAGTTTCCGCATTCCATCGGTTTGCTTTACAGCGCTTTCACTGCATTCCTGGGGTTTGAGGTCAATGAAGGCGAGTATAAGGTGATGGGCATGGCGCCTTATGGCCAGCCGCGCTACGTCGACAAAGTCTGGAAAGTGGTCAAGCAGCACGAAGACGGCTCATTCTCCCTGGACATGAGTTATTTCAGCTTTCATCATTCGACGGAGAAGACCTTTAACGGCCGTTTCGTCGAGTTATTCGGAGAGCCTCGGCCGCCGCAGATGTACTTCTTCACGAAAGCCTCCGGCTATCCGTCTTATTTCGGCGAAAAACCTTCGAACTACGAAGAACTGTGCGAGCGCAATCAATATTACGCGGACATTGCCGCGAGCATCCAACGCGTGACGGAAGAACTTCTTTTGGGAATGGCTCGTCACGTTTACCGGCAGACAGGTATGAAGCGGCTCTGCATTGCTGGGGGCGTGGGGCTGAACAGCGTCGCAAATGGCCGCATCCTGCGCGAAACTCCATTTGAGGAACTATTCATTCAGCCGGCCGCTGGCGACGGTGGTGGGGCGCTTGGTGCCGCCTTGTGGGCGTACAATTCGCTGCTCGGGAAGCCGCGAACCTTCTGCATGAATCATGCTTACTGGGGGCAGAGCTACGACTCCGGCGAGATTCGCCGTTTCCTTACGGAAAACAACATCCCCCACCAATTCATTGAAAACGACGACAAGTTGCTGGATGCCACCGTGGAAAGGCTTTCAACAGGAAAAGTCATTGGATGGTTTCAGGGTCGATTTGAGTGGGGGCCCCGTGCGCTGGGCAACCGCAGCATTCTTGCCGATCCTGGAAACCCGAGCATGAAAGACATCGTGAACACGAAGATAAAATTCCGCGAACCGTACCGGCCTTTTGCCCCGTCGGTTCTCGCTGAATGCGCGGAGACTTACTTCGATTTGCCTGACGCCACTCGGCACCATCCGGCACGCTATATGCTCTATGTGGTTCCTGTGAAGCAGGAAAAGCAGAGTGTTCTTCCTGCGATCACGCATGTCGACGGCACCGGACGCCTCCAAACCGTTTTTCGGGAGCAGAGTCCCCGTTATTATGATTTGATCGCACGTTTCGGTAAAGCGACCGGCGTGCCCGTGGTGCTGAACACTTCCTTTAACTTGAAAGGTGAGCCCATAGTCACGACACCGGCGAACGCCTACCACACCTTCTCCGCAAGCGAGATGGATACGTTGGTGCTCGGGAATTTCTTGGTGGACAAGCCCCCGACAAAATGAACCCTTGCCGTCTTGAGCTCTTAAGAGTAGGTCCTTGCCTACTTTAGGAAATTCGTACGACATAATTTGGCAAGTGCGGCGGGAGTAGAGGAAGTATCGCCCGTAACCCCTTGTAACTTAAGGACTAACGCATAAGTGGAACCTGGAAAACTCCTCGACTTGGCAGTTCGATTGCTCTCCCTACACTGGGAGACCTACCCATGCAAAAACTCGTCTTGGCGATTTGCTTGTTGTCCGTAGCAGCTCCTTTTGCTGCGGCTCGGAACGGCGGTAATGGCAACGGAAATCAAAATGGCCAGAACCCCCAAAAACATAAGGGACATGCTCCCGAAATGTCTGGTACTGCCATGGCGGCCGCCGGCATAATCGGCTTGGGCGGGTACTTCCTCATTCGGCGCCGCGTCGCTCGGCAAAACTAGTTCTCGTCGCTTCTCAGGTGAGTTGAGCCGTTGGGACTCGGACTCAAGGTGTCGGCAACAGATTATCTGGACGCGAGCCTCCTGGCAGGCGGCGTCTCTCGATCGAGGAGTTCTCCCGTTCTCAGATCTGTTTTGCTTGTCCTGGTTCTGACCCTGATTGCCATCATAGTTGATCAGTTCGCTGCGCCAATTCTCCTCACCACTTCACCTCTTTGGGCCACATTCGCTTTTCTCATGCTTGTATGGCGCCGGGGTGAGCTGCCCCTATCTGGCAGCAATGGCGCTCTTGACCGCTCCTTTTTCATGTGGCGGATCGGTACCTTCGTCGTCATGCACGTGGCCCTTGTGCTCCTTTCTCGCTCGTTTGCCGGCACGGCCGAATCCTTTGCCGGTACCCCAACTTTACGGGGAACTCTCGTTGGGCTCTACAGACTGGCAGTTTTGATTCCCACTGTCGTACTGTTTTCCTTTCCCTATGGGAAGCAAGTCTTGCGTGCCTATAGCTCAGAAGCTAAAGCTGCAGTACTGGCCCTGACTATGAATGTACCCGGTCGTGTTCTCGAGGCCATTTGGCCGTGGTACGGCCGAGCGTTCGGCTGGTTCATATATGTTCTGGCCCGCAGCTTCGTACCTGGTCTGACATACGAAGCAGGTCCAGAGCCGACCATAGTCGGACCGTTTCAGGACACATCTATCGTCTTCGCTTGCTCCGGAATCAGCGCCTTTGAGCTTCTTGCCTATATCTTTGGTCTTGTCATTGTTCTGGACTGGAACTGCCTTCGAAAGGGCCGCGCTCTTTTGGTCTACTTCGGGTGCCTTTTTTTCATGCTTGTCAGCAATGCTTTTCGGATTGCTTCACTCGTGGTTCTCGGCAATCGTGGATTCGCGGATTTTGTGTCGCCCTTTCATAACTCAGCAGGTGCGATATTCTTCTGCTCTATCTTTCTTGTATATCTCTCCCTGACATACAAGTGGATGACGGAGAAGCCGACCGTTTCGATAATTGGCTGAAGTCGGTTTTCAATTGCAAAAGAGACGTTCGGGACCACCCTGTACAGAGTTGCCGGCGCTTGCAGTCTACGCTTAGTTTTCGCCGCCATCACCCACGGAGAAATAGGTGCAGCCGGGGTGATGAAACACCAGCGCGCTAACGCTCGCTTCCGGATCCATCATGAATCCCTCCGTAAGCTGCACGCCGATCTCTTCCGGCTTCAACAACTTCCAAATCCCGGCCTGATCCTCGAGACTCGGGCAAGCTGGATACCCGAAGCTGTAGCGTTTGCCGCGATAGCGCGAAGTGAAGCGCTGCGCCATGGTCACGTCGGGCGGATCCGGAATGCCCCAATCCTCGCGAATCCGACGGTGTAGCCATTCGGCGCAGCCTTCCGCCGTCTCAATCGCCAGCGCCTGTAGCCCATGAGACTTAAAGTAATATCCTTCGTTTTTCGCTTTTTCCGAGCGGCCACGGATGCCTTCGCCTGCCGTCACCACAAACAACGCCACGTGGTCGCGCTGTCCATTCTGCGCGGGCAAAACGTAATCGCTCAAGCACAAGAAATCGCCCTGTCGCTGCCGCGGAAATCGAAATGTGTGCAGAGGCTCCTTTTCTCCCCGTGCAAAAAGCTGCAGGGAGTCGCCAGCTGCTTCCGCTTCCAAAAATTGCCAGACGGCCCGGATGTTCATGAACTCTGCGGCTTCTTTCTTCACTTCTTCCATACTCTCAAAAAGCTCGACGGCCTTCGGATCGCGCTCCGCAAGGCGCTTTTCGAAGTCGCCGCGGAAACCCATGTGCCGCCCGTAGAGCATGAATGGGTTGATGTAGCCCCAGACTTCGCGCAGATCCGGCACCAGGCGGACCTTGCGGTCCAGGTACTGTACTCGCGGAATCGGAAGGTCGGTTCGAACATGCGGCGACCTCGTCACCGTGGGAATTTCTTTCACGCTGACCGTCGTCGTCACGCCAAAGCCGTTTCCGGAAGCAGTATGTTCGCGCACCACTGTTGCGCGCGTCGCCGGATCCATCAGTTCGTTCATCAAGCGCAAGCCGGTCATGGCGTCTTTGGCGTAGCACACGGCCTTGCCGTAGCTCGGGGCAATCTTCGTTTGCGTGAATTTAGCGGAAAGCGCGGCGCCGCCGACGAGCAACGGAATTTCGATGCCCGCGTCTTTCAAATCGCTTGCCGTGGTCACCATCTGCTGCGCGCTTTTCACCAGCAGCCCGGACAAGCCGATGGCATCCGGCTTGTGCTCCTGATATGCCTTGATCAACTCTTCCGGCGGTACCTTGATGCCGAGATTGACGACGTCATAGCCATTGTTTTTCAGAATGATTTCGACGAGGTTTTTCCCGATGTCGTGAACGTCCCCCTTTACCGTCGCCAGCACTACTTTTCCGCGCTTGGCCGTATCCGCCTTTTCCATGAACTGCTCGAGGTGGCTCACGGCGGCCTTCATGGCTTCGGCCGATTGCAAAACTTCCGCCACGATCAGTTCATTCGCATTGAAGAGCCGTCCGACTTCCGCCATGCCAGCCATCAGCGGCCCATTCACGATGTCCAGTGGGGCCGTGCCCTCCCCGCGCTTGCGCTCCAGATCCGCAATCAACCCGTCTCGCGTTCCTTCGATGATGTAATTGCTCAGGCGCTCGTCGAGAGGCAGGTCTGCCGCGCGCGCTTTTTCTTTTTTCTTTGCCGTTCGAAAGTGCTCGGTGATTGCCGCAATGTAATATTGATTGACAGCCGCGCGCTGCTCCTTGTTTTGCTGCCGCCAATCGGCGGGCACGTCCCTCAAGAGATGGGCATTCGAATGCTCGGCCGGAACGTCCTTCAGTGGGTGCGAAAACAGCAGGTTTTCTGCCAGCTCGCGCTCGTGCGTCGGGACGGACGCGAACCGCTCTATTTTTTCCGTGTTTACGATCGCCAGGTCCAGCCCCGCTTTCGTGCAGTAGTACAGAAAAACAGAATTCACTACCTCGCGCGCGCCAGCCGGCAATCCGAACGAAACATTGGAAATACCTAGAATTGTTCGCACACCCGGCAACGCCGGCTTGATCAGCCGGATTCCTTCCACCGTCTCGACCGCTCCTCCGATGTAATTCTCATCACCGGTTGCGCAGGGGAAGACCAGCGGATCGAAAATGATGTCCTCCGGGCCCAGCCCGTATTTTTCCGTTAGCAACTTGTATGAACGCTGGGCGATTGCAAGTTTGCGCTCTCGCGTGAACGCTTGCGCCTGCAGCTTGTCCTCATCGATGCAACCGACCACCACCGCCGCGCCGAATTCATGCGCGATCGGCACGACGCGCTCGAATTTTTCCTCGCCGTCTTCCAGGTTGATGGAATTGATGATGGATTTGCCCTGGCAATACGTCAGCGCTAGTTCGATCGCCGTCGGATCCGTCGTATCGATCATCAACGGCGCTTTCACCTTGCGGATCAGCTTTTCATAGAACGGTGGGATGTCTTTTTTCTCTTCGCGTTCCGTGCTCTGCAGGCACACATCAACAACTTGCGCGCCTCCGCGCACCTGCCGCCGCGCAATTTCGCTGGCTTCTTCCCATTTTTCTTCCGCCACCAGGTTCTTGAACAACCGCGAGCCAATCACGTTGGTGCGTTCGCCGACCAGCAGCGGCCGCGTGCTGTCTTCTGCCTCAATCGCCTCAATTCCGGAATAAACCGCGCGGTGCGATTCCGCCGGCCTTACACGCGGTTCCTTGCCCTCCGCCATCTGCGCAATCGCCCGAATATGCTGCTCCGTCGTTCCACAACAGCCGCCGACGAGGTTCAGCCAGCCGTGATCTGCAAATTTTTCAAGCTGTGCCGCCAATGTCGTAGGCGTTTCCAGGTACTTTCCTTCTTCATCAGGTAATCCCGCATTTGGATAGCAGGACACGAATTCGCTTGTAAGCTGGCCCAGCGTCCGAATGTGGTCGGTCATGAACTCCGGCCCCGTTGCGCAGTTCATCCCAAACGCCAGTGGCTTCGCGTGTCGCAGCGACGCCCACATTGCTTCCACCGTCTGACCGGCCAACATCGTTCCCATCGGCTCGATCGTCACCGAAATGATGAACGGAACATCGCTACCGACTTCCTCTGACAGCCTGCGAATGGCGAGGATAGCCGCTTTGATATTCCGGGTGTCCTGGCTGGTTTCTACGAGCAGCAAATCCACTCCGCCTTCGACGAGTCCTTTAGCCTGCACATAGTAGGCTTCCCGCAGGTCGTTGAACGTCACGCCGCCCGTGACCGTAATCGCCTTTGTCGTAGGCCCGATTGATCCCGCCACGAACCGCGGTTTCCCCGGCGTGCTGAATTCATCCGCCGCTTGCCGCGCCAATTCCGCCGAGCGCTTGTTCAGGAAATGCGCATCCGCAGCCAGCCCGTATTCCGCCAAAACAATCGGCGCTCCGCCGAAGCTGTTCGTCTCGACGATGTCCGATCCCGCCTCGAAATATTTCCTGTGAATATCGAGTACGACATCAGGGCGCGTTCGAACGAGATTTTCATTGCATCCTTCGAGCGCAGCTCCGCCAAAATCCTCCGCATTCAGGTTCCGTTGTTGCAGCATCGTCCCCATCGCCCCGTCTAGCACGAGGATTCGCTGCGTCAGCAACTCGCGCAGGGCTTTAGCGGACTCGTTCAGGTTAGGCATCTTCTGGACGGTGTTACTCCTTGCCGGATGGTCTGCTGAAATGGTGTAAATGCCATAAAAATCTAGCGTTTCCGGCCACCTCTATTTTACTCACTTTCCAGGCCGATACCTACCTCCGCGCATTAAACCGGTGCTTTCTTCAATCGAATGGTCAATCCGGGGCATCGAAATGCCCAATTCCTCGGTGCTATACTGCATTCTGTCTTTGGAGACGAACGCTCGATGCCCCAGCCCTTGAAAATCCTGAATATCGTCGGCGCCCGCCCCAACCTCCCGAAAATCGCGCCGCTGATGCACGAAATGCAGCGCCATCCGGAAATCGAAGCCATCCTCGTTCACACCGGCCAGCACTACGACGAAAAGCTCTCCGACATTTTCTTCCGCCAGATGGGCATTCCCTCGCCGCACGTGAATCTGGAAGTTGGTTCCGGCTCGCACGCCTCGCAAACCGCGGAAATCCTGAAACGCATCGAGCCGGTTCTTGTCGAGCGCCGGCCGGACCTCGTTCTCGTAGTCGGCGACGTCAATTCAACCATCGCTGTTTCTCTCGCCGCCGCCAAGCTCGGCATCCGCGTTGCCCACGTCGAGGCCGGCCTCCGCAGCTTTGACCGCACCATGCCGGAGGAAATCAATCGCATTCTGACCGATGCGCTCGCCGACTACCTCTTTGTCACGGAAGAAGATGCCATCGAGCACCTCCTCAAGGAAGGCCGTCCCCGCGGCAGCATTTTCATGGTGGGCAACGTGATGATCGATTCTTTGCGCCACTTTTTGCCCATCGCCCAGCAGTCCGCTATCGGTGAGGAACTGGCCCTAAAAAATGGCGCTGGCTGGCAGCGCTTCGGTGTCCTGACCCTCCATCGTCCTTCCAATGTCGATTCCACGGAGAAGCTTAGCCAGCTTCTCGGAGCGATCGATGCCGTTGCCGCGGAAATGCCCGTCATTTTTCCGGTGCACCCCCGCACACAGCAGCGTCTAACTGAAGGCGGCATCCAGCATCATGCTCAGCTTCGGCTCATTCCACCCGTTGGGTACCTCGATTTTCTCTGTCTCTTGAGCAAGGCAAGTCTTGTGCTCACCGATTCCGGCGGCATCCAGGAAGAAACCACCGCTCTCGGCGTCCCCTGCCTCACCCTGCGGGAAAATACCGAGCGCCCCGTCACCATCTCCCAAGGTACCAACCTTCTGGTTGGTACGGATCCGGGCAAGATCGTCTCTGCTGCGCGTGATACTTTGGCGGGCAAAGGCAAAGCTGGCCGCATTCCTCCTCTCTGGGACGGCCATGCTGCCAAGCGCATAGTTGACATATTATTGAAGGAAGTTCCCCGGGGCCATGCATCGTAGCTGTCAGTAACAACTCGTGAACATGGGCGCCAAAGGACTTGCCCCTTAGGCCAGTTTTCAATAACCTGTCGAACAGTGACTACGAAACGGTCGTCCTCGAAATTGACGGTTTGCATCCTCTCGCCGCACCCTCTGGTGCTGAGCGAATTCGAACGCATTTTAGCCAAGGCCCAGTTCAAGGTTGCTCTCAAGCAATTGGAGTCCACGCTCGCGCCCGATCTGCGCACCCTGGAGCCGCCCAAAGCTCAGGTTTACGTCATTGACGCACATGCCGCTAAACCCGCCACTGGCGCGCTCTTGGCCAATCTTCTCGAACGCCATCCGGAAGCCCGGCTCATCGTCGTCGGCGAGCAGCACAACGAAGCCAACAGTTTTTCTCTCCTGCGCCTTGGCGTGAAGGGCCTTCTCACCTATGTCGAAGCTCGCGAACAATTGATCCGCGCTCTCCCGCTCGTTGCTAGCGGAGGATTTTGGGTTCCGCGCCAGCTCCTCTCCGGATTCGTTGATTCCATCCTCACCGGCCAGGGCCGCCGTCTGAAGACCGATTCCGTCACCAATCTTAGCCGCCGCGAACAGGAAGTTCTCGACTCGCTGCTGGAGAATCTTTCGAACAAAGAAATCGCCAACAAGCTGAACATTGCGGAGCGCACCGTGAAGTTTCACGTTTCGAACCTGCTCAACAAATTCGGGGTTCGCCGCCGCGCCGACCTCATTCTTCTTACCTTTCAGCGCCGCTTGTCGCAGGCTTGACCTTTGTCGGATTTTCGGGTCGCTGCACCCCGCTTTTCCATTCCCTGACGGTTGCTTGAGGTACTCTTGAACACGTCTGTTTTGGTTTTCTACCTGACTTGAGGAGAACGCACTGGTGAATATTCTCGTTACTGGCGCAGCGGGTTACATCGGCAGCGTCTGTTCGGAAGCTTTGATCTCGCGCGGCATGTCCGTCATCGCGCTGGACTGCTTGCTAGAAGGACATCGGGCCGCCGTGCCAGCGGGCGCGATCTTTTGCCAGGTTGATCTCGGCGATCGTGCTCAGCTTGAAGCCGTCTTCTCCAAGCACAAGATTGACGCCGTCATGCACTTCGCCGCCGAGGCCCTTGTCGCCAAATCCGTCAGAGACCCTAGCATCTTCTACGCCACGAACGTGGCCTGCGGCGTAAATTTGCTCGATGCCGTTACACGCCACGGCGTGGAAAAATTCATCTTTTCTTCCACTGCCGCCACCTACGGCGAACCCGAGATTGTTCCCATCCCTGAAGACCATCCGAAGGCGCCTATCAATCCTTACGGAAAATCCAAGCTCGTTTTCGAACAGATTCTGGCCGATTACAAGCTGTATACTGGACTCAAATACGTGAGCCTCCGATACTTCAACGCTGCCGGAGCTTCCGGGGCGTACGGCGAAAACCATCGCGTGGAAACTCATCTCATCCCCCGGGTTCTCGATGCCGCCGCAGGTAGCCTTCCCCATGTCGATGTCTTTGGCACCGATTACCCCACGCCGGACGGAACCTGCGTCCGCGATTACATCCACGTGCTCGATATTGCCGACTCCCACGTCCGCGCTCTCGAGGAAATCAACCGCGTTTCCGGCGAAGCCTTCAACGTCGGCAATAGCCGCGGCTTCTCCATCTTGGAAGTCATCGATGTGGCGGAGCGCATTACCGGCCGCAAGATCCCTCGCAAAGTGGGTCCGCGCCGTCCCGGTGATCCCGCGGTTCTGGTTGCTAGCAAGGAAAAACTAAAGCGCTCTCTCGGCTGGGAAGCCTCTCATTCGTCGCTCGAAGAAATTATTGAGTCGGCTTGGGTGTGGAAGCAGAAGCATCCACGCGGGTATACGGATGACGCTATGGCTTCGGCTTAGTCGCTGAATTTGTAGCGAATGATGCACCACAAAGCTTGGATGCCGTCTTTCCACGTAATCTTCTTTCCCTCTTCGTACGTGCGTCCTGCATATGTGATCGGTACTTCGTAGATGCGCCACTGGTGCTTGGCGATCTTTGCGGTGATCTCCGGTTCGAATCCAAATCGGTCCGATTTGATCTGGACTCCTGTGAGTACCTCTCTGCGGAACACTTTGTAACAAGTCTCCATGTCCGTCAGCTTCAGGTTCGTGAAGATATCCGAAAGCAGCGTCAGCATCCGGTTCGCAACGTAGTGCCAGAAATAATGCACGCGTTGTGGCCCGCCCAAAAACCTCGAGCCGTACACCACGTCCGCGCGCCCGTCGATGATGGGCTCGAGCAGGACCGGGTAATCACGCGGGTCGTATTCCAGGTCCGCGTCTTGCACCAGCACGATCTCTCCGCTCACTTGCTCAAAACCGCGCCGCAAGGCCGCTCCCTTGCCCTGGTTTGGTGTCTGGAAGAAAAACTTCAAATCCTGCAATGCAATCGGGTCGCTTCCATCCTCGGCGGGCGCGGACGCTTCCCCATTCGCTTGCCGCGCCGCCATGTTTTCCAGAATTTGCCGTGTTCCGTCGGTCGAGCAATCATCGACGACGATCACTTCCTTGCGCATCTCGGTGTCCAGTACGCGCCGCAGGATCTCATCAATCGTTGTTTTTTCGTTGTAAACGGGGATAACAATCGACACCTTCGGATCGTGCAGCGCGGAGGGGTTGTGCCGTTGACGGGCCATGATGTCGGAAAATTGTAGCGGTGCCCCTCTGCTGAGTAAAGGAAAGTCCTGTTCTAATCTTGCCCTGGTTACTATTGCTCTTTTCGCGCTCCCCCAAACCCGCTATCCTTACATGAGTTCGCGTCAGCTACAGCATGTATCTTCTCTGCTCTGCGTTCCCTGTGTACTCCGCGAGCTGCGTAAATTGACATTTTTTTCGCGCTTTTTAGATGCCTACCTTCTTCATCGAACAATTCGGTTGCCGCGCCACCCAAGCCGATGGCGCCGCCATCGAGCGCCAGTTGCTCGACCGCGGTTGCACTTCCGCCGCCACGCCCGCAGCCGCGGACATCGTCGTCCTTAACACTTGCACCGTTACCGCCTCCGCCGACGCGCAGGCCCGCGAAGCCATTCGCAAGCTTCATGCTGCCAACCCCGCCGTCCACCTCGTTGTCACCGGCTGCTACGCCCAGCGCGCGCCCGAAGAACTCGCCGCACTCCCAGGCGTCTCCTGGGTCGTCGGCAATTCCCACAAACCCCAAATCCCCCAGCTCATCGATTCACTCTCAGGCGCCCCGTCTGCCGCAGCTCCCGAATCAACAACAGATTCTTTCCCCGCCGCCATATCTGCTAAATCCACGAGCGACTTTTTCCCAGCATCTGACTTGCATTCCGGTTCAACCGTGTCGTTGGTTTCTGACGCAACCTTTTCGCTCCATTCCTTTGTAGGGGCGCAACATGTTGCGCCCCATCTCGGCAATGTCCTTACCGGCGACATCTTCGAACAACGTGTCTTTCTTTCCGCCCCCGTCCTCGGCGGGGAAGGGAATCACACTCGCCCCATCCTCAAAATTCAGGACGGCTGCGACTCCCGCTGCTCCTACTGCGTCATCCCCTTTGTCCGCGGGAAAAGCCGCAGCCTGCCGCCTGCCGAAGTCATTCAGGAAATCCAGCGCCTCACGGTGGGACAGACATTCCTGTCTGTCCACTCCCAACCCACACCGCTGCCTCTGCCTGCCCGCGAAATCGTTCTCAGTGGC
>Ga0137401_10000337_pt1 | contig 17779 bp, 17 predicted proteins | sample CZOMad1_1_16fung_FD_108286 | JGI IMG/M metagenome (GOLD analysis project Ga0137401, IMG submission 108286) | Vadose zone soil fungal communities from Angelo Coast Range Reserve, California, USA - CZOMad1_1_16fungal (Illumina Assembly) | ecosystem: Environmental > Terrestrial > Soil > Vadose...
GCAAAGGCCATCAAAAAAATGGCCGCCGCTCAGAAACGCGACGGAAAGAAAAAGCTCGCGGCCGCCCTCGACATTCCGGGGACCATCCTGTCCGACGACGTCAATGAACCGGGCGCCAACCACTATATGCGGGAGCTCTCGAAAGGCACCCACGTGCGCATCATCGATCTCGGCGGCCAGCAGGCCGTCGATTTTCTCTGCTTCGACCTCGCAGATCCGGAGATCCGTTACAACGCGGCAAATTCGATCAAGCTGAACGAAACGATCCACGTCTCCACCGGCTTCAAACTTTATTCCGACACAGCGGAAGTGCTGATGACCATCACGCGCGACACGGTGGGCAAGCACGACACAATTGGCGGCGCCTGCAGCAACCAGGTCAACTACCTGCGCTATGGAATCAAGAATACGTGCAGTTGTCGCGACAACTTCATCGCGGCGCTGAAAACCGTGGGGATGCGACCACGCGACATCCATGCAAACATCAACTTCTTCATGCATGTTCCGGTCGCAAAGAGCGGCCGCACCGGCATCCGCGAAGGCCTCTCGCGGCCGGGCGACTTCGTCGAGGCGCGTGCGGACAAGGATGTTCTGGTCGTTATGTCCAACTGTCCGCAGTTCTACAATCCGTGCTCCGGATGGAATCCGACGCCGATCCGGATCATCGTGTGGCAGCCAAGCTGAGTTAGCATGCCGCGTCGCATTGTTGCATCGGGCGGACGAAGCGCAGGTTGCGCCAACTCGCCGCACCCGCGGGGATCCTCGTGACGATCCACAGGTGTGACCTTTCGATCACACCCATTGGCATGCCGATTGCTTAACCCAGCATGCTGGCACTTCGCGCGCCGATGGAGCGACGTCATCCGCGCGGGATTGCCTTTCGCCTGGAGGTGCAGGTTATGAATCATGTCTTCATGAATAGGATCATATGGCTCCGCGCGCGCGTCGTTGCATTCATAATAGGCTTGAGCGTTTGTTCCGGCGCCGCGGTGGCAGCCGACAAAATGAGTATCCGTCTCAATTGGATACCGGGCGCCGAGCATGGATTCCTCTACATAGCCAAGGAGAAAGGCTGGTACAGCGAGGCCGGCATCGATCTCGAAATCGTCGCCGGCCAAGGCTCGACCCTTGTGGTCAAGACAGTTGGCAATGGCGACAATGAATTCGGCATGGCCGATGGCGCGTCCATCGCGCGCGGGTGGGAGGCGGGCGTGCCGCTTGTAGCGATTGCGGTCCTGCTCAAGGAAAGCCCAGCCTCGATTTATTCACCCAAGTCCGCCGGCATTGCGACCATCAAAGACGTGTGCGGTAAGCGCATCGGCGTCAACATCAAGAGCACCACTGCGGCGCAGTACCAGGCCATGATTCGCCTGGCCAATCTCAAGGACTGCAAGATCGAGGAAGTGCCGATCGCGGCCGGCGGCATCAAGGAGGTGCTGGCGGGCGCGGTCGACGGGGCGGTGACCTTTGCCTACGAGGATCCGATGATGCTTCAAGTCCAGGGCACGGAGGTCAATCAGATTATCGCGAGCGATTTCTTCAAGCTCTACAGCCTAGGACTGGTCACCAATCAGACCATGGCTTCGACCAAACGGGATTTGGTCAATCGCTTCACCAACGTGACTCTACGCGCCTTGAAGTACGCCGTCGCCCACCCCGATGAGGCTGTGGCGGCGTTCCTGAAAGTGTCCGCTTCGGCGAATCTTCCCTATGAGCAGACAAAGCTCGCATTCTTTAATCGTCTGATCCTCGCCGACGACAAGAGCGGGGCGACGATCGGCCAGCAGAATGCAAGCGGATGGGACGCATCGCTGGATACGCTCCTCAAGATCGGGATCGTTAACAAGAAGATGGGTTCGGCGGGAAAGTTTCTGCCGCTTGCGGAATGAGGTCTGGCATGCGGGGTTTCGTTACCAAAATCTGGCCGATCATACTGTTCCTGGGAATATGGGAGGCGGCAACCCACGTTTTTGGAATCCCCGCATATATCCTGCCGGCGCCCGACCGGGTGATCACCCGAATTGTCGAGTCCGGAGGAGTTCTGTCCGGCCATACCTGGATCTCCGTCATTGAGATCATGGCAGGCTTTATCGCGGCCGCACTCGGCGGATTCCTGCTCGGCGTTGCGATTGTCTACTCGAGACGCGTAGAGCAGGCGGTCGAGCCGTTCCTGGTCGTCTCGCAGGTCATTCCAAAAGTCGCGCTCGCGCCGCTCTTTATCATTTGGTTCGGACATGGACTGCAGCCGAAAATTATCATCGCAGCGACGATCGCGTTTTTTCCGGTACTGGTAAATACAGTGCTGGGTCTCAAGGCGGCCGACCCCGAGATCATCGAGCTGATGAACTCGATCGCAGCGAGCAAGCGACAAATCTTCTGGCGCGTCCGCTTGCCGAACTCGCTGCCCTATATTCTGCCCTCGCTCAAGGTTGCCGCGCTGCTGAGCGTTGTCGGCGCGATGGTCGGGGAATTCGTCGGCTCAGACAAGGGCCTCGGCTATCTGATGATCCTCGGCGACGTCAATCTCGATACCGATCTGCTGTTCGCCGCATTGGTTTTGGTCACGCTGGTTGGCCTTGTGATCTATGGCGCTATCGGATTGGTCGAGCAAAGGGTGGCCCATCGATATGGTACCGGCGATGGCCGGCTTATCGTTGCGGTCTGAAAGTCCGCGGATGAATTTTGTGAAGCTAACCACCCAATATGCGGTACAGACGGTCCCGCCAGCGAGCCAGCTTGCTCGACCGGCCATCGTGTTGCGCAACGTTGGCGTGACGTTCGCGACGGATACCGGTCCGGTCGAGGCGCTTGCGAAGCTCAATCTAACGATCAACGAGCATGAGTTCGTCTCGATCGTCGGCCCTTCGGGGTGCGGCAAATCAACGGTCCTGCGGATCGTCGCGAGCCTACTTGCACCTTCCTATGGCGAGGTTCACATCCTCGGAAGCAGCGCCGAGGAGGCACGACGTGCGTACAGTTTCGGCGTCGTGTTCCAGAACAGCGTCATGCTGCCCTGGCTGACCGCGTTGCAGAATGTGCGGCTGCCCCTCGATGTGATCGCCGGCGTGCGCGAGAAGGCCGCCCCGATTTCGCCGGGCCGGCTCCTGGAGATGGTCGGCCTCAAGGGCTATGAAGGGCTTTATCCTCGCCAGCTTTCTGGCGGCATGCGCCAGCGCGTAGCGATCGCGCGCGCTCTGTCGTTCGATCCGCCAGTCCTGCTGATGGACGAGCCGTTCGCTGCGGTCGACGCTCTCACGCGTCAGAAACTCCACGCGCTGCTCCTGGACATCTGGAACAAGGCGCGCAAGACCGTGCTGTTCATCACCCATGACGTCTACGAGGCCGTCATGCTGAGCGATCGCGTTCTTGTCATGTCACGCTCGCCCGGCCAGATCGACGCGGAGATCCATGTCGATCTGCCGCGCCCGCGCGCCGAAAGCATCAAGACCAACCCTAAATACGCGGCGTTGTGCGCGCGGGTGCTCGCGCTGTTGACGCGCGAGTGACACACACCGCAGACCGCGTTAACGCTTGGCCTCATCCAGTGCAGATAGAATTTTTTCCGGGGTGATGGGAAGTGAGGTGACGCGGACTCCGACCGCATCCTCGATCGCGTTCGCAAGAGCGGCGGCAACCGCCAGAATGCCAGCTTCCCCGATCCCTTTCGATCCGAACGGGCCGGGACCCATTCCGTGCTCCTCGACGAAACTGCGAAACCGTTTCGGCAGATCGGCGGCAACCGGGAGCCGATATGCGAGTGGCGTCGCGGTCATAAGCTCCTCGCCCGCGTAAACGAGCGTCTCGAACATGGCCTGGCCCAAACCCTGGAGCGCGCCACCCTCGATCTGCCCGCGCACCGCGGCCGCATTGATGACCCGGCCCGCATCGGTTCCCGCCACGAAATCCATGATGACGTATTGACCGGTCTCTTCGTCAACCTCGACCTCGATGCCGATCCAACTCGGCATCCAGAACAGGCGTTTCGCATTCAGTGCGGTCGTTAAGTCTTCATCAACTTTGAAGAAGCCGCGGCCGACGAATTCGCACCCGTAGCCGCCGAAATATTCAACGGCGAGCGGCTGCAGCGGGAAGGTCTTGCCGCCCTTCTGCGCCGTCCAATTCTCGAGATAGAGGTCGTCGGGATTGCAGCGCAGTTTTTCGGCTGCGAATGCGAGCACCTGCGCGCGGACGTCTTGAGCCGCGCGCGCGACCGCGTTACCGGCAACGGCGATTCCGGAGCTTGCATGCGTGCCCTGATCGTAGGGCGAGATGTCAGTGTCGATCTCGCCATAGCGCACCCAATCATACGGCACGTTGAGAATTTCAGCGGCGATCTGGCTCAGCGCGGTCGCGATGCCCTGGCCCAGCTCGCATGCCCCGGCCTGGACCACGACGCGGCCGGTGACCGTGATCTTCACCGCGGCACGCGCGGCGCGCGCCTCGCCGCCAGCATCCTTGAACCCGACCGCAAGGCCGATGCCGCGACCACGCGGCCGAGCTTGTCCATATCCGATGCGATCCGCGGCCTTCCTCAATCCAAGCGCAAAGTCGCTGTAGATCGGGGTATCGCGGTCGAGGTAGAACTCGCCCGGACGCAGCATATTCCTGATGCGAACGTCCAACGGATCGAGTCCGATCCGCCGCGCGATCATGTCGATCTGGCTTTCGCTCGCGAAATTCGCCTGGGTGCCGCCGAAGCCACGGAACGATCCGGCCGGAACCGTCGTGGTGCGCACCGCATAGGCCCGGGTGCGGAGCGCCGTCCACCGGTAGGGTCCTGGCAGCCGGTATCCGGCCTTGTCGGTGACGATGGCGCTGGCGTCTGAGTAGGCGCCACCGTCCATATAGATGCGCGCATCGCGCGCGACGAATGTGCCATCGGCCTTGACACCGGTCTTGAGAATGAGGATCGCAGCGTGCTGCGACAGTGTCACGAAGTTCTCGTCCAGGCTAAGGCAGAGCCTGACCGGCCGGCCGGTCTTGCGGGCGAGCAGAACGGCAAGCGGCTCGAGCTTGCAAAAGCTCTTTCCCCCGAACCCTCCACCGACGTAGCTTGCGTGAACGCGCACAAGGTGATCCGGCACGGAAAAGATGTTCGCGATGTCCTGGCGAATCAGGAACGGGTCCTGACTGCAGGTCCACAGCTCGATGATGTTGCCCTCCAGCCGTGCCAGCGCGACGAAGGGCTCCATGTGGTAGGGCGTCATGCGCGAGAACGAGAAGGTATCCTCGTAAACATGATCGCAAGCCTTCAATGCGGCTTCGATGTCTCCCACGTCATGGTTGAACTGATAGAGTAGATTGGGCCCGGGCTCCGGGATCCCCTCGCCAGTCTCACCATGCGGCCTCAAAGCGGTGATCTGCGGCTGATCGAACAGCAGGGGAGCGTCTGGTGCGAGAGCGTCCGCGATCGTCATGACGGGCGGTAAAAGCTCATAGTCGACATCGATCGCCGAGAGGGCCCGAAACGCTATCGCTTCGTCTTCGGCCGCAACCGCGGCAACCACGTCCCCATAATGGCGGACCTTATCGATTGCCAGGACTGGCTGATCCTTGATGCGAACTCCGTAGAGCGGATTGAGCCCGACCAAATCCTTGGCTGTCACAACGACGGCAACGCCGGCCATCGCCGCGGCGCGACTCGTATCGATATTCACGATGCGCGCATGGGCGTGCGGGCTGCGCAACGCCTTGGCATGCAGCATGCCGGGCAGCGATCGGTCGAACGTGTAGAGCGCGGTTCCTGTGACCTTCGCCAATCCATCTTGAGCCGCAACATGGCTCCCGACGACGCGCAACTGGTTAGGAGCGTGCATCGGAGCGTGTTTCATTGCGGTATCGAGCCGCCGCGAGTAAGGCGGCATCGATGATGATCTGATAACCGGTGCACCGGCATACGGAACTCGATAGCCAGTGCCGCAGCGTAGCCTCATCCGGATCCGGATTTTGGCGCAGCAGCGCATCGAGGAGCAGGATCATGCCGGGCGTACAGAAACCGCATTGGAGCGCCCCCGCTTCGATGAAGGCCGCTTGAATGGGATGAAGCGTATCCGGCGATCCAAGTCCTTCGATCGTCGTCACTGATCGGCCTTCGACCATGAAGGCGAATTCGCTGCAAGACGCAGTCGGCCGACCATCGACCAGGACCGTGCAGGCACCGCAGACGGCCTGATCGCACGTGATCTTTGTGCCCGTAAGTCCAAATTTCTCACGCAGAATATCGACCAGCACCGCCGACGGCTCGACCTCGATCGACTGCTCGCGGCCGTTCAAGGTGAACCGGACGGTGAGCGGGTTGGATACGATCATGCAATCTGCTCTCCACCGGCCCGCTCCAGTGCCCGGCGCAAGTGAACCTCAATAATGCGGCGTCGATAACTGCCCGAAGCGATGTAGTCAGTGATGGGTTCGGAAAGCGCCGCAGCGTAGGCGCTGGCGAGGTTGCCCGCGAGCGATCGCAGCGACGCCAGCGGCGCGACCGGCAGGTCAGCGCAGTGCAGACTCCGACAGGCCCACGTCACGGCGGCGCGCACGCTCTTCACTAGACCGCCCGCTAACCTCACCGCCAGCACGACGCCGGCCACGCCCTTGAATGATCGGTCATAGATGAGGCGAAGCTCGTGACCGCATGGCACACGGATCGCCCCAAGCAACCATCCGGTGTCAGGCGGTTGCGTGGTGAAATAGTCCAGGCACGAGATCGTCCGGGTTCCCCCAGCTGTGACGAAATCTAGTTCAGCACCGGCCGCGGCGAGGATCGGCGCGCCCTCATAGCTGTACTCTTTGGCCATGAGATTGCCGCCGACCGTTCCTTTGAAACGGATACGCTGCTGCGCAATGGTTCCCCATGTGGAGCACAAGGCCGGCAACGCAACAACCGCAATGGAGGAGGCCGCAAGCTCGTGGTGCGTACAGCCGGCACCGATATGAAGAGCGTTCTGCGAAACCTCAATCTGGCGTAACGACTCGAGACGGCCGACAAACACGGCATCCTCGATCATCTCGCCGGCCTTCATGCGGTTGATGACGTCGATACCGCCCGCAATGACGCGAGCGTCACTGTGCTCGGCAGGCAGCGTCGCGGCTTCCGCAACAGTTGAGGGCACGTGAAGGCGAAACGCAGCGATGCGCTTGCGCGATCGGTGGACCGCAAGGCGACGAGCTGCCGGGCCGAGCGGATGGTCGACCACCAATTCGGCGGCCCGCTCTCGCTCGCTAAGTCCACTCACCCCGCCCTCCCTAAGCCGTGGGCTATTGCGATTCTTTCTCCGGCGTGTCGCAACTTCCATGCCATCGGGGCGCTCTCTCTTGCCCGACAACCGCCGTATCACCGTGGTCCCGACCGCTGCGGAATTGGCCGGATTTCATACACTCGACCTATGTGAAGCAAGGATTTCCACATTGCCCTAATTTTAGGCAGTCGGACCGGGTACGCTGCGTCACGCCCGGGCCTATAATTCTGGGGTGGAGGGGCACGACGAGCGAGATGGGGCGTGCACACGGTCGAGAGCAAAGCAGGGGCCGAAAAGATCTGGCGCCATGTTCCGCCGGGGATTGACGCGCGCTCGATCAGCGAGTTTGCGCTCCAGCGGCTGCGCTCGGATATTCTATCGGCGCGCCTTGCCCCCGGCGCCAAGCTCCGGCTCGGGCTTCTGACATCCATCTATCAAATCGGAATCAGCCCGTTGCGGGACGCGCTGGCGCAGCTTGCCGGCGATGGACTGGTAATCCTTGAGTCGCAACGCGGCTTTCGCGTCGCCCCCGTTTCGCGCGAAGACCTTCGCGACGTCTCCGAGGCACGCAAGCGGGTGGAGCTCGCCGCCCTGGAGCTCTCGATCGAACGCAGTGACGACGCCTGGACGACGCGGGTGCGGTCGGCCTACGCAAGCTTTCACCAAGTCAAACAGAAGGTGGGCGATACCAATCCGATCACGGAGGATTGGGAGCAACGACATCGCGCCTTCCATCTCGCGCTGTTGTCAGCCTGTTCCTCACCAACGCTGCTGCGCTTCTGTGCACAGCTGCACGATCGCTTCGACCGATATCGTCGCATCGCTTTACCGTCTCGGTCCCACATGGGAGCGGTCGGCGATGACCATAAGGAGTTCATGGAAGCGGCTCTGAGCAGAAAGCAGGACGAAGCGCTCGCGCTTCTTGGCCGGCACATCGACGACACGGCGGCGCTGGTCGAAGAATATTTCCAACCGCCGGAAGACCACGCTGTCCAGCGCAGCCGGCGAACGGTCCCACACGCATAGCAATGGCTGAAATCACACGCTTGTATGTTGATGCAACATAGTGCGAGCGGATTGGCGCGGCTGAGCGGGGGAAGGATCGTCAAGGCCCTTGATCCTACGATGAACATTCTTTTGGACACCGATGTGCCCGCTCCCCGGCGGGGAGAGGGCACAAGCGGCGATGGCGCGCCCGCCGTATATGACACGACGGATTGATTCAATCCTCGAACACGGCCACCGCGCGGATGGGCGAGCCGGTGCCGCCGCGCCACTTGAGCGGCAGGCCGATGAAGCGGAATTCGCCTTGGCCGATCAGCGCCTCCAGATTGCACAGGCTCTCAATATGCGTGATGTCGAGCTCGAGGCAGGCCACCGTCGGGCACATGTCCGTTAATGGGGTCATTTTCGTCGGAGCAACACGCTACCGAGGCATCAGCACCCAATAATCGAGATCGAGCAGCACCGCGGGATCGTCCTCCTCGCCCGCTTTGAGCGGGAAGTCGGCGCAAGGGCGGTCCTTGGTTGCGACGGTGCGCAGCCGCAGCGCGCCGACTTCGTCCCGACCCGGCACCTCGGCCCTGCTCAGGACTTCGGACCAGGCGAACACGGTCGAGCCGGCAAACAGCGGCGATACGTGCCTGCCGCCGTTGATGGCAGCAATGTGAAAAGCATTGGCAAGCCCGTTGAAGGAGAGCGCGCGGGCGAGCGAGATCACGTGCCCGCCGTAAATCAGGCGGCGGCCGAACCTCCCTTGCGCTGCCGAAAACTGGTCGAAATGGATGCGCGCCGTGTTCTGATAGAGACGGGTTGCGATCTGGTGCTCCGCCTCTTCGACGGTGACGCCATCGACGTGGTCGATCTTCTCGCCGACCTGGTAATCACCGAAGCGATAGGGACTGCCCGCGAGCGTGAAGTCGTAGGAGGCGACATCGATGCGGGGGCAGGCATCGCCGAGCGTGCTCGCCAGCACCGCTTCCGGCAAGCGCGGCACATGATCGCCGCCGGCCGGGGCTGCCTCATCGCGCTTTCGCACCATGACCCAGCGCACGTACTCGAGCACTTTTGTGCCGTCCGGCTTGCAACCGGTCGAGCGCACGAACACGATACCTGTCTTGCGGCTCGAATTTTCCTTGAGCCCAATCACCTCGGACTCGGCGCTCAGCGTGTCGCCAGGATAAACCGGTGAAAGCACGCGGCAGGCGGCATAGCCGAGATTGGCGACCGCGTTGAGCGAAATGTCCGGTACGGTCTTGCCGAACACGACGTGAAAGACGAGCAGATCATCGACCGGCGAGCATGGATAGCCGATCGCACGCGCAAACACGTCGGAGGACTGGACCGCAAAGCGCGGACCAAAGAGGCCATTATAGAGCGCCACGTCTCCCACCGTGATGGTGCGCGGCGTGGCGTGCCTGATCACTTCGCCGATGCGGAAGTCTTCGAAGAAATTGCCCGCACCCGTCTTCGACATAGTCCTCTCCACATCCTTTGCCCGGGAAGTTCGAACTGTGCACGTCCCGCGCGCGTTATCCGCGTCGTTTGCAACCCCGCCGCGGCACGGGAACGTGAAACGACGAGCCGATAGGAATTTGCTATAGACCGCTCAACTGCAAAAGAAAGGCCATGGCGATCGAAGTCCCCCATGATCAGGCGCTCACTCCTGCCGAGCCGGCGCGGACCCTCATCCATCCCTTCTGGGTGCGTTTGACGCATTGGGTCAATGCTGTGGCCATGGCAGTCATGATCGGCTCGGGTTGGCAGATCTACAACGCCTCACCGCTGTTCCCGTTTGCCTTCCCTCCGGCGATCACGCTCGGAGGCTGGCTTGCGGGCGCGCTGCTTTGGCACTTCGCTGCCATGTGGGTTCTGGCGATGAACGGCGTCATCTATGTGGTACTCGGCGTCGCTACCGGCCGTTTCCGGCGCATGCTCGTTCCGATCCGCCCGAGCGACGTCTTGGCCGACGCCAAAGCCGCGCTCGCCCGCAAACTCTCTTACGATGATCTCTCAATCTATAACGCCGTACAGAAGCTGCTTTACCTCGGCGTCATCCTAGTCGGCGTCGTGATCGTGCTGTCGGGTCTCGCCATCTGGAAGCCGGTGCAATTGCAGGAACTCGCCGCTCTGTTCGGCGGTTATACGGCGGCACGCTACGTGCACTTCTTCGCCATGGCTGCAATCGTCGCCTTTCTCGTCATTCACGTCATCATGAGCTTTCTCATCCCGAAATCGCTGCGCGCCATGATCATCGGCCGATAGCCAAGACAAAGTACCGGATCCGAGTATGTCACGCATTCGAAAGAACCCACCTGGCGTCGATGCCCGCCTTCTCGTTAGGGATGCGGCGAAACTCATGCCCGATCCGACGCGGCGCCTGTTCCTGCGCGGCGGCGCCAGTCTCGGCGCGCTCGCCTTTCTGACCGGCTGCGACATTATCGACGGCGCGTCGGCGGAACGCGTGCTGATGAAGGTTTCCTATTTCAATGACCGCGCGCAGGCATGGTTGTTCAATCCCGATAAGCTCGCCCCGACATATCCCGACAGCGCGGTGACACGCCCGTTTCCATTCAACGCCTATTATTCCGAGGACGAAGCGCCAGAGGTGGACGGGCAAGATTACACGCTCGAAATCGGCGGCATGGTCGATAATACGAAATCCTGGACGCTTGAGGAGCTCTATGCGCTGCCGCAGGAGACCCAAATCACGCGACTGGTGTGCGTGGAAGGTTGGAGCGCGATCGGCAAATGGAGCGGCACGCCGCTGCGCGAGTTCCTGAGGCGCGTCGGCGCCGATACGCGCGCCAAATACGTCTGGTTCCGCTGCGCCGAAGGCTATTCCACCTCGATCGACATGGCGACCGCATTGCATCCGCAGACGCAGATGACGTTCAGGTTCGACGGCGAAATCCTGCCGCGCAAGTACGGCTTTCCCATGAAGGTGCGCATGCCGACCAAGCTCGGCTTCAAGAATCCGAAGCACGTGATGGAGATTGCGGTCACCGACAAATATCTCGGCGGCTATTGGGAGGACCAGGGATATAACTGGTTCAGCGGTCTTTGATCGCGCGGAAATTACGGTCTGCCCTGCGGGGGAACCTCGGTGATGAGCCGTGCGCCGCGCTGAAACGTGACGTAGTCCCACAGCCACGTGAACGCCACGATGAAACGATTCTTGACGCCGATCAGGAAATAGATGTGAGCCAAGCTCCAGAATAGCCAGCCGATGAACCCCTTGAGGCGCAGACGGCCGAACTTCACGACGGCCGCGCGTCGCCCGATGGTCGCGAGCTCGCCCAGGTTGCGATAACGAAAGGCAGGCAAGGATTTCCCCGCCAGTCGCGCGGCAATCAGCCTGCCGACATAGCGGCCCATTTGCTTGGCCGCCGGCGCCACACCCGGAACCGCTTGCCCTTCTGCATCTTGGACTGCTGCGACGTCGCCGATCACGAACACCTCGGGATGCTGTGCGACCGAGAGATCGGGCAGGACCCGCACGCGGTCGGCCTGATCGCGCTCGGCTTCGAGCCAGATGGCGGCGGGCGAGGCCACAACCCCCGCAGCCCAAATGACGGCGCCGGCGTCGATGCGGCCGTGGTCCAGCGCGACGCCACGCCGATCGCAACCGGTCACGCGTGTGGAGGTCCTCACGTCGGCGCCCATGCGGATGAGGGCGCGCGCGGCATATCGCGAAAGATCCTCGGGCAGCGTGGGCAGGAGGCGCGGGCCGGCCTCGAGCAAAATGATGCGCGAGCTGCGCGGATCGATCCTGCGAAAATCGTTGGCCAATGTCTCCCGCGCAACCTCCGCGATGGCGCCAGCCATTTCCACGCCGGTCGCTCCCCCGCCGACGATGACAAAGGTGAGCAAACGCTGCCGCTCGGCTTCCGTGTCGGCGAGCTCGGCCTGCTCGAATGCCAGCAGAATCCTTCGGCGGATGCGGGTCGCGTCCTCGATCCGCTTGAGTCCCGGCGCAAACTCGGCCCACTCGTCGTGGCCGAAATAAGAATGCGTCGCTCCGGTCGCGATCACGAGGTAGTCGTAGGAAATCGGGCCGGCAGCGGTCTGGACCAGCCGCCCGGCGAGATCGACGCCGGTGACCTCTGCCATCAACACCGTTGCGTTGCGTTGCGTCCGCAACATGTGGCGGATCGGCCAAGCGATCTCGGCCGGCGACAGCGCAGCGGTCGCTACCTGATAGAGCAGCGGCTGAAAGCAATGGTGGTTTTGGCGATCGAGGACGATCACGTCGACGGCAACACGGGCGAGCGCCTTCGCTGCTGCAAGCCCGCCGAAGCCTGCACCCACGATGACGACCTTTGGACGCTCAGATGACATGCGCTTTGCTCTCGGGCGAACTCACCTTGCCAAATCGGCCCTCGTCTTGCCAAGCCGTGCCAGTGGCTTTAGCAATTGGCATAGAGATGTATTCAAGCGAGGCAGCCCGCGATGGCGAAGCTCCTTCTCCTCCCCGGCGACGGCATCGGCCCCGAGGTGATGGCCGAGGTGAAAAAGCTCATCGTCTTCATGAACGCGCGCGGCTTGGGTGAGTTCGAGATCGAAGAAGACCTGGTAGGCGGCTCCTGCTTCGACGCGCATAAGGTTGCGATCACCGAGGCGACGATGCGCAAGGCGCACGCGGCCGACGCGGTGATCTTCGGTGCCGTCGGGGGACCGCAATGGGATAACGTGCCGTACGACGTGCGGCCGGAGGCGGGCCTTCTGCGCCTGCGCAAGGAGCTCGGATTGTTCGCAAATATTCGCCCCGCCATCTGCTATCCCGCGCTGGCGGAATCCTCGAGCCTCAAACGCGAGGTGGTGGATGGACTCGACATCATCATCCTGCGTGAGTTGACCGGCGGGGTCTATTTCGGCGAGCCCAAGACCATCACGGATCTCGGCAACGGCCAAAAGCGCGCGATCGACACCCAAGTCTACGACACGTATGAGATGGAGCGCATCGCGCGGGTGGCTTTCGAGCTCGCGCGCAAGCGCCGCAGCAAGGTCACCTCGATGGAGAAGCGCAACGTGATGAAGACCGGAGTGCTCTGGCACGAGGTGGTCAAGGAACTGCACGCCCGCGAGTTCAAGGACATCACGCTCGAGCACCAGCTGGCTGACGCCGGCGGCATGCAGCTCGTGCGCTGGCCCAAGCAGTTCGATGTCATCGTGACCGATAATCTGTTTGGGGACATGCTGTCCGACATCGCCGCCATGCTCACGGGCTCGCTGGGCATGCTGCCGTCAGCGTCGCTCGGCGAACTCGACGCCAAAACGAAAAAACGCAAGGCGATGTACGAGCCCGTGCACGGATCCGCGCCCGACATCGCCGGCAAGGGCGTCGCCAACCCGATCGCGATGCTCGCCTCCTTCGGCATGGCGCTGCGCTACTCGCTCAATAGGGCCAAGGAGGCCGACCAAATCGACGCGGCGATCTCCGCCGCCCTCGCGCAAGGCCTGCGCACCGCCGACATCAAATCGGAGGGCGCCACCGTCGTGACCACATCGCAAATGGGCGACGCCATCGTCGGCGAGATGAAAAAGCTTGCTGCCTGATGCCGGCAGCTCGCGATCCGGCTTGCACGTTGAAGCTCGTCGATGAGAGTGGCCGGGAATTGGACAATGCATGAGGGGTGTCGAGCCAAGTTCGGTATTGCCACCTTGCTTGCGATCGCGCTCGGCACCAGTGCTTATGCCGAAACCTATCCCGAACGCCCGGTTCGCCTGATCGTTCCCTTTGCCGCGGGCGGTCTCAACGACGTGGTGGCGCGGCTGATCGCCCCTTATCTCGAGAGATCGCTGGGCCAGCCGTTCATTGTCGACAATCGGCCGGCCGCGAGCGGCATCGTCGGAACGGATGCCACCGCAAAGGCAACACCGGACGGACACACGTTGCTGATGGTAGCCTCGAGTTTCGCCGTTGTCCCGGCGACCCACCCGAAGCTGCCCTACAATCCGGAGCGCGACCTCGCGCCGATTGGCATGGTGGCGAAGAATCCGCTGTTGTTCCTCGTCAATCCAAAGGTGCCGGCCAACTCGCTCACGCAATTCGTGGCGCTCGCCAAGGCCAAGCCCGGCCAGCTCAATTACGCCTCGCCGGGCGCGGCCACGCAAACCCATCTCTTGGTCGAGCTATTCAGCCAAAAGGCGGGCATCAAACTCCAGCACATCCCTTATCGCGGCGGCGCGCCCGCCATGATGGCCGTGGTCGCGGGGGATACGCAATTCACCGCAATCTCGACGCTGATTTCGCTGCCGCAGATCCGCTCCGGCGCCGCGCGCGCGATCGCGAGCGGAAGCCTCAGCCGCGATGCGCAATTGCCCGATCTGCCAACGGTCGCGGAACAAGGTTTCCCCGGATTCGAGTCGATCCAGTGGATCGGATTGCTGACCACCGCCGGCACACCAAAGAACGTCATCGAGCGCATCAATGCGGAGCTCAACCGCGCGCTAGGGAATCCCGATGTGATCGGCAAACTCGCCCAACAGGGCCTCTCACCGGCAGGCGGCACGCCAGCTGAGTTTCAGCGCACGATTGCGGCCGATCTCAAGAACTGGACCGAGACCGCCCGTGCGGCAAACATCACAGCGGAGTGACTCTCCGACGGCGACCAATGCAGGCGGCGGCGAGCGCGCCGAGTTACCACCCGAACGGATTATAGCGGCTGGGAAGATCGAATGGCCCAGGCAGGGGCGAGCGATGCCATCCTACGCGTCCGCCCGTGTTTTGCACCACGCTCAAAGGCGTCGAATATGTGCCGACAGGGAAAGCGTAATCGGTAAATTTGCGGTCCCCCGGCAGAACTTCGGTCCCGGCATCGAGGAATGAACGCGGCGCAACCGTGACGCGCGCGCGCGGACGATTGATCGGAGGATCGGGCCGCGTGGTGTAAACAACTGGTTTTTTCTTGGGCGCTGCCTCGACGGGCGGCACGGCAATCGCCGCCAGCGCGAGGATTGCTAGGCACAGCCCAGCCGCACGCATTTTGACGTCCATGGCGCCCTCGTCCGATTCCGTCGAAAGGCTACACTAGCTTTAGCTTTGTTTCGACTTCCGTAACAGCGTCTGGAGCGGGGCTCACCCATTCCGTCGCCGGGTGTGTCAAAAATCCCTCTATCGATGCGCCGGGGAAGTCGCGTAGGATCCGCCGCGGCACACAATTATTGCGGTAATCCAGCCGCTTACAACAACAAGAGCAGGGGGAGGACGCCATGCTGACACGCCGGCATCTCATCACCGCGGGCGCCGGCTTGGCGCTCGGCGGCTCGGGCCTCGCGCTCAACTCGCGCACGGCGGCCGCCGCGATCGATTTGCCGGCCGCTCTGCCGCAGGGGACGCGCAACAACGCGATTCTCGATGCGCTGCCGGGCAAGAAGCCCCTGATCAAGCTCAGCTATCGGCCTCCCAACTACGAGACCCCGATCGAGTATTTCCGCACTGCCATCACCCCGACCGATGCCTTTTTCGTCCGCTATCACCTGTCCAATATTCCGGAAGTCGATGTCAGAACCTGGAAAATCAGTGTCGGCGGCGAAGGCGCCAACGGCGAGGCCGCGTTCACGCTCGACGATCTCAAGCGCTTCCCGGCAGCCGAACTGGTCGCGGTCAACCTGTGTTCGGGCAATCGGCGGGGATTATTCCAGCCGCACGTTCCGGGCGTCGAATGGGGCTACGGGGCCATGGGCTGTGCGCGCTGGAAAGGCGCGCGGCTCAAAGACCTTCTCGACAAGGTCGGGCTGAAGAAAGAGGCGATCGAAATCGTCTTCGACGGTGCCGATTCCGGTGTCATCGACAAGACCCCCGATTTCATCAAGAGCATCCCGACATGGAAGGCGATCGAGGAGACGACACTCATCGCCTATGAAATGAACGGCGCACCGCTGCCGCACCTCCACGGCTTTCCCGCGCGTCTGATCCTGCCGGGTTGGACCGGCACTTATTGGATGAAGCATCTCACATCGATCAAAGCAGTGACCAAGCCGGACGCCGGCTACTGGATGAACCCCGCCTATCGGATCCCGCTCGGCAGGTTTCCGCTGGTCGCGCGATTTACCTCCCAGGAAACGGCGACCAACACGCCCCTCACCGAGATCGTGGTGAACTCGTTGATCACCACTCCCATAGACGGCGCAAATGTGAGGATGGGACCGATTACCATCGGCGGCATCGCCTGGGACGGCGGTTACGGCATTAGCACGGTCGAGGTGTCGAGCGACCGCGGCAGGACGTGGGCCGCCGCGAATCTAGGCGAGGATCTCGGCCGCTTCGCGTTCCGCACCTTCAGCTACACGCTCTCGCCCAAAGTACGCGGCAAGCAAACGGTGACGGCGCGTGCCACCAACAAGATCGGCCAGACGCAGACGAGCGAACTGATCCACAATCCGTCCGGCTATAACCACAACGTCGTGCACAGCGTCACGTTCAACCTGGCTTGAGGGAGGTCGCGATGCGCGCTTTGATCATCGTCATGGCCGCTTGCGCCATCCCATTTGTGGCGGCTGCCCAGGAGAAACCCGTAGAACTGAAAAAGGCGCCCGGTCTCGATACGGTCGAAGCCAACTGCTCAGGCTGCCACAGCCTGGATTACATCGTGATGAACTCACCATTTCCCAATGCGGCGTTATGGGACGCCGAAGTGACCAAGATGATCAAGGCATTCGGGGCTCCGATCAGCGATGCCGATGCCAAGGTCATCGCGGATTACCTGAAGCACAACTACGGTAGCTAAGGCCCGCCGTCGCTCCCACCGCCAGCGCCATCGAATCGGTGTTGTCAGCGCCCATATTCTCGCCTAGAAGCCTTGCCGCTGCGGCCCTGCGCCGGGGCGGTAACGAATTTTCGGAGTTGACAATGGGTTACAGGGTCGCGGTCGTCGGGGCTACCGGTAATGTGGGCCGCGAAATGCTTTCCATCCTCGCCGAACGGTCATTTCCGGCCGATGAGGTTATCGCGCTCGCCTCGCGCCGCAGTCAGGGCAGCGAGGTCAGCTTCGGCGACAAGACGCTCAAGGCCAAGGCGCTCGAGCATCACGATTTCTCCGATGTCGACATTTGCTTGATGTCGGCGGGCGCCGCGATATCGAAGGAATGGTCGCCGAAGATCGCAGCGGCCGGTACCGTCGTGATCGACAATTCCTCGTGCTGGCGCTACGACCCCGACGTCCCGCTGATCGTGCCCGAGGTCAACGCCGACGCGGTCGCTGGCTTCCGCAAGAAGGGCATCATCGCCAACCCGAACTGCTCGACCGCGCAGCTCGTGGTCGTGCTCAAGCCGTTGCACGATAAGGCCAAGATCACACGGGTGGCGGTAGCGACCTATCAATCGGTCTCAGGTGCCGGCAAGGAGGCGATGGACGAACTATTCGCGCAGACCAAGTCGGTCTACACGCTCGACGACATCACGCCGAAGAAGTTTCCCAAGCGCATGGCCTTCAACGTGATCCCCCATATCGACGTCTTCATGGATGACGGGTTCACCAAGGAAGAGTGGAAGATGGTGGCCGAGACGAAAAAGATCCTGGACCCCAAGATCAAGGTCGTCGCCA
>Ga0137401_10000338_pt1 | contig 17752 bp, 22 predicted proteins | sample CZOMad1_1_16fung_FD_108286 | JGI IMG/M metagenome (GOLD analysis project Ga0137401, IMG submission 108286) | Vadose zone soil fungal communities from Angelo Coast Range Reserve, California, USA - CZOMad1_1_16fungal (Illumina Assembly) | ecosystem: Environmental > Terrestrial > Soil > Vadose...
AGATACAGCGCTTCATACAGATGTGCTTTCTCCATGACCAAATGTCCTTTCGGCGGCAAAGTGGCCGCAAGTTCGGAGGTTAATTAGGCGCGTCGAGGCACACGTCCTCAATGCTGTCGAGAGCCGATGTGCATGGACAAACAGATTCAGTTTGGCGAAACCACGGCGGGGGATGCGCGACGCGCAGAGGGATGGAGCGTGCGATGGAAACGAAACGGAGATTGGCGGGTTGCACCCAAGGGGCGAACCCGATACTTTCTATTCCAGCCATCGTTGCCTCTAATCCAGGCGACTTTGGTTAGGGGCGCGTTCGGTGCTACTAACGCCGGCGCGTCCCGCTCTGACTCAATCGAAAAAAAGCGCGTTGGAGCACAAGCTGCATGCCACTAGCGCAAGTGGCATTGAGTATGGCAAACCAGACTGTATGTGTCAATGCCCAAAGGTGGCGAGTAATATCCATTCCTCATAAGATGAGGCTATGAGACGCGACCTTATTTCTAAAGTCATGCGTGAGATGGGCAGAAAGGGCGGGAAGGCTGCCGGCGGCAAGGGCGGAAAAGCACGCATGGCAGCTCTCACGCCAGAGCAACGGAAAGAACTCGCGAGAAAAGCAGCACGAGCACGGTGGGCAAAAGCCAAGAAAGAAGGCAAACGCCCCGCCAAAACATAGGCGCAGCTCTGGCAGTCGTGTGTAGCCGAGTTGCCTTTCAGGATTGGATCCACGTGTGGCACTTTCTTCCGATGGTTCTGGGTCTCATTGTTTTCGAGGCCTATGAACACTATCGGAGGACCGCGGTGCCGTGCCTATATCACTACATTTTGGGAAGCCATCGCGATTGAAGGAACCGCTAGTACCGGGAGTGTTAGGCAATCACCTCAGCGTCTGCGGAAAAAACACCCTCCAGTCTGAATCGAATGCCGCATGTTTGAGGCCATGACACAGATAAAAATCAAACCGTACGCCATTGGTCCTCGCGAGTGTTTGGTCTGCTTCGCTGTAGCCAGCCCGTTTGAAATAAAAGCCGATCGACTGGTGGTACGGATATGTATAGTCGAATTCATCCAAGAGAGAGAACAACGTTTTGACGGACACGCGGTTTTTGGCCAGCTCAAATGCACCGAGAACGCTCGAAACTCCACCGGAATATCCTGGCCGAACAGTGATATCAATGAGAGTTCTTTCTAGTGAGGTGACATCGACTTTGTGGCCTGAGGGGGTCGTTATGGGCCCGACCGCCGCGCGTCCTGTATTTTTGCCGTTCAGCACCGTGATCGTGGCGTGTTTGTATTTATAGGTCAGTTTTGAATGTCTTTGTTGGTTCCGAAATGCTCGATGGATGGCATCTTGCGATAATTGCCCCGAGTTCGGGGGTTTCTCCGATTGCTCCTTATTAATGAAAATGCTTTTGTTGTCTTCGCCGAGGCCGTGAATCCACATCGCAGAAGCATGTGAGAAGAACGCACCATCCTTTATTGAATTAGCGATGGAAACTGGCGATGCATCGTTGCCCCAGGTGTATCGCAGCAGGGGAGAATAGCTCGGCGATTTGAGTTTGACCATCCGGAGTTTTGTCCGTCGAAGCAACATCTCAAGAAAACCATGAAGGGTCATGCTTCGGGGCAAATTCCATTTATCCGAATGCTCCACGAAAATAGAAGTTAAGTCGGAGAGCGAAAAGGTTTCGTTTGCTCTGTTCTCGAAGTATTGGGTCAGTAGAATCAAGTTGATTTGCGACTTTGACATGACAAAGCAAATTCTCGCATTACCTTGAGGCTAGGTATATATACCTAGCCTCAAGGTAATCGGCATCTCATCGATGTGCTTGGTTTGGGAGGAGTTCGGGATGGCGAGGTATATATACCTCGCCATCCCGTGATCCGGCAGGGGGACATCTTATTCCCACCAAAAGACCTGTCTGTCTCTTATTAGGAATATACTATATTCTATAAATCTTCAGAGCGACGTATATGTCCTTTATTCGAAATATGCTAACATAAGCGGCGGGGCTAATCGTGGAGATTGCAAAGCAAATTGCGAAATACGAAGACAAGGGGTTCACTCGCGAACAGGCGGAAGTCAACACGCTAATGGAACATGCGGCGGTAACGATTTTCAGCGATTTTCCCGACGCATTTGTTCTTTTCGGAGGTGCCACGCTCGTCCTGTACCACGAAAGTGTGCGACATTCGGCTGACCTTGACCTGCTTTGTCGCGCCACTGCGCCTCCCTCACACGAGGAGATCATCGCATCCTTACAACGCGAACTAACTCCTGTGGCAAAGATCATGGAGTTGGGTCCGCTTCATTTTCAACTAGACCTTTCTAACAGTCGGGAAGGAAGGATTTTTGTAACCGCTGGAGCGGACCGTCGACTATTTCGAGTTGACCTAACACGCTTGGGCTCAGCAATCGAGAGCGAAATTGAGAATCACCCTGTCGAAGGAGAATCAGGTCTCTCAGCGGTCGTAAAGTCGGTGACTAAGGAACTCCTTCTCCTTCAAAAAGCAGAAGCATTTCTGATGCGGCGTTCCGTCAAAGCTAGAGACGCTTATGACATTCAGCTGCTCAACGAAAATGGAGCTGTGCTCAGCCCCAACTTGCGGGCCCACCTCCAGGATACGATCCTCGGAAACGAGATTGATTCAGAAACCATTTCAAACCGAATAGATCGAATTGCTGTAGACCTTTGCCGCTTGGAACTCAAACCCGTATTGCCGGCAAACATCTACTCAACTCTTGAGGAGGCCCAATTCGAACCCCTTAGAAATGCACTCAGAGATTTGTACAAGGAATGGCTATGACAAACCTAAAGACAAGACGGCTTGATTGGTCCCAGGTTCTCAGGGATCAAGCTCGAATAACGGATGTGCTTCTAGCGGATGAGCTGGCTTCCAAACTTAATCTCTCCGCTGGTTCCGTTTCGAAAGCATTATCCCGCTTAGGAAAGCGTGGTCTTATCACTCGAGTGGCAGAGGGGGTGTACATGAATAAATTGGTCCGAGATCATTCGGCCACTGACTTCATCACTGTTCTCAAGCCGAATTCCTATGTGTCCCTTGAATCGGCGCTCAATCACTGGGGACTGAGTACGCAGAGCCCAGTGACTTTGACCTGCGTAACTATTGGTAAGCCCAAGGAATATAGAACGCCAGAGTTTGCGATTACCTTCAGAACAATCTCAAAGAGGCTCTTCTGGGGTTTTGTCGAGAAACAGACTCGTTACTCGAAATACCGCATTGCTGAACCTGAGAAGGCTTTGCTGGACTGGATTTATCTCTCGTTGCAGACAGGTCTCACACCACATCTCGACGAGATCGATTTCAAGGTGGTAGACAAACACAAATTGGTCAAATATGCAGATAAGTATCCCGGCACAGTTCGAAACACACTTATGCGCTCACTTGCCTTTGAACATTTTGCAGCTTGAACTAACTTCTGGCAGGCAAGGGGATTGATCTCGACGGCAGGGCTGCCAAACCAACGTCTGAGATGCCAAATTCTCTGGCTAGCGTTCGCATTTGGAAATTCCCAAGCAGATTTTGAGAGGCGAAGATGGCTAAGCAGCTTTCTAGGGCGGAACTTTACGCCCTAGTGTGGTCAGAACCGATGAAGACTCTGTCCGCGCGATTCGGAATCTCGGATGTCGCCTTGAAGAAGACCTGTGCGCGAGCTGAGATTCCGACACCGGATCGCGGATATTGGGCCAAAAAGGAAGCGGGAAAGAGTCCGATGCAACAGGCACTTCCCGAGCGTCCGCCCGGTATGGCGGATGAGGTCCTCGTAGCTGGCGGTGGCAGGTATTGGCACTGGCATTGGAGCGACGAAGAACTTTTGGCCCCTCTTCCCCCAGCTCCGGAATTCCGTGAACCAATCGAAGCGGTGCGCGAACGTATCGCAAGGGTCGTTGGCAAATTGACCGTCCCACGAGATATTGTCATCTGGCATCCTGCGATCGATCGGCTTCTCAAGGAAGATGACAAACGCCGAGAAAAGCAACTTGCTGCTCGCTACCCAGTGTCGTGGGACAATCCGATGTTCGATGCGCCAATTGAACGCAGAAGACTGCGCATCTTGAATACCTTGCTCCTGGCCACGGCGAGAATGAACGGCAAACCGACGATAAGCGGGCGAGAAGCACGCAGCATTCATCTCACCTTTTATCAACAGCATGTCGGTATTCGACTCGATCGGCCAAAGCGACCTGGCCATCGCGGTCGTACAGAGCAGGGGGAAGAGCCCAGCAATACAAAGCTGTGCTTATCGATTCTCGAGAGTCTCGGGTCGGATAAGGAGCGAGCCAGTTGGCAGGATGACGAGGGCAGTAGGCTTGAAAGCCGTCTCGCGGAGATTGCGATTCAACTTATCTTGATTGCTGAGCTCCAGCACCGTGAAAGCGCTATACGTCGGTATCAATGGCGTGTGGAACGGAAGGCCCAACTTGAAGAGGAAGAAAGGGAACGAAAGCTCAAAGCCGACCGAGCGGAACGCGAACGACGGAAACGTCTCGAACGGGCACGGATCGAACGCCTGCTTAAGGCTGCTGAAGCATTTCAGCAAGCCGGAGCAATAAGGAAGTACGTCGAAGCAATCCGATTGACGCTGTCAAGCAGTGAGGCCTGCTCACCTGAGGAGTTAGAACGGTGGAGCCAATGGGCGTTGTCGGAAGCCGATAGGATCGACCCGGCTATAGGAGGTGCATTCCTGACCGCAATGAGACATGAGGAAGGTGCCCAAGATGGGCTGCTTCCTTCGGATGAATAGCCGTGAAATGATTGGTGAGTTCAGGGCGCTTAAACAAGCTCTGAGCGGCTGGCTGGATTCAGCTACCCTGTCCTTGCTCATCGCGGGAATCTCGGCGCAAGATCATGCGCTGCGACGCTCACAAAACTGTGCCATAACTGTGACACATAACCTGTTTTCACTGTCAAAGCTGACTTCATTGACGATGTGCGTTTATTGATTCTCCGTAACTTATTGAAAGCAAAGAATTGGCCGACGAATCCGGCTTACAAGCTTTTGATTTCTATGCCCGTCCGAGTTTCGTCCATTTGGTAGACTCGAGTTCTATATTTGGCTATGCGGAAGGACTGTCTGGTGCCGCACTAAGGAGTCGATTCCTGCAAAGTACATCCTGAGGGCGCAAAGGGATATGATGGGTGCGGAGGCACTATGAAGACGACGGTGCACGCTGTATTGCGCGTGTCAACGTTGGAGCGATCGCTCGACTTCTACGCAAGGCTTTTCGACATTAAGATTCGAGTTCGCACTGACGAGTGGGCTGAGCTTGAAGCCGGGGGCACAAAATTACTGTTCGTAAAGAAGAAGAACGAGGAAGTGGGAAACAAGGTCATTCTCATTCCGAGTTTTCCACCTTCTTGTTACCTCGGAGTCGACACAGACGACTTGGACTCGTTTCATTCCAGGGTGGTCTCTCTCGGCGCAAGATGCATCCAGCCGCCTGCTAAGCAGCATAATGGAGACCGTACTGCCGTGTATTCCGATCCCGACGGCCTCGCGCTGCAAATAACAGAGCCAGAGAAGTTTGGTGTTTGAATGAACATGATATTGGCTTCTCCGGGACTGAATCGACGCCCGAAACCGGGTAAGTTTCGCTCCATTTCCGAGAGGCGCTTCTACGCGATAAGATACTGGGCTAGTGTCGAGAGAACTAGGACATGTTAGGTATTTCAGCATGCGGCTGAAGCTTTCAGAGTTGAAGATTGAACTGACGCAACACTGTCCACTTGCGTGCGTTCATTGCAGCGCCAATTCCAGCCGCAAGCAGACGAGCGCGCTGCCAAAGGCTGTAGTACTTCGACTCCTCAGAGAGGCCGCCGAACTGCACGTCGAGAAAGTAGTCTTTACGGGTGGGGAACCACTTGTCTGTGAGCACCTTTCCGAGGCAATCAGCACTGCGAGTGCCTCAGGAATGTCAACGACACTTTACACCTCGGGCATCACCGACAATGCGCTGACGCCGATGTCCTTGGAGAGGGCTTCTGGATTGGCTCAGCTGGGTCTGAGCCGTTTTATCTTCAGTGTCTATTCTCATCGCTCGGAAGTACACGATTCCGTTACACGATACGGGACACATGCCGCTACACTTGCTGCACTCAGAAATGCCGTTTTGACTAAACTGCCCGCTGAAGTACATGTGGTGGCGATGAAACGGAATTTTCGCGACCTACCAGGCCTTGTTGACATGGCTGCATCAATGGGTGTCCAGAAAGTCAGTGTGCTGCGATTTGTGCCCCAGGGACGAGGAAAAAACATTAGCTTTGGCGACGACTTGGTCGGAGATGAACTAAAGGAGCTCGCCGACACAATCGTGTCCTTGCGGGAAAATTATCCTAGACTGGCGGTCCGTGCGGGTTCCCCGTACAACATTCTGACAATCGGGTACACCCCCTGCAATGCTGCTCAGGATGTCCTAATAATCAACCATCGCGGCGATGTCTTCCCATGCGATGCTTTCAAAAATGTGCATTACGTTGACTCAATGTTCGGCAACGTAATCTGCCAAAGCCTACGAGATGTCTGGGAACACTCCCTATTCCTGAATCGGGTCCGGGGAATTCTTGAAGGGCAAAAGGGCGAGGCCTGCCGGTCCTGTGACCGAGGTGAGGCTTGCCAATCCGGTTGCCTTGCCCAAAAGGTGATCAGGGGAGGTTGGGAAGTTGCGCGGGGGCCGGACCCGCATTGCCTTGTCAAACTGGCCGGAAATCTCGGCTCGGTTCAGCCAGTGCTCGCGCAGATCGCCGACTCAACTTCTCACTGAAGTAGCCACGATTTCCAGACAGGGGATCAGGATTTCACCCCCTATTGCTAATCTAGAGTCACCCGTGGCTGAAGAGCTTGATCAGAACGGCGATAAGAGCAATGGTCGCGGCGACAGCGAATGGACCATAAATAAGTACAAGCGTTTTAAGTCGGTCCAGGTCTCTTTGCACCCTCGCAAGAGTCAGGTTGTTTCCCCCCAGCGATTGCACATCCTGCAGTCGGATCCCCTTAAGCTGTTTGAACTCGGCATCCTGCTGCTTTTCTCGAGGATTACCGATTCCTGAGCCGTCAAGGTTCGCAAAGAAGATCGAAAATGTTGGTTCTGCATATTTGAGGCGAATGTCACTTGGTCCAACGTTCTGGACAGCAAAGAGCAATTTCCCCTGATAAGTCGGATCAACGTGAAATCCGGAAATGTTGAGCAAGCCTTGGAGTTTGAAGCTGAAGCGCAGGGAGATCAGCGCCAACATGGTTTCTGGAATTCGCACCTCTTCGTGAGTCGTCAAGAGCGCAAACTGACCCGGAGGTATGCTGACGAAAGGATGCCGGTCCGTTAGTTTTTCCGGTGCGGGCCGGCCGACAATATAAACCTCTTCACCAAGGCGAAGGTCGTAGGAGGCCTGCCGTACGCACTTAACGGAGAAGTTGGACAAAAACAGTTGCGACTGGAGTTCCAGAATCTTATTGTGCGAGAAGAAGGACATGGGCACGTCACTTGCGATAGATAGACAGCATGAGTAGCACTGCGCCGAGGGCCAGCATAATGAGCACGGCCAAGCCAGTCATGACGGACCAGTATGCGGCGCGTGCCGAGTAAAACTCGGTACGGGCTTCACTCTTTTGGAAGTGCTCAGCCAAACGTGGAATGAGCCACAAGAGCGATGCCAGGCCCACGAGCACAAGCAATCCGCCAATCACAGAAAGCATCGCGAAGACGTGCATATCGTCACCTGCCGATTGCCAGCAAGATACTACCTTAGGGATTACCGAGCAAGGTGGTGAGAGATTGTCGCAGAATCGAATGGCCTGTCATCACGCCACAAGGTAGTAGATAGGGCTTGAGGTCTCTCATCCGAAAACGTCAACGTAAATCGAATTCATCGCCAGTCGCTCGGCCTACCTGCGTAACCACTGAGATTGAGCGACTCGATCCAATTAACAAAAGACTGAACAAACCTGATAGGGAAGTTGCACTTGTGGCCGGGGTGCTGGCAACAAACATCCGTGCCTCCATCGCGGCGAAATCGAGCCGGGATCCCAGGGGCCTCCCTGCCCCAATATCCGAACACCGTACCCAGCAACACCCGGGGGGTCTGAGTATCGTGTTTGATATTTGCCGGGTTGGGCCGGCCATTCGGGAGGCTGTGGTGGGAGTTTTCCTGAAGCCATTTGCCCGTCTTTGGATGATGATGATAAATGTTGTCCCCGAATGCGTACTTTAGGCTGGTCCCGAGGTTCGGTTTCTTCTGACTGAAACGTGGGTTTTCCCAGTACTGGTCGTATGTGTGCGTTTCAGCGACCTTCATTGCGTAGACAAGATGACCATCCAGACTGTGTCGCTTCGAGCCGGTTCCAATGACCCAGTCCCCAACCTGCGCGTGTTCCCGTATGTCCGGCTTGCATGTCGCGAGCGTGCAAACACCAAAGAATGGATTTGGCGCGAAGCCGTAGTCCCGTGCAACCACATATGAGTAGAGCTTCATCTACACATATCCACTTATTATTTGCAGCTGTAGCGATCAATCTTCCGGGGCGCACGTTCCACGCCGTCGGGTCCATACCAGTTATTTATCTTTCCAGTAATCGCATCCATAACACGGTCAGCCTGCCAGCCGACAACTGCATCCGCATAGAATTCCAGATTCTCAGGGCCCTCAGTCCCCTGCGCTCCTTGCGCCCAGACGCCCACGATTCGCTTGTCCTCTTTTTGTGCGTACTCAATTTCCCACTCTACGTACTTACTCTCCTTTGTCTTAGGAGAGAGCAGGACGACAACCGTGCCGGCCCATTTTATGCGGGGAGCAAGAATCTCCGATTTTATGTACGCTTCGTCTTGGGCTTCGTTTGGTTTTGAACTGTCAATCGAGCTGTCCCGGATTTCATACCCGTTTCGGGTCAGCAATTGTTTTAGGTCTTGAAGAAGATCGTCGTCTTCGTGGATATGGCTTATGAAAATGTTCTTCGCGCCATTACTCACAATTACCTCCAAATCTCAGTTCGGTTGTGACCTGTGCGTGTGGCTAATCTGGTTGACTATTATACTTCCATTTGTGTAGGAGTGACTTGAGCGACAGAAGGTCTTGAACGGTGCCGCGTGGGCGGAGGGCAGTTTCCAAGCTGCGAAAGGTGCGTTAGTGTGTACTCGCGGGCATTCATGGGCTCGGCACAAGGATTGCCGTGCGCTGCTGTGGAGAATCTTCAGATGAGCTTAAAAGAGTGGCTAAGTCGGCGCAAGACAGAAAGCATCACTCTAGAGAAGGTGGAGGTCGAGTGGCTGGGGGTGAAGGGAACGTGGGTTGCGGACCGCGCTCAACAGGAAGCGGCCTGGAAATTGTACGTTGAACTGATAACCCGGGTTTCCGTCCAACCGCTGAAGTCGGGCGAGGGCTTGTTACGCGAGGCGTTCACTTCACTTTACACTCTGTTTGCTGAAACCAGGACGATTCTCAAGGAGCATGGCCCGAGAGTTGCCATGCCTCTTCACGGTGGCACCCTATCCCTCGGGCAGATTGCTGTCAACGTTTTAAATTCTCGGCTCCGTCCTTTCCTTGCCAAGTGGCATCCCATGTTGGAATCATACGAAGCGAACCGCCCGGCGAGCGTTTCTCCCTGGGATCATGAGAATGCTTGGCCTCACGCCCGTGACCTGCGGAATGAATTGGAGAGCCTCAGGCACGACATTATTGAATACGCAGACCTTCTCGCGCGCGCGTCTGGAATTGAGCCTATCCACTCCGGAGCTAAAAAGAAGTAGGCGCCAAGCAGTCAAAGGATAATGGTCTTCGCAGTGTAGAAAAATGAAGAGTAGGGCTTGAGTGCGTCGAAGCATGCGAGTGGCATCCGTGTGAGTCGAAGAGGATGATTGGAAAGGCATGAAGATTTATTTTGGGTTTACAGTGGCTGGGGACCGTTCCTCTGTGGGCGTGGCGAGTAAAATTGTGGAAATTGTCGAGGAAATGGGTCACGAAGTGCTGACGAGCCATCTGCTCCGGGATGACGCCTGGGAGGCAGATCGGAGGATCACGGCCCAGGAAGTATTTCGCCGAGATATGCGATGGCTGGAAGAGTGCGACTTGTTCATTGCCGAAGTTTCAGGATCTTCCTTTGGCTTGGGTTTCGAAACAGGCTATCTCCTGGGCGCGACCACAAAGAAGGTAGTCTTGTTCTATCGGCGAGATTTGGAAGCCAAGTTATCGCTGCTCATAACGGGTCTCATCCATACAAATTGTCGGCTAGTTCCGTATTCGGATTCCGACGAAGTCGAGATTTGGATTCGCGAGCAATTATTCCCAATGGGATCCCTTTCGGCTCACGAGGAATTGTAGAGAGGGTCGAATCGGGTTTCTGGTCTAATCTGAAGCAGTTCGTGCTAAAGGGGTTCCGCTGCCAATGTACTCGTAAGAACTGCGCTTCTTGATCCTCAGTTACGTGCGTTTGTTTGCTCAATGTCGGGAGCGCCGTGTTCGTAATGTTCTGTTGCACTCCGTTAGGTTTGTACGCTCTTGGATTTCGACGTCTTCTCAGCCATCGCCTCCGGCTCGAATTCGATGTACGACAGATTTTCAACAGGCGGCGGAGCTTGGAGAATTGCAGCAAATTCCGCGTCGGGTATGTGGCCTAGGAATAGCGGATATTCGCTCGGGATTAATGGAAACTTCGGTTTAGGATTGGGCGTAGCAATCCCCGGAACACAGACGCCATTAGGAGACGACATAAGGCCATTATATGCACAGCAACAAACGGCCGCCACGTGGCTAGGTTGACGTTTGTAGAAGAATGCATAAGAAAGTATTCCCATTCGCCGTCGAAGATGTCGGGATAGAAGATCTCGTGGCTCGATATCATCGAACTGCAGAAAAATAAATGATGGTTGTTTTGACGAAAACTGACGGTCCGCATGTTTGAGGGCTCTGTAAATGGGTTTAGAATGATCGTCTTCTCGCAGGCTTCTCATCACGACGAGGCAGTTGGTTTGGGGGCCTGTCGCTCCAGAGACATGACAATTTTCGCCAAAAGCATCACGGCACTGTCGGTAAAGCTCTTCAACACCAGAGATTTGAGTAGTACCGGTGAGCTCTTCGAATTTCCTTCGTTCAATGATAAAAAATGCGCCTTGTATTGTCGGCACCGTAGGAGCGCTAAGCATCTTCTTAGCGGCGTGGCGAAGAATTCTCTGATGCTCGACATCAGATGGCAATCGTTCTTGAAGGGTAACTAATAGAATCCCATAGTTCACCTTGGCGTCGTCTATTATTTGCGGTGCGAGAGCATCGATAAAGCGATAAAAGTCTTTTCGATGGATTTGTCTGCCTGCATCTGCCGAGATGCTCTTGCACTCCAGTTCGCCGGTTGTCGTGCCTTTCCAAAATCGGAGATCATATCGTGCCAACCCCTCCAGATCGGCGAACTCGACTTCGAAGCCAGCTTCGAACAATCGCCGGGCAAGATCGATCTCCAAATAGAGTGATGCAAATCCATTTTCGGCTTTCAATGAATCACGAAGTCGACCACGGAGCGAAATCTGCCCCGATGCCGAGAGGCGCCCATGGACCTCCACCACTGTTTGGGCGAAATAGAGGGCGGAGAGGGATTCAGGCACAAAGGCTTCTTCATAATCCGAAGAATTCTTTTCGGATATGGCCAGCTGCTCATCCAAGGCGAGTTCAAGCCAGTGATAGTGCAAGACGATATGAGCAAGTGCGGGAGTCTGCTTTAGGTTCTCTACTAGGTGGGTTAACCGTTTTCGCCATACAAGGTCGCCGATTAGAGAAACAAAATCCGGTAAGTACTTTCGCAGGTGGTGGGCACTTTTATCGAATCGAACGAACATATGGAAGGCCTATACGCGCCAGGATATCAAGTACTACTACCTATTCTCAATGTGCTGAAAACTGAGTGCGATAATACCTTGCCAACGCGAAGGCATGTCAGGCTTTCTTGATGTGGCGCTCAGCGATAAAGGCTGCTGGTTTGGAGGTGAGCGCCGGCGAGAGTTTGGTATCTTTACTCCATGACAAGTTCTGGAAAACTTATCGTGTTCGAGGGGCCAGACGGGGTAGGCAAGTCTACGCTTGTCGAATCTGCCATAGGATTCTTCAAACAGCGTGGTCTGTCGTTTCTGGGCATATCTTTTCCCGGCAAGGATGCCGGCACGCTCGGCTGGCTCGTGGATCAGATTCACCATAAGCGTCGAGGCCAGGAAATCTCTGGGTTGTCCGAATTGAGCTTACAGGCCTTGCATATTGCGGCGCATTTGGATCACATTGAAACACAGATACATCCCGCGCTACAGAAAGGCACGCACGTAGTCTTGGATCGGTTTTGGTGGTCAACCTGGGTGTACGGGCGCGCGGCAAACGTCCAAACAGAAGTCCTCGACCGGCTGATTGATGCCGAAAGAATTGCTTGGGTTCCCGCGCAACCGGCTCAACTGTTTTTGGTCGAGCGTACAACTCCTTTCCGGGCCGAGCACAATCAGGAGAGGCACGCGCGATTGTCAGCCCTCTACACCGAACTCGCCAACTGTGAACGGACCTTGTACGCCGTCACCACAATTTCCAACGACAGCATCGAAGAATCGCTCCAATCGCTTAGGAAGAAACTCGACGAACTTATTTGACGGTGCCCAAATCCCCGACGCATGAGACAGACGGGGACTAGCCGTTGCGATCTCGTCATTTCCCCTCCGTTTAATCTAACCTCAAGAATTTTGGGGTTGACAGCCGTACTAGACGTGGTAAGATTTCCTTACATCATGGTAGGAGGACACAACCTATGGAAGTGAAGGTTCAAGCAGACCGAGAGACAGTTGAGCGCGAGTTGATCGCCGCCATTCGCGAATGCATGGAAGCAGGGGGAAAGGAATGTCCAGAGCTGACGAGTGAAACGGTTCCCTTCAAGGACCTACAAGGTTTTGACAGCTTGTGTGGAATCGAAGTCGCCGTAGACCTCGAATCAAAACTTGCTCAGCCCTTGGGTGAAGACCTGTTTGTGGCAGGCTCCGGCGAGAGTGCGAGGCCGAGGAACATACGCGAGATCGCAGGTGTGATTATGAAACACGGGAAACGGATGGGGAAAGGAGACCGTGCAAAGCATGCCTAAGACTCTAGATTTGCCGGGGATTGGCGAAAGGCTGCGGCAGGCACGCGAAGCGGCGGGCTTGTCGCAGGCGCAGGCCGCAAAGCTAATGAACCTGCATAGACCAACTGTTACGGAAATAGAGAATGAGACCAGGAAAGTGTCAGCAGGGGAGTTGAAACAATTCGGGGAAATTTATCACGTTTCTGTCGAATGGCTGATGGGAGAAACGTCCAGCGTCAATGACAAGGTCAAACTGGCGGCCCGCAAGTTGCACGGATTGAAGGAACGCGATCTGGAGACGGTGATGCGCATTATCGACTCGTTTCGACGTGAGAGAGGCGCTCGATAGCAAGATGACGGGCCAGCCCCACCCCACGCTAGGGCAAGCTGCCAAAACAGCCCTCGAATACCGGGTTAGGAATGGAGTAGCGCTCGATGGCCCATGCGATGTGTACGAGTTGATTGTTCGCCAAGGTGTCGAACTGCGGTTCATGGAAGTCAAGTCGCTCGAAGGCTTCTACCTTTCGGATGGTACGGCGGGACAAATAAATGTCTGTGCATTCCGACCAGCCGGCTTGCAGCGTTTCACAGCGGCTCATGAGTTGGGGCATCACGTATTCAAGCACGGATCGACATTTGACCCGCAGTTGGATTACGCGGAGCGCTTTTCCTCCGTGACTGCAGAGGAAAGAGTGGCCGAGCTGTTTGCCCGCTATCTACTGATGCCGCGTCGAGCGGTTCACAAAGGGCTTGTGAATATCGGCGCGAACGTTAAAAACCCTCAGCCCTCGGACATTTACAGGGTTGCCGCGTGGCTTGGAGTTGGCTATACCACACTGATTCATCAGATGCGTTGGTCGCTCGAACTGCTGAATCAGACCCAGCTTGAGTTCCTGCTAGGCGCGAAGCCTCAGGCGATCAAGCAGACTCTTGCTCCGAGCATAGCGAAGTTCGGACGGAGCGAATTGTGGCCCGCCCACGCTTCGTGGAACGGTTCGCACATCCATGTTGAAATTGGAGATGTCATCACTGGCATCAGTGGAGGCAACGAGGGAATTGTTACTGCAGTGGACCGGGCCTGCCACCAAGCCTCCAGCATAGGCCGCTGCGTTTTTCCGTTGGTAGGAGGCGGGCACGTCCAAGTTAGCGTTTGCAGGAAAGAGTTTGTCGGCTTCTATGAGTACAGATATTTGCCGGAGCCTGAAGATGCCTGAAATCAGCTCGGTTTCCATCAGCGACGCGTGGCTAACATCCGTGGCACTGGCCGCCAACGGCCCTCGGCGAGAAGTCGTGAACCTCAACGTAACGGTCAACGGATTGGAGCGCGGGGGGCCCGAGGAGGATCTGGAGGTACGCTCTCTGCTCGATGAGATGCTCTCGGTTGAAGAGATGGGAAGCGTGGAGACTGTCGCAAACACAATATTTCCGGCATCCCTCTGGAACCCTCGGCGGCCGAAAGAGGCCCTTTTTGAGCGGTATATGAAGGCATTTCCGAAGATCCGCAAACATCCGGCGAATCGGCGAGGTACGTACTTCGAGCGAATGATTAACTATCCGGCGAATGATGGCCAGAATTTTAACCAGCTGAGGCATGTCATCGAAACATACCTCGGAGGAAACCATCGTCGAAGTGCTCTTCAGGCAAGCATCATCGTTCCGTGGCGCGACCTGAATAATGCCAGGCAGTTGGGTTTTCCATGCATGCAGCAGGTTGCCTTTCTACCGGCTCCTGCAAACGCAAGCTTGCACGTCGTCGGTTTTTACCCGCACCAATATCTATTTCAGCGGGCTTACGGAAACTATCTGGGATTGATCAGGCTTGGAAGATTCGTGGCCCAGGAAATGCATTTGAGTCTTGCCGCGATGACCTGCTTATGTACGATCGCGGAACTTGAAGTCTCAGTGGGTGGGCTTCAGCGGATTCTACGCTTCCGCGGACAATAGTTTCTGAAGGAGGACCGGATGACTTTTGACGAATATCAAAGCGAAGCGGCGGCAACTGATAAGCAAGTTGGCATGGGCAAGGAGGGTATGCTCGTACCTCTGCTAGGATTGGCCGGCGAGGCTGGGTCGCTGCTGACTCTCTACAAGAAGTGGCTGCGAGATGGAGACTCATGCCAAATCGTTGGCGAGCGCATCGGCGAAGAGCTAGGTGACATTTTGTGGTATTTAGCCGCAGTTGCGCGGCGGGGCGGGATCAATCTGTCAGACCTTGCAGAGCGAAACTTGCGAAAGACCCGCGCTAGGTGGCTCCCGCAGGCAACGCGGCCCCACCTATTTGATGAAGGATTTCCTGTCACCGAACAGCTTCCAAGGGAATTCGTGGCGGAGATTCGCGATTACGACGAAGGCGGCAGGAAGAGGACGGAGTTAATCATCAATGGCACTCATGTGGGCAATCATCTGACCAATAATGCGTACACCGACGATGGCTACCGTCTCCACGATGTATTCCACTTGTCGTATGCGGTCTTGTTGGGTTGGTCTCCCGTGCTTCGTGCAAATCTTCGTGTGAAGCGCAAGAGCAATCCGAAGACGGACGAGGTGGAAGATGGAGGGAGAGCAGTTGCAATTGAGGAGGGTATCTCCGCGCTCGTTTTTGCGTACGCGCAGGAGCACTCCTTCTTGGAAGGCGTTAGCGTGGTTGACTGGGGCGTGTTGCGAACATGTCAGGAGATGGCTGCGCATTTGGAGGTTTCAACGCGCACTCTGTACGAGTGGGAGCAGGCAATCTTGTGCGGCTACAAGGTTTGGCGGTCAGTGAGAGATAATGGAGGCGGAACAATCAAATGCAGTCTGACCGCTCGGGAGTTCACGTATACCGAAACAGTTCGCAGCTTACCGTCATGACGCCCTGTAGGCGAGTGGAATGTGATCGTTAATTTTCCACTTCGGCGGATAGAACAGCCTCAGGGGGCTTGAGCTAGGAATGAACTGTTGTTTTATCCGAGTTCTGTCGGACGTCCCTTTAATATCAGGGTGGGCTCGTCTAGAGTACTTGCCCACTTCGCAAAAGAGATTTTGGCAGTCGATTAGTTGCAGGCGCCTGCCCCAAAGCAGGTCAAAGGAAATACCGAGGCGTTCAAAGTGTTGCTCCTGACTTTCTGTCACCAAGCGAATGAGTTCAGAGGACCCGCGGAGGTCCGCGTTGGGAAAGCATTTGCGCAGACCATCCCTTGCGCCGGGGCCAGCGACTACGAACTCCATTTCGTCAAAGTTTGTGAGCGTACTATAGTTGAGGTCTGTAACGAACTGAAATGCTAGGAAGTCGCCGATCATAGGATAGGACCGCAACAATAAGAATGCGTCTTTCATGCTTCGCATTCCCGCAATCTTTGTGGGGACAGAGTCTTTCATCATTCTTTCCAGGAGTCGAAGATGTGCGGAATGCTTCCGGCCGTGAGACTTTGAGCCTTCGGAAGGCATAATGTACGCTGCCGAGTAAATCTTCAAGCCTTTACGGAACGCATCATCCAGCACACGGTCGTAGAATTCGATGCGGAATTCGCGGTACGTCACATCTCCAAAGGCGTCGTTGAGCAGTTTCCACGTTTCTATTCTGTTAAAAAGCTTGAAGAGGATTATGCGGAAGAACACTTCTTCCGCCGTTTGCTCACTCGCATATGCAACATGGCGAATGAGGTATTGGCTTACGCGGTCCGAGGCCCGGTATGCGTTCGTGAACTTGAAGACGGATAAGATGGGATCCGGTGTCAACGGGAATTGGTCTTGTAGTCTCTTGAAAAAGATTGTCTGACGTTCGGCCGCGAAACGCCAATATGTATCGAATACCTCTGATGTTGTTAGCTCGGACCCCGCAAACCGAATCGCGCTAGTTCGGCGTTTGCCATCCGCGATTGCTGCGGAAAACTTCAACTGGGTTGCGGTGCTCATGATTGTGAACCCACCTTTTCGCGAGAATCAAGGTTTGCCCTTGGAATGATAAATGTTCGGTCGCCCAATCGACCGATTGCGAAGTGAGAGTTCCTGGAAAGCTGCCCGAGCGTAAGAACGTTGGTGCGTTCGAGAGGTCGGAAAGAGTTGTGCGGTCTCTGCGCATCAGTCAATCCCCAGCAATCAGGCCTTTCCATAAAGGCATAATTACATTATTATGTTCTATTAGCAACTGGGTTCTTGGACGAGTCACATGGCTCGGAAAAAGCGAGTTCCGGACAATGCCCGACGGATAACCATCCTGCTGACGCCAGCGGAAAAACTGGTCCTGTCTGTGATCGAAGCGAGGCGTCAACAGCGAGATGAGGACAGGGACAGTCCCAGCGAGATAGTTTCCGATGCGCTCTGGCGCTTCCTGACAGAAGTAGAGAAAATGACGCGGGAGGAAATCGAGACGTTGCTCCCAAAAGTTGCACTGAAGAACGTTGCTAAATCCAAGGTCAGCACAATCTCCTCCAAAAAAGGCCCGTAGTTTTGCCTCCAAAATTCTCCTCCTGCCCTTGTGCTTGCCTAGATTCCAAGCAAGAGGTCAGCTCCCGAACTCCGCTTGCGGGCGTCTACCTTTCGTTCCGAATTGTTCCTTGAGACGCAGCTCAGTGGCGGGAGTCCTCAGTCACTTTTCATTTGGTGAGCGCGTCGCGCCATCGTGTACCCGCCGTGTACCTCACTTGGGTGAATTCGATGTTTTTATAGTTTCTGCCGTCTTGTAGAATCAGC
>Ga0137401_10000341_pt1 | contig 17694 bp, 15 predicted proteins | sample CZOMad1_1_16fung_FD_108286 | JGI IMG/M metagenome (GOLD analysis project Ga0137401, IMG submission 108286) | Vadose zone soil fungal communities from Angelo Coast Range Reserve, California, USA - CZOMad1_1_16fungal (Illumina Assembly) | ecosystem: Environmental > Terrestrial > Soil > Vadose...
ATCGTCACCTGCGACATGCCGATGCCTTCCTGGGTCTCGCCGTTCTGATCGGGATTGAAGGGCAGGCCTATGCGTTCCGCGGCCGCGATCATCTTCTCCAGGAGCGGCACCTTGTGGCGCGGCGTGTCGGTGACGCGCAGCACGCCATCGCGGCCGCGGAACCTGTCGGAACCGCCGTCGTAACGCTCCATGCGCTTGAAGATCGGCAGCACGTCCTGGTAGCTCCAGCCGCGGTTGCCGAGCTGCGCCCAGTGATCGTAGTCCTGCGCCTGGCCGCGGATATAGACCATGCCGTTGATCGAGCTCGACCCGCCCAGCATCTTGCCGCGGGGAACGTCGATGCGCCGCCCGCCCGAGCCGTCATCCGGCTCCGACGCGTAGCACCAGTTGACGGCCGGATCGTCGATCATCTTGGCGACGCCGACCGGCACACGCGACCAGAAGAAGTTCGAGCCCTGGGTCCCCGCTTCGAGCAGCAGCACCCGACAGGCGCCGCTCTCCGTCAGCCGGCTCGCGACCACCGCCCCGGCCGACCCTGCACCGACGACGATGTAGTCATAGGCAGCGTCGCTCGACATTGCGTCTGTGTTCTTCACCATTGGCGAAGAAAACCAGCGCCCGGGCATCGTGGCAAGGGAATGGCACGTGATCGGACGTTCTCCGTCCCACTGCGCAAAACGCCAACGGCCGCCCCTTGCATACAGCGTCGCGCAGCCAGCTCAATAGGTCGCGAAGATCCGCCCGTCAAAGCCGCCTTTGCGACGATATTGAAGTGAAACTGGAAGTCGATGAGGGCCTTAAGCTTCCGTCAGTTCTTCGCGTCATCCTCGGTCGACACCAAGTCTCCAAATCGAACCCACTTTGAACCGTCAAAGCGCGCTACCCTGGCTTGCTTGATTGGCGAGTAATCGGTCGGCGAATAACCCACTTTGATACCGGGAAGGAGGAGAGGCAGTTCAACGTCCTTGAGTGTCGTAGCCTGTTTCAAGACGTTTTCCCGACTAAGGTCGTTTCCACAGTTGCGCAAAACCATCTCGGTGAGCAGGGACGTCATATAGGCGAATGCAGCCGTCGAATCCGATGCCGCCTCGTTGGGAGCCCACTCTTTCATGAAGGCGTAGTAGTCCTTCATGCCGGGATCATCGTTCCACTCAGGGTCTCCCGGAAACTTCACGAACTGCAGGCTGACCAGGTCCTTTGATTGCTCCAGCCCAGCAGGCTTGAGCACGTTGTCCAGAGATGAGATTGCCTGGATGATGACGTGCAGCGGCTTCCAATTGAGATCCGCTACCTTGCGAATGGCCTGCGCGCCGAATTTGGCGGTCGATGCATTGAACAGTGTGTCAGCTCCGGAGTTCTTCAATTCGATGACCTGGCTCTCGATCGTGGGATCGGTGACGTCATAGCTGGACTCTTTCACGATCATCTTGGCCGCTCTGTCGCCAAGCGCTTCGCGGAATGCCTTGAGATAGCCTTTGCCGAAGTCGTCATTCTGATACAGGACGCCGATCTTCGCGTCGGGCTTGACCGCCAGAATATATCGGGCGAGGAGCTTTGCTTCGGTCGGTTGCAGCATGTAGAACGCCGTCGACCACGGGTATATTTTCGGATCCGCAAAGACGGCGGCGGCGCTGGAAATCAACAGATGCGGGACCTTCCGCTGGTTCAGATACTTCGCCACAGCGACGTTGGGCACGGTGCCGACCGAGCCGAACAAGCCCAGCACCTGTTCGCTTTCGACGAGCTCTCGAGCGCGTTCGACGGCCTTTGGCGGGCTGTAACCGTCATCGAGCGAGACCATCTTTATCTTTCGGCCGTTGATGCCGCCTTGGGCATTGATGCGATTGATGAAAGCGATGTCCACTCTGCCTTGAACGCTCCAGGCGGAGACCGGCCCGCTGTATGGTTGGGTCTGGCCGATCTTGATCTCCTTGTCGGTTACCCCCGGGCCATTCTTTTGCGCGAAGGCAGACGTGGCGACGAGCGCCAGGGCCGTCGAGACAACAAGTACGCGCATGGAATCCTCCCTTCCCTTTGCTCGTCACGATGAAGTCCGCGAATGGTCGAAGCAACTCGAACGAAGGAAGGAATCCGATTGATCAAGGATATGATGGTTGAACGTCCTTGGGTTCATCGTCTTCTGGACCGAGCGTCCCGCGCGCTCTTGAGGCGCATATGAATGCGCTGACATGAGCGAGCGAGACGCTCGCGGTCCGGAAGACCATTCAGGAGAGGAGCAGACCCTCGAGATTTCCGTCGGCTCGCCAAGCCGCGAGCAGCTCATAGAACGGCATCGGTCCATCGGCGTAACGGCCGCCGACAAACAACTCCTCGCTGCGGGTCGCCTTGCCCTCGCCGTTGTAGTAGCCGGGCGTGCATGATGCGTAGAACTCGACCTGCGCCTTGTTCCTGGGAGATGACCTGATCACCTCCACGTAGCCGTCGACCGCGTCCGTCGACGGCTCGAGTCGCGATGCCCCCCGCCGCTCGGCCTCGCTCAGCGTGTAGGCGAGATGCCTCGCCTGCTCGTCGAGCAGGTGGACCGCATTGACGGCAGCCACCGTCTGCTGGTTGCCTCCGACGAGCAGGCAGTTGGGGAATTTGTCCGTAGTCATTCCGTGAAGCGTGCGCACGCCATTCCGCCAATGATCGCCCAGCCGAATGCCGTCTCGACCGATGATGTCGAAGCCGATGAGACGCGTATAAGTGATCCCCGCCTCGAACCCGGTCGCGAATATGATGCAGTCGGCCCTGTATTCCCGTTCGCCGACGGCAATGCCATGCTTCGTCAGACGCTCCACGCCGCGCCCTTGTGTGTCGATCAGTCTGACGTTGGGCCGGTTGAAGGCCTGCAAATAGTCGTCATGGAAGCAGGGACGCTTGCAGAACCAGCGATACCACGGCTTCAGCGCTTCTGCCGTCGCCGGATCCTTGACAACCTCGTCGACTCGCGAGCGAAGGACGTTCATCGCCCTGTAGTCGGCGATCTCGGCGACATAACCGACCTCCTCCGGTGTCGGCCGGCGGGCAAGCTTGGCGGCCATTTCCTTTGTCGACATCGGCCGCAGCATGGCCGAAATCTCGGTCCAGCCATCGTCGACGTAGTTCATCTCCTGACGGATGGTCGAAATGAGACGCTGGAAATTCTCTCGTCGCGCCTTTTGCCAACCCGGCTTCGACATGTCGGCCCAGTCAGGACCTGTCTGCTGTTGCCCCCGGACGCCGATCGAGGACGGCGTCCTTTGAAAGACCACAAGCTGTCTGGCCCACTTTGCCACTTCAGGCACGATCTGAACGGCCGTGGCGCCCGTGCCGACGACCGCCACGTGCTTGTCGCGAAGGCCGACCAACTGACCCGTGGTGTCGCCACCCGTGTAGCGGTAGTCCCAGCGGCTGGAATGGAATGCGTGCCCCTCGAACGCGTCGATACCCGGTATGCCGGGCAGCTTGGGAAGGCTTTGTCGGCCGCAGGCCAGCACGAAGTACTTGGCGGTCATGCGATCGCCGCGGCTCGTCTCGACCAGCCACTTTCCTTCATCCTCGATCCAGCGGGCTGACGTTATGACGGTCTGGAAGCATGCCTTGTCATAGAGACCGTAGTGCTGTCCGATGCGCCTGCTGTGTTCCAGCATTTCCGGCGCATAGGCATAACGATGCCTGGGCGCATAGTTGAGCTCCTCAAGCAGAGGCAGGTAGATGTGCGCTTCGATATCGCACATGGCACCAGGATATCGGTTCCAGTACCAGGTGCCGCCGAAGTCGCCGGCCTCTTCTATGATCCGGATGTCCGAGAAGCCCGCTTCGTTGAGCCGCGCGCCGACGAGCAGGCCGCCGAAGCCGCCGCCGGCGATGATGACTTCCGTATGGTCAACGATAGGGGCGCGCGAAAAGTCGGGATCAACCCAGGGATCCTTGGCAAAGTCGGCAAACCTTCCGTCCACCGTGGGAACGTACTGCCCGTTTCCATCCGGCAGAATCCGCTTGTCGCGCTCGCGTTCGTACTTTTTCTTGAGCTCGCGCGGATCGAATTCCAGCGGTCCGATAAGGTCGTCCATTATCCGGTACATTGCCTTCATAGGTGCGCCCTTTAACACCATGTCTTGCCTGACGCGCAGTCCTCGATCGTCATGCACCCTAAGAAAGACGGTCTCCCCGGCCTATGCAATGCAATCCCTGGGAGACGTACGCGATATCAAGGTTGTGATGGCCACCAACATGGTCCCGACCGCGACCGTCGATGTGCCGCTGCGCGGGGGGCAGCCTTGTGTGGTGACTGTTGGTCGATTAATCTAACATTTGTTAGTATACTTTATGACCGCGTCGCCGGCCAGGCAATTCACCTGAAGCTCAAGTGCCACGGGAACGTTCATGTCGATGAGAACCAATGAAGCGTCGGTCTCGCCCTCGCTTGGCGGCACCCGGGGACCCCGCGCGCGACGAATGCGCTCTGACCAAGACTGCGCCAAGCGAAAGATCCTGAAACCGACTTACGGCACTGCCATAAAGTCCGCGGTGCGCACGCTGGCCATTCTCGAATACTTCCGGGCCGAGCGACGGGCCGCGACCGTCGGTGAAATCTCGACGGCGCTTGGACTGCCTCAGTCCAGCACCTCGATGCTGCTCAAATGTCTCACCACTCTCGGCTATCTCGACTACGGGGCGGAGAAGCGCACGTTCAGGCCAACCTACCGCGTTGCCGTCCTGGGCAGCTGGATCCAGAAGAGCCTGGTCGACGGGGGGCCGCTCACGGATACGATGGAAGCGCTACAGCAAGAGACCGGTGAGTCGATCATGCTGGGCCTGCAGAATGGCGCCAAGATGCAATACGTTCAGATCGTCGAGGCGAGCTATGCGGTTCGCCTGACGATCCAGGTCGGCATCATGCGCCCCATGACCTGCTCGGCGGTGGGTCAGATGCTGCTGTCGCGAAAAGCCGATAACGAAATTCGCGCCATCGTCCGCAGCAACAATGCCGACGCGGTAGATCCAGCGCACCGGGTGAAAGAGCGGGACTTCATGGCGGAGATCGAAACCATTCGATGCCAAGGCTTCGCCGAGAGCAGGGGCAGGATGATACCGGGGGCCAACACCATTGCCATGCTGGTTCCCGTGCCCGAGGACGCGACGCCGCTGGCGGTCGGCGTCGGCGGTCCCATGGATCGCATCGATCAGCGACGAGACGACATCCTGCGCGCCCTGCGGCGGCATCTCAATTTGTAGTCGCTATCCTTCCGAGCGCATCAAGCCATGAAGGCACCGCCGTTGACGTCGATGACGGCGCCGGTGATGTAGGCCGCGCTGTCCGAGACGAGGAAGGCGACGGTCGCAGCGATCTCGGCCGGCAATCCCAGGCGTGCCATCGGAATGAGACGCAGCGATCGCTGCATGACATCGTCTGTCGCATGGGTCCCGCCCGGCGTCGCAATCCGGCCTGGCGCGATGCAATTCGCGGTGATGCCGAATTTGGCACCCTGGTCGGCAACGATGCGCGTCATGCCGATAAGTCCGGCCTTGGTGGCAGCATAGCTGACGCTCGTGTCAGGCACCGCCATGCGTCCGGCCCTCGATGCGATGTTGACGATGCGGCCCCAGCCTTTCTGCTTCATGGCGGGCAAGGCGAGACGGCAAAGCACGAAGGGCGCGGTCAGGTTGACCGCGACGGTGCGCAGCCAGAGATCGGTCGGTAGGTCCTCTATGGCGACCGAGCCTCCTTTGGGCAGCGCCATGCCGCCGGCATTGTTCACCAGGATGTCGATCCCGCCACGCTTGGCTGTGATGTCATTGACGAGCGCCGTCATCGCGGCCTCATCGGTCACGTTCGCCACATGCCCTTCGGCAAGATGGCCCTCTCCGCGCAAGCGCTCGGCGATTCCCAGCACCTTGTCCGAACGATCGACCAGGACGATGGCATGGCCGTCCGCCGCCAGTCGCTCGCAAGCGCCCAATCCAAGGCCGCTGGCGGCACCGGTGACAAACGCTATGCGCTGCCTCTCGGCCATTGCTTTCCTCCTTATTCGGTCCGCCGCCTCATCAGGACGGTACGTTCACCCTCGTAGACCAGCTTGTCGTGCTGGTTGATGCCGTAATGCCTGAAGCGCACGATGCCGGCGTCGCTGCGGTTGCTGTCGGTCTTTTCCAGGACTTCGGTGAAGGCATAGAGGGTGTCGCCGTGATGGACCGGAGCTCTCAGCCGGATCTTGTCCATCCCACGCTCTTCCAACACCTGCTCACCGGTGTCCTGGGCGGCAAGCCCGATCACCATTGAGAAGCTGACGCCGCCATAGACAATGCGCGTGTCGAAGCCCGCTATGCCGCGCGATTGCTGCTGCATCCGGTGCTCGTTGAAATGGCCGTCGGCGGTGTTCATGACCATGTTCGTCAGCAGGACGTTGTCCATCTCCGTCACTGTCTTGCCGCGGGCGTGCGCGATGAGCTGACCCGGCTCGAAGTCTTCGAAATAGTTGTTGCTCGACGTCCGACCGGTGGCTTGTTCCATGGTGACCTGTTTCATGTCCGCTTTCTCACCAGGTTGGTCCGCTTGTACTCAAGCACCGGAGCGCCGTCGGCGTCGGTCCCTCGTGTGTGCCAGGTGACGATGCCAAAGCCCGGACGACTCTCGGTCTCGCGCCGGGAGACCACTTCGCTCTCGGCATAGACGGTTTCGCCGACCAGGACGGGCCGGTGGTAGGCAAGATCGTCGACGCCGAGAAACGGGCCGCCGCCCTCGCTCAAATCCTCGACGCTCATGCCGAACACGGTGTTGAACAGAAGAAGCGGGCAGACGACCAGATCCGCAAATCCGTTAGCCCGCGCATAGTCAAGGTTCGTGTATAGCGGGTTGTAGTGAAGCGTCAGCGTGGTGAAGAGCACATTGTCGGCCGCGGTCAGCGTACGCCCCCAATGATGCCGGAAGGCCCGGCCGACCGCGAAATCCTCGAAACGGTTACCTCTCATCCACGGCTTGGCGCGTGCCCGCAGGCCGGCCACGACGTCGTCCTTCACACGTCCCTCCAAAGTCGCCCCTCCAAAGTCACCCCTCCAAAGTCGTTGTCAGGCCGCCGTCAGAGCAGCGCCGCCGCAGACGGAAATGCATTGGCCCGTCACGTAGCGAGAAAGATCGGTCACCAGGAATTCGACGACGCAGGCGCAATCTTCCGGCTCGCCGAGCCTGCGCAACGGTATGCGTGCGGCTTCGGACGGATTGCCGATGCCGCGATCCTTGGCCAAGGCCTTGATACGGGCCGTGAGCATGACGCCGGGCGCAATGCAATTCGCGCGGATTCCGAAGGGGCCCAGTTCGGCGGCGAGATTGCGTGTGTAATGGGTTACCGCAGCCTTGGAGACGCCGTAATGGGAGAGCGATCCGCCGGCTGCCACCATGCGCCCGGCAGTGGACGAGGTGTTGACGATGACGCCCGATTGCTGCCGCTTCATGGCCGGCACGACGGCCTGGCAGCAGTAGATCGTGCTCATCAGATTGACGTCGAACGTGAGCCGGATGTCCTCATCCGAAACGACCGACGGCGTACTGCTTCCGGGAGGCGTGATGGCGCCGCCGGCATTGTTGACGAGAATATCGACCCTGCCGAACTCGGCCAGCACGCTTTGGATCGCCGCCGTCGCATCGCTTCGCTTCGTCAAGTCGGCCTTGATGCCGGCGCTCTTCCTGCCGAGTGCGCTGATTTCCGCGCTTACCGATGGCGCGCCGAGCGATTCGCCGTATTTCGCCGCGCCGTCGAGATCGACGTCGATGATCGCCACGTCGGCGCCGAGGCCGGCCAGGCGCAGAGCGTAGGCGCGGCCCAGACCGCGGGCTGCCCCGGTGACGATAGCTACTTTTCCCTGCAGGCTCATCGCGTCCTCCCGATTGACGGCTTATGCGGTTTCTCGCCGGATGAAGGCGCCCATCCGGTCGATTGCCTGCCTGGCCTCGGGAAGAATTGCCGCGAAATAAGGCCAGATGTGAATCATCTCGTCCCAGACCTCGAGCTCCACGGCGACGCCCGCGGCGCGGGCCTTCTCCGCGAAGCGAGTCGAATCGTCGAGCAGCACTTCCGAGGTCCCGACCAGGAGCAACAACGGCGGCAGGCCCTCGAGGTCGGCGTAGAGCGGCGATGCGAGAGGCGCCTTATAGTCGCCGCCACCAATGTAGCGGCGGGCGTAGGCCGCACTACTCGCGGGCTGGACCATCGGATCGAGCGACGCCTTGGTGCGCATGGACTCGCCTTCCTTGGCGAGGTCGGTCACCGGCGACATGCAGACCGCCGCCGCCGGCAGCGCGTCGCCGGCATCGCGCAGGGCGAGCAGCGTCGCCAACGTCAGACCGCCGCCGGCCGAGTCGCCGGCAACGACGATGGACTGGGCTGCGATGCCCTGCTTTCGCAGCCAGCGATAGCTCGCGACGCCATCCTCCACGGCGGCGGGAAATACGTGCTCGGGCGCCAGCCGGTAGTCGACGGAAAGGGCTCGGGCCCCGGAGGCGCGGCAGAGCCTTGCCACGAGGTCACGGTGCGTCACCGCCGTTCCGATGCAATAGCCGCCGCCGTGAAAATAGAGGATGACGGGCGCTTCGGGGCTGTCCGGCAGCCTCACCCACTCCGCCGGCACCCCGGCGGCGGAAACCTGCTCGAAGCGCCCTTCCGGCGGTGGTGGGAACTGCCGGCTGAGCGCCTCGAAGCCGGCCCTAAGCTGGTCGATGGTGGGATCATCGGGCTGGGGCCTCGAACGCAATTTGGCGACAAGGTCGTGGAGTTCCGGACTGGCCGCTGTCTTCATCACTACGCCGCCCTGGTGATGCGGGTCGGGATATCCGCGGACACTTGGGCCGGGATGCGTCGCGCGAAGGGATCGGGCACCCACTTCTGCGCGACCGGGCACACTTCCTTGGCGAACAGCCGCATGCTGGCCTCGCCTACCGCTGTCGGCATGCCGCCGAACAGGAAATGACCGAGAAGACTGCTGGCGTCGATGCGCTTGCGCGATTCGGCAAGCGTGTCGATCACATCCTTGGGCGTTCCCCAGGCCTGGTAGCCGACGAAATCGTGCACGACCTTGCTGGCGTTGGCGGCCACTGCGTCGGTGAAGGCCTTGTATCCCTCGTAGCCCTTTGTCTGTTCGAGGGTGCCGCCGGCAAGATCGTAATGCTTCAGCACCTGGTTGAAGTAGGCGCCGATATATTCGTAGGCGAGCTCCTTGGCCCGCTCCCTGTCCTCATGGACGATGATGAACTGATCGAGCAGCGGCTGGGGCGTGGGCTCGTTCGGACGGAAGCGCTGCCAGGCGGCGCGATAGGCAGAAACGTCGTCCTCGATCTTCTTCCAGGCCTTGGTCGGGACGATGAGGAGACCCGCTCCCAGCTCGGCCATGATCGGCATCGATTCGGATGAGCCACCCGCGCCGAAAGTTCGGTTCTTGAACGAGTAGATTGGAACGGGCCTGATGTCGCGGCGGGGGATTCGATAGAAGCCGGTCTTCGACTCGATGTAACCCTTCTCGATCGCCGACAACACCAGCGCGGCGCTCTCGTTGAAGCGGGCCCGCGATTCTTCCATCGGGATCCGCAGGCCATCGAACTCGAAGGCACAGAGGCCGCGGCCGATTCCCAGTATCATCCGGCCATCGCTCAGATTGTCGAGAACCGAAATCTCCTCTGCGACGCGCAGCGGATCGTGCCACGGCAGCACGATCACCATCGTGCCGAGCTTAACCCGCCGGGTCCGTCCCGCCATGTAGGTCAGGAACTGCACCGGATTGGGGATCATCTCGTAGTCGGTGAAGTGATGTTCGGTCGACCACACGGAATCGAAGCCCAGCTGCTCGGCCAGATCGCAAAATTGGACCTCTTCCTTCCAGATATCGCGGTCCGCGCGCGTGCTGTTCGGATTCTGGAACGTCGTGGCGTAGCCGACCCGCATTGCTTCCTCCCGAACGGTCTATGTTGTCACGATGATGAGACCGCGCCTCGTGACCTGCAATGTCCTGACCGCCGACTCGCTTCGTGCGGTCGTTTAAATCATGGATGTGATAGCTGTCGGCGATCACCCTCGCGCGCCTTGCAGGCGCGTTCGCTTGCAGGCTACGTCGGGAACCCAACAAGCGACAGAGTTCCCCACGCGATCGCTGAAAGGGTCAGCATCGATGCCCACCACCAAGCCCCACCGGTTCGACGGAAAGGTAGCGGTCGTCACCGGAGCCGGCGATGGGCTGGGCCGCCAGCATGCGTTCGAACTCGCGAGCCGCGGTGCCAAGCTGGTCGTGAACGACATCGGCAAGACCGCCGACGGACAATCCTCGGCCGAGCGCGTCGCCACTGAATTGCAAAAGAACGGCGCTGAAGCCGTCGCCGACAGCGGAAATGTCGGTGACGAGACCGCTGTCGAGGCACTGATCCAGTGTGCTGTCGATAGGTTCGGCGGCATCGATATCCTGATCAACAATGCCGGAAACGGCGTTGCTGCTCCTCTCTGGAAGATCTCCACCGAAGACTTCAATTCGGTCCTCAATGTCCACTTGTTTGGAACCTTCTGGGCCATGCGCGCCGCTTTGCGGCACATGCGCCGCACCGGCTACGGGCGCATCGTCAACACGGCCTCGGCGCTCGGTGCCTTCGGCGCTCCGCACTCCGCGCCGTACGTCACGGCCAAGGCCGGCATCATCGGCCTGTCGCGGGCGGCGGCTCTGGACAACGTCGATATGGATATCCGGGTCAATGCGATTGCGCCGGTCGCCAACACGACATTGGCCAAGTCGTTTTTCGCCAGCCATCCGGAGCTGAAGACCGAGAAGCTGACGGCGGCGCACGTCTCGCCCGTCGTTCTTTACCTCTGTCATGAGAGCTGCGGCCTGAATGGCGAGCTGCTCAGCGTGGCGGCCGGCCGGGTCGCGCGGATCTTCGCGGCGACGGCGCCGGGCTTCTACAGCGAGACGCCAAGCAGTGAGCAGGTCGCAGACAACCTGAAGACCGTAATGGATCCCGCCGACTACATCGTGCCGGCGACCTCCATGGATCAGTACCAGCTCCTGCGACTGTAGGCGGCGTTCCTCGATCAATCTGCCCTCAATCACTCTGCAGGGAGTCCAAACTGACCGCGACATCCGATTGCCAGCCGTTTGGCGCTCTCAGCGACATCAGGATCATCGATCTGACCCAGATGTTGGCGGGACCATACGGCACGATGGTGTTGGCCGATCATGGCGCGCAGGTGACCAAGATCGAACCGCCCGAGGGCGACGTCACGCGGAGCGCCGGTCCATTTCGCGACGGCGACAACGTCCGGGCGGTGGGCGGCTATTTCCAGAGCGTCGACCGCAACAAGCGCAGCATATGCCTCGACCTCAAGACCGAGGACGGCAAGCGGCTCTTCAAGGAACTCGTCCGCGACGCCGACGCGGTAACCGAGAACTTTCGCGCCGGCGTCATGGAACGACTTGGCCTCAGCTACGAAGTCTTGCGCGACATCAACCCGCGCCTGGTCTATGGCGCGCTGCGCGGCTTTGGCGACCGCCGGACCGGCGCCTCGCCCTACCACGACTGGCCGGCCTACGACGTTGTTGCGCAGGCGATGGGCGGGCTGATGGCGATAACCGGACCGGACGCCGAGACACCGACCAAGGTCGGGCCGGGCATTGGCGACATCGTCCCCGGACTGATGCTGGGGTTCGGCGTGCTCGCGGCCGTGCACCATGCGCGTCGCACCGGCATCGGGCAGTTCGTCGACGTCTCGATGGTCGATGCCGTTCTTGCCGTGTGCGAGCGCATGGTCTGGCAGCACTCCGTTCAAGGCCTCACGCCTGGACCTGAGGGCAATCATCACCCGTTTCTCTGCCCCTTCGGCATGTTCAGCGCCGCCGATGGTTACGTGACGATCGCCGCCCATCAGGATGAGTTCTTCGCCATCCTCTGCAAGGCGATTGACGCGCCGGGGTTGGCGAGCGATCCAAGATACGCGAGCCGTATCGACCGAACCGACAATCGATACCATCTGATTGCCGACCTCAACCGGCATACCGGCCGCTTCAGCAAGGCTGAGCTGATTCAACGGCTGGCGGGCAGGATCCCCTTCGGGCCGGTCATGAATATCTCGGAAATCATGGCCGACCCGCACTTCGTAGCGCGCCAGATGATCGTCGATGTCGAGCAGCCGGGCACCACGCCGATCCAGGTCGCCGGCGTGCCCATCAAGATGACGGTCACCCCCGGCGGCGTCCGCCGGCGCAGTCCTCTCCTCGGCGAAGACACCCGCGTCCGGCTGCGCGAGCTCGGTCTGTCGGATGAGGAAATCCAGGCTCTGATCGATCGCCGCGTGGCGGTCGCCGCCGACAAACTCGAGAGGCAGGGAACATGACAAGACGCCCGCGGCGCCTGCGCCGGTCGCAACTCTCGGTCCCCGGCAGCAGCGAGAAGATGCTGCGCAACGGCGCCGTGTCGAATGCCGATCATGTCTTCTGTGATCTCGAGGATGCGGTGGCACCGAGCGCCAAGGTGGAGGCACGCGACCGGATCGCCTGGGCGCTGAACACGCTCGATTGGGGAAAAAAGACGCGCTGCGTGCGCATCAACGACGTCACGACCGAGTGGTGCCACGGCGACATCATAACGGTGGTCGAGAAAGCCGGCGCCAACCTCGACACGATCATGCTGACCAAGCCTTACATCGCCGCCGACGTGGTCTTCGTCGACCGTTTGCTCGGGCAACTCGAGAAGAGGCTGAAGCTGCAACGGCGCATCGGCATCGAGGTGCTGATCGAGGAAGTCGAGGCCATGGAGAACGTCAAGGAGATCGCGCGCTGCAGCGATCGCTTGGAGGCCTTGATCTTCGGCATGGGCGACTATTCGGGCTCGCAAGGCATCGACACAAGGGAGATCGGCGGCACCGGCGGCTATCCCGGAGACATCTTCCATTATGCGCGGTTCCGAATCACGACCGCGGCGCGCGCTACGGGGCTCGATGCCGTCGACGGTCCCTATGCGAATTTCAGGAACGAGCAAGGTTACCGCGCCGAAGCCAAACGCGCGCGGGCGCTGGGCATGGTCGGAAAATGGGCGATCCACCCATCGCAGATCGCCCCGGCGCTCGATGTCTTTTCGCCGAGCACGGAGGACGTTGCCCGCGCCCGCAAGATGGAGGCGGCCTACAAGGCCGCCGAGGCACAGGGTCTGGGCGCCGTCCAGGTCGACGGCGTGATGATCGACGTCGCCGTGCTCCGCCTGGTTCGAAACACGCTCAACAAAGCCGACCTGATCGGCATGTAACCCGCGTCGCGTCGCGTTGCGTAAGTGACGACAAGAAGCGCATGACAGGGAGGATCAAAATGCGTGCACTAGACCATTTGATAGTCGCTTGTTTACTTTTGTTCACACTCGTATCGGCTCCGGCGTCGGCACAAAAAGCATATGGTCCGGGCGCCACAGATACGGAAATCAAGCTTGGCCAGACCATGCCGTACAGCGGACCAGCGTCGGCCTATGGTATCGTCGGTCGTGCCCAGACCACCTACTTCAAGATGGTCAACGAACAAGGCGGCGTGAACGGTCGCAAGGTCCAGCTGATCTCGCTCGACGACGGCTATAGTCCACCGAAGACGGTGGAGCGAGTGCGCCAGCTGGTCGAGGGCGACAATGTCTTGGCGATCTTCTCTCTGCTCGGTACGCCGCCCAATATGGCCGTCGCGAAGTACCTCAACGCCAAGCAGGTGCCGCAGCTTCTGTCGTCGACCGGCACGCCGTTGCTCGACGATCCGAAAGCGCTGCCGTGGACGACGATTCTATCGATGCCCTCGCGCATCGAAGCGAGGATCCTCGCTGAGTATCTGCTCAAGACGAAGCCCAACGCCAAGGTCGGCATCTTCTATCAGAACGACGAGTACGGAAAAGGCTACCTTCGCTACTTCAAGGAAGCATTGGGCGACAAGGCGGCGTCGATGATCGTCGGCGAGGCGAGCTACGAGTTCACCGATCCGACCGTGGATTCGCAGATCCTGAGCCTGAAAGGTTCCGGCGCGGATACGATCCTGAACGCCAGCACGCCCAAGTTTTCCGGCCAGGCCGTGCGCAAGATCGCCGAGATTGGCTGGAAGCCATTGCACCTCATGATCTATTCGGCCTCCTCGGTGGAGAGCGCCATGAAGCCGGCCGGCGCCGAAAACGGCATCGGCATCATCACGACGCAATACTTCAAGATGCCGGATGATCCGAGCTGGAACGACGACAAGGCCATGGCCGAGTATTTCGCCTTCATGAAGAAGTGGATGCCGAACGAGGCGGCGAAGGATCCGACCGCCTTGATCGGCTACCTCATGGCGGGCGTCATGCACGATATCCTGATCAGGTGCGGCGACAATCTCACGCGCGAGAATGTGCTGAAACAGGCCACCAACTTCAGGGAAGTGGCGCTGCCGCTGCTGGTTCCCGGTGTAACCTATTCGACCACCCCTGACGACCACACACCCTTCCGACAAGCCAGAATGTACCGCTTCGACGGCACGCGCTGGGTCGGCTTCGGCGACGTCATCACCGCCGATGTCGCCAGGTAGGACAAAGGTCGATGTCGCTTCGAAGCTGTCTTCGGCTGCTCAGCGCGGCCTTGATCCTGTCGCTGTTCTCCACCTCGGTGCGCGCGGAATTTCCGGACCGGCCAATTCACCTTGTCGTTCCTTATCCACCCGGCGGCTTGGTCGACACCATGGCGCGGACGATCCAGGAGCCTTTGTCGGCAGTCCTGGGGCGGCCCGTGATCGTCGAAAACCGTACCGGCGCTGCGGGAGCGATCGCCACGCGCGCCGTGGCGCAGTCGGCGCCGGATGGCTACACATTGATCTTCGGCAACAACGGGCCGAGCGCCCTCGTGCCTTTGATCCAGAAGGATGCCGGCTACGATCCAATCGGTGATTTCGCACCAATCTCTCTGGTCGCGACGGCGCCGATGGTGCTGGTTGTCCATGCCAGCGTTCCGGCCACCGACCTCAAGAGCTTCATCGCCTTCGCCCGTGGACAACCGCAGGGCATCGAGTACGCGACGGCCGGCATTGGGTCGCTCGGCCATTTGACGACGGAGCTGTTCGCGCAGAAGGCCGGCCTCAAGCTCATTCACGTCCCCTACAAGGGCTCGGCGCCAGCGGTCATGGCCGTTCTCGGCGGCGAGGTAAAAATGTATCTGTCGACAACGAGCGACGCTCTCGACGCCGGCATAAAGGCCGGCAAAGTACATCTGCTGGGTGTCTCGACAGCTCGGTCCTCGCCGCTCATTCCAAACGCCGACCCCATCGCCAACGTCCTTGCCGATTTCGACGTCACGGTGTGGTTCGGGGTACTCGCAGCACGCGGCACGCCGGCACCGATTGTTGCGAGGCTCAACTCTGCCTTCCACGAGGTGCTGGGAAAGGCCGATATCCAGCAGCGCTTCAATAGCTATGGTGCTTCAGCATCAGCCAGCTCGCCTGAAGAGCTGGGCAGACTGATCGCACAAGAGGTGCCGAAGTGGCGAGCCACCATCGAGGCGGCTGGCATAAAGTCGCAATGACCGACGGCGGTTATTGTGCGACTGGGCGCGTCTCCGGCGCGTTGTCTGCTGCTGGGCCGAACGCTCCGGCACCTGCAAGAGCTGCCAATCGATCGGGTCCATAGCCGAGCTCGCGCAATATCGCACTGGTATGTTGTCCCAGTGTCGGAGCCGCGCTCGGCGCGACAACGGGCGTGGCGTCGAGACGCAAGGGCGAGGCGATGTTCGGGACGCTCCCCAGCACGGGATGGGGGATGCGCGTCACCAGCTCGCGATCCTCCATCTCGGCAGATGCGAAAGCTTCGGGCAAGGTGCGGACGGCGCCAGCCGGAACACCGGCGGTGCGCAGTTTCCCCAGCCATCGCTCGCGTTGGTCCGTCGCGAAAATCTCATTGAGCCTGGCGAACAGGGCCTCACGACGGAGCACGCGATCCCGGTTGGTCGCGAACGATGCCTGCGTGGCGAGCTCCGGCTGGCCGAGTACGTCAACCGCCAAGCGCCGGAACAGGCGATCGTTGGCGCATGCCAGGTAAAGCGGGCCATCGGCCGCCTTGAAGACCCCCATGGGGGCCGTGTCGAAGCTGTTGTTGCCGAAGCGGCGGGGCGCAATATCAGTCAGCAGGTAGTTCATGGAATGAAACCCCAGCATGGTGACGGCGACATCGAACAGGGCGACCTCTATTCTCTGTCCCTCGCCCCGCTTTTCGCGCACCGCCAATGCCGCGAGCACAGCGTTGCTCGCCATCATGCCTGTCGCCATGTCCATCACGGCCGGGCCGGTGCGCAGTGGCTCGCCGTCGGCATAGCCGTTGAGCGACATGAAGCCGCTTTCCGCTTGTACCATCGGGTCGAAACCCGTGCGATCCGCCATCGGGCCTTGGCGACCGTAGGCCGAGACGGAGCAATAGATCAGCCGAGGATTGGTCGCCTTCAGGGCTTCGTATCCAAGTCCAAACCGCTCCATGACACCGGTCGAGAAATTCTCCACCAGGACATCGGCAGTTCCTATCAGGTCGCGCGCGACTTCTCGGCCGGCGGCGCTCGTCAGGTCGAGCGCAATACTGCGTTTGTTGCGGTTGGCGTAGAGGAACGGACCGCTTTCTCCCAGCACTTGCGGGTGGAACGCCCGCATATTGTCGCCGTTCGACGCGGCGTTCTCGACTTTGACTATGTCGGCGCCAAGGTCCGCTAGAATCAGCGTACAAAATGGCCCGGCGATGAAATGGCTGAAGTCGATGACGCGCAGCCCTTGCAACGCCCCAGCAGCGTGCCCCCTGCCGGTTCGGCGCTCCGATTGCCCTGACGCTTCGACGGTATCTTGCATGAGTATCTCCAAACAGATCGCCTGCGCTAAGTTCCCGTCGGCAGCATGCGCTTCATCTCAGATCGGCTCATTGGACGGCGATCATTGTTTTTTGGGTAGTCGCCGGCGAACGTCATAGTAGGCGTTGCTAGCCAAACCAGTAGCGCTGTGAGAGCGCCGCAATAGTTCCACCGACGAGCTAGAGGCATGTCCACATCTGGTTTTTTTTGTGAGTCTGCTGAGTATCTCGTATTCGCCACCGACTTGTTGGCAGGAAAAGCTAAAATCACGCATGTGATAAGTACACATGGCGGTAGCGGTCGGCGCTCATGGCTTCAACGCCCGTAGCGAGGGCTGGTGCGACGTCTTCCCTGGTTCTGCAAGCTCGAGAGCGACGTCGGCGACGCGTCGTACCATGGCCGCAGCGGACCCATTTGCGTCTATCGCGCGCCCGTCGCCCGCGCCTTCCAGGTCTCGGCAGCAGCGGGGCCGGACACAATCACCTCGCGCGAGCGGTTCTGCTCACCACGTCATTCTTACGCCGGCGGTGATGGCATGGGCGCTATCCTGTCCCGAGATGACGCCCTCGTAGCGCAGGTAGAGCGACGTCGCCTCGGCGATCGAGGTGTTGGCGCTGAAACCCACCAGCGCGCCGTCGCGCTGCGGCGCCACGCCATAGGTCGTGAACGCCAGCGCCGGCGCGCCGGCCAAGGTCGCCGTCACCGGCCGGCCGGTGTCGGCATATTCGTGGCTCCAGCCTAGACGGAACTGCATCGCAAGCTTCTCGCGCCAGCCGAGGTCCATGGCGCCGCCCAGCTGGGCGCCCAGCACCGAGCGCAGCGAGTTGGTGGTCTGCTGCGCCACCGTGAGGTTGAGCGACTGCGCGCCGGTCTC
>Ga0137401_10000342_pt1 | contig 17686 bp, 10 predicted proteins | sample CZOMad1_1_16fung_FD_108286 | JGI IMG/M metagenome (GOLD analysis project Ga0137401, IMG submission 108286) | Vadose zone soil fungal communities from Angelo Coast Range Reserve, California, USA - CZOMad1_1_16fungal (Illumina Assembly) | ecosystem: Environmental > Terrestrial > Soil > Vadose...
TTACCGAGCGCAAGCGCGGCGAGCAGGAGCTAAGTAAGAGCGAAGAACGTTATCGTGATTTGGTGGAGAACGCCCACGACATCATTTACTCCCACGACATGGAGGGTAATTACACCTCGATGAACAAAGCCGGGGAGGTGATCACCGGCTATGCCGTATCGGAAGCTCTTAAACTGAATCTCTCGCAAACCGTAGCGCCGGAGTACCTGTCGAATGCGCGCGAAATGCTGAGGCGCAAACTTGCCGGGGAGCGGGTGACGGCCTATGAAATGGAAATCATCGCCAAGGACGGACATCGCGTAACCGTCGAGGCCAATACCAAGCTCGTCTATGAGAATGGTATGCCCGTCGGCGTGCAGGGGATCGCGCGTGATGTCACCGAACGGAAACAGCTCGAGGAGCAGCTGCGCCAATCACAGAAGATGGAGGCGATCGGACAACTGGCCGGAGGCGTGGCCCACGACTTTAACAATTTGCTGACGGCGATTAACGGGTATAGCAGTCTGGCGCTGCAACGCATCGAAGATAACCATCCGCTCAGGGGCTATCTCGAAGAGATTAAGAAGGCTGGAGATCGCGCCGCCAATCTTACCCGGCAACTGCTGGCTTTCGGCCGCAAACAGATTTTGCAACCGATACTGATCAACCTCAACGACATCGTCACGGACATGAACAAGATGCTGCGGCGATTGATTGGCGAAGACGTTGCGCTTACGGCCAAACTGGATCTGTCATTGAAGAAAATTAAAGCTGATCCAGGTCAGATCGAACAGGTGCTGGTAAACCTGGTCGTCAATGCCAGAGACGCAATGCCCATGGGCGGTAAACTAACGATTGAAACCGCGACGGTCGAGTTGGATCAGGATTACGCCGACAGGCATATGGGCGTGCTACCGGGCGATTATGTAATGCTCGCAGTCAGCGATACCGGCACCGGCATGGATCAAGTGACCCAGGCCCGTATCTTCGATCCATTTTTCACGACGAAAGAGAAGGGCAAGGGAACGGGTCTGGGACTATCGACTGTCTATGGCATTGTGAAACAGAGCGGCGGCAGCATCTGGGTCTATAGCGAGCCCGGTCATGGGTCCACCTTTAAGGTTTACCTGCCGCAGTGGACAAACGCACCGCAAGAGACCGAGGTCAAGCTGGCCGAGCCCGCGCCGCCCGCGGGCACTGAAACTATTCTACTTGTCGAAGACGAAGACGTTGTGCGCGGGTTGGCCACGAAAATTCTGGAACAGGCCGGATACAAAGTTTTGGCCGCCTCGCGCGGCCAAGAGGCAATTCGGTTGGGCCACGAATGCACCGAGCCGATTCATCTGTTGCTCACCGATGTGGTGATGCCAGAGACCAGCGGCAAAGAGGTCGCCGATCGTTTGCGCGAGTTGCTGCCGGGCTTAAGAGTGGTCTTTATGTCGGGGTACACCGATGAAGCGATTGTGCACCATGGTGTTTTGGACTCGAATATCGAGTTTATTCAGAAGCCATTCACGCCCAACGCGCTGGTAAGGAAGGTGCGCGAGGTCCTGGATTCGGAGTTAATGGCAAGTAACTGAGTTATTTTCTCCGACCCCTCTCCCAAAGTGAGAGGCGAAGGAAGTTAGCGCGACTATCTATGTCACACGAGAACCGCGGAGAGCCTATTCTGATCATCGACGACGATGAGCAAATTCGAGGTTTGCTCAAGGACCTGTTGAGCCCGACCCACGATTGCACCGCCGTCGGTTCTGCCGAAGAGGCGCTGGCGATCCTCGACAGCATCAATTTCCATCTGGTAATCAGCGACATCAACATGGGAGGAATTAGCGGACTTGATCTGGTGCCCCGGATCCTGGAACGCACACCCGACACCGTCGTGGTGATGATTAGCGGACAGCAGACCATCGACTTTGCCATCGAAGCCATGCGCGCGGGTGCGTTCGATTACATTACCAAGCCATTGGATCTGCGTCATGTCGAGACGGCGGTGAAACGGGCACTGGCACATCACCAATTGCTGACTCAGAAGCGACTTTACGAAAACCACCTGGAAGAACTGATTAAAGAACGCACTGCCAAGATTGAGCATCTGGCGTATCACGACGCGCTGACGGATCTCCCCAATCGAGTTCTGTTTGAAGACCGCTGTACCCAGGCGCTGGCTATCGCGCAGCGCAATCAGCATCTGGTCGCAGTGATGCTGGTGTCCATTGACCGCTTCAAGAAGGTTACCGAAAGTCTTGGGCATGCGGCCGGCGATGTCGTGTTGACTGAGGCTGCGGCGCGGTTGCAACGCTGCGTCTCCAATGGCGATACCGTGGCGCGTTTTGAGGGAGACGAGTTCGCGCTGTTATTAACTAATATTTCTGAAACTGCTGACCTGGTTGAGACTGCTCGCACGATTAGCGATGTTTTCAAGGCGCCTTTTCGTTTGGGCGTTCAGGATGTCTATGTAAGCACCAGCATCGGGATTAGCCTGTTTCCCTTTAACGGCCCTGAGAGCAGCACAATCTTAAGGAACGCGGTAGCCGCACAGTACAGAGCCAAAAAGCAGGGGGGCAACAACTATCAGTTCTATGCCGCCGATATGAATGCGCTCGCCGTTAAGCGCCTGGAACTCGAAACCAGCATGCGCCGGGCGATCGAAAATGAAGAGTTCGTTAGTCACTACCAACCGGTGGTGAATCTCGCGTCGGGCGAATTAGTCGGGTCGGAAGCGCTGGTTCGCTGGCAGCACCCGGAACTTGGTTTGCTACCGCCGGGCAGATTCATCGGGCTGGCCGAAGACACGGGATTGATTCTGGATATCGGCGAGTTCGTGCTGCGCCAAGCCTGCTCTCGCACCAAAGTCTGGCAGGGCCGCGGCTTTGCCGGACTGCGTATTGCCGTGAACATTTCAGCCAGACATTTTCAACAGAAGAATTTTTCTGAGCGGCTGGTGGAGATCCTCGGCCAGACCCGGCTTGATCCCACGTGTCTCGAACTCGAGCTGACGGAAACTTCGATTATGGAAAACAAGGACGGGGCGGTGAGAGTTCTGTCGCAGGCTAGAAAGCTGGGAGTCAAGGTAGCCATTGACGATTTTGGCACGGGCTACTCGTCGCTCAGTTATCTAAAGAACCTGCCTATCGATACGGTGAAATTGGATCGGTCGTTCGTGATGGGCGCCACAACTGATCCCGATGACGCGGCCCTGGTGATGGCGATCGTGACTTTGGCGCACAATCTAAGACTCAGGGTGATTGCGGAAGGCGTAGAGACCGCAGACCAACTTGCGTTTCTGCGCCGGTTGAGATGTGACGAAGCCCAGGGCTATCTGTTCGGCAAGCCCATGGCACCCGAAGTCTTTGAGTCGTCGATGCCAATGGATCCACGGCGGAAGATCCATGCGCTCGCGAATTCGAGGCACCAACAGGTCGACAGTCCTGCGACCACTGTGCACGAATAGAAAGTGGCACAGACTTTAGTCTGCGTCAGGAATTAATTTGCCGGAGGATGTCAGCAGCCCGCGCGTCAGCAAGGGCGAGGCGGATGATCGAGCCCTCCCTTACGGTCGGGCTTCTGACACGCTTACGCTTGACCAGCACAGACTGAAGTCTGTGGCACTAAAACTATGGACCGAGCCTTACATGCGTTGGTGATTGATGACGAGCAGCCGGTGCGAGACTTTGTCTGTACCGTGCTGGAGGAAGACGGCTGGATGGTGAGCCGCGCTGCCTCGGCTGAAGAGGCCTTTGAAATGTCGACGCAGGAGAAATGGCCAATTGTCTTCTGCGACGTGATGCTGGGCGGCGCGGATGGTTTTGCGGTCCTGCGCCGCTTTAAAGAAGATCTTCCCGACACGAAAGTGGTCTTGATGACGGGCCATGGCGATGCTGCCGGCGCTTTGGATGCAACGGCCTTTGGAGCTTATGACTATCTCCTGAAACCCTTCGGCGTCGAAGAGCTGCAATCGCTCTCTGCTGCCCTGCGTGATCAGCTAAGCCACCGCCCGCATCGCGTGTCGATTGGAACGCGGCGCGGAGCCCGTGAATCCGATATAGAACTGGTCGGCCGCAGTCATGCTTTCATCGAAGTCATGAAACAGGTGGGACGCGTGGCGGCGACAAATTTGCCGGTCTTCCTGACCGGCGAATCCGGCACCGGGAAAGAGTTGGTGGCCCTGACCCTGCACCGTCGCAGCGGCCGTGCCGAAAAGACTTTTGTAGCGGTGAACTGCGGCGCCATCCCCGCGGAGTTGATCGAGTCCGAACTGTTTGGCCACGTGAAAGGATCGTTTACGGGCGCCGATCGTGATCGTCGTGGCCTGTGGGAAGAGGCCAACGGGGGCACGGTCTTTCTTGATGAGATCACGGAAACCAGCCTGTTGTTCCAGGTAAAACTCCTGCGCGTTTTGCAAGAGGGAGAAGTCCGCCGGGTGGGTTCAAACCAGATGCAGCGAGTCGATGTCCGGGCCATCGCCGCCAGCAATCGAGACGTCGAAGCTGAGGTGAAAGCCGGAAGATTTCGCGAAGACTTGTACTACCGGCTGAATGCGGTTTCGATCACGCTGCCCGCTTTGCGCGAGCGCCGGGAAGACATTCCGCCACTGGCGCAAACGTTTGCGGATCGGGTCTACTCGCTCGGACCCAGTGTGCGATTCTCATCGGCAGCGCTGGCGCTGATGCAAAAATATCCATGGCCGGGTAACATTCGCGAACTCGAGAATGCAGTGGTCCGGGCGGCGGCGATGTGCGACGGATTAATTAGGATCCAGGATCTTCCGGAACGCATCCGCAATTTCCATGACGCGGCCGACGCCAGGGTGCAAGCCAGTACGACAGAGCTGCTGGAAAAAGAAGAGTGGCCTTCACTGGCTGAGATTGAAAGCCGTCATGTCGCGCGCGTCCTGGCACACACGCGAGGCAACAAGCAGGCAGCATCGCGTGTGTTGCAAGTCGATCGTAAAACTTTGGACCGCATGATCAAGCGTCATCACATAAGTCTTGAAAAGGAATTCCTCCAGAAACCAAACGGTTTTGTCTCTAAACCCGGCCACGCCTAATAGTGCCGGGTTTTGTCATTGACTGTTCCGGCGGACTTCTTACCAGGTTTCGTGTGACTTCGTGGATTGAAATGCCGTGATGCGGGCTAATGCCCCAGGAGATTAAATACACTCTTATCCCGCTACCCATTCTCGCCAGCCTTTATGAACGAGCGAAATTCGCCAACTCTGCTCAACTCCGCGAGGCGAAGTAGTAGCCCCTGGTTGGTTTCGCCCCAGCCAAACGCCACATTGAAAATAGACTCTGTCATCAGCTGCGTTGCGCGCAGCACAGACTTCTACCTGGGAATCGTCGAGGCTCAGCAGGACACTCCGGCCATCGGTCAATGTTTGTTCAGCAAAATGGTGCTCAAGGAGGCGCGAACGATGAGGCAGGTCTCAATGCGGTGCTCGGCGAACGCTCGATCTCGATAAGCATTCTTCAGATGACGCTGACGGCACAACGCTTGCTAACTCAAGCCACGACAGGGCCGCATTTCTCCTTTCGCGGCGGGTGTGACTAAAACTTGGTGGCGTGAACTCTTCAAAAGGCTTTATCCGTTCACGCCTCCAGACCTAAAGCCCCGGGACCTTCGTCATTCCTCAAAACTTTCATTAGACGCTTGGTCAAGACTTCTCTCGCCTAACCTCGATCAGATTAAGACCTGACGCCGAAACGAGATGAACTATAGCGCTGGCAAGTCCCAGCCCGCGCTAACACCTAAATTCTTTCTGCCCCATCTGGGTGGCGTTTCCCTCCAGAGATCGAGAAAAAACAATGTCCACTTGTGACGAAAATAAATCCACCGCCAAGACTTTGCTGCCGCCCGAAACAATCTTGCAGAGCCGCTATCGCGTAGTTCAAACCCTGGGAAAAGGTGGCATGGGGGCCGTTTATGAAGCAATCGATCTTCGCCTCGGCCATACGGTTGCGCTAAAGCAGACCCTCACGAATGACGAGAAACAGTGGAAACAATTTGAGCGGGAAGCCCGACTGATGGCCTGGCTCAATCATCCCGCGTTGCCGCGAGTCAGTGATTACTTTACTGAAGGCCACCGCGCATTTTTCGTTATGCAATTCGTCGAAGGCTTTGACCTGGCCGAAATAAGCGCCCAACAGCCAGGGCCAATGCCGCGCAACTCCGTCGTAGCCTGGGCCGACCAGTTGCTCGACGCGCTTATCTATCTGCATACGCACGAACGGCAGATCATTCATCGTGATATCAAACCTCATAATCTGAAAGTTACCCGCGGCGGCCAAATTGTTTTGCTCGACTTTGGGTTGGCTAAGACCCAAACGGCAGACCCTTCCGGCGATCTGTCCTGCACCAGCGTGTTTGGCTATACGCCGCGTTACGCGCCGCTCGAGCAAATCCAGGATTTGGGTACGAGCCCGCAGAGCGACATCTATGCTTTAGGCGCGACCCTCTACCATTTGCTAACCGGAGTGAAGCCGCCCGATGCGCTGGCCCGCGCCACTGCCCTGGTAAGTGCGCGGCCGAATCCGCTAAGGCCCGCGAATGAAATCAATGAAGCCGTCGGCGAAGAGTTGGCCGCGATTCTAACTCGAGCGATGGCCCACAATCCGAACGACCGTTACGCGACCGCAGCTGATTTTCGTGAAGCACTGCGCCAAATCGGACGCGCCGAAGAAACAGAAATAGAGTATCTGGTCAGGCCCTCTGAGGTTGATTCGACCGTTGCGGAGATAGAAGAGACGGCGATTATCAGTCACGCGTCTGTGAACTCAAGGAGCAGGCTCGGCTCGCATGGGCTGGCCGCGCTGTTTGTGATTCTGCTGGCTGCCTTCGGAGTTTTCTGTGGTTACTATCCGTGGAAAATTCCCGCCCCCGCAGCGCCGCAGAAAGTAGTTTTGACCAGCACCGCTATGTTGCCGCCAGTTGAGCCACGCTTGAACGCCACGCGACGATCGCGCGAGCAAAAGAGCGGGAGTCTTAAAGGATCTGAACTGGCATTGCCATCTCAGCCGCGGGCGCGAAAATCCTCAGGACGAAGTTAACGCGCCGGCAGCGCGACGGCCAGGATATTCTTGAAGCAAACCGGATGATGGTAGTCGTGGGAATCTGTGAGCCGAGAGCGACTCCCGCGAATCCCGGAGATACGCCATGCCTTCGCGGCATTTTGCGAACTGGAGACGGAAGGGATTCAAGCGGATGGATGGGTCAGTCGTTACGCGACTAATCTGCTCTCGATCGATTCCACGTTGTCGTAGTGTTGCGAGATAGGGCCCAATGAAGTGCTGTCTCTTAACAGGGCCTCTGCGCTGGCCGCCGAAACCGGGCGCGAGAAAAAGAATCCCTGGCCCTTCTTGCAGCCGAACGTTCTCAGTTTGGTGACCTGCTCCAGCGTCTCAACGCCTTCGGCGGTGACGTCCATGCCGAGGTTCTCAGCCAGTGACATAATCGTGCGCACGATCTCTGTGTTCTCGTTCTGGCCGCTCATGCGACGAACGAACGATGCGTCAATCTTCAAAGTAGAAATCGGAAAACGGTGAAGTGAACTCAACGAGGAGTAGCCGGTGCCAAAGTCATCGATGCTCAACCCGACACCAACCATGCGCAGCCGTCTCAGCATTGCGCTGGCGGCTTCCTCGTTTTCCACCATTGCGCTTTCCGTTATCTCCAGTTTCAGGGCGGTCGGAGCAAGATTGGTTTCCAGCAGAATCTTTTCGATCTGTTCAATCAGGTCCGGCTGTGCGAATTGCTTGCCGGAAAGATTGACACTGATCGTCAAGGGCTCATCCATGGGGTATTGTTCCTGCCATTCGCGTGTTTTCGTGCAGGCCTGACGCAGGATCCATTCACCCAACGGAATAATCAGTCCGGTTTCCTCGGCTACCGGGATGAATTGGCCTGGATTAATGACGCCGTGCTCTTTATGTTTCCAACGGGCAAGAGCTTCGAACCCGGTAATGCGAAAAGTTTCCAGCGAAACAATCGGTTGGTATTCAACGAATAACTCATCGTTTTCGATTGCGTGTCGCAGATCGGACTGCATCTGCAGAAGTTTTACCGCGCGAGTATGCATGCTCGTCTCGAATACCTGGTGACGACTGCCGCCCCCTGACTTCGCGTAATACATCGCGGTGTCGGCGTCGCGCAAAATGTCCTCGGGCTGCTCGTACCCGATCGTGCTGGGGGCGATACCTATGCTCGCCGAAGTCGAAATGTGCCGGCCATCCAGTTCAAATGGCTTGGTCAGTTCTCGCTGAATGCGCTCGGCGACATGGATCGCTTCGTTATGAGTCTTGAGATCCTCGAGCAAGATCGTGAATTCATCTCCGCCCAGCCGGGCGATCGTGTCTCCGGGGCGCAGGCAGCTCTCCAGTCTTTGGGCCATCGCCATTAATAGCTTGTCGCCGACCAAATGTCCGAGGCTGTCGTTTACGACCTTAAAGCGATCGAGATCAAGGAAGAGAACTGAGAACAGCGGAGATTCCTTGCGCACGCTCCGCGCCACCGCGAGTCTCAGGTGATCGATGAAGAGAGCCCGGTTAGGCAGTCCGGTCAGCCCATCGTGAAAAGCGTCGTGAACCAGTTGAGCCTCAGCGCGCTTGCGATCAGTAATGTCCTGGATTTGAAAGATGGCGCGCAGCGATTGGGTTTCTGGATCACGAACCGGAGACACACTCAGCAGCGCCCAGACCTCGTGACCTGACTTATGGATGTATCGCTTCTCTGTTTGGTAACCAGGGACCTGGCCTTTCATCAGCCTTGACTGTTGCATGAGCAGGTCGCCCAGATCTTCGCGATGTGTTAGCGCCTGAATATCCGCCGTCAGCAATTCGGCTTCCGAATAGCCAACCAGCTGACAGAGGGAACGGTTCACCTGTAGCCAGCGACCTTCCTCCGACACCAGGGCCATGCCGATAGCCGCGTAATCGAACGCGCTGCGAAAACGCTCTTCGCTCTCACGGAGCAGTTCCGCGTGCCGTTTGGCTTGATCGGCCTGAGCCACTGAAACCTCGATGGTCTTTAGATAGGTCTTGTAGGTGATATAGACAATGCCGATAACCGGCGCGGCGGCGATCGTACCGTAGAAACCGATAACCGTAATGAGCTTGGCGATCAGAAAGGCAGCCACGGCGCCGGCAAAGTAAGTAAGAGAAGCCCACAAATAGTATTTGCGCCAGGTCAGCCAAAAAGGCTGATTGGTCTTGCACCCAGTATAAATCGTGACCAGGGCGCTGTTGGTTATGTATTGCATCATCGCCATTACAGTCACCACAGTGATGGACAGCTTGCCCGTGTCCAGGTTCGCGACCGGACCAAAGGCCGAGTGAAGAACGATCACCGTAAGGAACGTCGAACAGGTCATCACTGCAAAATTGAAAATATGAACGGTCACCTTCCGGGTCACGCGCAGTGAGGAGCAGAAACCCGCGGCCGCGGCCAACAGAATTGCCGGCGCACCGCCCCAAAGCAACATCGCGAGAAAGATTAGCGTGTCGGAAACCGTTAATTCTCCCTTGATGCTTGGGATATGAATAATCAGGCGCGCGCCGATCAGTACAGTAAAGAGAAACAGGAGTAGAAACCGGACGTCGAGCTGGGAGGCGTTAAGCCCTGGCAAGCTAAAGGCGATAATTCCTATCGCCACAGCGGCAACCAGTACCACAAATGGTTTCAGGTAACGCTGTTTGTTAGATGGTTTCATGGTCGTTGGGTTCCGTCCCATTTTTTTAGGATTTGTAGTTCGGAAACGGAGGTTGCCAGGGACTGGTGGGTTCCAACCCGGGCTTCAGAGGTCCGTCCGAAACTGTTCTACTGAAGAAACAGGGTTTCGTAATACTCGCGCATCGCATAACCGGCCTTTTTGTAGCAGGCCTGCGACGCAGAGTTTTGCTCTCTGATAAGGACGCAAACCGACTTTGAGCGATTCAGCAACGTGTTTGTCAACTGGCGCATGCAGCGCGTTCCGAATCCGTTGCCGCGTTTCTCTGGGCTGACGTAAACACCCTCCAGGTAAGTAATCTCGGGCAGATCACTGATGATGTCTGCCTTGAAAATCAACTGATTGTCTGCCACGACTGTCCACACTCGATCCTGATGGATCCGGCGCGCACAGCGCAGACGAAAACCGTGTGGATCTTTTTCCAGGGGATTGGCGCCGTTCTCTTCAAAGGCCATCTGCGCGTGAACCTGCACCACCAGTTCCAGTTCGTTTGGCGTTGCCAGGCAGAGGCCGGGAACTGATTCGTCCAGTTGTTGTTTGGATTTCTGCTCGAACATCAATTCGCGGCAAACCATGCGCGGAGCCGGTCGATCGCAACCATCGTAGTAATGCAGGAACTGCTTGATCGAGTCCTGCTCGCCCACCAGCGTGTGCGAAGTGGGGCAGCTTTGCGCCAGACTTGCGAAAGCAGCCAGGGCGGCCTCGTCCCGTGTTTCGAACAGGGTGACATGGCCGATCAAGGCGACGCCCTCCAATTGCCCGCGCAGGTTCCGGTAACCGTAAAACCTGCCGCGGTTCAAGGAGCTTTCCATACCGTTGTCATGGATCCAGCCGGACATGAGAAAGGTTTGCTGGGGCCGGCGTGAAAGGAAATTCACGGCCTCGGCCCTTTCCTCATTCGTCAGAGGATGAGGCATCCGAGCCGCCGCGCCGCCGGCCAAATAACTTGTTTGATTTTCGGTTAGTTGCAGCATTTGCTCGACTCAAATAATAAAGTTTAGGACAGGTGCGCCTGAGGCGGCTCAGTTGGCTTTCAGTAACCAAGGTAGTCAACGCCGTTGTCGGCAACCGCCGGACACGACGGCGCGGAATCTCCATTAAGTTGGGCCGACTGCGCCAGGATGAAAGCGTCGCTGACGACAATGCCGTCGCTCACCATAATGCCGTCGCTGACGATGATGCCGTCGCCGAGGACCGAGCCGTCACTGACAACGATGCCATCACTCACGACGATGCCCATGCTAACAAAAAGCGCGCCGTCGCTCATGGTGATGCCCTCGCTGACGATGATGCCGTCGCTGACGACGATCCCGTCGCTGACGATGATGCCCCCGCTGACGATGATGCCCTCGCTGACTACGACTCCATCGCTGACGATAATGCCGTCGCTCACGATGATGCCATTCGCGACTGTCACTCCGTCGCTGACTATAATGCCCTGAGCGTAGAAAGGTTGATACTTCGTTATTAAGCTCGTGCCTTTAGCCCAATGCCGGCCCAGGGTGATGCCCTGCGACCAGGTGAAAGTATTTCCGGCAATGGTTGTCATGGCAGAGGGGGGGACGACTGAAGTCAACAAAGGTGCTCCGACCGGTTTGCTGGTACCAAGATCTTTGCGGGCCAATCGCGCCAGGCGGACGGCTCCTTCAATATTTAGTTCGCCCGCTCCCTGCTCGAGCGTGTTGAACCCGCGTACTGGCTGGGCCGTGTACATCAGGAAGACTTTGACCATGTTCGGGGTCAAAGTCGGGTTAGCCTGGAAGAGTAATGCCGCCGCGCCCGCGACGACAGGCGTCGACATAGAGGTCCCGCTGAGATACATCTGTTTGCGGTTTTGCTGCGAACTGACGCCGGCGTCCAGTTGCGGATTCTGAGTTACCAGCAGATTGTGAGCGGATTCAGCGTCAACAATCTTGTTGCCCGGAGCGACCAGGTCGGGTTTGATCAGGCTATCGTAATGCCTGGCGCCGGCGGTGTCCGTGTAGTAACTGCGAGTTGGGCCTCGGGAACTAAAGGTGGCTATCGTGTCGTCATTTCGGGCGTTGGTGCCGTAGGTGTTCGCAGCTCCGACCGTGATCGCCGAGGGCTCGTTGCCCGGACAATGAATCTGTCCATAAAGTTTCTGACCCGCGGCGTTCTTGCCGCTGTTACCGGCAGCCGCAACCACGACCACGCCGGCATTGACCAGGCGACGGACGGCGCGACAAATCGGATCGTTGCGGTAAGAGTCAATGGCCGGAGTGCCCAGACTCATATTGATCACGCGAATGTTGTAGGTCGCGCGATTAGTCATGACCCAGTCGAGCGCGGCCAGGGTGGCTGATATGTTGCCCGTGCCCTGCGCATTCAAAACCCGCAAATTGATAATGCTCGCGTTGGGCGCAATACCCGTATATGCCCCGGCGGCGATTCGCCCATTGCCTACTGCGATGGAAGCGACATGAGTGCCGTGACCGTATGGATCGTCGACGCGGTTCTCGCCCGTGAAATCTTTGCTTACGACAATGCGTGAGCGGCCGTCTTTACCCAGAAACGCCTGGTGACTGGTATCGATGCCGGAATCAAGCACGGCAACGCCGATTCCAGTTCCATCAAGACTCGGATTAGCGGTCGTAGTCGTCGAGGTAGTTTGCTGACGCGCAAGATCCGCGCCGGTCGTGGCCGTCAGGTGGCCCAGAGGCTGAACCCTTCTGTCCAGCGAAATGTAGTTGGTGCTGCCGCTGGCCGCCAACTTCTCAATGACATTCAGCGGTGCTTCGATCTTAATCGCTCCGAATTGGGGGAATTTCGCTGCCAGGCGAACGCCGTTGCTTTTCAGCAGTGCCTCAAGTTTTCCGTTCTTAAGATCATCCGTTTGCAGGATTAGGCTAATTCGATCGCGGTGAGAACCCACGTGCTGCAGCATTTCACGCAGATCCGGAGACACATTGTCGCCCTGGAACTCATTGCTGTCTTGCTCCCCTTTTTCATCGCGCTTTCCCTGCTTGCTCACCTCTGCATCATTCCCTTGTTCGTTGACGCTAACCTGCTGGAAAAGATTCGCGAGCGTCTGGTCCGCCGCGATGTATTGAGCATATGCGTGTGCACTGGCGGCGCCCAGAATTCGTAGCTGCCCTTTAGCCAGAGCTGATCGGACGCTGTCAGCTGCGATTTTGGTGGCGTACGTACCAACGTATTGGTGAAGTTGATCGACGAAAAGAATTATTTGACCTTTGGCGCTTTCGGCTTCCGTCAAAACGTCATTTAGGCGCGCAGTAAATTCGCTGGAGTCCTTTACACTCGCAACCAGCGCATCGAGACTTAGACTAAACAAACGCCGGTCACGAAGATTTTCCGGGACATCACCCGACACAATTTTCTGCGCCAGACCCTGGGCCACCTGGGAGACGCCCGGACCGGCTTCGCCTATCAGCACTGGGTTGAGGTGTGTGTCGCAGGAGAGAATCTGGACAGCCAGGTCAATTTCCGCATCACGGTTGGTCACAGCATCGAGCCGCCCGGCCCGAGCCTGTTTCGTCAAATCCGTGGCATAACGTGAGAGTGCCGGATACGACTCTTTGTCAGTCTGGGCCGACTGATTAGAGAGCCGAGACCGAGTTTCAACTGATTGGGCGTGGGTTTGTGCGCCGGCCAGCATGCCGGTGCACAATGAGAAGACGAGCAACGCAGAGGTCAACCAGGCGCCAACTCGGGGTTTGCTTATTTTCAATTCAGTCATTCCTTTTAGCTTTTTCGTTACCGAGATGCGAGGAAGCGTCCGCGGTCGGTGGCTTGTTTGGCAAGGCCCATGCCAACAGGCTCATTTTCCGCAATTAGCTATTTGAGAAGGGATTTTGAGCAGCCTACGGGTAGGGCCAAAATTTGACGACTGTCAGATCGGTCGGGTTGAGAGAAGTCAGGTCTAGCTGACCGAGCCCTGGATAGACAACGAATCGGGGCCGCACCAATAATCCTGCTCGTATCAGTCGGGCACTGCCTCAACAACATGATGTTCGCCGGGCAACCTCAGCAAAATAAGAATCGCGCTACCGCGATATCTGCAAACAAAGCCAGGGAGGCGAAGGCTCTTTTCAAACAACGCTGTCTTAAGTGTCATGGAGCAGACGGCCGCGGCGAAACCACGGAGGGAGAAATTGCCGGCGCCCAGGATTTCACGGACTCAAAGTGGCAGAAGAGAGCGGAGGACGAACGTCTCATCAACTCCATTACTTATGGACGGGGCCAGATGCCTTCCTTCGAGAAACGACTCAGCAAAGATCAAATCAAGTTACTCGCTTTGTATGTGCGTACCTTCCAAGGCTGACCTTCACGACCATCGGAGCAAGTTAACGCCCGCTCTTAAAGTTTAGGCTTGACTAGTCGCGGCAAAGAAAAAAAACTTGACAGTATCTATCGCATGAAATAGAGTGCGCCGCAGTTAGCATTAATTGTTCGTTTCCTTGCGGAGAGTTCTTTAGAACCCGGCTTCCCTTATGGGACTCTCGTTTTACAACCTCTTGGCTGTCAACTTGAAAAGCACCTCCGCATAGCAACTCAGAGTCCGATTTTCTAAGTAACGTTACAAACTCGTACCTGCCCGCTGTCGATGTGATTGGCCGTCAGGGTGCCCCAAGTCTATTTGGGGTGGGATCGTCGTATGTTTAGTAAGACTCGATTCCTCGGGGTAGTGCCTGCTGCTAATATTTACTGTGGCAGTGTTATGTTTGCCCGGCAGTTATCCGTTAACGATTCACGGGGTCGCCAGTATCGGCGGCCACGACGTCGAACATACCGCCGGCGCAACGCTCAACGTTATGATTAGTGGACAAACAACACTGTCAGGACGCGTGCTGTCGACTGAGAAGGAGCCCATCATTGGCGCTACTGCGTCACTCGACGGGCATACTGCGATGACCGATGCGGCGGGTTCGTTCCTGTTGTCGGGAGTTACCGCCGGCACGAATCGTCCGTTGATGATTGACGGCCGCACCGCTAGTTCACCGAATCGGACGTATCCCGTAATCATCGAACCGGCAAACCTCATCGCCGGCCAGGCAAACGTTAATCCTTACACTTTCTATCTGCCACCGATCGATACGCAGTATGAAGTGGAAGTTGTGCCGGGCCAGAACACAGTCGCGAGTAATCCTCGCGTTCCCGGATTGTCGATGACCATTCCGGCCGGAGCGAACCTGCGCAACCGCGATGGCTCGCCTGTCACGCGCGTCTCGATAACGCCGCTCGCCATCGACCGCACGCCTGCGCCTTTACCCCCGAACGTATCGACGCCCTGGTCTACACCAGCCAGCCCGGCGGCGCAGTTGCAGATATTCCAATGCCCGTGATTTATCCCAACCTGCTCGGCGTTAATCCGGGTACGCAGGTTAACCTCTACGCTTTCAATCACGATACAGTGCAGTGGTACGTCTACGGCACGGGAACGGTCAGCAACGACGGACGCACAATTGTGCCTAACATTAACCCCAGCACCGGAAATCGCTATGGTCTAGCTGACTTCTCGTGGCACTTCCCTAGTGCTTCACCAGACGGCGACCCTGGCCCTGATGACGATTGTCCTTCGGGTGATACTGACATGCCAGTTGACCTCTCGACCGGGATGAAGAAGGAGACCGCTACCGACTTCGGCTTTGGCGGAGCGCGTGGTGCTCTTAATCTGACTAGAATTTACACAAGCGACCTGGCTCAGACCTGCGACTCATGTCCTTTTGGTCGGGGAACAACTCATAACTATGCCGTCACGCTGAGCGGCTCATTCCAGGCCGGAAACGTTCTTAAAGCGCCAGCAGCGGTAGTTCGTTGACGCGTTATGGCTATGCCGGAAGAGAACGCGACGCAGATACTGGCCTTATGTATTACCGTGCGCGTTGGTACGATCCTTCGCAAGGCGCTTTCTTAGATACCCTCGCTCTTTCCACCTCTCTGGCCGACGATTCCATTGAATCTCGCAATTCCTTAGGTCGGCAGCCACACTCTAGGAGACAAAGGCAATATGGATCCCATTTACAAGATCAAGCTAACCTGGACATGGCCAAAACGAATCTTCTCGGCAATTGATGGATGCGGCAGGCACTGGTGATCGCCCTCTGGTCCAAGCCTTGTTGCAACAAGGGGTAGACGTCAATGCAGGACTGAAAGACGGCTTCACGCCACTGATGGCTGCCGCAACGTCCGGACACCCCGATATCGTGAGAGATTTGCTGTCGAGTGGGGCCCAGTTGGACTTGCGGGACAATCGGGGAATGACGGCCTTGATGATGGCTGCAAGCATGGGACGCTCGGACACGGTTAAAGCCCTGATCACTGGCGGAGCGGATGTTAGCGCGCGTAACGAGAGCCGCCTGGCCCCATTTGGCGGTTACACTCCTTTAATGCATGCCGCACAAAACAAGGATGCAGAGGCGGTCAACGCCCTGTTAGGAGCGGGCGCAGCGATTAACAAATCCGCACTTGCACGTAGGTCAGTTATTGGTATCAATTGAAAATCGGAATCAGGCCATCCTGGAAGCCTTCCCTGGCGTGCTTTCAGATGGAGAAAAGGATTTCCCACGCGCGAGCAAACGAAGGCCATGAAGGTTGAAGTGAAAGTGTTGCTTTGGGTCCTCACCACTCTTCTGTTTATTGGTTTCTCGTCGGCTACTACGGCTGATAACAATGCGATGAACAATTTGAAAATAAGAGTAGTCGATGTGTGTCGCCCTCAGGCATTATAACTTTGGAGGTCATTAACTCCTCAAAAAAGCCAATCAGGATTTGGAATGAGTCCAATAGCTGGGGAGCGGCGCGCTGGCGCGTGTTGCTCATTAGAAGGGGTCAGCTCGAGACGTTTTTTCAGAACCCTGATCAGGACTTCACCAGGAACATTCCGACTTTCAAGGAGATTCCTTCAGGTTCACACTTCGAAAAGCGGCTGGATCTCCAAGGTGGAGATTGGCGGCACGTGGCTCCAGAAAAGGTTAATTTTGCCAAAGACGATCAGGTGGTCGTTGTTTACGACGTACCATTTACCAACGAGGCCCTCAAGATGGGAGTTTGGTATGGAGTTACCGCTGCACTCACAACAGTTCAGTAGCTCGAAGCCGCCACCCGCTCGCTGCCTGACGACCATTTAGCTAAAGAGAGGATCGCATGGAGTTTGAAAAATCCCTGGAGGTGCTCGAAAAAATCGCTTCCGAGTTTCCCAAAGGATCCGATGAATATGCAGCGATGGAGCTAGCCGCGAAAGCCATGCACTACGTTCGTCATGAAGACGTCGGACGCCGATTTCAGGCTTTCCTCAAAGACTCTGATGCCGAGTTAACCGCCGAACAGAAAGAAAACCTTCGTCGAATGGGAATAGAGGCCGGGATCGATGATGAACCTGCTTCGTGACAGTCGTAACTCCGCCCTGCGGAATCGAGTGAACCACGGACCAGCGCCATTATGATTTGGCTCCCGAAGTGAACATCCTTGGTGGATCCGGAAGGAGTGATTCGCAGTCCCGATCCAAATTGCCCGAGTACGGCGCCATCCGGAACGCCACTTCCGGATCCGGTTCCAAGTCCACGCCCATATCAGCCAGCCAAGGTCCAGGTGCAGCGACTGGCGCTAAAAATACGGTATCTGAGTTTAAGCAGCCGTATTCCAGGGCGGATGGATTGCTGCGGCTTCTGGGAACTGAGGTGGTCAGTGCGCAAGCAGAGGCCAACGGTAACTTGTCCCTGGAATTCTCAAACGTGAAATCAAGCTAGCGTAGTGTCTCATAGATAACTTTACAATGTACTCGCCGGCTGTATATGTTGGGCGGCTTGGACAAGAACTTCAGGCGCTCTTATTCTTTTCATGCCAGATCATCGGCTCCCACAATTCGACCTTATTCCCCTCCGGATCCATGATCCACGCGAACCTCCCGTTTTCATGCGATTCGGGGCCGCCGACGATTTCGATCCCGCCCGCGCTTAGCTGCGCGATCATCTCGTCAAGATTGTCAACCCTGTAGTTGATCATGAA
>Ga0137401_10000343_pt1 | contig 17667 bp, 17 predicted proteins | sample CZOMad1_1_16fung_FD_108286 | JGI IMG/M metagenome (GOLD analysis project Ga0137401, IMG submission 108286) | Vadose zone soil fungal communities from Angelo Coast Range Reserve, California, USA - CZOMad1_1_16fungal (Illumina Assembly) | ecosystem: Environmental > Terrestrial > Soil > Vadose...
ATCGAAATCACCGCGAACATATTCTTAAAAGAGGATTCGGAAACCGGGCAAGCCTTGGTCGACGTCATTCTTGATCGGGCCGCGCAAAAAGGTACGGGCAAGTGGACTCTACAGTCTGCGATTGAGCAGACAATCGTAGTTTCCACCATCAATGCAGCGGTGGAAGCCAGGATTCTCTCTTCTCTGAAAGAACAGCGAGTCCGGGCCTCGAAACAACTTCCCGGTCCGAGCAACGGCATCTACGAAGGTCATCGACATGAGCTAATCGATGCGGTTCGGGACGCTCTGTATGCATCGAAGATCATCTCCTATGCCCAGGGCTTTACCTTATTTGCCGCGGCTAGCCAGCAGTTCCAGTGGAACCTTCATTACGGAGATATAGCTACTATCTGGCGCGGAGGCTGTATCATTCGCGCAAAGTTCCTTAACCGGATCAAGGAGGCTTTCGACCGCGAGCCGAAGCTGGAGAACCTCATGCTTGATCCATTCTTCAAGGAGATCCTGGCGCGGACCCAGAAGAATTGGAGATTTGCGATCAGCCAAGCAATTCAGGCCGGCGTGGCCGTGCCCGCATTCAGCGCCTCGCTTGCTTATTACGATAGCTATCGAGCGGAACGACTACCCGCCAATTTACTGCAAGCCCAACGCGATTATTTCGGCGCCCACACTTACGAACGAATTGATAAGCCAGGATCGTTCCACACAGAGTGGCTGCAACCTTAGGAAATGACAAATGACAGATGACAAATCCTTTCTTTCTGATTTGCGTTTGCACCTGTAGTCAGCGACAGGTGCGAAGGCAAGAAGGGTGCGTACTTTCACGTTCATTCGCAGTTTTCAAACTTAGCGTTTTCGAGGAACTGATAATGGGTGCCAATAAGAGGATCTAATTCGCGTCCATTCGTGGGCTACAAAAGTCTAAATACCGTCTCATGGAACTTATTGACGGAAAGGCGATCGCTCGGAAAATCAACGACCAGACCCGAGCGAAGGTCGCTCAGCTAAAGCGTCTAGGTATTGTACCTGGACTGGCGGTGGTTCTGGTGGGCGACGATCCAGCCTCAGTGGTTTATGTACGGAATAAGGATCGGACGTCGCAAGAGCTTGGTCTTCACTCGCGCAAAATCGAGCTGGAGACCAACACGACTCAAGCGGGATTGCTGAAAGTGGTCGAACAACTGAATTCGGATGCGGAGATCCATGGCATCCTCGTCCAATCGCCGCTCCCGCCGCACATCGACGAAAGCGCGATCGTTTATGCGCTCAACCCAGCTAAAGACGTGGACGGATTGCATCCGGTTAATGTCGGGAAATTGGCGATAGGCGACCCGACGGCGCTCGTTTCGTGCACTCCTCTCGGCTGCCAACGACTGCTGCTGGACTCAGGGATCGATCCAGCGGGGGCTCATGTCGTGATTGTTGGCCGGAGTATGCTCGTCGGGAAACCGCTGGCTTTGCTATTGATGCAGAAAAGGCGTGGCGGTGATGCGACGGTCACGGTGGCTCATTCGCGTTCCAGAGACTTGACCGAAATAACACTCTCCGCTGACATTCTCGTCGCGGCCATTGGCCGCAGCCAATTTTTGCGGGCCGAACATGTCCGCGAAGGTGCGGTCGTCATCGACGTCGGAATTAATCGGGTGAAGGATGACACTCGACCGAGCGGTTTTCGACTGGTAGGCGACGTGGCTTTCGATGAAGTCGCGAAGCGAGCCAAAGCGATCACTCCCGTTCCAGGCGGAGTAGGACCAATGACGATTGCAATGCTCATGCAAAACACGGTATCGGCTTGCCAACATCAGACTGGCATAGCGGGTTAGATCGGCTCGCTCCTCTCCATGCATTCGTTTTATTACCGACAAGGCAAACTCTATTGCGAATCGACTGATCTCGCCTTGCTGGCCGAGCAACACGCAACGCCGCTGTACGTATATAGTGAGCAAACTATCCTTGACCATTATCGTCGATTGAATAGCGCGCTAGAGCCACTCGATCGTGAAATCTGTTATGCGGTGAAAGCAAATTCCAATTTGGCGATTCTCCGAATTCTCGCCGAGGAAGGCGCTGGATTTGACATTGTCTCGGGTGGAGAACTCTACCGAATTATCACCGCCGGGGGTGATCCGGCGAAATGTACGTTTGCCGGGGTGGGCAAAACGCGAGAAGAGATCGCCTACGCGCTGTACAACAATATCGGGAGCTTCAACATCGAATCGGAGGAAGAGCTCCTGGCAATCGATGAAGTAGCTTCGTCATTAGATCTTAAGGCTCCAATCGCAGTGCGGGTGAATCCCGACGTAGACGCCAAAACCCACAAGTACATCTCGACCGGAAAAAGCGAAAACAAATTCGGAATCGGTCTTGATCGGGTGGAGGCGGTCTACGAGATGGCGGCCGGACTGAATCATTTGGAGCTGAAAGGGCTGCAAATGCACATCGGCTCGCAAATCACCGAACCGAAACCGTTTGCGGATGCCATCGATAAAATCGTTCCCGTCGCACGACATCTTCGCGATCGCTTCGGAATCCAGTTCTTCAGCATCGGGGGCGGGATCGGAATTGTTTACCAGGGATCTCTGGAGAGCGGAGAGCGAGTCTGGTGGCAGAAGCAGCAAAACCAGGCGATGAGTATCGAAGAGTATGCGGGAGCGATTGTCCCGCGGCTCCAATCGCTACGAATGCGAGTGCTGCTTGAGCCAGGTCGCTTTCTGGTCGGCAACGCCGGAGTCCTCTTAACCCGAGTCCTCTACCGCAAGGAAACTCCAAACAAAGTTTTCATCATTGTGGATGTCGGCATGAATGATCTTATTCGGCCAGCCCTCTATCAGGGGTACCACGAAATCGTTCCTCTCAATGAAACTGGGAACATGATTCGCGCCGATGTCGTCGGCCCAGTCTGCGAGAGCGGCGACTTCATTGCATTGGATCGCGAAGTCGCTGACGTCAAGGCGGGCGATTTGCTCGCCATCATGAGCGCTGGTGCGTACGGATTTTCCATGGCATCAAATTACAACTCTCGTCCGCTACCGGCGGAGGTATTGGTGCACGGAAAAGCTCATCAGCTCATTCGCCGCCGGCAAAACTATGCCGACCTGGTCCAACTTGAGGTCGACGCGACGGAAGAATGAAACGGAGTATGCCGGGAACGCTTGCTGGTTAAGACGTTCAACCCAATCCCGGCGGGCCGCCATGCGTTGTCCCATTTTCAGGACACACAATCCCAAAACTGGGCCGACGTCAGCCGGCCGCTTGGATCCAACCGCGTGTACGGGCAAGCTGATCTCAATTCATTTTCCCTCGGGAAATGTATGAATGGCAGCGTGCTTGGCGCAGTCTGATCCGGGTTGGCATCACGCCTGCTTAATAGAATCCCGACGACCAATTAAGAGTCGCCAATTCTAAGAATAGCCACCACGCCAACAGCAGGGGTCGGTGCCGGTCCAACCGCCGCGCACCGACTCTCGCTTTGGTAGAATGAGAATGGATCGTTAGCGAGCCCGCGCGTTTATTTGAAACTCGGAAGGCTCCAATTGACTCTGGACTTGGCGGAGTGCCGTTTGAAAGTCGATCATACCCAAATCCCGGCCGCTTAACATGTAGTTTTCCAACTCCTGTTCATTGCCAGACAGAATTACAGATTCGACCTTCGGCGCGTGGACACAGATTTCTCGCACCACAACGCGTCCTCCCCGTCTTTTCCTTAGGAGCCGTTGGTTTGCAATCAGGCGCATGGCCGTTCCGAAAATGTAGCGGACCTCCTCCGAGCTTTTTTCGGCAGCCAACAAAACAAAACGGGTGACAGTCTCCACGACGCTTCTAGCATGCACCGACCCAATTACCAGATGCCCAGTTTCGGCGGCCTGAAGCGCAACCATCGCAGTCTCCGCATTGCGGATTTCGCCGACAACGATCACATCAGGGTTCTGTCGCAGAGCCTCCCGCAGCCCGGTGGAATAGGATTCCACATCGACTCCGACTTCGCGCTGAATGATCTCTGATTGCTTTCCTGAGAAAAGGAATTCAATCGGGTCCTCGATGGTTACAATCTTGTGCTGACGGGTTTGGTTAATTGCTTCGACCAGACACGCAATAGTCGTAGTCTTTCCGGATCCAGTAGGACCAGAAATCAAGATGAGGCCTTCGTTGAGCGAGGTGACGAGTTTTATGATTTGGCTAGTAAAACCTACTTCACTTGGCACTGGGGGCGCATCAGGAAGTGGGCGCAGGGACGCAAAAGGCTCTCCCTGGGTGAGAGCAATGTTAACTCGAAACCGTCTGGAATAGAGCGCTGTCGTAAAATCGATCGACCTTTGCCGTACAGCAAGCTGTTCGCGTAGATCAGGCCTGTCTTTGGCCAATTCGGCTATCATCATCTGGACTTCGTCATTCGATAGAGCACCGGGTTCGGCCAGGGACACAATTTGTCCTGCCAGCCGAACCGAAACATTATTGCGGAACAGCGAAACATCACTGACTTCGTTTTTCTGCACGAAGTCGACGACGGTTTTCCAACGCTGCTGTACAGCCGTCCCTAGCATTTCACTTTCCGGCATTCAATTTCCCGGCGTTCTCCAGGTGCACCGGACAGTTCACCGGGTTTTTAAGATCCAGCAGATTTGCATAGTCACTTCGATTGTTGTCCGGACAACGAGGTATGCCGAATCGAAAATAGGGCGCAAAATCGCTAGCGCTCGGTATTGCGCTTCCACCTGGATGATCACGCGCATATTCATCTTTGGCCGCTTCGATTGTCACCATGTTGGTCAAACAAATCCGACTATTCTGCTGCTTAAGTACGCTCAAAATCGAGACCCCAACAAAGCCCGCGGCGATCGCGATGATTGCCAATACGACCAAGATCTCAACCAGGGAAAAACCGGCGCTCACCGATAGTCGGGCTCGGCAGTGGCCTTTGGCTTTAATGGTAGGCCTCATAGTTCTCCAGATCGTCCTTAACCAAAAACTCGCGCAAGACGTTTTGCGTTACTTGATTGAGCGCGTTGAATACTTGCTTTCCGCTAATGCAATCCCCGGCAAATCGCTTGGATTTCCCAAGCCGGTGCCGGAAAAGCAGATCGATCGCTTCAATCGGGGCAATGCTATCCTCTGGTAGGTCGCGTTTGTTATAAAAGAAAACGAGACTCAACTTATCTAAGCTTGATTCCATCCCGTTGAGGTTCTGCTCAAGATTCCTAAGGCTCTCAAGATTCGCTTCCATGCGATCCCATTGCGAGTCGACTACGAAAACGATCCCATCCGCACCACGGAGGACAAGCTGGCGGGTCGCATTGTACATCACTTGGCCTGGGACCGTCCAAAGCTTGAAGCGTACTTTGAAGCCTTTGACATTCCCACCGTCTACCGGCAAGAAATCGAAAAAGAGTGTTCGATCGTTTTGCGTTGGTAACAAAACAAGATTCCCTCGGTCTTGGGCATCGACCCGCTCATGAATGTATCCCAAGGAAGACGTCTTTCCGCCAAGAGCGCAACCGTAGTAGACGATCTTGAATTCGACCTCTCCACTGATGAAGTTGATGAACGACATCGGGTCAAAACTATCTGAATCCTAACGCTTCCGTCGAATGTTTTTTTAAGAACGAGCAACTGTTCTTTGGGCTTTACCAGCATTGGCATCAGGAGTTTGATTCAGCTCGTGATGGGTTTTCCGCTGACACAGAATGGCGGCCGAGGTCTTGCGGCAACGCCAGGCCAGCAACTTCCGAGAAGTTTTGCGGTCAACAACCTCGGCGACGCGATCGGATACTGCGTCCATGGGCACCGCCTCCGAGAATATCCATGCTGAATCCACTCGACTATTTCCCTTGTTCTCCGCTGCCCGCTGTCCGAAAACCGATGCGCTCGTCCTTAGTTTCTGGAGAGAGGTGGAGAATTCTACGAGTCAATTCGCCGCTATCCGATCTGAAGTTTCCTCCACGAACGACGGGATTGCCCTGGCCGTCGTCACTGGCAGTCCATTCCGAGACGTTGCCAGCCATATCGTAGACTCCATATGGGCTACGATCCACTTTCCAGACACCTACTTCGGTCCAACCGGGACCCGACGGCAACACTCCCAGCAAGTTAGCCGCATTCGCGATCATGTTAGTTCCCCAAGGATATCGACGCCCATCAGTTCCGCGTCCGGCCTTCTCCCATTCTAGTTCTGTTGGCAGGCGACGACCTTTCCATCTGGCAAACGCATAAGCATCGAACCAATCCAAGTAGACTGCCGGAAAGTTGGGATTCAACCGAACTCCATGAAAATTCTCGCCAAAAAAAGCCGCGTGTGAGTAACTCTCCCACTCGAGGTTCGAATGTCCTTTGTTTGGTCTTTGATTCGGGTGATCGAAGCGAGTGTCCGAGCCAACTGCCTTGAGAAAATCGGTATAATCCCAGATTGTCACTTCCGTGCTGTCGATTACGAACGGTGTCAGACTAATCCGCTCTCCGTCCTGATAGATAAACTCACCCTCTGGAATTCCGATTTGCTCCGTCACTCGGCGTTGCCAGTGTGAGTGCCGCTCCACCAATTCGCTCGCCCATTTTTGCAATTTGCTGCTATATGCTTTCAATCGCTGATGCTCGACGGCGATGAGGTAAGTCGCGGCGGAAGCGGCCGCTAATAGCAATACCACCAAGAAAACTTGCTTCGCAAGTCGAGTTCTTACGATTCGTTTTCGCTCCTGCTCGATTTGTGTCAACAGACCGTCAGCCGAAGATCGATCGTTTGGCAACGGCCGCCTGGTAGGTTCGTTGAGACCTGCCGACTTGAGCTCGTCTCGCTTCCGAACCGCATCCATGAGGACCTGCTCCCATCCGCCTTGAATCGTAGGATTGGGTTGAATGCCATTACCGGCGGACCCGAATTGAAATTCACCCTTTTCCCAACTCAGGATTTCCAGTAAAGCTTCCTCTCCCACTTGGCCGTTGGCCGCCGCGTGGATTATCTTTCCTCGAGAGAGAATCACCTCAGCGCGTCGTCGGCCGCTACGGATAATAAGTCGCCCATCGCGCTGGGCGAGACAACCCATCTGAATAATATCTAGTAATGCGAAATTATCCAGTTGACCGGTGAAACCGTGTTCTTTTCGTGGCATAAAACCTATCAAGTGAGATTGCGAATTGACCCTGCTTTGAACTTCCCGGCACGTAACTTTCAGGTTCGCACGGCAGCGAACAACGTCGAACTAAAGGAGCCGATCCTCATTTGCCTCGACAGACGAATCGCCCGGATGGAGTTTGCCCGTCTTTGAGAGAAGAATTGAAATCCAGCGAGTCGACTTGAAGTTTGACATCACAATCACGAAAATCACCGTCAAAGGAACACATAAAAATGCTCCCAAGATGCCCCATACCGTTCCCCACAGAATGAGCGCTACGATGACCGTCAAAGGGCTTAAGTTCAGTGTCTCTCCCATGACATTCGGTTCGACAATGTTACCCATGAGCTGCGCGATCGCCGTAATTCCAATTCCGACGACCAGACAGGGCCCTAGGTTATCAAATTGAACTGCAGCCAGTAAGGTTGGACAAATCGTGGCCGCGATGACGCCGATGGTTGGGATGAAATGTAAGATGAAGACCAAAAGGGCCCAAAATTCGGCGAAATCGAGGCCGACCAGACGCATTAAAATGTAGGCCAAAATCGCGCTGACAAGACTTACCGCCGTTTTGACGCCCAAATAGGTATGAATATCCCGATCAATGCGTTTCATAGTATGCAACACTCTCCTTCTTTGGTGTTGGTCCGGAAAGATTGCCGCAAGTTTTGCCGGTAGGAACCTCGATTCGAGCAAAATGAAGAGGCCGTATATTACCACCAATGTTACTCCCTCGAGTAAATCGGCGACATCTTTTGCAACGGTGCTAAAGATCGCTCGCAAATCAAGGGTTCGCAAAATTGCCGCGAGTTCGGGCGGTTCCTCTATCCCGAACGTCGCGAAAAGTTGGGTTTGAAGCTGCTGGAGATGCGCTTGGTAGCGAGGCGCGACCGCAGCAATGTGGACGGCATTGTTGGCAATGATAGCTACTAAGACAAAGCCGAGTCCAAAAATGATCGCAAAGGAGATAATCGCCGAGACGATCTTGGGGATCTGATGACCGGCCAAACGGATTCGACCTACCAGCCGGCTAAGGATATCAACCAAGTAAACCGCGAGAAACGCTATAACCAAAGGAACAAAAAAATTCCTACCTAGGCTTAGGATGTAGAAAACCGCGATGATGATGCCGAACGTCAGAGCGGCAGAAAGGAGCCTCCGAAAGCTATCAGAGCGTGTGGCGTGAGGATAATCGCTCATTAAAAGGTAATAAAAAGTAACTGGTTTCGTGGGAAACATTCAATTCTGATCGTGCCGGCGACTTAACTGCATTATGGTGGTATGAAGTCAGGCCGGACTCGAAGGCTTAAACCGACGGTGTTCGGACACAAGATTCTTCTGCGGCCGAGGGTCAGCCGTACCCTGAATGCAGACGAATCCTCAATCCTCCTCCACTGCGATATCCGAGTACGAAATAAATTCGAGCAATGAGCCATCGGGATCGCGAAAGTAGACCGATCTGCCGGTCCCTTGTGCTCCGGCTCTCAATACCGGGCCGAGTTCCACGGCGACTCCTTTACATTTGAGATGTTCGAGAGCCGTCGCAATTGGACCTTCCCAGACGAAGCAGAGGTCGCTGTTGCCAGGTTGAACCGGCAATTTTGCAAGAGGGCCAGCTGAAACACCAGGTCCGTGCAGATTCAGCTGAACTGCGCCGAATCGATACGCGGTTCGGCCGTTTACCGAGATAAGCTCGGCACCCAGTACTTCGGAATAAAAGCGATTGGATCTTTCCCAATCCGAAACATGGACAACGCAATGATCAAAACGGATCGGATAAGCAGTTCTAGGAGCCATAATAGGAATACATGGATCATCTGACACTTAACTTGCTCTTCGACAAATCACTTCTGTGAGGTCGGTAGTCTCTCTCCGCTTGCACGCGGAATCTCTACCGGAGGATCAGACCTCCGGCCATCGGATCATAGAAAAATACTCCATGTTTGGGAACCTGATTACTCAGGGCCCAAATCAGGCTGGCGGAATTCAATTGTCGATCCACCTCCTGACGTAGCATTCGTGCTCCTTGAGCTTTGTTGTAGCCCACCCGCAGCAAAAACGCCATTACTGGCCCAGAATCGATCGTCAGCGTCCGCCTAAAGAAGTGCGAGAGCACCGCTAGCTTTTTCTTGATCAGAGCGGCTAGGATTATTTTTTGTGTTTCAAGGTCCAGCGGTCTGAAAACGATCCGTTCAGTGATACGAGCAAAAAGCTCTGGCCGCAGGGCCTGGCTAGCCACATCCAGCGCCACTCTTTCTATTGTTGAATATGGCGCGTACTCCATCTTTGCGAGGTCACCACTGCCAAGATTGCTGGTCATGACGAGATAGAATTGTCTGACTGGGAGGCGGTCACCAGCTAGAGTCGTCAAGCTTCCCTCCTCCAAAAGCGACAGAAACACGTCGACTAGTCTTGGGTGCGCTTTTTCAATTTCATCAAAAAGCAATGTCGTCCCATCTGGATGACGGCGGATCGCAGCTTCGGTACGGTCCAAAAACTCGTGGAAACGGCTATCTGACGAGTATTCGTTCATGAACACCGTTTCCAGTGCGATACGAGATCGAAATACGTACTCAGAGAAACACTTGGCTGTTTCCGTTTTTCCAACACCGGTTGGGCCCAGGAACAAGAAACTCGCCTTAGGTTGGGATCTTCGCTCGTTTAGCCCGAGCTCGGAGGCTTGAACCGCTCGAGCTACGCGACAGACAGCTCCTTTTTGGCCAATAATCTTGCTTTCTAAAGCCGGCGTCAGGCCACTGAGATGGGAGTACCACTCCGAGCCAAGCCCGAATCCGGTGCCTGGAATCTCCTCTGTCTGGACCATCTGCTTTCGGTCTTCGGTTCTGTCGTGGGTTGAAAACTTCATTGACCTTAATCTCTAACCATTCCGCGCGCCTGATGGATCGGAGCTGCCCGGCTTAGGATCATTTGCGAACAGGAACGAAGGAGTTCTTGTCTTCATTCCCCTTTTCGAATAACGACTCCTCCCACGGGAACTTTATTTTCATTCGCGCCGGAACTATCGGCGGTCTCTTCGCTACCTCCCTCGATTTTTTGCAGCCGGCCATTCAGTGTCGACACGAGATTTGTCAGCTTGCGCTGCCCATCCAATGTCTGCTCCGCCAAAGACTGGACTGTAGTCGCTAACTTCTCTTGGTTCTGTTGAATCGCATGGATATCTCGATTCGCGTCTTGCAACCCCTGTTTGGTTTGGACGAGATCGCGCGCTGTTTCACCCGGAAGCGGCTCAGGAGCATATTGCGCATTTCGAAGTCCGAGGATCGGTCCCAACAGAATCACGTTTTGCTTCCCATCGCTTTGAGTCACCCAGTGCGGTGGCTCCTCGACTCGATATATCGCGTGCCTTTCATGAAGAACTCTCGGGTCCAACGGATCCACATAACGGTTCATTCCATAGACCTTCACCGACTCGCTCTCCCGCACATTTCGGACGTTGCCAATTGGCGGGCTTGGCAAAGAGGTTTTTTCCTTCGCCTGAGCGGCCGGTTTGAGCGTTCGAACTGGATGGATAACTGCCTGCGGTTTCGGCGGCGCACAACCGAACAGTAGTACGGATTCCAACAAAGCAGCGAATCGTATGTAATTCATATATACAATTAATTTTTGTTTTGATTTATCGAATTCAAGGCAGGTAATAGAGGATTCAATAAATTGGCAGTATCCGCCGGAAGGGCTCTTCGGACCTGATCGTGCGCCCTTTTTTCGAGATCCGCTTGCGCGCGAATATCGCGTTCATCGTCGGCTCCAATCTTTGCGCGACTCAGATCGATAGCTTCGCTGCAATAGACATAAAATTGCTTCCCAGCCGGGACTCTGACAAAAAAGCCATCTCGTTCGATCGATTTCAAAACTTGGTCTGCGTACCGGTCGAGCACACCTTGCGTACCGCCGGCAATCGGATTGATGACTCCTCCCTGAAGTGCACTTAAACCGAGCGAACTATTGTTCGTGTAAACCCGGTTACCCAAAATTCCGGAACTCCCGCTCGATACGGCGCCCGATATGCCACTGATCAGAGAGGCTGCATAAAGCTTGATCACGTCATTGTTGGCGGTGCGAATCACATCTCCCCGCAGCCCGGCGCTCCCGTCAGTAATTCCGTACGTGTCGTACTCGGGGTCACGCTCCATATCCAAAACCAATCCTTTGATAACCAATTCATTACCTCTCCGATCCGGTTGGTTCAGAACAAAGGTGAATTCTCCTTCGCTAGCGATTCGCTCGCGAACGCGATCAACGCTGGCGATGCCGTGCACTTCCGAGTTTGCCCTTATGATGACCTTCCCGTTCCAACAGAGGTCCTCTGTCACCAAGCCAATAATCGGCGTCGTTAGATCGCTTGAGTCGACGGTGTTCACGAGCTGACACTTAACGAGACGGAACGCCGGAGCGTAGTCACCCTTCGGTCCTCGGGGCAATGGCCTTTCACCTTGGGGTTCCGCCGCGAAGATACTGATCGAGTTTGTGACAGAAACATTCGGAATCGCTGCGGGATCAGGAACTCGCGTGAGAGAGACCGGCCTAGCTGTAACCTTTGACTTGGACGGATTAACTACGACCGGATTGAAATTGCGGATCGAAGAAGTCATCGGTTCGGTCACCTTCCCCGCATCTCGTACCACCTCACTCTGGCGTTCAGCTATCTTCTGCGGTCCGCCTTTTTGCATCAGCGCATAAAGGAATGTTCCGACCACCGACAAAATCCCAACTGCGCCAATCATCAAAGTTCGTCTATTCATTTGTGCGCCACTATCTCCTTTTGCGTCACCGAAGCGTCCGCGCCCAACTTGGTGGGATCCTTTGAGTCGGTTCGAGATCGCTTTGCGTTCTTCCTAGCCGAACGAGACTTAGCGGTAGACGCTTCTTGATCATCTTGTGGCAGTTCCGGCTCCTTACCGTCGGCGCGGGCGATCGGCAGGTTATTAGGTGGCTCTTGCCATTCCGCCGAAACTTTTCGCTGAGGGTCCATTTCTTCTTGGATCTGGCGCAACACGATCTCGAATTTGTTTGTGACTGCGAGATCGTTACGGCCGCCATTGCTACCGCCGGTAACAGCAAAAAATGCAGTCTGGCTTTTGCCTGCAGGAACCAAACCGCCGGCATCAGAAACGGATTGTTGATAAACTTCCTCGCCAACCCGGACAGCAAAACTCTCCGGATCGTAAATAAAATCCTTATCTGACTTGTTCGCCAAAAGCACTTCAAAGCCCACGCTGTCCAAAGCGTCATCCCGAATCACGCGTTTCAGTGAAATGTCCAACTTCTCGAAACCGGAATGAAAGTTTGGCTCGGCGACATCCATGCTCTGGTAGATCTCGGGCGCACTCACTTTCAGAGTGGGGAATCCTTTTATCTTATCGAGGAAGCCAAGCAAACGGGCAGGAGAGACTTCTGGGTGCTTGGAAGTTGGTGGCTGCTCTGCGACTCTTTTACTCGTCCCACCTTCGAAAATTACTACAAAACTTGGATCAGGAGCCTCCTTGCAAAGTAGTGCATAGACTTTCCCGTCAAGGACCACACTGAGATTCCCTTCAGCACCTGGTCTAATTGCCTTTAAGGATATAAAATTGGTTCCCTTATTGAAAGATATCTGAAAGAAATCCTGGCCATCCGGCGCGGGATTCAAACTAAACCCATATCCATCCAGAGCCTCGATTTTCATCGGAAATTCAATTGTTGTGATTCCGTGAATGCCGAGCTTAATCACGGACGGCTGCTCCTGATTGAGCGGAACCCGTACGACCTTCGCTCCCAGGTTTTCCTGACCAATTGCGAAGAGAGGAGTGACGCAAACCAGAATAGTTAGTAGGCATCTCATTTATTTTGATCCTGGGTAAGAGTGGTTAACTGTTCGGGTTGACCGAATGCATAATCCATAACGGCATACGGATAGCGCTGATTGCGGCCTAGGTAGGGATTTCGAACGAGTTTCAAGCTAAGAGTCATCGGCTGCGGTTGATTAACCTGCTCATCTCCCACTTGGGCCTGGGTCAAGATCTGACCTACTACTCGGCTGACGATAACTCCATCATCGAGTCGTTGAAGGTCAATCCGCGCGATCTCCAGTTTTTGGTGGATGTTCTTCTTAGCAAACTCTTCGGCCAAGGTCTTGAATTCCCTTTTCGCCTTCTGGGCAGCAATAGGTAAAAAGACGCGATCCAGGGTATCGGCCGCGTCAAATCCCTGAGGGCCTCGATCCAGGAAGGATTTCGCCGCCCAATAGGAAATAGTCTCGAGAAGCTCTCGGCTCTGTTCGACCGGTACTAGAGGCGTAATAATCAGCGATTGGGTTCCGTCCATTAGAGCCACCTTTTCGGGATGAGCCATTGCGGTGATGATGTAAGCAGGGACGACGCAGTGAGCGCAAAGCGAGGCAATCAGCGCAATCCAGAGCAGTCGCGTGGTCCTTCGAGCCGACGCTAAACTGTTTGCTGCCCGATTCTCTCGCTGTGTATTTTCACGCAGAGGATTTCGTCCAACCTCTGTTTCTTCCAACTCTTCTGAAGCAATCCAGCCTGGATGGTTCGGCTCATTTTCTAGCCCATCCGAAGGCTGCTCGACGACGGTCGGCTTCCTTGACTCGATTTCCGACTCAAGGGATTCCACAGTATCTCCTCTTATTCCCCGACTCATTGCGATCCCGGATTAGTTTAAGTAGTTTCTCGCCCGTTGAGATGAACGGTTCAGCTCTGATTTTCTGAAAGAACCGATGCGAAAGTTTCCCTCGGGCCCAAGCCGATACCCACTAGCATTGGCTATCATCGAACCCATCGTGCTCGCCAGACTTCCACCTGTTTCCGAGGCGCCGGCAGTGATATCATTCGCCCTCGCTCCCATTTCGATTCCAGCACTGGCGAAGCGGCGCATCCAGTCGCCAACCCCTCTTCCCGGGCGCACACTCGCCCCGCCACTGGCGCTGGATCCCATAAAATCTGGCACACTCGCCCAGTTGGTAGATGATTCCTGGCCGCCGCTCCCTCTGGCCTCACTATTCCCTCTCGGATAAAGAGTGGATTCGCCAAAACCGCGGAATTGTCTCGCTCCGGAACGGAGCGCTCCAGCATAGGCCGCTCCGGTAGTCCCTCCGACCGCAGCAATCATTGCCCCAGCAAATGTCTGCAGTTCCGCTCCCCCGCGTGCGACGACTTTTTGAGCATAGAAAGGCCCGATCACGTGGCCAATAATCACCCACAGCAAGATCGGTACCGACCAGACGATCGCCCCAAGTATTTCGACCGGATTCTCCGAATGTGGCGCGGATAGCGCCTGCAGAAGCGCGAGCGTCACTAGATTTGCAAACACCCAACCCACTGGCCAGGCGTGCACGCCGATGTAGTTTTTGAAGAATGCCTCCCCTTGGCTTTGCAAGCCCCGAACGGAAAACTCCGCCAACGCAATGGGAACATAAAGATCAACAAAGACTACGATCGCCTGTTGCAAAAAGCTCACCATGACCATGATCCACTCACAGATAAAGAGCGTTCCCAGGTAAATATGCCAGAGGACGGCCGACAAGAGATGGCTCACGTTGGCATTGAACAGTTTCTGCGCCGCTTGAATTGGATTGAAGAGGTCCGAGCCGCCAAGCTGGCTCTGGCCATCACTCTTCTGAGTGACTTTCTCGGCGATAATACTGCGGATTTCATCAACATTCTCGCCTACAGCGACTTGCCGCGATCCCTGTCCCACCGCTGCTAGATTAACATCCACTTTGTATTGAGTCAGTCCATCGGCGGCATAACTTAACCATTGTTTTACTTGGAACCAGTGGCCGATCAGGCAGACGATGATAATCGCTCGCAATAAGTTGAGCATAAATTTCCGCGAGTCCGCTTCGAGAAATCCACGCATTGTACCGAAAACCAATAAAACAAAACCGACGACTATAGAAATCGGTTGCAGCTGCCGCTCTATATTCTGCATAGCTGCAAGAATCTCTTGCAGGTGCAAATTGATAGCGGTTCCATCGGTGGTAGCCAAGAAGAACATACGTCAACTACCTTAGTGATTGAATCATCCGGCCAGCGTTTTCTTGCATTTGCCGATCCTCTTCTTCTACTTCTTGTAAACGTTGCTGAAAAAGCGCCTGCTCCGTTCGCGCCCGATCATTCTGGTTAGCAGCGTGCTGTATGAGTACCTTTTGCCCAGCTATGTTGGTGCGGCTGATCGTATCCTGAATGGTAGATTCAATGGAATGTAGCTTGCTTGTTAGCTTTTGGACTTCAATTAGCGAACCCGCCGAATTCAATTGCTGCAATGTACGTTGTTTCTCTTGCTGTAAGATTGTAAGCGAACGATTGGTCTGCTCGACTTCAGTATTAAACGCCCTATACATATCCTGCACGGCACCAAACCTCTTGAAGCTATTTGCGTCATACTGGACCGCCTTTCCGAAACGGTCTGACATCTTGCTGATATCCTGATATAAATTGTTGCTGGTCTCTTTTAGCGCCGTGATCCCATCGACCGTCTGTTGAAACTCGGCCACCGTGTTGCCTAGACCGTTTTTGATCCGGCTCATTTCATTGAACAGCGGACCCAGTTCCAACATATTGACGTAGGTATTGGGATCGCCGATCCGGCGCAGTTGTTCGATGTTTTGGTTAATCATCGTAGTTAACTGCTGGATTTGTTGCATCTGCTTCTGGATCATCTCCGCGTATTTGGCGACGTCTTCGGCGTGTTGCAGTTCTTGTCTCACTTGCCCGATTACTTGCTGTAAAATATTCAGCACCGTGTGAATCGGATCGTGAACAGTGTAAGCTTGCCCAGTCGGACAGAGAGCCGTCAGGATAAAAACTGGCAAAAACCACCTCAGCTTCTCGATTTTCATTCGACGATTGGGATAACTACCTCACGTTGAACCCGAATAACTCCGTTTGGATCCTGATGCTCCGGTATCGTTGCATTGTAATAGCGAATCTTGCCCAGGTTGTCATCCGGCGGCGTTCGTTGGTTCTCCTGTTGTGCCCAATAATTTCGTTTCACTTGGTCCGAGACGCCTTTCGTGTAGCCTTTTGCAAAATCGATCGGTACTTTCCGTTCATCGGTACCGGTCGCCATCAGCGGGTCACCCTGGTTGGTCAAAGCCTCTGAGCCACGACCCTGCACGGTAACTTGCCCCTTGGGCACGGTCGGACCGACCGTGCAACCCGCGGTCAGCAGGCAAAGAGCGAGTCTCAATCCCTTCATAAGATTGGCTCAGTTGCCGATGCCTCGGTCGCACACGCGAATTTTTCCGACTCCTGCATGATGCCGGTAACGATATTTTTGTACGTAGCAAGGCAAGCCGTCCGTTCGTCGAAGGTCTCATTGTCGCTTGAAGCCGCGTAGAGCAGTTCGCGTGATGCGACGTTTTTAACGGTACCGACCAAGCGACGGATCTTGTCATTAGCTATGTAGGTAAAAGCACTGAATCGATTAGCCGGATCCATTAGCTCGGGCAGTGGATAGTTGTGAATCGTATCGACCGTCTTTTGCGAAAGGCCCAAAGCTTCACCAATATCGTGTGCATCTTCCCGGCTCTGCTGTGCCGTTATGAGGAACATCTTGGAGTTTCCGATCATCGCACCACGGACGGGCGAATCCTTGATGATGTCGTACTGCTGGACGACAGCCAGGATGTTACAGCCAAACTTCCGCATCTGACGATAATACTCCTGGATCATTTTCATTCCGCCCGGAATATCCAAGGTTCGAGCCGCCTCTTCGAAAATCGCTATCTTTGGCACTGCTCTTGGCATCGATATAATTTTTTGCCGACCATAATTGGCGACAAGGAAGTTAGCGGCAGCCCTCATTTCGACGGCATGTTCCGGAATCTGACCCAATTCAAAATGGGCGACTTGGCCGTCGATTCGCACGTTGCTAGCGCCATCGAAGAGCTTGCCCCGTTCACCGTCGCGGCTCCACGCTCTAAGCAGTTTGCCAACTCGGTCGCTCTCCTCTCGTTCCCGAAATCCGCCGCGCGGGCTGTATAATAGTTGCTCAACAAGTCCACTGTGAGTTGGAAACTGATCCGGACGGAAGTATGCGAATGCTAGATCGCGCACTAGGTTAGCAGTGGCAGGGTTCTTCGCAAACTCTGCCACTGCCTGCTCCTCCAGTCCTTGGATGAAGGACTGCGCTTCGTCGGGAGACCGCGATTCCCAGTCGCGGAAAGCTGTAAACGCGTCGACAAAATTGAATTGCGAACTCTTCATCCTGCTTCGCAGATATCGATCGATGGCACAGGCTAACCAGCGGAGTTCTTCCGCGGCCGGTTCGTTAGCGACGATCCAGTCATTAAACACGTCGGTGTAAAGCTGTTGTAAATTCTCGACCAGCATCGAGTGGCGTACAGCTTTGCGCTCACCGTCTATGCCTTCATCGCCGCAAAACAGCATGCCCAGACCGGCGCTGAAGGCCAAGTGCAGGGGAGACAAGGGGGTACCACCGGTGTCGAGGTAGTTGATCGTGAGGTTCCCGTTAGGATTTACGATGATTGGCTCGCAGCCTTGCGTCTGGGTTAGAACACCGTGGGAGAGGCCTTCTTCAACAATCAGTC
>Ga0137401_10000349_pt1 | contig 17507 bp, 14 predicted proteins | sample CZOMad1_1_16fung_FD_108286 | JGI IMG/M metagenome (GOLD analysis project Ga0137401, IMG submission 108286) | Vadose zone soil fungal communities from Angelo Coast Range Reserve, California, USA - CZOMad1_1_16fungal (Illumina Assembly) | ecosystem: Environmental > Terrestrial > Soil > Vadose...
CGAGTTCTGTTGCTGAAGCTGGCGGTATTGCGCCTGCAGATCGTCGTATTTGCCTTGGGAGACGCACGCGGAGAGGAGGACAGGTGCCAGTAGTGGGATCAACAAAACCTTGCGTTTCAGATCATGCGTCATCGCTTCGTGGTCCCCTGCTGGTTGATGAATAGAGCCGGCAGCGTTTGCCGGAACCTAGCGTCCGATCGGCACCCCGCAACAACACCGGTCTGATTTCCTTTGTCGCGCGGTGCTTCGTCGCAAGCCAAACTCCAGCCGGGTCGTCCCGAGACTACTTCCTCTGGGCACGATGACCTAAAAGGGGCGGACGACAAACGCCACGATCAAAGGGGAGGTTGCGATGAGCGACATGTCCGGTCCACCGTTTCGCGCCGACCATGTCGGCAGCCTGCTGCGCCCGCCGGAACTGCTGCGGGCGCGCGGCGAATATCAGACCGGCCGCCTGTCGGCTGCCGAGCTGCGCCGGGCCGAGGACCAAGCGATCCGCGACGCGGCGCAAATGCAGCATGAGATCGGCCTCGCAGGGGTGACCGACGGCGAGTTCCGCCGCGGCTCCTGGCACATGGATTTTCTGTATCAGCTCGGCGGCGCAACCAAGGTCCAGGACAACCTCAAGGTGCAGTTCCACAACGAGAAGGGCGACATCGAGTTCACACCCGCGGCATTGCGGGTCACAGGAAAACTCGCGCTGAAGAAATGCATATTCGGCGACGATTTCTCGTATTTGAAATCGATTACACACGGCACTCCCAAGCTCACCATTCCCAGCCCGAGCATGATTCATTACCGGGGCGGACGCGCCGCCATCGACGCGGCGGTGTATCCGGATATGAAACTGTTTTGGCGTGACCTGTCCGGGGCATACGCGGATGAGGTCGAGCAGCTCGGCAGGTTGGGATGCACCTACCTGCAACTCGACGACACCAGTCTCGCCTACCTGAACGATCCGGCACAGCGCGCGCACATGGCGCAGATCGGGGGCGATGCGGACAATCAACACCTCATTTACATCGACCTCATCAATGGTGCGCTCGAGAAGAAGCCCGCCGGCATGACGGTGTGTACCCACCTGTGCCGCGGCAACTTCCGCTCGTCGTGGGTCGCGGCGGGCGGCTACGACCATGTGGCCGAGGCTTTATTCGGCCGGCTGAACGTCGACGGTTTCTTTCTCGAGTACGACGACGAGCGATCGGGCGGCTTCGAGCCGCTGCGGTTCGTGCCCAAGGGCAAGATGGTGGTCCTGGGGTTGGTGACCTCCAAGCGCGGCGCGATCGAGAGCAAGGACGCACTCAAGCGCCGGATCGACGAAGCGGCTCGATTCGTTCCGCTGGATCAGCTGTGCTTGAGTCCGCAATGCGGTTTTTCGTCGACCGTAGAAGGCAACGCACTCACCGTGGATCAACAAGTCGCCAAGCTGAGGCTCATCGTCGAGACGGCCCGCGAAGTGTGGGGATAGGGGAAAGCTATGCGATTGCCCTTGGGGCCCCCGTCGTCCGTCATTGCTGCCCGACGGCGGCAATGCGGGCATCCTCGACCGCCACCGCTGCGGCCCATTTGGCGCGCGGATTTCCGGTGTAAACATGGCCGTGGACCAGCAGAATATCTGCGCCGGCAGCGGCGGACGCAGCGGTCCAACAGGCCAGCGCGCCTGCGCCGAAGAATCCGAGCGTCATTTTCATCGTTGGTCGCCCTATCAGGTTTCCGGAGCAAAGTAAATTGAATGAGCCGCTCGAGGCTGCGGCGCACGCAATGCCGTGCATTCTAGCCGCCGCCACATATAATCCGCGCTTCTTTCACGCCGGGTGCCGTTCATGTTGTTCAAGAATTTGGTTTTTCATCGACTTCCCGCGAATTGGGAGTTCTCTGCCGCCGATTTCGAGACACAGCTGGCCGGGCGCACCTTGAAGCCTTGTGGTCCCTTCGACATGTCGAGTCGCGGTTGGGTCCCGGTGACCAGCGGCGGGCGCCTTCTGCACACCGTCAATCGCCAGCACATGGTCGCTCTCGGCGTGGACGAAAAATTGCTGCCCGGGTCCATCGTGCGGCAGGTCGCGCAGGAGCGCGCCGACATTCAGGCGCGGGAACAAGGGTTTCCGGTGGGGCGCAAGCAAATGCGCGACCTGCGCGCGCGCGTCGCCGACGAGCTGCGAGCTCGCGCACTGACGCGGCGACGTACCACGCGGGCCTGGCTCGATCCGGCATCCGGATGGTTCGCGGTGGATGCGGCGAGCATTCCGCGCGCCGAGATGGTTGTGGAGACATTGAGCGACACGCTCGGCACCTTTGCGCCGCGGGCGGTCGAGACGGGCCGCTCGCCGCAGGCATCCATGGCGTCGTGGCTGCTGCGCGCCGAGGCGCCGGTCCGCTTTTCGATCGACGATGATCTCGAACTGCAGAGCGCCGACAAAGCGAAGTCCATCATTCGGTACACCCGGCATCCGCTCGACGGTAAGGAGATTCGGGGGCATCTCGCGGCCGGAAAATATCCCACTCGACTTGGATTGACCTGGAACGACCGCGTGTCTTTCGTCCTCACCGACAAGCTGCAGGTCAAGCGGCTCGAATTTCTCGAAATGAGCAAGGACGACCCGGAGGGCGACGACGCCGATCCGGCCGAGCAATTCGACATCGACTTCGCCGTCATGGCCGGAGAACTGGGCGGACTGCTCAAGGATTTGACGTCGGCGCTGGGCAGCGATGCGTCCGATCGGACGGAATGGCCGTCGCGGAGCAAGGTGGCGTAGGACCTTTGCCGCTGCGCGCCGCCTGGGCGTCCGCCGGCGGTCCTTGAGCTCGAACTGGACCTGGGCATACCTTTTTAAAAGATGACGTTTTGACGCTACAGATCGTAACGTCATAACGTCACGTTTTTTAGAAGCATATCCTCCCAGCAGCCGGCTATTGTCAAAGAGCGGCGCTTCGTCACGGTTTTGTCCCGTGTCCGACCGTATCCTTCCGCCTGATGTGCCAGCGTTATGTTCTACCGGACCAAGTCGCAGCGGAACATGAGTTTCTGCCGGCCGCGGCGTGGTGGAAATTCGCGCCGAAGTTCAACGTCTCGGCGCCGCAATACGTACCCGCGATCCGCCTGCACGATCAGCAGACCGAGGGGGTCATGCTGCGGTGGGGGTTGATTCCCGCGTGGTTCGAAGGGCAGCCGACCGGGCCGCCCAGAGCATGCGTCGCCAACACGCGCATCGACGGGTCCAATGTCTACAGGATGCCGTGGCTCAGCAGTCAGCGCTGCATACTGCCCGCTGCCGGGTTCTACACCTGGAAACTCACGCGGGAGAAATACCGGCAACCGTTTTTCGTCAGCTTGAACCGGCGGTCGATCTTCGGAATCGCGGCCCTATGGGATCGATGGGTCGGCGCCGATGACGATGTGATCGAAGGCTGCTCGGTCATCACCGTGCCGGGCAATGCTCTCGTTGCCGGGATTGCCGACCCGCGGCAGGGAATGCCCGCAATATTGCGTCGAAAAGACTATGAGACCTGGTTACGGGGCAATCCGGTGGAGGCGCGAGGCGCGCTGCAAACCTATAATGAAAATTGGATGAGTGCGTATCCGGTCAGTCCCCGCATCAACTCCACCGAAGCCGATGATCCGGACTTGATTCGCGCGGCAGGCTAGCAGGCTAATCGCGCGCCGCCGCGGTATTCGACGGAACGGCGGCCAGCCACCCCTTGAGCGCCCTGGCGACCGCATCGGGGCGCTCGATCGGCGACATATGACCCGCGCCTGCGATTTCGACGAGAGTGCTGCCTGGAACGTTGCGCTGCATGTCCGCATGTTGCGACAGCGACGACCAAGTATCGTTGGTTCCGCTGAGCAGCAGCGTCGGAACGGTGATCGAGGGCAACACCTGCCGGGCGTCGGGGCGCTGCAGAAGGGCATTTATCTGGCCGGCGAAAGACTCCGCCGTAAAACGTCGGACCATCGCTTTGAGGGCCGGCATGACCTCCGCAACCCGGTCGGGCGGTGCGCCCATCATGGGCGGCAGCCATTCGTCGGCCAGCGCCGCCATGCCCTGCCTGCGGGCGAGGCGAACCAGTAGACCGCGGCTGTCGTATTCGGATTCACGCGTCGGGTGCACTCCGGTGTTCAGGAGAGCCAGAGCGGTCACGCGCTCCGGCGCTTGCCGCCACACTTCCAGCGCCACCCGGCCGCCCATGGAGTGGCCCGCCAGCGCGAACCGCGGCGGCGGCGCCGCCAATACCCGTTCGGCCATGCCTGCGATCGAGGAAAACCCGGCGAAGGACATGACATGAGCGTTGGCGACCGGGGCCAGACGGCTGGGTATGTCCGCCCAGATGGTTTCGTCGCACAACAGACCGCACAATAGGAACAGTGGCCGCATTCCCTACTATATCGCAGCGGCATTGACGCGAACCCCCGAGGAGGCAAGTTGGAAACCGGAATTCAGCGAGCGGTGCGCGATGTTTGCCTTTGGCTGCCGGAAGCCGAGGAGTTCCTATCCCACGGCTCGCCCAATTTTCGCGTCCGCGGCAAGACCTTCGCCACCTACGTGGTGAATCATCACGGCGACGGCCGCGTTGCGTTGTGGTTGAACGCCGCGCCGGGCGCGCAGGAGTCCTGGGTGGGCGCCGACCCCGATCGGTTCTTCGTGCCGCCCTACGTGGGCGGCCGCGGGTGGTTGGGTGTGCGACTCGATAAGGGCCTGTCGTGGAAACACATCGCCGCGCTGGTTCGTGAGTCCTACGAAAAGGTGGCGCCTGCCGCTCTTGCGTCCACATTGGGTAAAACGCCTCCGGTCACGGGCCCGGCGCGCATGCTCTCGGAAAGCGAATTGGATCCGATGCAATCCGGCCGGGGCAGGGCGCTCATGAAGATCATGCGGACGATTTGCCTGCGGTTTCCCGAGACCCAGGAAGCGGTCCAGTTCGGATTTCCGGTTTGGCAGGCCGGCAAGAAGACCTTTGCCTGGGCCCGATGCGACGAGCGAGGTTTCTGCTTGGGCTTCTGGGTCGGCGTCGAACGGCAACAACTGATGACTCTCGATTCGCGCTTTCGAATCCCACCGTACATGGGACACAATGGGTGGATCGCTTTGGATGCCGGCGACGACTGCGATGCCGGCGAAGTCGCAGTGCTGGCCTTGCAGAGTTACCGGCATTTCGCACTGCAACGGATGCTGCGGAACCTGTCCGTGTGACCTTTGACCCCTTCAGGTAAAGTAGTCTTTTGGATCAGGGTACCAATCTATGAACGCTGTTTCAGACGCCGAACTGCCGGGCGCCAAACTGCCGGCCGCGGCTCCCAGCGCCGTCGCGCGTGCCATGATCGAGCGTCTCATCACCTTCAAGACCGTATCGCGCGACTCGAACTTGGGCTTGATCGAATGGGTTCGCGATTATCTGCACGGGCAAGGCGCGAAGACGCGGCTCACGCACGACGCCACCAGCAAAAAGGCCAATCTTTTTGCCACCTTGGGCGAGTCCGCCAAACCCGGGCTGATCCTTTCGGGACACACCGACGTGGTACCCGTGGACGGTCAGGATTGGGACACCGACCCCTTCGTGGTCACGGAGGCAGACGGCAAGCTGTTCGCGCGCGGTTCCGCCGACATGAAGGGTTTCATCGGCATCGCCCTCACCCAAGCCCCGAAATTCGTGGCCGCCCTCAACAGCAATCGTCTTGACGCACCGCTGCACTACGCGTTGAGCTACGACGAAGAAGTCGGCTGCCTGGGTGTACGCGGCTTGATTCGGGACCTGGAGGAAAACGGCATCCGGCCCGCCGGCTGCGTGGTCGGTGAACCCACCTCCATGCAGCCCATCATTGCCCACAAGGGCACCCACCGATTCCGCTGCGCGGTGCACGGACGCGAGGCGCATTCGAGTTACGTCACTCACGGCGTCAATGCCATCGAGTACGCAGCGCGATTGATCGTTTACATTCACCAGGTCGCTGATCGTCTCGCGCAAATAGAGAAGCGCGACTATGGTTTCACGGTACCCTACTCGACCCTGTCGACCGGACTGATTCGCGGCGGCATTGCCGCCAACGTGGTGCCCAAGGATTGCGAATTCCACTTCGACATGCGCACCTTGCCGCAGGCTTCGCCGGATGCGCTCTACCAGGAAATTCGAACCTACGCCGCGGAGCTCGCGCGCGAGATGCAAAGGGTTGATCCGCAATCGGGCATCGATTTGGTCTGGGCCAGTCAAACGGTGGGTCTCGCCGCATCGGAAACCGACGCAATCGTCCGCTGGGCCATGCAACTCTCGAACAATTCGACGGTTGGGAAAGTGTCCTACGGCACCGAAGCGGTGCTGTTCCAGAAGATGGGTGTGCCCACCGTGATCTGCGGACCCGGTGATATTGCCCAAGCACATCGTCCCAATGAATTCGTCGCTCTCGAGCAACTGGCGCAGTGCGAGGCGTTCATGAACCGCATTCTCGATACGGGATATGCGACTGCATGAGCGCCGTGCGCGGCGCTTCCGATGTGGCCATCATCCGCGATGGCGCGCGACGCCGCGTCCACCGGATGCACGTCGAGCCAAGGCTCGCCTTCCGCCGCCCCGCAGGCTTTCCACGTTGTGGCGGCTATGTTCGAGTGTTCAACGAGCGCGGTAGCCTGGAATTGCGCGGCCCGGGTCACCGATCGCGCCCGGCCCGGCGTCGTAGTCGCCCTGTCGGTGTGGTGGAAGAAGCTGGCCCGCGACGGCAAGAGTGCCAACGAGTTGACCAACAGCGACGCGCTCACCGGTCTGGGCCGAGCGCCGATTTTCTATGACTGTCTGGTGGAAGTCGCGCCGCTATGAACGGCCGGGCGGCATGACGGCCGCACAGGCTTTCGGCCGCAATATATCGATCGTGCAGGCTGCACACGCCATCGTCCGCGCGCACCGAGGCATACCCTGAACTCAAGCTCGACAATCCCGGCAGCGCGGACTCGATGGCGGGTGATGCGTTGAAAAAATGCCGGCAGTTCCCGCAGGCCGGCGCATCCGCCGCCATAGAGCGATCCGCCATTGAATCGACCGCCATTGAACGGTCCGTCATTGGCCGAGCCGTGTCCAAAAATCACCGAATACCTGCGTCGACAAGAAATATCCCAAGGCGACGTTGACGATGACGCCGGCGGTGAATGCATAAAAAGGCCGCGCCCCGACCGCCGCGAATTCGCGCAGACGCGTCGTCAATCCGATGCTCAGGAATGCAAACGTGAAGGCCCAGGTCCGCAGCGCCTGAAGCGGGGCGACAAGCGCCGGTATGACGTCCTTCTTATATGCGGCGTAATCGTATCCCCGCGAGATCACCGTGACGGCGAGCGAGGCGATCAGGAATCCCAGCACGAACTTCGGGAAGCGCCGCCAGATTTCGCCGCCGCCGGTTCGGCTTTGAATCCCGGTGCGCTCCCAGCGCGTGGTGGCGATCAGCGACAGCACGAAGGCCCACACGCCGATCCACACGTCCCGTCCAATCACCTTCATCAACGTGAATGCGGCGACCGACGCATCGGCGCTGCCTGAAATGCCTGACACGTTTCCGGCATAGCCGCCGTAGGTCTGTGCGGCGGCGAGGCCGGCCGCATCGGCGAATTCCGAAGTGCCGATCCAGGCGCCGGCGACTCCCGTCGCCAGATGCAGGGACTTTGCGGCCAACGGCAGGACGAAAATCATGACCACGGCCCACACCACGACTAGTGAGATGGCGACCGAGACATCTTCTTTCTTCGCGCCCACCGCACCGCCGATGGCGATCGCGCCGGAAACTCCGCATACCGCACCGCCGGTTCCCAGGGTTGCCGCCAGACGCGCATTCAATCCCAGGCGCTTGGCGGTCAGGTAGATCACGCCGAAGGTCACCAGGGAAACGATCGCTGCCTGGACGATTGCAACCGGACCGGCCCATGCTATGAGAGTCAACGGCAGGCTGGCCCCGAGGAGGACGATCCCTGTCTTGATGTAGAACTCGACGCGCAGGGCGGGCGTTAGCCAGCGGGGCACGCCGACGGTGTTCGACACCAGGATTCCGAGTGCGAGCGCGACCAAGGGCGGTTCCAGATTGTAGCGCGCCGATTGATCCCAAAGCCCTAGAAAATACAGCGCCGCCGCAACCACGAAGAGCACAAGAAATGCCGGCAAGAATGCGGTCAGATTGATGCCGAGCGCCGCGAGCCCCAGTCCGAACAGCAACGCCCACAGCGCGAACAGCGATCCATAGCGCAGTCCATTCTGCTGCAGCTGCGTCAAGACGTCGGGCAGATGGCTCCATTTCTGAGGAGCGGCCGCCAGCCATTTGATGCTTCCGCCATTGACGAACAACAGGACGGCGGCGGCGATCAGCCCGAGACCGATCCAAATTGCCCACCAGTCTTCCTTGGAGAACAACTCGCTCCACGCGGATGCCCGCCGGACAAGCGCGTTCTTTGTCGTACCGGCAATCTCTGCCACGAAGAACTCCTCGCACAAATGGGCGGCAACGCCAATCAGGGTGGCAACGCTAACCGACTTCTCCGACGGCGTCTCATAGCGAATGTGCATGGCGTACTGCCGATTGATTATGTGCCGCCCGTCCCCTCAATTCCTTGAAAACTGTGCGCATCGTCAATGCGCCGCGGCCATCCCGGGCACATTCTGCAGGCGTCCTCCACGGAATAAGTGAAACGATTTCCTACGCGATGAACGGCACGGTCCTACTCATAGAACTCGCAGGCCATGTGGGTCTCCTTCTCTGGGGTACGCACATGGTCGGGACGGGCGTGCAGCGCGGTTTCGGGCCGGTGCTGCGGCGCTGGTTGGGCTGCAATCTGGACGGACCCGTCCGCGCCTTCGCCACCGGGTTGGGAGTCACCACCTTGCTCCAGAGCAGCACCGCCACCGGGCTGCTGGCCACGTCTTTCACCGCCACCGGCGTGATCGCGCTGGCGCCGGCACTGGCGGTGATGCTGGGGGCGAACGTCGGTACGGCCCTGTTGACCCAGCTGCTATCGGTCAACATGTCGCTCGTCGGGCCACCTCTGGTGCTGGCCGGCGTACTCGTGTTTCGGTGGGCGACGGCCGGCCGCGCGAAGAACATCGGCCGCATCGGAATCGGGCTCGGGCTCATGCTCATGGCTCTGACAGGCCTGGTGCACACGCTTGCTCCGCTCCACAACGCACCTCTGCTGCGCCCCGTCATGGGCTCGCTGTCCGGCGATCCCGTGCTTGCGGTGGTGATCGCGGCTCTGCTGACCTGGACCTGCCATTCCAGCATTGCCATCGTGTTGCTGATCGGAACCTTCGAAGCCAGTCACATCGTGGGACCCACGGGAGCGTTGGCGCTGGTGCTGGGCGCCAATTTGGGAGGAGCGCTGCCCGCATTGCTCAACGCCTCGACGCGCATTGCACGGCGGCTGCCGCTCGGAAACCTGTTGGTCAGGGCAACCGGCGTGGTGTTCGCGTTGCCGTTTCTGCCGCAGATCGCAGAGATCCTGGCTCGACTCGATCCGGTCTCGACGCGCCTCGTGGTCAATTTTCATCTGCTGTTCAACGTTGCGCTGGCCGCGGTGTTTCTGGTTCCCGTGGGCGCGCTGGCGCGCCTCCTCACGCGCTGGCTGCCGGACCCGCCCGCAACTGCCGACCCGGGCCGCCCCGTACACCTCGATGCGGCGGCGCTCGATACGGCGACGGTGGCACTCGCAAACGCTTCCCGCGAAACCTTGAGAATGGCGGACATGATCGACGGCATGCTGCGCGACACGCGGGAACTGATCGGCGGCGAGTCTCTGCAGCGGGCCGAAACCGTGGCCGCCGCCGGGCGCAGCGTCGATCAGCTGGGTGAATCGATACGCCGCTACTTGGCGGACCTCGGCGATGACCAGACGCTTCAGCTCCGGTCGGAAGGTGCGCGAGCACAGGACATTCTCTCCGCCGTCATCAACCTCGAGCACGTCGCGGACATCCTCGCCAACAGCTTCGTGGAGTTCTCCCTTCGCAGCATCAAACGCGGCAAGAAATTCTCATCCGAGGAAACCGATATCGTGACGGCGATGCACGGAGAACTCCTGGACTGTCTGCGTCTGGCGCTGGCGGTTTTCCTGCAGGGGGACCCGGGCGACGCCGCACGGCTGGTGTCCAGCAAGCACAATTTCCGCGAATTCGAAGCCGCGGCGATGGCCCTGAGTGTCAGATCCCTGCGGGCGGCCGCCGCGACCAGCCGACTCGCCGAATCCGACACGGCCGAGAGAGTGGCGGAAGAAAGCGGCCTTTTACTGCGATCTGTCCGCGATCTTCGGCGAATTCACTCGCATCTAGCGAGTTTTGCTTACCCAGTCCTGCATCGCCCGAAAACTCCTTCCGAGGTAACCGAAGAGCGGCGGACGCACATGCGGATTAACCCTAAGCCGGCACGCTAGATTACAAAGCCTGCGAAACGCGGTTTAATTCGCGGTTCCGTCGTAGGAGCCGCGAATGCAAGCATCCCCCATAGGCCTTATGCGTCTGGCTTTGATTTCACTGCTTGGCGCTGCAATCGTCGAGTCTGGTACAGCGTGGTCCGAACCGACGGAAGCGTCCCGACCGAGGGCTCCCGCCGGCTGCCCCAAGGATGACAGCGGCCTTGTACTGCCTCCCGGCTTCTGTGCCACCGTGTTTGCCGACGACACGGGTCATGCACGGCACCTGGTCGTGTCGCCCGACGGGGTGGTCTACGTCAACACGTGGAGTGGACGCTACTACCCCCGGGACGGCAAGTCGGAACCTCCGGATCGCGGATTCCTGGTGGCGCTCAAGGATACCCAGCGCACCGGCAAGGCGGACGTGAACCAACGTTTCGGCGAGACGCTGAACTCCGGCGGCGCGGGGGGCACCGGCATCGCGCTGTATGACGGATTTCTCTACGCGGAAATCAACGACAAGATCGTCCGTTATCAATTGCGGCACGGGTCGATCACCCCCAAGGGCTCGCCTCAAACCATCGTCATCGGGCTGCCCCTCGGCGGCGATCATCCCATGCACCCGTTCGCCATCGACGCGGATGGCTCCATGTACGTGGACGTCGCCAGCGCCACCAATTCCTGCCAAATCAAGAACCGTACCCTCAATTCCCCAGGGCAGGATCCCTGCGTCGAGCTCGAAACCCGAGGCGGGATTTGGCGTTTCGACGCGCGCAAGCTGAACCAGGCGTTTACGCCGAGCGCGCGCTTCGCGACCGGCATCCGGAACGGCGAGGGATTTGCCCTCGAATCGGGCGCCGCGCATCGCGTGTACGTGACCCAGCATGGACGCGACCAGCTCCATGCGAATTGGCCCGATCTTTACCAGGCGGAGGAAGAAGCGACGCTTCCGGCCGAGGAAGTTTTGTTGATTTCCCACAAGGCGGATTTTGGCTGGCCCGAGTGCTACTACGATCCCGGTCAGAAAAAATTAGTGCTGGCGCCGGAGTACGGCGGAGACGGCGGCAAGAAAGTGGGGCCGTGTGCAACGAAGACCGCGCCCGTTGCCGCGTATCCTGCACACTGGGCACCGAATGATCTGCTGTACTACGACAAGCAGGCATTTCCGCCGCGTTATCGCAACGGCTTGTTCATTGCGTTCCACGGATCGTGGGATCGCGCCCCCTATGGGCAACAGGGGTACAACATCGTTTTTCAGTCGCTGGCCGGCGGCAAGGCGGGCGGCACGTGCGAAATATTCGCCGACGGCTTTGCGGGACCGCAGAAGACGCCGGGCACCGCACTTTACCGGCCCAGCGGCTTAGGCGTTGGGCCCGACGGCGCGTTGTATGTCTCCGACGATGTGCGCGGTCGTGTTTACCGGATCGAGTACTTGGGCGGTGCGGCCGCCGCCGGTTCAGGGCAGATAACCCAGTGTCCCGATGCAGCAGCCGGAGCGGGTCCGATCAGCACCATGAGCGAAAAGCCGCCCGAAGGTACCAATCCGGATGCCGGGGCCAAGCTGCCGGTTCCCCCCGGCACTTCGGCTGACATGGTGGCATTGGGCAATCGCATCTTTCACGGCGAAGTGGGTGGCGCGGCCTGCACGGGATGCCATGGCGCCGACGGTGCGGGAACGCCGTTGGGTCCGACCCTCGCGGGCACCGAATGGCTGTGGAGCGACGGGAGCGTTGACGGAATCGCTTCCACCATCACGCGGGGCGTGATGCAGCCGAAGCAATACCGGGCGCCCATGCCGCCGCTGGGCGGTGCGCAGCTTTCACCCGAGCAAGTCAGGGCGCTGGCCGCGTATGTGTGGGGTTTGAGTCACCGGCAGTGAACTTAAGACGCGGTCGACTAAGCGGCGGCGCAGCCGTTACAGCAGCGCCAAGGTCGCGCGCTCGATCCCCTCGGAGTCCAAGCCCTGGTATCCCATTTGCTGCCACAACCCGCCGCTGCCTTCCTTGTGCGTGCCGACGTGATTGAACTTCCCCCGGAAGCCGGCCTGCAGAAGGTAACTTCCGAAGCGGCTGCCAAGTCCCGTCTTGACGTTCCATGCCTCAGCGACCAGTACAAAAGGGGCGCCGGCGAGTTTCTTCATCATGTCCGTATCGACGATATTCAGGGTGGGCTTGTTGATGAGCCCAGCCGCAACGCCTCGCTCTTGTAGCCGCGTCACGGCATCGAGCGCGCGATAGACGGTCTCCCCCATGGCGACCACGTAGCCGCCCCCCGGAGGCGCCTCACGGACCACGTCGTCCTTGCCCGGTTCGAAAGGTTTGCCCTTGTACAGCGGCTGTCCGGCGGCATCGAGAATATCCGGGACCGGCGCACGGGTGCTGAAAACGAACCGGAGACCCGGATCACCGAAGATGCGTTTCACGCAGGCCGCGAATTGGTACTGATCGGCCGGGAAGTAAAGCCGGGTCAGATCGTCGGAGTGGCCGGGCTTGACGCCTCCGTCGGCGATCATGCTGTTGATGCCGAAATGGCAGGTGTTGTCGGCCATGTCATCGACGCCGCTGTGACTGAAATGCGCCAGCACGTTCGAGAAATTGAGACGCGCCATCGTGATCTCGCTGACGCACATTTCCAGGAACGCGCTGAACGTGGCGTAGATACCCTGCCTGCCCGGCGATGAGCCGAATCCTGCGGCCGCCGAAAAATTTCCGCGCTCCATGATGCCGCCGCGCACGAAGACTTCCGGGTGGCGCTTGCGGATATGGTGCAGACCGCAGGAGCCTTCGAGATCGTTGTCGAACACCCGGATCTGGTTGAGCCGCCGCTCCTCGGTCATTTCGTCGAGGATGTCGGACACGATTTTCCCGAAGTCGTCGCGATTCTTTCCGACGCCCGATGATCCGCGAAAGCTCAGCGGGCTCTTCTCCGGTTTTGCGGCCCTCAGCATGTCGATGGCAAGCTCATATCCGCCGCGGCGTTCGAGGTAAGTGATCGCCGTCTCCGGCTTGAGAACTTCGTGAGCGTGGGGACTGCCTTCGGCGCCGATGATGCCGGGGGCCATCGGCCGCTTGATCACCAAAGCGTGCGGATTGGAGTCGCGAAACGCCCGACACAGGTCGATATACAACGCGTCGAGATCCTCTCCCATGGTGGTTTCGGTGGTCAGGCCATAACCGGACAAGGTCCGGCTCAGATCGTAGCCCGGCATATATTCCTGAGGATGGCCGGCGATGGTGACGTTGTTGTCGTCGATGAGCACCTTCACGTTGAGTTGCTTGCCCACCGCGAGCCGGGCCGCCTCGGCGTTGTCACCCTCCATCTGGCTGCCGTCGGAGCCCAAGAGAATGACCGCCTTGCCGGGATTGGCCATCGCGACGCCATTGCAGAAAGCCCACAGATGGCCGAGACGGCCCGAGCTGAATTCCACGCCGGGGGTGAGCAGCTTCTCGGGGTGACCCGGCAAGCCACTATTGTATTCTCGATAATGCAGCAGCTTCTCAGGCGGCATGGCGCCGTTGAGTACGCTCAGCAGATATTGCGTGGCCACCCGGTGACCCGCCTCATCGTAAAATACGGGCACGATGGGTGCGCCGTGCGCGATAAAGCCGCGGATGATCGACACCTCGGGTACGGTGTCGTAAGCCCCGCCCGTGTGCCCCGATAGACCCTTCGCTCCCGCCAACGCGGTGAAGAAGACGATGGCATCGCGGCACAGTTGAATGTTGCGCCGGAGTGAGGCCTTCTGCGTATCGGTCAATGCGGCCGACGAGGGATCGAGCTTGAGCGGCTCGAGCTTGTTCAAGTCGATCGGAAAGGTTTCACTGCGCATCAGACAATTATATCGCCGCCCCATCTCCTTGGAACAGGAGTGTAAAAATTACAGAGCGCATCCGGCTGATTACTGCGCAGCACGTCGGTTTCAAAGCGGCCACGCCGGTCACTTGACCGTCAGGCGCCGCGCCTCCAGCCACTGCCAGGATGCCAACGATGGGAGACCGCACAGCACCTCGCGCACGCGCTTCACCATGGATACCGCCAGCGCAAGTTCGTTGCCGACACCCAGGACATGGCCAAACACCACCAAGGTGGCTTCCTGCACACCGAGGCCGGCTGGAACGACGAAGGCGAGATGCCGCATGGTCTGGGTCATGCTCTCGAGAATGAGCGCGGTAGCCACACCCACCGGGTGGCCGAAGAGACGCAAGGCGAACCATATTTCGAATGATCCCGCCGTCAGCGCCAGGAACTGAAGGGTTCCCGCAAACAGCAAAGTGCGCCAGCGCTCCAGGCAGGCGCGGAGCTCATGGTCCAACGACGCGGCTCCCGTAGGAGTAGCACCGGCGCCCACCAAGGGACGAAGAAATTTCTGCAGACGCGCGAATACCGATCCGTACCGCAGAAACATCACCGTCAATACCGGCACCGGCAGGCTGACCAAGAGGCCGAGGAGTAATCGATGGTACGGTGCGTCCGTGGCCCGCAGCTCGATCAGGAGGAGCAATCCAACCGCGGCGAACGCATACGACACGATCAACGTCAACACGATTTCCACGATGACGGTGGCACTGACGGGCGCCGTGCCAAGGCCGCGCCAGCGCATCAAGCGTACGCCCACGACGCCGCCGCCGACGCTTGCGACGGGGAGCAGACGATCGACGGCTTCGCGCACGCTCGTGACCCAGAACACGTAGCCAACTCCCGCCCGGCCTGTGGTGTCGTAGGGCCGAAGCAGCCGGAACCAGCCCACCGCGTATAGAAAAAAGTAAAAGGCACGGTAGGGGATCAGCCAAAGCACCCGCCAGCCGGCGGACTGCAGCGTCTGCAGCATGGCGGGCAGGTCTGTGCGCAGCGCCATCGCCATGAGCAGTGTGAGGCCGAGGAGACCCCCGATATAGACCGCGACTCTCACCGGCTCCTGGTATTCAGGTCGGCTTTCGCATAAAACCGTCGGCATCGACGTCGAACTCAGCGCCCCGCCACGTGATGCGAGAGGTGAAGAAGCTCCGGAACCAAACCCAGCACAGCAGGCCATCCCGTAGCGGCAGCAGCCAAAGGTCCGAGAACGGCCGCGGATCATCCCGGCGGTACCGGTAGTAGAGCGCCAGACGGATCATGGCCGTGATGCCGAAGAGCATCCAGACCGGCGTGGAATGCAATCCGTCCCCGGCGCAGAGGATCAGACCAAGGATGGCGAGAGGAAAGCTGAAGCTCAGGAATATCATCCTGAAGCTCCCGGGTCGCAGAACCTGGATCGTGCGCATCCAGCGAAGTTCATGCCGGGTCAGCGATGCGAAGGTCTGCTCGTGGTGCAGCCCTTTGACCAGGTACGGCGACAAGACGACCCGCAGCCTCAAGCCGCGGATGAGTTCGCCGAGGCGGTGATCGTCGGCAAGGTGGTTGGCTATCGCGTGAAACCCGCCTATCGCCCGCAGGGTATCGTGACGCAGGCACATGGTCTGGCCGGACACATATCCGTCGTAGCCGAAAAGCCACGCCACGAACACGGACGGCAGGTACCACTCATTGATGTACATTGCGCCGAGGCGCGACCAGATCCCGTCGGTGGGCACGGCGCGGTAAGTGCACGTGACGAGACCCACCTTGGGGTCCAACAGCGGCGCCGTCACGGTTGCGAGATAGTCGGGCCCGACAAAGGCGTCGCTATCGGCCATCACCAGCAACTCGTGCCGCGCCCGCTCCAGCATGTTAATCAGGTTGCTGATCTTGTGGTTGTTGCCGTGCTGCTGCGGATTGACGACGATGTCGATGGGCAGCGAGGGGAACTCCGCAGCCAGCCGTTCCGCGACGGAGCGGGCCGGGTCGGACGGATCACGCACGCCGAAGATGATCTGGTACTCCGGATAGTCCTGCTGGCAAAACGCCCGCAGGTGCTCGTACAACCCCGGCTCGGCGCCGCACAGCGGCTTGAGCAAGGTCACCGGAGGCCGCCTGGCCGCTGCGGCCGGCACTCTGCGGAACCGCCAGACAGCCAGCGCAAGCAGCGTCATAACGGAATACCCTGCCGCTATGCCTAACGCGGCGATGCCGATGACGGGCGGCAGCGCATGAAGAAACGACATGTGCGTCTCGACGATTGATGTTGGCGGGTCAAGCCTCGTGCGCGCGCAGGAACCGGAAAAATTCGACGCCTTCGCGCAGCCGACGCTTCATCATGTCCCAACTCCCAAGCATCTCCCGGACGATTTCCCAGATCTTGTTCGGCCGGAAGTAGAAGCGCTTATAGAAAACCTCCATGCTGTGGAAGATCTCCTCTTTGGACAGGTGCGGGTAGGAGATCGCGGCGAGCTGCACGCCCTTGTCGTTCACGAGATTGGCCGCTTCATTTTCCTGAAGCCAGCCGTTATCCACCGCTTGTTTGTACAGCGTGGTGCCGGGGTAGGGCGCCGCCAGGGAGACCTGGATCGTGTGGGGATTGATCTCCTTCGCGAAGTTGATGGTCTTCTCGATGGTTTCCTTCGTTTCGCCGGGAAGCCCAAGAATGAACGTGCCGTGCACCAGGATGCCGAGCTTTCGGCAATCGCTGCTGAAACGCCGTGCGATGTCGGTGCGTAATCCCTTCTTGATGTTGTGCAGGATCTGATCGTCGCCCGACTCGAAGCCCACCAACAACAGGCGCAGACCGTTGTCCTTCATCACCTTCAGCGTCTTATAGGGGACATTCGCTTTAGCATTGCAGCTCCAGGTCATTCCGAGCCTGCCCATGCCCTGCGCTATCTCCTCGACCCGCGGCAGGTTCGACGTGTCGGTGAAGGTATCATCGTCGAACATGATCTCCTTGACTTCGGGCATGTTCTCCTTGATCCACTGCACTTCTGCGATGACGTTCGCGGCGGTCCGCACCCGGTAGCGGTGCCCGCCGACCGTCTGCGGCCAGAGGCAGAAAGTGCACTTCGACCGGCAGCCCCGGCCGGTATAAAAACTCACGTAGGGGTGTTTCAAATAGCCGATGAAATAGTTTTCGATTTTCAGATCGCGCTTGTAAACCGGCGCGACGAACGGCAACTCGTCCATGTTCTCGAGGATGGGGCGGGGCGGGTTGTGAACGATGCGGCCCTGCTCATCCCGGTAGGAGAGTCCCTTGATGTCCTTCAGCGCAAGGCCGTCGGCCACCTCCTTGCAGGTGTA
>Ga0137401_10000355_pt1 | contig 17455 bp, 14 predicted proteins | sample CZOMad1_1_16fung_FD_108286 | JGI IMG/M metagenome (GOLD analysis project Ga0137401, IMG submission 108286) | Vadose zone soil fungal communities from Angelo Coast Range Reserve, California, USA - CZOMad1_1_16fungal (Illumina Assembly) | ecosystem: Environmental > Terrestrial > Soil > Vadose...
GAGAGCCTGGTAGCGTTTTTCTACCGAGCCGTTGATCACTATGCCCTTGTCGTAGACGCGGATTTTGTCCGTGGGCTCAACGTCGTCGTACACGACCATCTTCTTCGAACAGCCGAGTAGGGTCTGGCGGATCTTCACTGGAGCGAGCCAGTTCACATGAAAGTGCGCGATGACATTATTGGGGAAACGTAATGTCATGTAGGCGATGTTGGCAATGTCGTTGCCAGCGTGACTTGCTCCTATTGCGGAAACGGCAATGGGCTCCGCGCGGAGCAGGTAGTCCATAATGGAGAGATCATGAGGGGCAAGATCCCAAATGACATTGATGTCCTTTTGAAAGAGACCGAGGTTCACACGGATGGAATCAAAGTACAGAATATCGCCGAGCTCTCCCGAGTCGATCAACTCGCGCATCTTCCGCACAGCACTTGTATAGATAAAAGTGTGATCCACCATCAGCACGCGGTTGACGCGCTGGGCTAGCTCGACGAGCGCCAGGGCGTGTTCCGCGGAATCAGCAAGCGGCTTTTCGATCATCACGTGCTTGCCGTGCTCTAGGGCGGCCTTGGCGATGGGATAGTGCGTAGAAACCGGCGTGGCAATCACCACCGCGTCCACATCCGGGTCCTCGAGCAGGTCTTCAAACTTAGTGGTGCATTTCACGGAGGGATAGCGCTTGGCTATCTTGTTGAGCCTATCTTGAGACAGATCCGAGCATGATACGACTTGCGCATCGTCCAGCTCGCTGAAGTTGCGGATCAGGTTAGGACCCCAGTAACCAACACCAATCATTCCTATGCGAATCAAATTCAATTACCTCGCTGGGACCGTCCGAAAGGGGAGACCAGTCCAGTCCTGTGCTAAACCCTGCAGTACTTAAAGGCACGGGACTTGCCAATCATTAGGGAATGCCCCAGGCGCTTGGCCCTAGCGTAAGCTATTGAACATAAACAGGTTAAACTTTTTCGGCGTGATTCGTCTTAACACGCTATCAAGAGGGGCGTGACAATGGGTTCCATTGGTCCAAGCACCTTCCGCTTGGTGGAATAGTTTTTGACACCGCCCGGTGCGCGGCCATTGATTTTAAAGTGTCTTTTTCAATAGCTTCTAGGTCCTTCGGAAGACGTGCCCTGGACCAATTCCCATCTCGCAGCGCGTTTCGACCGCGTCACACGAGGCAAATAAGGGAAATAAGGGTCTTTTTGAGAAGCACTTACACCGAACTGAAGAGTGCTTACTCACGGAGAAGGTGAACTCGACCTCTCCTAAGCAAATTACCTAATCTGCCTGAGGATAAGAGCAAGCGCTTGGCCCAGATCTTTGGCATCCAAGGCTCCTTTCGAAGCGCCAAAGTATAGAACTGGCTAGCTAGGGAAAGTTCCCCCCGCCAGTAGTCGGCATCCGCGAGGGCAGCGTAGACGCGCGCACGAACCCAATCCCGTTCTTTCTCATTTGAGGTGTTCTTGCAGAGCGAGTCTTCGAATTGATCCAGACTCATGAAGGACGTCGAGGTCTTGTATCGCTTGGCGGCGACGCGGCGGGCGTAATCGTACGCGGCTGCATCAAGGCAATTCTTCACAAGGTGCCTGTACCCTCGCTCCTGTACTTTGCGCTTCATGGTCCAGGGCAAGGTGATGTCTTCCCAAGTGCAATGATCCAGATCCTGATCCATCAGCTTGTTGGTCATGCTGAGCTCATGTTCGCGGTAGCAAACCATCGGCTCGGAAAGATAACCAACGTCGGCGTGGAGAGCAAAAACACACCACAAATACCAATCGCCGCCCCAAGGCATGTCGAGAGGAAAAAGGCTGATAGAGTCGTAGCACGCCTTGCGAACCATCCCTGAGGCCGCAACAATGGTGTTTTCTTTTACCAGCGTGGCGAGAAGTTTACGCCCATCGAAAATCTTGTCTCGAGTGGCGTGCAGGGAATATCCCAGCGTCCCGACCTCCTGCCCGTCCCTGACTTTTACACCGGGGCAAAAGACGAAACCGACTTCCGGATGCGCGTCCATCAATTGGACATAGCGCTCGAGAGCGTAGGGCCGTCGCAAGTAGTCATCAGCCGAGATTAGCCAAACGTACGTGCCCCGGGACATGTTAATTCCCTTGTTATAGTTGAGCAGGTGGCCGAGATTAGGGTCATTGCGCACGTACTTGACGCGAGGATCTGTGAAGGAAGCAGCGACCTCCGGCGTGTTATCCGGAGAGCAGTCATCCATGATCAGGATCTCAAAATCGCTGAAAGTCTGCGCCAAGATGGAGTTCACGCACTCCGGCAACAGATGCGCCAGCTTGTAGCAAGGGACTACGAAAGTGACTTTCGGATCCATGGGATGCCTGCCTAAGAGTTACTATGTATGGGGAACGACCTCAACACCTGGCGCATCGCGTTCCAATTGAACTTCAAGCGCTGGATTCAGATGCAAGAAACCTTGGGACTTGCGGCCATCGGTCATTATGATTCTCTTCAACCGGGGATTGTAATACAGCCATTCACCCGGAACTTCAATCTCTGGCGTCATCGTAAAACCCAGCAGGAACACGTTGCCATGAATGTTCATATCGAGCGAAAACTTCAGCCTCGCGGTTTCACCTTTGGACAGATTCAGCCCCTTGCCAGTCAAGCGGCTTGTCGCGGTCACGAAAACGAGTTGGCCATCGGCCGTGTGGATCTGGAGGCCCGCGTGAGCGTTGCGGATGTCTTTCAAAGCCTTAAATCGAATCTCAAAGACCGCGCTTTCGCCTGGCTCGAAGATGTCACACTCCCCGCCATCGGCCGACCCTAACCGCACACTCATGAGCTCGAGTGCGCTGCTCTTCATGTCCTCTTCATAGAAGGAGTGGTATTTCTGAATGCCTGTCGAAACATCGCCATGGTAAACAGGAACACCCTGCTTGAGAACGAGTACGCTCTTGCAAAGAGTGCTGATGGCCGTCAGGTTGTGTGAAACGAAGACCAACGTGGCTCCTTGGCGGACGAATTCGCGCATTTTGTTGAAGCACTTTTCTTGAAAGTGATAATCGCCCACGCTTAGAACTTCATCAATAATCAGGACTTCCGGGTTGACGTGCGCAGCAACGGCAAAGCCCAGCCGAGCGTGCATACCCGAAGAATACCGTTTCACTGGTGTATCGAGAAAGTCCTTAAGTTCTGAGAATTCCACGATTTGGTCGAACTTCTTGTCGATCTCAGCTCGCTTCATCCCTAGAATGGTGCCATTTAAATAAATGTTTTCGCGCCCCGTCAGGTCCGGGTGAAAGCCGGCACCGAGCTCGATGAGCGTGCTCAGACGGCCTGTGACTTGCAGGTTCCCTTTGTCGGGCTTCAATATCCCGCTGAGCAATTTCAGTGAAGTGCTCTTGCCAGAACCATTAGGCCCGATAATGCCTAAGGCGTCGCCGTGGCCAATCTGAAAAGACACATCTCGAACAGCCCAGAATTCCTTTTCCTCCAAATCCGCCTTGCTAGGAGAAAGAATCATCTTGGCAATGGCGGGAATCAGATCCCGAAGAGAATCAAACTTCTCCCCACGCTTGAATTTCTTCCACACACTGTTGAACTCGATCGCGTGGTTGCTCATGCTTCAGACGCTCTCCGCAAAGGATGATTCAGCTTTCTGGAAGATCTTCCAGGAAATCACGAAACCCAGGATAGCCCAGACCGCGGAATAGGTGAGCCAGCGAAAGTCCGGTGAGCGATGAAGGATAATTACATCCCGGAGACTCTCTAGAATCGGACCAACAGGATTGAGTAAGAGGAGTGTACCCATCTTGCCCAGGGTACTGGCCGAGTAGAAGACCGGGGTAAAAAAAATACCATATGTAAGGGCGACCTCAACCAGATACTTAACATCCCTAAAGAAGAGATTGGCGCAAGCCATGAGAATTGCAAGGCCGCTCGTAAGAAGAAGCAAGAGCGACAAGAGCACTGGTACCCAGAGAAGATAAATGCTTGCCCCGACGCGAGTCGCCACAAGAAGAACGGCCAGCACCGATTCCGCAACTAGAAAGTCGAAGAGCGCGGCGAGCACAGATGCATACGGAAGAATCTCTCTCGGGAAGTAAATTTTGGTGACTAACTCCTTGTTCATCACCAGGCTATTGGTTGCGAAACGGACGGCGCTAACAACGAATGCCCACGGTACTGATTTAACCGCAATGGAAAGAACGTCTACCTTGTTGACCGGTTTTCCGGATATCGTCGAGAATGCAACCATTACAATAAGACCAGAACCGATGACGAGGACCGGCATCAGAATCGCCCAAGCAAACCCCATGATGGATTGTTTGTAGCGGATCTTGATATCACGCCAAGTGAGCATGAAGAGAAGCTCTTTATATTGCTCAAATTCTTCTGACGGGTGCTTTCTTGTCTGCAGTATCCCGTTCACGTTGCCAGGGGTTAGGGCGGTTATCATCTTTCGGTTCTCTCGGCTCCATGCGACGGGCAAAATACGGCGCCCCGCACGCGTACGCGTATTACCTCAATAGTAGCACGTGGGTCACCTTTGCAGCGAACATATGTTGTTTCCTATCAAATAGATGCAGATATAGAAGCTTCTGACACTATGCCCCGGGGAAAAGTTTTTCCCGTATGTGCACAGCCATTGAATCTGCAAAGTGCCAGATATGGCATTCCTTAGGAGGCCTCTGTTTTACCAACCAGACCCGCTCCTCCTCAAATGTGCGAAAAATAGCGTACGCGTTATCGATTGAGCTTACCCTACCTGATTTATGATTCTGTAATTCTATCATCAACTCTAAGTAGGTGGACTGTAAAAAATACGGGTAGGTGAACGGTCCAGACCGGGGACCAGGCCAGCCGCGTTTTCGCTTGCGGCTTATCGGTTGAAGTAGTTGGTCTCAGCGCCGACCGAGAGCGATATCGATGCGGTGAACAAGGGGATGGAAAAGGCGAAAGACATTCATGTCGTAGCGCAAGCTCTCGCCCATGCAGCGGAAACCTCCTCGAATGTCTTTGATCTCGTAAAAATATTGGCGCGCCAAATCCCACATGTTCCTTGCGTAGATGCGGGCAATATTGTCATCTCCGGCGTCCGCGAGGCGCTTATGGTGCTTGCGCATGAGCTTTTCGGTGTAGGAGAAAAGCCGGCGGCGATTTCCTGTCGTAATGCTGCCCTCAGTTCGAGAATAGAGATACAGCGGCTCATTAATGAGCACGCAGCATTTATGAGCTTCGATCAAGCGAATATTGATGTCCCAATCTTCGCGCATCCGTATTTCTTCGTCGTACATTCCGATAGCGAAGAATTCGTCGCGGGGGAAGAAAGGGCACCGCGTCACAAAATCATATTCAAGAATCGCAAGCAGGCGGTTACCGGCCGGTGTCGCCGGGTGTCGTACCGTTCTATTCTGCCCCTCAAGTTTAAGGACACCTACATTTCCCCAGGCAGAACCGGTTCTTTGGAATTCTCGACACAGAACTTCGAGCGCGGACGACGCGAGAAAGTCGTCCGCATCGAGGAACGCGAAATAGTCACCCTTGGCAGCTTTCGCACCCGCATTTCTGGCTCCTGGAAGGCCACGATTCTCTTGACGCAAATATCGGACGCGAGAATCGGACAAATATGGCGCAACCACCTGAGCGGTATCATCCTTCGAGCCGTCATCCACTATGATGATTTCAAATCCCTGGAATGTCTGAGCAAGGACGGAGTCAATTGAACCGCGAATATGAGTTGCGGCGTTGTACGCGGGAATGATTACGCTAACTGAGATCATGTTCCGTTCAATCTTGTCGTTGCCAACCACACCAGGGTATCGGCCAAACGGCAAAAGGAAAGCCTTCTCCGAGAACGGTTGCACTCCGGCTGCCAGCCTTCCTCAAAATGGGAGTGTTCCACATTGGTGCGTTTGGAGCCCCTCATGAGATTTGTCCATGATTACTAAAGACTTTACTATCTGCATCTTACGGAGCTGTGGCGCAGTGAGCGCTCACTCTCGGTGACGGGAACCGCGTGGCGACGTCGCTCTCCTAAGGTGGCAATAGTTTACCGGAAATTGCGAAAAAATTCTCGGAAACACGTGTCGAGAAGACTAGAAGTGCCTCTATTGCTATGATAATAGGACACATATTCAAACGGGAAAGGTACCCAGCTTGCTCTAAATTCCTAGCGAAATGGTGTCGATTAGCAAATCGGAGAACTCCCCGCTTCTGACGTGGGGCATCGCAGTTGGAATGTTCTGTCTAGCCTTCAGCGCGTTCTTCAGCACGCTCATGCAAACCTGGCTACATGATCCGGAGTTTTCGTTCGGCATATTGGTCCCTTTCATCGTGGCGTATCTCATTTGGAATCGCCGGAGCCGATTGAAAACAGAAGAGAAAGTTTTTTGGCCTGCAGCGTTAGCGATGGTCCTCGCCGGGTGCAGCTTGCAGGTCCTCGGAAGCTGGGGCGGAACACTGATTCTATCGGGGATCGCTTTTGTGGTAACCGTAATGGGGGCGGTCGCCTTCCTTTGGGGCCGACGATGTCTGCGCATTGTTGCGGCGCCGCTGGCGCTGTTGATTGTGATGGTGCCTCTCCCATCGTACGTTGTCGGAGAGCTGTCCTGGCACCTGCAAGCCATCGCAAGCACGGTGTCTGGAGTGATCTTGGGAGTTCTTGGAATACCTATTTATCAGGACGGAAATCTATTGCGGCTCCCGAATTACGTGCTCGAAGTGAAGCAAGCGTGCAGCGGCTCGCACTCGATCTTTGCCCTGTTGGCCATGTCTGCTGTTCTGGGATTAAGGATTGAACGGAAATGGTGGATTCGGATATTGCTGGTTGTGGCCGCCCCTGTGTTGGCGCTGGGTGCGAATGTCATTCGAATTGTGGGCACTGGTCTGATCGCAAGGCATTGGGGCAAGTTGGCAGCAAATCAATCGTTACATGAGGCTTGGGGCATTTTTGTATTTGTGTTTGCAGTACTGGGTTTGCTGGGATTTCAGAGATTTCTGCGATGGACAACGAACGAATACGCCTGACCGTATTGATCGCACTCTTTGGGTTGACGGTGGCTGGCATGTATGCGGCTACGCGCCATCGTATGGAGCAAAGGAATCTGCCCAATTGGGATGCAGTGCCGTACGAACTAGACGGTTGGAGTGGCAGCGATGCGGTGTTCGACACGGTGTACGGCGCGGACCCTTCCGATACAAGTCTGCTTAGGATGTATCGTCAGGGAATGAATCCGCCTGTCATCGCGTATGTGGGCTTTTATGGAGACTTGGTAAAAATCATGGAAGTGCATACTCCGGAACTCTGTTACCCGGCGCAGGGATGGACGATACTATCGTCGAGAAAGTCCGCGGCGGAAATCTACCGGGGCGGACAAATCACGGAAAAGGAAGCGCTGGTGGACAAAGTCGATAGTCGCCGGCTGGTGGTATGGTGGTACAACGCGGGTTCGCGACCTTTCGAGAATCGTATGCGCTATGTTTACGCCATGCTGGCGCTTTCCGCACTGACAGGACGAACGGATGGATCGATGGTGCGCTTGGAAACACCGGTCGTGAAGAATGATGAGGCGGGGGCCCGGCTCAGAATTGCTGAATTCCGAAAAAGTTTTCTACGTACGCTGGACCAGGCGCTTCCCCGCTAGGTGGGATGAGACCGGATAGATGGATTCCATGAACGAATCGAAAAGCAAGAGCAGAGAGAAAATGCTCCCTCGACCCGCTCATATAATGAGCGTGGACGTGGAAGATTATTTCATGGTCGAGGCGTTTGCAGGAACAGTTCCGCTAACCACTTGGGAAAACTGGCCCTCGCGAGTGGTTAGCAATACGCGGCGCATCCTAGATTTGTTTGATCGGTACAACACCAGAGGGACATTTTTCTTTGTCGGCTGGGTGGCAGAAAAGTTTCCAGGATTGGTGCGCGACGTTCTCGCGCGTGGGCATGAACTTGCCTGCCACAGTTACTGGCATCGGGCTGTGTATTCTCTGACTCCGGACGAGTTCCGAAAAGACACCCGCGCGGCCGTTCGAGCCATCGAACAGGCGGCCGGGGTAAAGGTACACGGTTACCGCGCTCCCAGCTGGACGATCACAAAAGAAAGTCTCTGGGCGCTCGATATTCTCGCCGAAGAAGGATTTGCCTACGATTCGAGCATATATCCGGTCCACCACGATCTTTACGGCGTTCCCGGAGCTCAGCGTTTTCCGCATACGTTGACGTGCGCGAATGGCCAGACCTTGCGCGAATATCCCCCAACTACGGTGCGCATTTTCGGAACAACGCTTGGAGCAGCTGGCGGCGGTTATTTGCGGATTTTGCCTCTTGTATATACCCTCTGGGCCTTCCGCCAGATCGAGCAGAACGAAAATGAAAGGGCTGTAGTTTACGTCCATCCGTGGGAGATAGATGATGGACAGCCACGCATAAAGGATAAAATAAAATCGCAGCTGCGCCACTACACGAACCTCGCAGGTATGGAGGCGAAGCTTGAGGGTCTACTCCAACTGTATTCTTTTCAATGCTTTCGGGAGGTTTATGCCGAGGAGAAGAGAAACGCCTCAATTTCCCAAGCCACTCGAATCGCAAAACCGGTACCGGTCGAAGCGGGATCGCAAATACGATGAAACCGTGTAGGCCCAGCACACCACTGTTGCACTATCTTACCTATCATGAGTTTGACCGACAGCATACGCGCGATCTCTATAGGGTGAGCTGTGCCCAATTTGAGAAGCACCTGATGATGCTTCACCAGCTTAATGTCGACTATTCCCGGTATCAGGTAACTTTCGATGATGGTCATATATCGAACTACCATCTCGCGTTACCGCTGTTAGAGAAGTATCACATTCGATCGATTTTCTTTATAACAACAGAATGGATCGGCGCGGAGAGCCGGATGTCGGAACAGCACCTAAGAGAGTTGCTCGGACGAGGTCATCAAGTTGAATCTCATAGCTGTTCGCACGCGTTTCTCCCTGACTGCTCTGATGAGCAGCTACGGAATGAGTTGACGAACTCTCGGAGAAGACTGGAAGACGTCATAAGCTCACCAGTAACTGCTGTTTCTGTGCCATATGGACGATGGGATCGTCGTGTCCTTCGCGCGTGCCTGAACGCCGGCTACTGTCAAGTTTATACATCCGATCCTTGGCTTTCAGCAGCGGTGCGGCAAGGTATCTTGGTGAAGGGCCGACTAACAGTTCGCAATTCGGTGGATGCGGCCCAACTGCGGCGGCTGCTCACAGCAACGGGGTTAGCTAAGGCACGCTTGCAGGTGCCTTTCAAGATGAAGAAGGCATTGAAACTGTGCATTGGCGACCGCATGTACCATCGCCTTTGGCATGCTGTTGCGAGTCGAGATGCGGCCGTGGTGTCCAATTCCTATGAAAAGTAGCAGCGAGTCGAAAACAGGAATGCACGTTCTGCAGCTTCTCAGCAGTGGTGGCGTCTATGGCGCCGAGAAAATGGTCGTAAGCCTTGCCAAGGGGCTGGAACGGGCGGGTTGCCGGACCATTCTGGGCGTGTTCGATAACACTCACGTGGAATCGTCAGACGTAGTAACTTACATGCAACAGCAGAATCTTCCTGTCGTCGTCATCCCCTGCAAAGGAAAGATAGACTGGACCACAGTGGACAACATCCGCCATTGCATCAAATTGAATAATATAAATTTGATACATAGTCACGGCTATAAAACGGATTTGTATGGCTATCTTGCCGTCCGGCACAGCGGGTTGCCAATATTGGCTACTTCGCATCTCTGGACGCGTCGAACTACCTCCCTCCGCGTGTACGCATATGCTGACCAACTTGCGCTCCGCCGCTTCAATCACGTCGTCGCGGTTTCCGATGAAATCGCAAGAGAGATCATCTCCTCTGGTGTTCCTCCTGCCAAGGTATCCGTGATTGATAATGGAATCGACCTTGCTGCTTTTCGGGACCCATCTCCGAGCGTCGGAGCAGAGTTTCGAGCGAGTGGGATGCGAATTGTAGGTGCTGTGGGACGCCTGGTAGATCAGAAGGGATTTGATTACCTGCTAAGAGCCATACCCCGGATTCTGAAGCACTTTCCAAGTACGGTGTTTCTCGTCGCTGGGGAGGGCACGGAGCGAGCAAAGCTAGAGGCTCTTGCTTCCCAGCTGAACATCACTAGACAAGTGCACTTCATTGGGGTTCGCAATGACATGCCCAACGTCTATGCCTCCTTCGATGTATTCGTACTTCCCTCGCTGAATGAGGGAATGCCGATCGCATTGATTGAAGCAATGGCTACGGCCAAACCCGTAGTGGCTACTCGAGTGGCGGCGGTGCCGAAGCTGGTAATCAATGGGCAAACAGGCCTGCTGATCGACCCGAGGGATCCCGAGGCATTGAGCGACGCCGTGTGTCAGCTCCTTGAGAAACCTACCTATTGCGAAACACTTGGCAAGGCAGCCCGGGCCAGAATCGAACAGCAGTTTTCTTCAGAGGTAATGGCCCAACACTATCTGCAGTTATACCGCAAAGTTCAAGCCAATCCCGTACCCACGGCCGAGGGAGTGTTGTGCAAAAACTGAGTCAGACAAAAGGTGAAGAATGGAGCGCAGACGCACCCGCGGCGCCCCGTCGAACTCCGCTATTATTTTCAATCGTAATTCCCGCACTCAACGAAGAACATGTGATTGGCCAGTGCCTGGATTCGATTGCTGGTCTTGATTTTCCGCATCAGAAATTCGAAGTCATTGTAGTAGACAATGGTTCGTCGGATCGCACATACGAAATTGCCGAGTCCTATCGCGAAGAGATGAATACTACCGTACTGCTCCGTCCCAAGGTCAACATCTCGGCTCTTCGGAACGCGGGCGCTGGGGTCTCATTCGGGGAATATCTCATCTTCTTGGATGCCGACATGGTAGTTCGAGGGGATTGGCTGCGGACGGCAGAGAAATTAATCATTTCTTCAAATGCACAAATCATTGGTGGCTCCTTTGACGTCCCCGAACATTCTTCGTGGATCGCACGTGTTTGGTTTAGGCGGAAAGGAACAGCGGTCAACCTCTCGCCTTCCTATATTCCCTCGGGTCAACTCATGATGCGACGGTCCCAGTTCAACGCCATTGGCGGATTTGATGAGAGCCTGGAAACCAGCGAGGACTGTGATTTTTGCTGCCGGGCACGTGCCCAAGGGCTGAACATGGCGGTGTATGAAGCGATTTCAGTGATGCACCTCGGATCACCTCAAACACTTCGTGCATTTTTCCGCCGCGAGATGTGGCACGGATCCAGCGTTTTTAGAGTGTTTCTGCTCAATTTCGAAAGTTTTCAAAACGTCAAACCCGTATTTTTCGCAATCTACACGTTATTGTGTCTCTTGATGATTGTCGTCACCGGCGTTATTTCCACATATCGTGGGCGCATTTTGCTGGTGTTGCCCTCCGTTGTCATGTTGCTATTGGCGCCGCTGCTGCTCGCGTTGCGAAATATGCGCCGGGAGAGTTGGCAAGATTTTCCCGCGCTATTCATCTTGTTTCTAGTGTACGGAATCGCGCGGGCCGTTAGTCTGGTTGGAATTCGCAGGCATCGAGTTGGTCGCCGCGATCAAACCGAAGCATTGCAGGCTGCCTCGCGATAGGGCGTGCCTCTGGGAGGCGGTCCTATTCAAGAAAGCTTGGGTATTTGCTGTCACGAGGTTTAAGTTTGGCGCTTCGAAAATTCGGACAAGCGACAAGTGCGAAACGCGGGCTTGGCTTTGTTGTGCCTTCGCGGCCCTGAAGTTAAGTTGCTCCTTGAAATCGTAAGAGTTTCAGCTAGGCGAGAAGAGAAGGACGAGACGCATGTTCTTTAGAATTAGAGATCAATTTCAACGGACTCGATTCAACCTAATCTGCCGGGACATTTTTTGCACCCCTCCTGTACGCATGGGGGGTGCTAACATCACTTTCATAAGCCAAGTCTCTCATCGCGATCTCGTAATGTATCTGATGGCGATCAAATCTATCTGCCGATTTCTCGAGCCTGGCAGAATCGTGGTTGTGGATGATGGGTCCCTCACTAACAATGATCGCACACTGCTGGGTCAACATTTTCCTTCCTTGTGCATCAAGCACATTGGAGATGTGCCCAAGGCGGACACCCCGGTGGGAGGAACGTGGGAGAGGCTGCTCTCGATCGCTGATCTGGTGAGGGATTCCTATGTAATTCAAATCGACTCTGATTCACTGACTCTCCAGGAAATTCCAGAAGTACTGAGTTACATAGCAGGGAACTGCAGTTTTACCTTACTCGGCGCAGGCTCGTTTCCGGCTGTTGAATCCATGTTCGATGCATCCAATAGAGCCAAGCGAAATAGTCAACAAAGTATGGAACCCCAAGCAGTTAGCGAGAGGTACCTCGACCGGTTTCCCGACTGCGGCAACCTCAAATATGTACGCGGCTGTTCTGGCTTTGCTGGATTCGCCCAAGGATCGTTTAGCAAGGCCGACGTCGAGTACTTCTCCAAAAACCTGGAAGTGATCTGTGGCCCCGCAAAGTGGCGTCAATGGGGCAGCGAACAGGTGACCTCAAACTTAGTGGTTGCGAACTCCCCGAGAGCAGGAGTGTTGAGTTATCCGAAGTATGCTTCGTACTACGCGCTCCCGGGCATTGATTATTCACAATCCTCCGTTCTCCATTTCATGGGCGGCCATCGCTTTGAAAACGGGTATTATTCGATGCTAGCTCGCCGGGTGATTCGCCAGTTGATCTCTGGCGATCGGAATCGATTCAGCTTCGAACAGGGCACGGTAGGGAGGGGAGTAAGTGCAAGTGAATTGCTCGCTCCGTCGCCTCTACAAGACGACTCTAACCAAAAGACGAAACAGGAATAATAGACAAAGGCTTCCATGCTGCCTTTTCATTTGCATCTCGGACTCGAAGGAGTTGTATCGACAGTACTTTACCTCGTCATGTGGGCGACGCTTCTTTTGTCCGTGGGATGGAAACCGCAGCTGGGGATATACGTGCTGGCGTTCATGCTTCCTTTGCAAACAGTTCGTTACAAGATCCACGAGATGTTCCTTGGGGCGCAATTCGTAGACCTGCTGCTCTTGGGTGTCGTTCTTGGGCTTGCTCTCAGAGCTCAAGCGATAGTTCCCAGAGCGCCGATTTGTAAATTCCTATTCCTCCTAGGTGTTTTCTACTATTTTTCGCTGTGGGAGGGAGCTTACTTCATTGACGCACCCCTTCCACTATGGATCGCAGATCCCCGATTTTCTGATTGGAAAAACTATGTGGAGCTGTTTATGCTCGCAATGGTCGTCAGCAGCGCCATCCGCGAGGAAAAGCAAGTCCGCACGCTTCTGCTGATCATGGCTCTTTCCGCCCTGGCACTGAACCGGAATTACATCACGCTCCTGAGTGGTCGAGATCTCTCCCACTTTTCATATGAAACACGCGATGAAGGTCTTATAGGCTATGCCGGAGTAAATGGTCTGGCAGCATTCGAAGCGATGGTTCTTTCAGTTCTTTTGGCTAGCTACGGGTATGCGCGACGGATCTGGCTGAAGGTCGCTATGGGAGTGTTGGCAGCGACTTCTGTCTATTGTCTGTTGTTCTCATTCTCGCGCGGAGGTTATGCAGGGGCCCTAGCAGGACTGATTGCAGTAGGTTTTCTGAAAACTCGAAAATTCCTTGTCCTGGCAGCAGTCATTTTTCTGTCATGGCAAGTACTATTGCCAGCGTCAGTTCAGGAGCGCATCAACATGACCACTGAGATTGACGGGGCCGGTCAACTCGCCGACCACTCTGCGGAACAACGACTAGTTCTATGGGAGGATGCTTTTCAGCTATTTAAGCGCAACCCCATTACGGGTACGGGCTTCCAGACTTACCAATATATGGGACGTGTCGGGCCCTACCGCGATACCCACAACTATTTTGTTAAAGTTCTCGCAGAGACGGGCGTTGTTGGCGGGTTTCTATTCCTGGCTCTTCTCTGGAAGTTAGTCCGACTCGGGCTGGATTTGTTTCGTCGGGCGGAGAGTCCCTTCTGGTCTGGTTTGGGACTGGGCTTCGTAGCGCTGATGTTCAGCGCCATGGTGGCGAATTGCTTCGGTGATCGATGGACTTATCAGCAAGTCGATGGTTATTTATGGATTCTCTTTGGATGCGTCCTAACCGGGTTGAGGATCACGGATGAGGCGGAAAAAATAAGTACCCCGAAAAATGGGAATGCGCTGATCGACTCACGGAATAATTTCGAGCATGCCCTTGAACCGCAAGATTCAGAAAGGAATATAAGCCTCGTGCCTGGGGTTCGACTACTGAAACTGTCGGGCGATCTAAATTGATTCACGCAAAGAGAGTAGAAACGGCTGGAACATTCAGATGCAACTAAAGAAGAACTTGAAACGAGTGGTGGAGCAGGCTGCGTTGAGTTTCTCGCCCAAGGTGCCCAGAATCTCGGAATGGGTTCTTTGGATGTGGGCGAAGGTATCCATTCTGCTTCGCCGTGAACCACATTCTTTGTTCTTCAAAATCGCAAACCGCCTGAATTATCGCGTTCGCACAATCACACGCCTCGGTAACGGAATGAAGATAAAGGTCGTATGGAATGACTTGCTGGGCCTCGAGATTTTTCGGACGGGCTTTCACGACGCACGTAATGTGAGAATTCTTAAGCGGCTGTTGTCGCCCGGCATGGTTTTCTTTGATGTCGGCGCCCACGTAGGTCAATACACGCTGCTAGCTAGTCAGCTGGTGGGACCTGATGGCAGGGTTCACAGCTTTGAGCCTGATCCCGAGACGTTCTCCTGCCTGACCGACAACATAGAAATGAACCGGCTCACAAACGTGCAAGCAAATCAGCTAGCGTTGTTCAGCGAACAGGGGGAAAAGAAATTCTTTGTTAGCTGGCCGGAGTATATGGGCGGCAATTCACTGTGGTCGGAACCAGGCGATTGGCCAGGCCGGGTCTTCAATGTCAAGTGCGATACCGTCGACAGTTATGTCCGCCAGCAGGCTATTTCGAAAATAAGCTTATTGAAGATTGATGTGGAGGGCGGGGAGGTAGATCTCCTTCTCGGTGCTAACACTGCTTTAGGGCTCGATGATAAGCCCACCATCCTACTGGAATTTAACGGCCCCGCCCTTGTGCGTTCCGGGCACAGTTGTGCTGAGCTTGCCAAAACTCTCAGGAGATACGGCTACCAGCTGTTCCAGATTACCGACCGTGACCTTATTCGCTTGGGGTTTTTGTCAGCAAACGGTTTAACGTTTGATTGCCTTGCAGTACCTGAGAACAAAACAGCGGTCATACTGCAATTGTTTAGCGTCAGTGCGACCGCCGTTGGCTAGATACTAATTTATTAGTTGACGGTTACTGTCAAACCACTCGGCGGTGCAGGAAGTCGGATGTTTGCGTACTGGTAAGCACCGATATCAAATGCTGCAGAACCCGGACGGGGCAGGCCAGCAAAATCATACGTCAGGCCCGGAATGTTCACCCCGGCCCCAATTGCTGGACTGCTCGCAGTCAGATGAAAATCATTGCCGCTGAGATTCTGGAGAAGAGGATCGGTGGTGATCCCAGCAGTTAGCGACGAACAATTCGAGGCGGTGGGGCCCAAGTTGTTCGTCCCCGTTGTATTGCTGCAATACGCAGTCCAAGTTTCGCCTGAAGTTAAATACACGATGTTATTTCGAACTCTTGCCGGCGCGGCCGGAGTTACGGCACCAGAATTCCCACTTAAGTTTCTACCACCGCAGTCGTACATCGTGTTGTTGTAAATCTCAACAAACGCTCCGGTGTAGCCACCTACAGTGTTCACATTCACGCAAGCGTAGTTGGCTTGGCCGTCTACCGGATCGGGGCCGGTCCCAACATGGTAGATGATGTTATTATAGGCTTCAACCGTGCCCTTTGTTGGGTCAACGGTGGAAAAGTTGATGCCGTCGCAACGAACATTGTGAATCACATTATCATGGACGTGGATGTCATACATGTCCGAGCCGGTGTATGTGTAAAACTGAATACCTCTACACCCAAGCACGTTCTTAATTGTATTCCATGCCATCTGATCGTGGTTCGTGTCTACAGACCAATACACCGCGTGATAAGTCTTGGTAGAACCTGAATACCCAACGTCATGTATGTTGTTTCCGTATAGCCAGGTAGTGCTTGCGCTGTCAGCAGTTAAACAGGCGGCGTTCCCTGTTGCACTCGTTGTGTTACAGGTCACGTCGTTTGCAATAATTCTGCTTCCGGTAGCGTATGGAACACTAATTCCGGTATAGGCTGCTGAAATATTAAACCCGGCAATTACCCACCAATTGAATGGACCTCCTGAAATAGCGGGTAGCCTAAACCCATACCCAACCCCACCATTACCGACCGTTGCCGTTGCCCCCGGATAAACAACAATGGCGAGTGGATTCGATTGAGTTCCGGCTTTCATCAACGACACATAAGCAGAGTAAGTATCTTCCGTCAACTGAGAGACACCATTTTCAACATATGCGATATCACCAGGAGAGATGCTATGAGCTGCTTGTGGAATGGTTTTCCAACAGCTATTCGGGAAAGCACCGCTATTCGAGTCGTTTCCCGTCGTAGCAACACAATAGATGTTTCCAGAACGGACAGTGAAAGTAACATCAGAATTGCTCATGCCGGTGGTTGTTTGTACTACGACCGCACCGGTCGCCACGTTCTTTCCAATAGCCACGGAAATCTTTTGTAGCCCCGTCTCTCCGATGCTAGCTGCTCCCCACTGTAAATAAGCGGCGACCGGCGCTCCGCCGATGGTCACGGTGGAACTTCCCTGCGTCGCACCAAAGTTCTTCCCGTAAATTGTTAGGATGGTGCCGTTATTATTCTCACCGCCCGTGTTCGGACCACTTGTGAGATCGGTGAAAAAAATACGCGGTACCAGTGCTTGTGCCCCTGCTATCCCTGCGCCAACAAGTACCACTAGAGCGAGCAATGAGGTAGACCAAATGCGAATCCGCATGAATGGCGATCCCCCCTCACAAGACTTGCAAACATTTTCTTTAACTTTCATCGACCCTCGCTTCGACGTGCCACACGGCTTCTGACCACTCGACGACCGATCTTTGTCCCCCGCCAATGGCAAGCACTTACACCACAGTTTCCATGAAGAGTTTGGACTCCCTTTTAAATCTGCGCCACTGTCAAGGGGGCCAATAAAAGGGCAGGTTGTTACCCTGTACTCGCTGGCCTTGGTAAGCCAGCAAACGATTGTTAGAGCAAACTGGTGGCTTCTGCCGGTAATCCACGCCACTCAACTAATTGAATAAACACAACTTAAACGGGAGGCGTTGCCTCGACATGAGCACGCATCCGCTTCCAGTTCTAGATATTCTGTCGCGAAACTCCTATTTTGGAATCAAAAATTGGGTGCGCAATTGAGATTTCATGGATTTAGAGGGCCTGGATTGGTTTTCGACAACCGTGTGCAGACCATTGCAGTCGTGGATTTCAGGATCGAGGGGGAGGCTGCGGTTAAGAAAATA
>Ga0137401_10000364_pt1 | contig 17189 bp, 17 predicted proteins | sample CZOMad1_1_16fung_FD_108286 | JGI IMG/M metagenome (GOLD analysis project Ga0137401, IMG submission 108286) | Vadose zone soil fungal communities from Angelo Coast Range Reserve, California, USA - CZOMad1_1_16fungal (Illumina Assembly) | ecosystem: Environmental > Terrestrial > Soil > Vadose...
CACCGCGTTCGTGTCGACCGTCGTATGGATAAATCCGAGATGCTCCCTGGATTCTAGCCCCGAACATGTTCAGAATTTTGCGCTCGAAGCTGGATGCTAGCGGCCAAGAGGGATCCCTCTGTCCACGCCAATAGACCGATAGAATCTGCCGGTCCTTATCAATCCAGGCGCGAAACTCTGCCCACTGCTCAAATTTAGTACATTCCATTTCGCCTGACGATGAGCGAATAGGTTCCATCGCCCTCTTGCCGGATGTGGGCCCATTCAATGAAAAGTTTTTGAGTGTGGTTGGTTGGCGGACCAAGCTAATTGCTGCGCTTCTTCGAGAGTCATAGAGCTGGTGACTTCGGTTTCTTGGTTCGGCGAGGTGAATCTGTCCCACGATACACAACCTTGCGTACCCATGTTCACCCTCACACTTGTCGTAACTAAGTGTTGTAATCTGGGTCTCTGTTTGTTGTAACCCATTGACTGCTAGGCATTTGGAGGTAAGGGGATTCGAACCCCTGGCCTTCTCATTGCGAACGAGACGCTCTACCAACTGAGCTATACCCCCGTCTGGGAAAGGGTGGATAGTTACAATCGAAGGCGTTTCTTCGCAAGTTGGATTTGGATCCAGTCAAAGGTGCAGTGGGCACGGCCGGACTTTAAGGTATCCGATCGTCCCAGCGTAGCCGCCAGATATAAGAATATTCAAACCGAGATGCTCCGAGGACGACTACGAGAGAAGCTATAAAAACTACGGAAATCAAAAAATCCGAGTAACTGAATTCGCTCAACCCTGGGGAAATCCAGCCGATTAATGCGAACAACAGAAACATGGATCCTTTACTCCTTAGTCAAAAAATTCGGCTCTGCTTGGGGATATGCGTCTCCGGAACGCCTATGCTCAAAGAGGGGTATTGCGAGGTCTGGTGTATGAGTGGCTCGACGCGAGTGCTCATCCATTTGTATGACGATGGCAAGGTCGTCGCGACGACGTCGAGCGGCAATGTTTGGGTATTCGACCGCCTAGAGGCCGTCTCTCAAAGCATGCTGGCTGATCCACACCTTACGCCGGTACATTAGAATTACACAAGCGACTCCGCCACGCTGGCACGCACGACAAGGTGGCGGAGCCGCCGAAGTCTACGCAAAAAGAGGCCATCCGGTGAACCGTTGCACTATTCCTAGAGATTGCCGCGACGTGCCTGTTCGCGTTCCAACGCTTCAAATAACGCTTTGAAATTGCCGACGCCGAATCCCTGGCTGCCGTTTCGTCGAATCACCTCGTAGAATACGGTCGGACGATCTTGGACTGGCTGGCTGAAGATCTGCAGCAGATAACCTTCGTCGTCGCGATCTACCAAAATACCGCGCTTAGCTAACTCGCTGATATCCTCATCGATCGGACCAACCCGAGTCGGCAATTCCTCGTAGTAGCTCGGAGGTATGCGCAGAAAATCGACACCGGCCGCGACCAGCGCATCAACTGTCGCAATGATATCTTTGGTCGCCAATGCAATATGCTGCACCCCGGGCCCGCCATAATGGATGAGATATTCTTCGATCTGACTGCGTCGCTTTCCCTCCGCCGGCTCATTGATGGGAAATTTGATTCTACCGGAGCCATTTTGCATTACCTTACTCATCAAGGCCGAGTAATCCGTACTGATATCGTTATTGTCGAAGTGGGTAAGCTGGCGAAATCCCATTATGTCTCGGTAAAAGGCGACCCATTCATTCATTTTACCGAGCTCGACGTTTGCGACGATATGATCAATTGCCGCGATTCCGGTTTCGGGAGCAGGTGGCGGGTTCTCAATCCCTTTAAAACCCGGCAAGATACCCCGGTAGTTATCCCGCTCGATAAAGCTGTGCACAGTGTCGCCATAGGTGGCGATTGTTGCCCGAACGAAACGTCCAAAACCATCTTCAAATTCCTGCGGTTCTTGCACGGCTTTGCCGCCGCGGCGAGCCGCTTCGTCGAATGCCGCTCGCGCGTCATGCACGCGCAGCGCGATGTCGTGGACGCCATCGCCATGGGCCGCGATGTGCCGAGATATTTCAGGCGCGGCATCCGGCGCGAGTGAAGAGGTGAGAAGAAACTGCACCTGCCCTCGTCCAACGAGCCAGGAAGCTCGATCGCGGACTCCTGTTTCAAGTCCGGAATAAGCGATGGGAACGAGACCGAGAGCAGTCCGATAGAAATGCGCTGCCTGCCGAGCGTTGGCCACGTAAAACTCAACATAATCGATGCCTAGGAATTCGAGAGGATCAGAGCTCATAATATTGGAGGTAGTCGGTCCCGGATCCGGAGGACCGAAGTGCTTAAGGGCTCAATGGCAGGCACAAAGATACGATCAGAGGTGGTTCTGAGGCAAATGAAAAGCAGGGCGGTCGGTTGGCATTCCGATAATTGGAATGCTGTTCCGGACAATCGGCCGATCCCTACCGAACTAACCCTTCCGCCGCTTTCTTTAGCGTTGATACGATCTTGAGCGCTTTCCGGCGGTCCACTCTGGTGTCTGGAGCAACTGCGACTAAGACTAAGGGCGCTCGCCGGTGGAGGGTATCTTTCCAACTGACCGGCACCGCCATGCCGACGAGCTCTTCAGTATATTCGCCCTGCTCGATCATGTGTCCCGCCTGGCGAACCTGATGAAGTCGCCGCATAAATTTTGCGCGATCGACAATCGTGTACCTGGTGTATTTAGGTAGCTTCTTTGGCAGATAGCCAGACCAGCTTTCGATCGGAAGATTTGCCAGCAACGTGAGTCCGGTCGCTCCAAAAAGCAGTTCGCGGCGAAAACCGGCTCGTGCGACAACGCGCAACGCACGCTTTGGCTCTGCTACCGCCAGGTAGAGCAATTGTTTTCCCTCAACCGTTGCAGCGAGAACGGTCTCACCTAGCTGCTCAGCCAAGGATTCGACGGACCGGTTAAGGTGGTTGCCAAAAGAAAAGCCTTCTCTGGCAATCATCCCGAGTTCAAAAAGGCGCAGGCTGGGACGATAACCATCGGATGCAGCGGATAACAAATCGCATTCCACCCCTATCTTCGCCACTCGGAACACTGATGTCTTCGGCAATCTTGAAAGGCGGGTCAGCTCGGCCAACGAGCGTACCGGATGCTCCAGATCAAATTGCTCGAGAATGCGGCTGAGTTTCTTAAGCGTTCCGATGGCGTCGGATTCGCGTTTCTTGGGCATGACAGTCCGGTAGGGTCTGGCTCTGAGGGTCCACGATCGTTGGCTTGGTCGAAATTACCGGCAAGGAGGACACACCGGCCGCCTTCGTAAGCTAGGGCGCGCCCCTGGTGTTGGGTTTTGAGAAACAGCATAGGGCTGGGCCGCGACGAAACGTTTTGCGTTAGTCAGAGTGTGTCGCTATCGCCGTGGCCGGTTGGGCAATCTCGATCGGGTGATACCAGGAGGTTGAGTAGGCTTCGACGGCGCCTTTTAACGCTTCCGGCGTAATGAACAACGGTTCAACGGTGTCTAGGGCGATGGCATACTCATTCGTCTGCTTGGTCAAACCTTGGCGATCGCGTTCCCAGGCCTGGGGATGCGGGCCGTGATCGATACCCATCGGATGTAATGTCAACATTCCTGGCTCGATTCCACCACGGGAGAAGAATGTCCCGTCGTGGTAGAAGATCACTTCATCGTAATCGATGTTCCGATGATAGTAGGGGAGGCGGAGAACCTCGTCGTCGCCGAGCAATCGCGGGGCAAAAGTACCGACAAACACTTCGTCGCTCGAGAAAGTTGCGCCGGCGGTTGGGGGGACGTGATAACGCATGCTCGCTACCGGGCGGAAATCGCGAACATTGAGCTTACTGGGAAGAACGGTTCCCTTGTAGCCCACCACGTTTTCGATCGGGTTGTAGTCGAAGAAAAGCCGAGTTCGAAATCCGGTCCGTTTAATTTGCAATTCAAACTCTTCACCCTTTAGGTCCGAGCGCTTTTGATCGAAGTCGGGATATTGGATTACGCCTGGATCAAACAGGGCATGCATCCCAAGGATTCCCCGATCAGGAATACCATAAGACGTGCGGGATTCAGCGATGAACGCCATCGTGTCATCGGAGTGCGGCACTAGACGATAGATACATCCTTTTGGAACGATGACGTAATCACCTGGCCGATAAGGAAGGATCCCAAACTCGGTCTCAAAAACGCCCTCGCCTCGATGAAAAAAGTAAAGTTCGTCGCCATCGACGGTCCGGTAGAGATAAGGCATTGGTTCACGGCGGCGGGTCAAAAAGATTGACATCGATTTTTTGGCGCATGCTGCCATCGATTGCATGAGCAACAGCGGGGTACCGCGCGGATCGATGCTATCTTCTGTGGTTATCTGACGGCAATCGAGTGCCACTGGTTTTAACGGTCCCTCGATGCGTTTCCAAGCAGAAGGTATCTCGCGCGTATAGAGATGGGTTGCTTCGCCAAAAAATCCTTGGCGCCCATATTCCATCTCGTAAGTGCCTTCAGGAATTCGAACGTGGGCTTGGTTTGGATAAACACCGTTCTTTAAGGGAAACCTTTGCATAGAAACTCCGGCTAAATTGTATGCCGCATAATAGCACATGATTCCAACTGGCGGAATGGAATAGCGCAGCCAATTGCTCTGCAGGGGCCGCGGAAAATACCGAGAGTCGCCTTCGGCCGCCAGCTAGAAAATGCACCGCGGACAGAGCTCTGCCTTGACGGAACCACCAGAGATTTAAAGAAAGAGGCCGCCAATTACTCCACCGATCAATACGAGAATCCACGGAGCCATCTTCCAGGAACGCAGACCGGCAAAGAGCAGGAGCGCGAGGGCGAGAGCTTTTGCTGAGTCGATCGCGCTTGTCCAAATCGGCTGGTAAAGGGCGGCCAGAAGGATGCCCACGACGGTCGCATTAGCTCCGGCCAGGGCGGCCTGCGCACTTGGGGAAACGCGGAGGCGACTCCAAAGCGGCAGCAACCCGGTGACTAATAGAATCGGTGGCAGAAGAATCGCGAAAAGACACCACAAGCCGGCCAGCCAGCCGCTCGGGTATCCGTTCTTGGCTGCAACCAGATACGCGGCAAAAGAAAACAACGGGCCTGGCAACGCCTGAGCGATGCCATAGCCGGCTAGGAAGGCGTTATTGTCCACCCAGCCTTTTGGCACAACTTCCGCTTGGAGCAGCGGGAGGACTACGTGCCCACCGCCGAAAACAAGAGAGCCGGAACGATAAAAGCTGTCGAAGAGCGCCAGCCAGCCGTCTCGTTGGCCGGCGGCTAGAACCGGCAGGAGGAGAAGTCCAAGGGCAAAGAGTGTCAATGAAACGATCGATTGGAATCGGTTAGGAAAACGGGTGAACCGCTCAGAACCTCCGCCGGTAGATTCCGTGGGTATGAATTTCCAGCCAGCCAAGGCGCCAAGAGCAATGGTCAGTACCTGCATCCAAGCGTTATTGGTCAAAAGGATAATGACCGCAGCGGCAAACGCGAAAGTGATTCGAGTGCGATCGGTGCAGAGTTTTGTGGCCATCGACCAGACGGCTTGGGCAACAACCGCGACCGCGACAACTTTCAATCCGTGCAGCCAACTTGCTCCTTGCTCTTGGCCAACCCAGTGAACGCCATAGGCAGCAAGTAACATGATGATCGCCGATGGTAAGGTGAACGCTGCCCAAGCGGCGATGGCGCCAGGAATCCCGCCGCGCGTCATACCGATAGAGTAGGAAACCTGACTGCTGGTCGGGCCAGGAAGAAATTGGCAGAGCGCCACCAAATCAACAAAGGCTTCCTCGGTGAGCCACTTCCGTCGTTCCACAAACTCCTGCCGAAAATAACCAAGATGAGCGATAGGTCCGCCGAACGAAGTTAGTCCCAACCGCAGGAAGAGCAGAAAGGGTTCAATCACGGTTTGACCGTGCCGGTTGTTTGCTGTCCGATATCCGTTTTTTCCAAATATAAGCCTTACCGTTGCGTTTTCGATCGAAGTCGGCCAGGTTCATTCTAAAACCACCAAAATTATGAGCGATCCAGCAGGTCATCCCGACCACGGTCATCAACACGGGCCGGGCTGCGGCCATATCGCCATCAAACACGGCGGCCATATAGATTATCTTCACGACGGCCATCTCCATCCCGTCGGCACCTCAGGCTCAACCATCGTCGAGGAGCATGCCCTGGAAATCAGCGCGCAGAATCCTGAACGTTGTACGCCCGAGCACGTTTGCGACGGCCACGAGCCCGGTCACCACCACGGTCCCAGTTGCGGACACGAGGGAGTACCCCACGGTGACCACGTCGATTATCTGGTTAAGGGCCATCTACATCATCCTCACGGCGACCACTGTGACGATCATGGTCAGGTCGAAATCGTTCCAAAGGCTTAGCACGAGACGGCAACGGGTTGGGCTCGGCACTCACTCAATTTCGACATAAATTTCGTCCTCCTGCACAATCACTGGAAAAGTTTGCACCGGTTCGACTGCGGGAGGCGTTAGCGCTTCACCGGTGCGCAAATCGAAACAAGCGCCATGCAGCGGGCACTCCACCGTCTCACCGTCAATGCGACCTTCCGACAGCGAAGCCTCCGCGTGTGTACAGGTGTCACTGATGGCAAAAAGAGTTCCTTCGACGTTAAATACGGCAATGGCCGGATTTTCGATCCGCTTCACTTCGCCCGGAGGTACCTCCGTTTTTTTGCAGACTCGCCGTAAGGCCATTGGTCAGTTACCAATGACCAATGACAGATGACAAATGACAAATTTGCGACCGGCAGGAGCCGGTCCCTGCCGAAAGTTTTGGCAAAGACAATTGCTGTCTATCGATCTTGCAGCGCTTGCCGGGTTTCAACGGCGTTTTGATATCCGAGCAGATGCGTGACCCTGTCTGGTGTTATCTCCGACAAGGAAAAAGTGCGAATGGTGGCTTTGATGGTGGGAACAGCAGTTGGCGCGACACTGAAGACACGCAAGCCTAAGCCGGCTAGCAACGGAACCGCAACTGGATCCGACGCGATCTCACCGCAAATCGAGATCGGCAATGCTCGCTGATTCGCCAGCGCAATCACGTCGCGGCAGAGACGCAGCACAGCCGGATGCAGAGAATCGGCAAATTCTTCCAACTGCGGGTTGCCACGCTCGGCGCTCAACACGTATTGGGTAAGATCGTTCGTTCCAATACTAGCAAAATCGAGGTGCTTAATCATCTGGTCGAAGGCGACCGCAGAAGCTGGGGTTTCGATCATCGCACCGATTTCGATCGGCCATTGATGAGAGAGTTTCCGTGCTTTCAGCGATTGATGAGCCTTCTCCAGGTGCTGCTTGAGTCGAGAGAGTTCGTCTACCGAGGTGACCATCGGTACCAACAGCTTGATTGAAAAAAGTTCCGCCAGGCGCAGGATCGCGCCGAGATGCGATTCAAAGAATTCTGGATGGCGCAACAAAAGACGTAGCCCACGTACTCCGAGAAATGGGTTGCTCTCCTTGCCCGGTGAGAGAAATGGCAGCGGTTTGTCGCCGCCGATATCGAGCAACCGCAATGTAACCGAGAACTCCTCGGAGGATCTTGGGTTCGAAGTGGACGATTCCGATGCGGTCTTCCACCGGGAATCGGCCAAAATCGGCTCGAGGGCATCCCGGTAGGCGGCCAATTGTTCCTCTTCCGACGGAAGCGCATGGAATTGATCAAAGAGGAACTCCGAGCGAAACAATCCAATTCCGTCCGCGCCGTTGGCCAGGGCGAGTTCCACGTCACGTCGCTTTCCGGCGTTGGCTGCTATCAAGAACGTGATGTTATCGGCGGAAATCGCCGGCGTTTGGCTGAGTTGAACCGCTCTCTTCTGGAGTTCTTGAGAATCCGCCTGCCGTTGGCGCCACTCCTGAATCACCTCCGGAGCAGGGTTCACGAGCAACTGTCCGGTACTCCCGTCAATCGCAACGATTTCGGCTGAGCGAAGCACCGACTCTGATCGGGCGGCGTTTGCGATCACCGGAAGGCCAATTGACCGGGCAAGTATCGCGCCATGGGAAAGGGAGCCCCCGCCAAGTTCGATGACGCCCGTAATTCGAGTCGATTGGATTTGATCGATCAGCGTTGGATTTAATTCCGCACAGATCAGCACGCAATCTTCATTCAAATTAGCGAATTGATTCGTCTGGCCGATCAACTGCTGTACTACTGCTGATGCCGCCTCGCGGAAATCGATTGCTCGTTGTTTGAGATACTCGTCAGCCGCTCCAGCTTGATCTTCGGCAACCTCGGTAAGGGTTTCGAACCAGGCTGCGGCGGCATTTGCCGGCTTTGATCGTATGCGCTCTTGCGCGATACCTAAGAGCATGTCGTCCGATAAAATGAGTTCTTGGGCCTCGAGAATAGCTACTTCTGCGGGATCTAATGAAGAGCTGAATTTGGCGACTCTCTGCGCAACGCTCTGTTGGGCGGCGCCAATCGCTTCAGTCAATCGCTGGCATTCGGCCTCTACTTCGGTGGTTGTATTTGGTCGAGTGTCGGGAATCCTCAGATCGAGCCGATCGGCAAATAAGACGCGTCCCACCGCAAGACCAGAAGAGACCGCGATTGGTGCGGGGCTGGCCGAATTGTCTTTTTTTGCCGCTGGTTGGGCCGGATGCATGTCTTCGTTTCTTAAGCGCTCCAAAAAGCTTTCGATCTCTTTCCTGACGCCTGCGGTGTTCGGTCCCGACAATAGAAATCGGATCGTATCACCTTTCTTAGCCTGAAGGCGCGCGATCTCGACGAGACTGGCGGCAACTATCGGGCCGCGTTTGCCCGTGACATTCTCGATCTGAACGTTTTTCGCCTCGGCGCCGAGGGTTTTAATCAGCGCAGCAACCGGCCTTAGATGCAGACCATAGATATTCTCTAAAACGGATTCGAAGCTTTCTTCAGCAACGGCTGGAGCGCCGGTCGGTTCGGCCGCTGGCATCGGCTCGCCCAATTGGTCCTGCTTTGGGAGAAGACTGCGCTGAGCCGCAGCGACCACATCGGCAATCGGTGAGCCGGCCTGAATCTGCACGGCGGCGGCGATTCCTCCTTCCACCAGTGGACCAGAGCAAAGCCGGACATTGATTGAATCACCCAATAGATCCTTCGCCATCTCGGTGCTCAGGATCGCGCTTCCCATGTCCATCAGGATGATTACGCCATCAGGTTGAGCGACCGACTCGATGCCCTGTTGGATATCGATCGCATCAGTGCCGATTTCTGAGTGCGTTTCGCCAACGCCTCCAGCCGCAGCGATCGGAATCGTAGCGCTCACGGTACGTCGAATCAGATCAACGGCAGCGTCGGCGAGAGCGCGTGAATGAGAGACAAGAAGAAGGCCAATCATTAGGAAATTAGGAATGCGGATTGCGGATTGCGGAATTCAGAATCCCCGATCCAGACTCGGCAGCTGATTTCACATTCCGCGATCCGCGATCCGCAATCCGCATTCCTAATTTCCTAATGATTCGGCGGCAGCTTGAAAGAGGAGGGCAGTGGAGGTGGAACCCGGATCCTGATGTCCGGCGCTTCGCTCTCCGAGATAACTAGCGCGACCTTTTTTCGCCACCAGTGGAATAGTGGCTTTCATCCCTTTACGGGAAGATTCGGCGGCTTTTTTGAGCGCACCGTCGAGCGACTCTCCTCCTTGCACCGCCTTTTGGTAGGCTTCAATCGCCGGCTGCATTGCATCGATCATGGTTTTGTCGCCCGGGTTAGCTTTACCGCGTTGAATAACGCCGTTCAGCCCCTTTTCCAAAAGCGCGCCAAATTCCTCGGCCGAGATCGATGATTTCCCTGCTGCGAGCAAGCCTGCCTGCAGGAAGAAGGTGCCGTAGAGTGGGCCACTCGCGCCGCCCACGGTCGAAATCAGTGTCATTGCGACCGTCTTGAAGACGGTCGCAATGTCTTTGCCTTGAAATTCTGTCTTCTTCCCGAGTACCGCCTTGAAACCACGGTCCATGTTGGCCCCATGATCGGCATCGCCGATAGCGGAATCGAGCTGGGTTAAATGATCTTTATTTTCGGCTAGTAGAGCCGCAAAGCGCTCCAACCATTTGATCATCTGATCTGAAGTCAACTCCGGCATCGCGCAATCTTCCAGGAATCGATCAATTGGCAACCGCGGATCAAGCCCGCCAGCGAAGTGCGGGCGTGTGGACCGGTGCATCCCAGAGATTCGTTAGTTGGTCGTCCAATTTCAGAACGGTGATAGAGGTTCCAGCCATCTCCAAGCTCGTAATGTAAGGACCGACCAAATTCCGCGCCACGTTGATGCCGGCTTTAGTGAGTATCTCGTGTGCTTTCCGATAGACCACGTACAGCTCGATCGCTGGTGTACCGCCCATGCTGTTAACGAACAGGAGCACGTTATCACCAGACTTGAAGGGGATATCCTCAATGATCGGTTTGAGCAGCATTTCGGTGATCGAGTCAGCATTGGCAATTTTCAACCTTAGACGGCCGGGTTCACCGTGAATGCCGACGCCCATCTCCATCTCTTCTTCACCGAGTTCAAAGGTCGGCTTACCTACATGTGGCACAGTACAGGAGGTCAACGCCATGCCCATACTGCGACCTTGTCCGTTCACCTTCTTGCAAAGGATAGCGACTTCAGTGAGCGATTGACCCGCTTCGGCGGCGGCGCCGCAAATCTTTTCGGCCAGAACCGTAGTTCCGACGCCACGGCGGCCGGCGGTCCAGGTGCTATCCTTTACCGCGACGTCGTCGTCAATGACCACGGATTCGACTTCAATGCCTTCGCTGCGAGCAAGATCAGCCGCCATTTCGAAATTGAGGACGTCGCCGGTATAATTTTTGACGATATGAAGGACACCTTTGCCGCCATTGACGGCTTTAGTGGCTTCGTGCATTTGATCAGGAGTTGGGCTGGTAAAAACGGCGCCCGGACAAGCGGCGTTGAGCATACCTTTACCAACAAAACCACCGTGCATCGGTTCGTGCCCGCTGCCGCCGCCGGAAACGATTGCCACTTTGCCTTTCACCGGCGCATCGGCGCGGAATAGAAAATTAGGATCGAAATGTGCCTTTAATAGATCGCCATGAGCGGCGACCATGCCCTCCATTGCTTCATGAACAACATTTTCAGGAGAATTGAGCAGTTTTTTCATATCTGGGGGAATAGATCTTATTAATTAGCGGACGGCGCATCGCGCGTCGATGATACACTCGCAGTTCTGGAACAAACGAGACTGAACGAATGTTCAATGGCCGTAAGAATTTGTCCAAATTGGAAAATTGTCAAAGCGAAAGCTATTGAGAATCAAGAATTTGCAATTCAGAGCTCAGGAGTGGAACAAATCGGGATGCCGAACGTTGACCGCTAGCGCATAACGGCAAGCGAACCCCAACAGGTCCTACTCCACAACGGTGACCGGCGTACCGATGTCGACATTACTGTAGAAAATTTGCGCCATTTTCCCAGGCATCCGGATACAGCCGTGGGAAGCGGGATATCCCGGCAAATAGCCTTGATGCATACCAACGCCGCCGGTTATGCGCATAAAAAAAGGCATTGGTGCTCCGACGAAATGGGCGCCAGGCGGGACCGGATCCTTGCCAAGCTCGACATCTTTTTTGACCACGTTGCCCATCGCATCGGCATAGTCACCGTAGAGGCTCGACGCGTGGTTAGGATCTTTCTGGATGATCTTGTAGGTGCCTGCCGGAGTATCATGGCCCTCCCGTCCAGCTGAGACTTGCGAAACGCCTACCAGTTGGTCCCCTTTGTAGAAGTAAGCTCGCTGCTCATTCAGATAGATCGTGACTGCGGGCCGACCGCTGACGCCGTCGCCATCCCAGTACGAAATTGGGTCGTACCCGAAGGTTCCAGGGGTCTCAGTATTGCTGCCGCCTGCGAAGTAGGGGGTCTTCGGATTCGACAGACGAGCCTTCTCACCGCCGTCGCAACTTGCAAGAAAGAGTGCCGCCGAAATGATTACCAAACTTCGTAAGCGCATAATCATGGTTATTAGAGGAGAATCCTAATAATTGGCTTCGTGAAAATCGTCAACATTGCCTTTAGACATTATCAAAATCGGCCGAGAGTGCTAAATGAGCTTCGATTGCTGAATGGCGTCGGATCTGCTATAAGGATACTTTTCCGATATGCCGACGTACGACTATCGTTGTGAGAAGTGTCAGGGCACCTTTGAATTGTTTCAGTCGATGAAGGATTCCGCGCTGGAGGTTTGTCCAAAAGAAAAATGCCTGCTCGATACGTGGGGGCGCGGCAAAGTGAAACGATTGCTGGGGACTGGGGCCGGCCTGATTTTTAAGGGGTCCGGATTCTATGTTACGGATTATCGGAGTCCGAGCTATCAAGAGTCAGCGAAAAAGGAATCGAGTGCCAAAGAGGGGGGGGCCAAAGAGGGTGGTGGAGCGAAAACCGAGGGTGGTGGAGCGAAAACCGATTCAGGCGCGGCCAAGTCAGGCGGCGGATCCGGTTCAACGGGCGGAGGGACCGGTTCGTCGAGCAATAAGCCGGCGAATTAGCTGGTCTTTTCGTCGTACAAAGTGCCAGTTTATGGGGCTGTGGGTCGCCGAACTGAGGTGACGGAAGCCACTGCTTCCGCCTCGGAGAGTCAGGCGGGGGCACGACCGAAGTCGATAGTGGGTTTTCGATTCGTCTAGCCACGTGGCCCGAGCAAAACGCACATCGCCCGTGACCGCCGCGCCGCCAAAAAAGAAGAACGCAGACAGGCTTCGTTCGATAGCGGAGCGATATCGTAACCATCCCCGCATCCGGCATTTTCTGCCCCGGCTGTTGGCAGTCCTCCTAATTTAAAGAGCGGCGCCCAATGCTGATGAGGATAGAACCATTCACTTTTAAAGAGATCGTTTTCAGGCCAAGCAGAACTCCCGGTATATCAGCTACTAGGTCTTGGTATAACCTTCGAGGACCAGGATGATAATCTCAGCTTGTAGCTCGTGCTCGAGGTGACAAAATGCATCGCGGTCGTATACTGGTCGGTGATTCGGTTGACGCGTCGGGAGCAGCTCTTCATATTAGCGCTCTTTTTTGCGATTTTTATTGGAGCGTTGGTCAAACATATTCGGGACGGTGTTCCGCGCGTTCCTGCGCCATTGGAATCGAAAGAATAATTGCTATGCAGAAATCTTTTCAAGAGATGGTAGAACGCATTGTGGAGAAGGATCCACGTTATGACAAAGAGGCATACGATTTTGTGAAAGAGGCGCTCGAATTTACCATCAAACAGCAGAAGAGAGGTCAGGCGGATCCCAGTGTACATGTGACGGCGGCTGAACTAATGGACGGTTTTCGGCAATACGCGCTGAAGGAATTTGGCCCGATGGTAATGACCGTATTCGAGCATTGGCGGGTAACATCCTCAGAGGACGTTGGGAGTATTGTTTTCAATCTGATCGAAGCCGGCGTTTTTGGGAAGACTGAATCCGATCGACCGCAAGACTTTGAGTCGGCGATCGATTTTCATGCTGCTTTTATTGCCCCGTATGAGACGTCGCAAACCGGTCCGGCTAAGCGTGCCTAGAGGCGCCTGCTGACGAGAGACAACAGGATGCGGCATACAGAATTTCCCGAAACTCGGGTCGAAAAATTCGAGCTGACCAACGGTCTGACTCTGCTGGTCTCGGAGCAGCATTACGCCGGGGTCGCGAGCGTCCAAGCCTGGTGTCAAACCGGAAGCATTCACGAGCAGGAATGGCTAGGTGCTGGTCTGACGCATCTGCTTGAGCACATGCTGTTCAAAGGAACGGCTCGGCGAACCGCGACCGACATCAGCGAAGAGATCCATCGAGGCGGCGGTTACGTCAACGCGTACACGTCCTTTGATCGAACCGTATTCTGGATTGATTGCCCGAAAGCGGTAGTGGACACGGCCCTTGATGTTTTGGCCGATATGCTTTTCGAGTCGTCAATTGAACCGGGAGAACTTGAGCGCGAAATGGACGTAATTCGGCGCGAGTTCGAGATGGGCTACGATGATCCCGATCGAGTGCTCAGCCATCTCACGTTTGGCACTGCCTACCAAGTGCACCCGTGCCGTACCCCGGTCATCGGACTACGGCGTATATTCGATCGGATCACGCGCGATGATGTGCTGCGGTACTATCGGCGGCGCTATGTGCCGGACAACGTCTTTATCGTAGTTGCGGGTGATGTTGATGCTGACATTGTGCGTCAGCAGGTTGAGGCTTGCTTTGGACGGGTTGGATCGGCCCCGGTCGCTCCGATTGTTGTTCCAGAGGAGCCGCCGCAGCTCGGGAGTCGCCGAGAGTCGCGGATCTTTGACTCGCAAGTGGGGTATTTCAGTTTGGCCTGGCATGTGCCTGGGGTCGCTCATGAAGATATGCCGGCGTTGGATATCCTCTCAGTCTTGCTGGGCGGAGGAGCCAGTTCTCTTCTTTATGACGAACTCCGCGAAAAGAGGGGGTTAGTCCATGGGATTGGAGCATACGCATTTACCCCGAGTTTTCCGGGACTCATGACTATATCAGGTACTTGTCCGGTCGAGAACGTCGCTGCCATCGAGAGCGAGACACGACAAAAACTGACGGAATGGCGCAAGCGACCGGTTACGAGCGAGCAGTTGGCCAAGGCAAAGCGAATCATTCAGGTTGGGGCCTGGGAGCAACTGCAGACGGTAAAAGGAGTCGCCTCGGACATCGGATTGAATTGGCTCTACACTCGTAATCTCCATTTCAATCAACGATACCTTCAGCGAGTGCAATCGGTGCCCTCGGATGAAATCCATCGGGTCTTTGATCGGTATCTGTACGACGATAATTTAACGGCTGCGACATTGCGGCCGCAGAGTTCGATCGTGTCTCGCCGGTCGCGGATCGTTGCGGAGCGGCCACCGGAAATGCGGGTTCTGCCCAATGGCATACCGGTGGTATTCATTCCCGATCACCGGTTGCCAATGCTTCATGCCTCACTGGTATTTCGCGGGGGAGTCTTGGCAGAGAATCCACAGAACAACGGCATCCACCGGTTGTATAGTCATAGCGTTCTTAAGGGCACAAAAAATCTTTCCAGCGCGGATATAGCCGAACAGGTCGAATCGCTTGGAGGCACGCTTTTTGGAGATTCCGGTTACAATTCTTCGCGTATCGCATTTAGCTCGCTCGCGGACGACTTCGGAAGACTTTTGGTTTTAGTCGAAGATATTCTGTCCTCGGCATCTTTTCCGGATGATGGCATCGAGCGCGAGCGCACCAGCCAGCTTGCCGCCATCGAGGCGGAAGATGCCCAACCGGGGATCTTAGGACGAAATGTCTTACGGGCAGCAGCCTATGGTGATCATCCATATGCGATGAATGTAATTGGTACCAGGAGATCGGTCGCGGATATCGGTCGGGAAGATCTGGTTCGACTTCATTTGCAGACTATTGATTCGGCACCCTGTGCTTTGGCGGTTTGCGGTTGGATTGATGGAGAGGCGCTCTGGCCGGCAATCGCCAAGTTTCTCAGCGTACTTCCCAAGCGGTCACCGGTAGCGCGATTTAAGGTGCCGAAGATCGCTCCGCTGACTTCCCAAACGCTCGTCCAACACCATCAAAAGCACCAGGCATTCATCAGCATCGGTTACCTGGCTTGCTCATTGTTCGATCGGGAGCGGATCCCTTTTGAGCTCCTGGACGAAGCAACCGGGGACGCCAGCTCACGTTTTTTCATCAAACTCAGGGAAGAGCTTGGATTAGCGTACGCCGTTGGCAGCGCTCTTTCTCTAGGGCTTGCACCCGGACTGTTTAGCATCTACGCAGCCACCTCTCCGGAGTTCGCCGAAGAGGTGGTCCAGCTTTGCCGAAAAGAAATGGAGGATCTGGGAGAAGGAGCACTTTCCAAAGATGAACTCGAGCGTTCGAAAACCAAACTGCTGGGCCAACTCGCCTTTCAGAAACAGAACCTGGAGGCGTACGCGCACGGTTTAGCTCTCAACGAGATTTACGGCTTTGGCCTGGAGTATTTGGAACGACGGCAACGAGAAATCGAGACAACTACACTCGAAAACGTCCAGGCAGTTTGCCGTAAATATTTGATGGATAAACCGGCCATCACGGTCATTGTTAGACCTTAGACTCGTTTCACGTGTATGGCAGAATTTCAGAACACCTCAGCAGCGTCAGGTGAAATGGCGCAGCGATTCATCGAATTTATCCTCATGCAGGCCCAAAACGCCGCATTTGTGCTTGGTCAAATTCCTCATCCGCAAACTGGCAAGGCGGAAGTGAACCTCGATCTAGCAAGGCTGCTGATCGACCAGTTGGCCATGATCCAAGAAAAAACGAAGGGTAATCTGAACAAAGACGAAGCGCAGATCCTGGCAAATACGTTATCCAATCTACAAATCGCATTCGTTGAAGCGGTACGCGAACAACGATCCGAGCAAAGAACCGATACCGCTCATCCGTCTGCGGAGCCTCAGCCGGAATCAAAAATTGAAACTTCAACCACTGAAGCTCCACCGGTCGGCGAAAGCGAAGGAAAGAAAAAGTTCGTCAAAAGCTACGGCTCGTAAGATCTCCCCCTCCGGCTCAAAGAGAGATTCCTGCAACGGAATCGGCCGCAACACCGTCTCTCTCTTAAGCCTTGTCCATTATTGTACTCATGCCCGGCAGTAACTCTTTCCAGGTTGGTCAAATCAGATCAGGCGGTAATTCTCCCTTCTTTATCATCGGGCCGTGCGTGATTGAGTCGGAAGATTTTGTTCGGAAGATAGCTCAAGACCTGAAAGAGATCTGCCAAACCATAAACGTTCCGTGGATTTTCAAAGCCTCCTACGATAAGGCCAATCGTACTTCGGCCAAATCTTACCGTGGCATTGGATTAAAAAGTGGTTGTCGAATTTTGAGTGCTATCGGAGAAGAATTGAATGTGCCGGTCACGACCGATGTGCACTCGGTTGAAGAGGCGCAAATCGCGAGCGACTTTGTCGACGTTCTCCAAATTCCTGCTTTTCTCTGCCGGCAAACCGACCTCATTCAAGCCGCTGCTGCGACCGGAAGAGCGATCAATGTCAAGAAGGGTCAATTTTTGGCGCCCTGGGACGTCGCGAATATCGCCGAAAAGCTAGAGTCCGCGGGCTGTGGGAACTACGTTTTTACAGAACGAGGGGTGACCTTCGGCTATAATAACCTAGTGGCCGACATGCGATCCCTATACTGGATTCGAAAACAGGGCTACCCCGTAGTGTTCGATGCGACGCACTCGGTGCAGC
>Ga0137401_10000365_pt1 | contig 17172 bp, 16 predicted proteins | sample CZOMad1_1_16fung_FD_108286 | JGI IMG/M metagenome (GOLD analysis project Ga0137401, IMG submission 108286) | Vadose zone soil fungal communities from Angelo Coast Range Reserve, California, USA - CZOMad1_1_16fungal (Illumina Assembly) | ecosystem: Environmental > Terrestrial > Soil > Vadose...
AAGAAGTTGTACGATAAGCGCGAAACGGAACTGCGGCGCATCGTCGATCGCGAGACTCAAGCGCAGTTGAAGGAACGAAATCGATAATAGAAGTGGCACAGACTTCAGTCTGTGGCGCCGTGCTCGCGACCACAGACTAAAGTCTGTTCCACTCAAGCTGAAGCTTGTCGGATAATTCGCAGGAGATGGCAATTATGGAAGCAATTGGAAGTTCGCAATCATGCAAAGACGTTAATGTCGAAGCGCTAGCTGTGGCGGTTTTCAAAGACGAAAAAGCGAGCGCGGGACTTTTGAAGACTCTCGATGAAGCCGCTGGCGGTTTGATTAACAGGGTAATTGAAACAGAAGAATTCGCGGCGAAACCAGGCGAGACCGCCTATTTCCTCTTGTCCGGTAAAGGCCTCAAGGCCGGCCGGCTGCTCCTGATCGGTTGCGGTGACCGCGGCGCTTACAAGGCTGCGCAGATAAGCCGGATGGCTGGAACCGCATCGCGTTTTCTTAGGAGCAAGAACGCCACCTCGATTGCGATCGTCCCTCGGGCGGATGGGGACGCTGGGAAAGTCGCGCAGACCGCAATGGTTGGCGCGATCATGGGGCTGTTTGAGCCTGATAAGTATCGGACTAAAGACAAGGAACAACGTGAGCTGCTACGAATCGCGGTGGTGATTGAGAGCGGTGACAAGAAGACTCTACAACAGGGCGCGGAACGTGGCCGGATTATCGGCGAAGCAGTGAACCTTACCCGTGACCTGGCGAACGAGCCTGGTGGTTATCTGACGCCGACCATCCTGGCAGAACGCGCGCAGAAAGTCGCGAAAAAGTTCGGGCTAGGCATCGATGTGCTCGATCAACGGCAGATGGAGAAGTTGGGCATGGGCTCGTTACTGGGTGTCTCTCGCGGATCGGATGAACCACCAAAACTGATTGTAATGAAGTACGAACCGCGCAAGGCCGGCCGGAAGAAAGGGCTGCTGGCTCTGGTCGGGAAGGGAATTACTTTTGACTCGGGCGGCATCTCCTTGAAACCGGGCGAGAATATGGAATTGATGAAGTACGACATGACTGGCGCCGCCACGGTCATCGGCGCGATGCAGGCGATTGCCCAGTTGAAGCCGTCGATTGCGGTCCTGGGCGTGGCCCCATGCTCAGAGAATTTGCCTTCAGGAAAAGCGACCAAGCCTGGCGATATTTTGAGAGCGATGACCGGCAAGACGATCGAAGTTATCAACACCGACGCCGAGGGCCGGCTGGTGCTCGCGGACGCAATTGCGTACGCCAGGAAACTTGGAGCCACCCAGATCATCGATATGGCGACGCTGACCGGCGCAGTGTCAATCGCGCTGGGCGACGTTAATACCGCGATTCTCGGGACGGACCAAGTCTTAATCGAACAGGTAATCGACGCCGGCAGGGAAGTCGGCGAAAAGTTTTGGCAGTTACCACTGGACGATGAGTATTCGAATCAGATTAAGAGTGACATTGCCGACATCAAAAATATTGGTGGTAAGAAAGCCGGCACGATTACCGCGGCTGCCTTTTTAAAGGAGTTCGCTGATGACACATCGTGGGCTCATTTGGATATTGCCGGTACCGCCTGGAGCGACACAGCCCAACCCTATCGTTCGAAAGGCCCGACCGGTGTCGCGTTGCGGACGTTGGTTGAATTCATTGAAGGCTCCGCCCGCCAAAACGGGAACTGATAAAAAGCGAGGTCAGTACCGGGAGCAGTAGGGACCGGGTTACGGCCCTCGCTATCATGACCATCGCGTTGGCGGAGACCCGGTCGCTACCGCTCCCGGTACTGACCCCATCCCGCAACACCAACGGTGACGGCACCCGGGCTTGATCTAGATGCACTCAAGCCAAATTAGGGTAATTATATACTTGACTGACCGTGGTATATTGTGCTACATTTAGCGCATGGGAAAACCAACGCCGAAAACGCTGCAAGCCGCGACCATTCATTTCTCCGACCTCGACAAGTGCGACGAGTACATGATCGCCGTCCGCTGGCCTGATGGTCAAGTGCGATGCCCGGAATGCGATTCGACAAACGTAAAGCGCCTGAGCGGTAGCCGCCTCTGGAAGTGCTACGCGAAGCCGACGCACCCGCGCGTCAAGTTCTCGCTGAAGAAGGGATCGATATTCGAGGACTCTCCGCTTGGCTTGGACAAGTGGTTTATGGCGATGTGGCTGATCGCGAATTGCAAGAACGGCATTAGCTCATGCGAACTAGCGCGAGACTTGGGCATCACGCAAAAGGCCGCGTGGCACGTCAACCATAGAGTCAGAACCGCGATGCGTCTTGGCTCGTTTGAAAAGCTTGGTGGTGAATGCGAAGTGGACGAAACTTTTATCGGGGGCAAGGCGCGATTCATGCACATGAGCGAGCGCAAGCGCCGGATCACTGGCACTGGCGGCAAGGACAAAGTGATCGTCATGGGCATCCTTGAGCGTGGTGGAAACGTGCGAACGTGCGTCATGCCGAATCGTAAAAAGAAGGCGCTACAAGCTGAGGTCAAAAAGCACGTCGAAGTAGGATCGGCGCTGTACAGCGATGCCCTCAAGTCCTATGACGGACTCGACGCAGAGTACGCTCACCAAGTCATCGATCACGCTATTGCATACGTTGACGGCCAAGTGCATACTAACGGTCTTGAGAGCTTCTGGTCGTTGTTGAAACGTGGCATTAGCGGAACATACATCAGCGTCGAACCGTTCCACCTGTTTCGCTACTTGGACGAGCAATCATTCCGTTATAACCATCGCAAGCTGACTGACAGCGAGCGATTCTCAATAGTTGCTGAGCAAGTAATCGGTCGTCGTTTGACCTACTCAGAACTCACAGGCAAAGCTCTAGGAGCGTCCTGAACGTTGCCTTACCGTAAGTCCACCCGTGGAAAGCGGTAAAGCAAAGCCGCAGGAAAGCCAGAGTAGCTAATGCGTTCTTCGGAGGCCAGAGCAGAGGCGGTCGCTCGCGAATTACTAACCATCCGAGGTTGGAAGGATGCCCGTCCGCCTAAAGGCAATGTTCTTTGGAAAAACGAATACCGCGACTATCCGCACTTACTCGATGCAATGGTCGGACGCGGTAAGCAGGGGTTAGGCGGGGATGCTTACCCTGACTTTATCGTGATGTCCCCGGACGGCTATAGTCCCGTGATCGTTGGCGAAACGAAAGCGTCCGAGTCCGATATTGATCTTGCCTCACACGAAGCGGCGGACCTGTATGGTGAAGCATTTTTAGATAAAGGGTGGAACGTTCTAGCTGCTGGAATCGCTGGCGATGAAAGCAGTAACATTGCCGTTCGCATTCAAAAGCGAGCCCGTAGCGAATGGAAACCGATTGAATATCGGTCTCAACCGATTCAGTGGATTCCAACTCCCGCCGAAACAACTCAGCTACTTGCCGATGAACATCTATTCGATCTACGGCCACAAGTTCCTTCCAACGAAGTCCTAGCGAAACATGGCGATGCTATTAATCGAATCCTAAGAGAGTGCGGAGTAACCGACGCGCAACGCCCGGCAATCACGGGAGCGATTATGCTTGCCTTATGGCATTCTGCCGGACAAATCCGCACCGACCCGTCCCATATTCTAAAAGACATTAACGACGAGTGTGAGCAGGCATTTGTTACCGCTGGTAAATCAGACCTAGCGGGTAGCATTCATATACCAGAAGCAAACGACAAACTCGCGGCCCGTGCCCGTTACATTTGCTACATACTCCGACTCTTAAACATTACAACTCTAACGGCTGAGCATGATTACTTGGGCCAACTGTACGAATCGTTCTTTCGTTTCACTGGCGGCAATACAATTGGTCAGTTTTTTACCCCTCGACATATCACGCAATTCGCAGCGGATATTTGCAGCGTGGGACGTTCTGATGTTGTGGTCGATCCTACATGCGGCACGGGAGGTTTTTTGATCGCCGCGCTCAATCGGATGATGGAAGGAAGATCGTTTACAAGGGATGAACTTGGGAACCTTGTTCGCGATCACCTGATGGGATTTGAAAGCGAGCCAATCACCGCTGCTCTATGCGTTGCCAACATGATATTACGCGGCGACGGAACTACGGGAGTCGTTCGGGGCGACTGCTTCACCCATCCTGATTATCCTGAAAGTCGCGCCACGATCGTGCTGGGAAATCCCCCTTTTCCGCACAGGAAAACAGACATGCCTCCAGAGCGATTCGTGGATCGCGGTCTGGATGCGTTGACCACACGCGGGGAACTCACGATGGTGGTCCCTGGTTCTCTGCTAGTGAAGGGAGACAAGCGACGTTGGCGGGAAAACACTCTCAAGCGTCATACGTTACGAGCCGTCATCACTTTCCCGGCGGACCTGTTCCAACCTTATGCTTCTTCCACGACCGCGATGGTAGTTCTCAGGAAGGGCCTACCTCACGACGCGCAAACGGAGACGTTATTTTGTCGGATCGAGAATGACGGCTTCCGCGTCAAGAAGAACGTTCGCGTAGAGCAACCCGGCAGCCAAATACTAATAGCTCTAGATGCTTATCGAAAAGGTTTATCGATTCCGGGATTCTGCGCTACGGCCAGACTGTCTGACTACTCAACCGTTGAATGGTCCCCCGGCGCATATATTGGCTTTGAAAAACACGGAGCCGAAAAGATTAAGGACGAGTCTTTCTTGCTTGTTCGTAATCTTGCGGCCTTCCACGCTTTGTACGCGCCTGAGTTAGCGGAGTTTAGAAGGCTACTGGAAACCGACGATGGCCCAACCCCAGAACCGTATCATCGGAAAACCAGCGGCGGTTTGAAGTTAAAGTTTTATGGCGAAAACACAATCGGAAATCTATTCAATGTCGTTTACGGGCAAGGTCAACTTGAAAATAAAGAAAATCTTGCGCCCGGTAAATGGCCGATAATTTCTTCTGCTGGAACGGACAACGGATGCTACGGATTCTTTGATTTCGAGGGGATCGCCCCGCTAATCAAACCACCCTTCGTTACGGTGCCTAGAACTGGCAGCATAGGTGAGGCATTCGTCCAGTTATGGCCTTGCGGTGTCACATCTGATTGTCTGCTTTTACTTCCGAGGCCGGGAACCGATCTAGAGGATCTTTTCATAGCAGCCTCAACTATTCGGTTGGAGCGATGGCGATTTAACTACGGCAGAAAGATTACTCCAACCCGTATCGTGGACATTGAATTAAGACGGGATGATGATTTGAAAAGCTGGATTCGTTCTCAGCGAATGGCCGCTGATGGCCTGATGAAAGATTCTTTAAGACTTCTTTCAGATAACGGTGGCGACAGTCTTAGGGATAAGGTTAAAGCACTTGCGGTAGCATGGAGGCGTGAAACTTCCCATCTATCATCCATCGAACGGAAGACCGCCCATCGCGCTTATCAGGAAATCATCGCTTTAGGTAAACCCGCCGTGCCTTTTGTTCTGGAAGAGATGAAGGCACATGGCGGGCATTGGTTTTGGGCCTTGCATTTTATGACCGGAGCAAACCCCATAGAGGAAGGTGACAACGTCGAAACCGCGCGCTCGAAATGGCTTCGCTGGGGTATAGCAAACGGCTTTTTACTCACCGATGAGCAAATGTGAATTCGCACCCTTCTTCCCAAAGCTAAGAGAAGAAGACTACGAAAAGAAAAGCGATCAGACCGACGCCTATAACTGCATCGCCTATGCAATGGGCGATGAGCATAAGTATTGGTGGCCAACGCCGCAATATGCTTGTTATTGGCCACCCGGCTTTGAGCGAAGTAACGCACTACCAGTTCTAAAAAAGATCGCGGAGTTATTCAGATACCGAGATTGTGAGAACGGAGATAGCGAAGTGGGATATGAGAAGATCGCCTTCTACGCAGACGCGACAGGTGTCCAACACGCGGCGAGGCAACTCCAGTCAGGAATGTGGAAGAGTAAGATTGGTGAACTGGAAGACGTAGAGCATACTACCGTGGAATCGCTTGAAAGTAAGGACTATGGAACGGTGGTGGCTTACATGAAGCGCCCGCGTCCTGACTGGACAGCATAAGAGAATACCCGGTCCGCTGGTCACTTTGGAAGGTTCAATTTGTCATCAATCAGCGTTTCCACTGACACTCGCGCCAGTCTTGCATAGCGCAACAAGATTATCAGATTCGGCTCTCGCGTTCCTCGCTCGTAAGCGGAAACGACAGTGTAGGTCTTTTTCAGATCAAGCAGCTTCGCCATCTCAGTTTGACTCGCTCCTAACCCCTGTCGAATAGCTAGAAGCTTCCGGGCTAAACGCTTCGGTTGTTGTCGGCGGAGCGCGGTTGTCATCAGGAGTCGCCTCCTGACTTGCGCCTATCTACCGCCGGAGATACACTGTGCGCCGCGCTAGAGGATGCCCGGACTTTACGAAGCGTCCGGGCGAGGGGCATTAGCCGCTTTGTCCTCTTGCCCTAATTTTCAACATAACGAACTTCAAACAGCATATGGGAAGCACAGCGGAGTAAGCAAGAGTGAGCTTGCCGAAACCATGCTCCCATGTAGAGGGCCGGGCGACGTTGGGGTGAGGACAACCGTCGCCAGCTCTCACCAAGCGGGGAAGTCACTTGTGGGCGTGGTGGGCGCTCGCCGACTTCCCCGCTTCTATCATCATGCAAAACATTTACGCCGCGACTCCCAAAGGTCTTATCTATCATCTGCTGGCCGAATACCATCGCACCCTTTGCGGCCTGTACATCGTTGGCGATCTTCACTTGTTCGCCGGGACACCAAAGGATCGAATCCTCTGTAAGCATTGCGAAAGCGCATCGGAAAAACTTAAACCGGAAGGCTGAAATGCGCTATGATGTTTAGGATGAAGCAATCACGCGAGTTCAAGGAATCAATGGCGAACTTTGACCGCTTGCTTCGCGCGGTTGTTGCCGTTCCGAAGGCCGATGTCGAAAGGGAAGAAGCCAAAGACAAGCTGAGGAATCGACGCGAACGCGAGAAGCGAAAGAAAGCGGCAAAGAAAAAGGCGTGAAAGTCCCGCCATGTCCCACTATGACCCGCTATGCGCCTCTAAGTCAGTCAAGTATATAATTACCCAAATTAGCACTACCCGCGATCTAAACTGCTCGCTCTCACCATTCCGGAAGTGCTAAAATTGTGCTCGGATTGGATAACGAGACGGGCCGTCTCCGGTGACATTGCCTTCGTCCTCGTTACATTGCCCCCTTGCAATGACCGACTATTATCACGTTCTGGGCGTCAAGCGGAGCGCGACCGCTACCGAGATCAAATCCGCTTACCGGAAGCTCGCCCGGAAGCGTCACCCCGATGTCAATCGAGGTTCAGAGAAGGCAGCCCGCGAATTTGCGCTTCTTTCCCTGGCTTACCACACCCTGATCGATCCTCAGGAAAGAGCATTCCACGATCAGCAACTCGACCAGGGCACTCGCGTTGCGCCTTTTCTTGGACTGGACAATAACGCCTACGCGCAGCGAGCCGGCAACATAGCAGCCCAGGCTCGCTGGGATCGGGTCGTCAACCAGATACTTGAGAATGACCGGCGCGAGAACATGGAACGACAACGCGCCGTCTTTACTACCGTTTCACTTTTTCTCTCGACGTTCTTTGTGGCAATGATCAAGCCGCCGCTGTGGGAGTCGTTTGGAATGGCGGGCAAGGCGATTCTGGTCACGCTCTTCATGATGGGTGTGTGGCATTTGATCCGCCGGCTGCGGGAATATATCGCGCACTACACTTACAAACCTGACGACGTCAATTACTCGATTACGCGCGAAGAGAGTGAGCCGGATCAGCCGTTCACTCGGTTTTCAGCGTACGCTTTCCTGCTCGGTGGTTATGTGATCAGCCTGGGGGTAGGGCTGTTCATTGGTTGGCATGCGCAGGATTTCTTTGCGGATTTGACTCTGCTATTCCGGCATCACGCCACGGTGTCTGGTCCCGGCGGCTTCTCGCCTACGGCCATGGTGATTTCAGATCTTCTCTTCTATCCGCCCATCGCCGTTTTAATTATCGACACGCTGCACGGTGTAGCTTCGCGGATAGATACTGGTTGAAGTCCGCCACCAGGTCAGGTATGTTGCGCTACATGAGATTAAGTCCATGGATGATCAGGTATGTCCGGCCGCTGCTCTTCAGGGCGGGATCTTTAGTTCTGCTCACGGCGATTTTTGGCGCCGGCGAAGTCACCGCCCGTCATTCGATGGTCCACCAACGCAATGAACAGCTCACGCCGATACAGCGCGAACTCGAGCGGCAGCGCCAACGTCTGAAATCAGAGGACGTCGAAGATCGTCGCGATGCCCTGATGCGGCTCGGTAACCTGAAGCGGACCGACGCCTCTCGGATCGCCGCAGGCGGTTTGACCGATGCGGCGCCGATAGTTCGCGTGGCGGCTGCGCACGCGGTGCTGTCTTTGCCGCAAGCCGACGCGGCCCGACTTTTGATTCCGCTGTTGCAGGATAAGATCGAATTCGTTCGACGTGAGACGGCTTATGCGCTGGGCGAGACGCGCAGCCATTCCGCCGCGGCCCCCCTCGAGAGTGTCTTGCTTAACGATAAAGAAACGGGCGTTTGTGCAGCTGCGGCCGTGGCGCTGGGTGAGATAGGAGACGAGTCGTCGGTTCAATCCCTGTCGGAGATTCTAAGCGGACCACCCGACAAAAAGAAGAAAGCAAAAGGTACAAATGAATTCGTAATGCGCGCCGCCGCGCGGTCGTTGGGCCAGATTAGGAGCCGTTCAAGCGTCGGCGTTCTCATCGCGGCCCTGACAAACGACGCCAACGACAGCGATGTAAAGCGGGAGGCGGCGACGTCGCTGGGATTAATCGGTGATCCTTCTGCTGCCCCGGCCCTCCAGGCAGCATTCGCCTCCGGTGATCCTTATCTGTCCCAGGCTGCTCGCGCTGCACTGCGCCGGCTCAGAGCTGCGAAGAATTGAATACCGTGTTGGAATGACCAACTTCGGCAATGCCGTATTTTGAGATTGCTGCTCCCTGGGTAAAACGATCTACGAAATACACGGAGCAGAACTGACTGTTCGTGCGATTTCGTGGATCGTTTCTGTCTGAGCGGGAAGAAAAATAACCAATTAAATACTACCCAAACTTTTTTCCGCATCGAGAAAACCCGGCTGTGGCCAGCTGGAACTATTAGAAATAGGAAGGCGCCGAAGCCCTAGCTCCGGCGCCTATCGTTGTTTCTCTAACTTTGCTGGGAAGTTGGATTAACCCTCGGTCTTTTCGCCCCGACCCTGGCCCTTTCGGGCAGCCTTGCTTTCCTTTGCCTGGGGGATCGGCACGCCGACACTCCCTGACCGGGCTGCTAACGGCTCTTCGTCTGGAATCTCGACGGGAACTTCCTGGATCAATGCGCCGCCCGATTTCTTCGAGAAGGTTAACTTACTCGGGACGGTGCCCAGGTCGACCTGCACCAGGTCGCCCAAACCGATTTGGCCCGTCGCAACTAAATTCGACAAGGGATAGACGAGAAAGCGCTCGATGGCGCGTTTCAAATGTCGGGCGCCGTACTTGTAATCGATGCCCTCCTGCAACAGCATGTCTTTGGCCGCATCAGAGCACTGGAAGACAAACTTAGTCCCCGCGGACATCATGATGCGATCCTGCACTGATTGCAGTTCGAGATCGAGAATCGCGCGCAGGTGGTGCTCTTTCAAAGAGCGGAACACAACGACCTTGTCGATTCGGTTCATAAACTCCGGCGAAAACTTACGTCGCGCCGCTTCCACCGCGGTGCGATAGATCTTCTGGTCTACTTCTGAGTCAGGACTCTTAACGCCTTTGCCCGGAGCAAAGCCGATACCGCCGGAGATCAACTCCGACATCTCGCGAGCGCCGAGATTGGAGGTCATGACTACCATGCACTTGGAAAAGTCGACCCGCCGGTTGTCCCCGAGAGTCAAAGTGGCTTTGTCCAGAATGCCAAGCAGAAGTTGCCAAAGCGCATCTGAAGCTTTCTCGATTTCGTCAAACAGCACCAGCGTGACCTTGAGTTCTTCATTGTGCATCCGGTCGAGGTTTTCCTGCGTCAACATCGGAGATGTCTCGCGATGACCCAGGTATCCCGGAGGCGAGCCGATCAGCTTGGCAATTTCATGTGAATGCTGAAATTCAGCGCAGTCGATCTTTACGACTCCATTAGGATCGGCGAACAGAACCTCTGACGCTGCTTCGATTACGCGCGTCTTTCCTGAACCGGTAGGACCGAGGAACAACATTGTGCCGATCGGCCGATTGGGCGGATTCATGCCGGCCAGAAATATCTGGTAGAGGCCGCTGACGCGGCGCACGGCGCGTTCCTGGCCAACGATGCGCGCGCCCAGCCGGTCTTCAAAATCCTGCGCGCGCGGACTTTTCTGATCAGGGTCAAGAAAAACCGTTTCGCTAATTTGTTTTTCCAGGGCGTCCATCTCGTCTCTTTTCAATTCGGCAATCATGGTTGTTTCTCCTTGCCGCGGCGGCTGTCAATAACAGCCCTCTCGCCGCTCGGGATCCTCCAAGTCATCCCTTATGCAAAGAACGATCCGCTCGTACTCAGATTGCGTCGCTCGGTAAATTGATGCGCGGCGAAGCCCTCACGTTTCCTTTTCGAAAAAGCTGAGCTAAACCGAGCGCTGCATTCACACACACGCTATATATACAACTCCGAAACAAATGTCACCCAAAATATTAGGGGTGATTCTGGAAAGAATGTCGCGGCCGCGTTACGTCAAACCTACATACGTGACATTTCACGGCACGATCATGCTGACAAATCTTGTTGCCTGTCTTGCGATACTCAAACGGAAGTAGTGGGCTCCATACAGAAGACCCCAAAACGAAGGGGGACCCTACACGGAAAGAGTATCGCATGGCCTCAAATCGTTTGGGGATGGGTTTGCCCGCGAGCGTAGGACAGATCTTTGGCGGACGAAGCGATGTTTGCAGCAATCCGAAGGACCTACCAAAGTCTTCCCAGTCTGTTATCTCTTTACTCTCTCAATGACTGAGGCGATCACACTAATATCAATTCTGAAACTTGAGGCGTCGAAAGAAACTAGTTCGGCTCGTAAGTTTGACGTAGCGGAACATTAGTTGCACGCACGTCCACGTCCCTCGCAAGGTCCACACTGATGTTCTTTCAGCGATGAGCGTGAACATAGATCATCATAACAAGTTACGATGAAGGATCCCGAATTGGTAGTTCAGGTTTTGGTAGTGACCAGGCGGCGTTCAGACGCACGCAACTGTTGCACGCTCTCTGACATCTGATTGCCCAAGGCGAAAGCGACGCCGTTAAGAGTTTGATATGAAGGAAACATCAGATAAGAGTAACGAAAGGAGATCAGTCGTGACTCCCATTGCGCGCCAAGTAAGAGAAATCAAGATAAAGATGCTTGAGCTAGTTGAGGAACTCTCTTCCTTCTTCAAGCTGATCATCTTGACCTTGGTAGAGTCCTGTTACCTCTACATCGTTGCGACGCTGCACGAGCCGATCGATCACTATGTAGAGCATTCACGATTGTGCCCGATGAAAATTGCCGTGCTCATTATCGGCGGCTCGTTTCTTTTCCTGAACATCGTGATCGTGTTGGGCTTTGTCGCGATTCAAACTCTCGCGACTATAAGAGTTGTAAAATCAGCTTTTACTAAAGAGCGCGGAAAGACTAGAAACGGGGCTTCCGCTGATCGAGGAAAAGAGAATCACCCACGCAGCATAATTGTCACAGGCGCTGGGAATGCAAATGCAACGATAACCATTACGGTAACTCGCGCATCACACGGCATCGGTACTCCACCGCCCCAGATTGTCCCACCGGAAGCGGAAAAGCCTTCTGAGGTTTCCTACCAGACTAGAGATCATCTATAGAGATCTTCTTCTTGAATACGTCTCTTAAGAGGATTCTGAGGCGAAATTTAATTGCGTAACCATCATTGGGTGATTGCGCGTATCGATCGAATTCAATGAGATCGCAGTTCGCCTTCGCTGCATGAGGAACATCCATTCCCATTCCTCGTGTGGGGGTATACCGATCAGGCGCATCGCGTTCTGCATGAAGCGTTTTTATGAGAGCGTTTTCCGCTTTGAGGCGACTGGGCACGCGCGCCAAGCCGGGCACAAGTTTCCATTTCTTTCGGGATTGCCCTCGAAACCAAGTCAGTTGCTTTGGCTTAGCTTGCACTTTTAATGCGTTAAGCATTCCAGCTACGGAGCTAATGGTGCGATCTTTATAGCGCATGGAAGCTAGCCTTTTTCAAACTTGGCTTCTCCTTAGGTCTACTGTCTCATCGAGACCCCAATTAACGCGACGGGCTACTTGCCCAGCTCGTGAGGAAGGGTCAGTCGTAATACTCCAGGCCCAGGTGCGTAATTAGATCTTCGCCCCTGAGGTGACGCAGAGTGTTTTTGAGTTTCATTAACTGGATGAAGATGTCGTGTTCGGGATAGAGGCTGGGCGCGGTCATGGGCGACTTGAAATAGAACGACAGCCATTCCTGCACGCCCTTCATGCCGGTCCGCTGGGCCAGATCGAGAAAGAGGGCGAGATCAAGCACAATGGGCGCCGCCAGGATCGAATCGCGGCAGAGGAAGTCGATCTTGATCTGCATCTTGTAGCCGAGCCAGCCAAAGATGTCGATATTGTCCCAGCCTTCTTTATTATCGCCCCGTGGAGGGTAATAGTTGATCCGCACAACATGCGAAAAGTCTTTGTAGAGCTGTGGGTAGACGTCGGGCTGCAGGATGTATTCAAGCACCGAAAGTTTGGACTCTTCTTTGGTCTTAAAAGATTCAGGATCATCCAGAACCTCGCCGTCCCGATTGCCGAGGATGTTTGTCGAGTACCACCCGTGTAGTCCCAGCATGCGCGACTTCAAGCCAGGGGCCAGGATGGTCTTCATCAGCGTCTGTCCGGTTTTGAAGTCCTTGCCGCAAACCGCGAGGCCTTTCTCATTCGCCAGATCCATCAGGGCGGGGACGTCTACGGTCAAATTGGGCGCGCCGTTAGCGAAGGGAATTCCTGATTTGAGCGCGGCGTAGGCGTAAATCATCGAGGGCGGAATCGCTTTGTGATTTTCGCGCATCGCCTGCTCAAAGGACTTCAGATTGCGATGCACCGCATGCGGTTTCATGAAAATCTCGGTTGAAGCTGCCCAGATCATCACCAGGCGATCGCACTTGTTTTTCTTTTTGAAATCGGCTATTTCGTCGATCAGCTGCTGCGCCAGTTGAAGTTTGTGCTTGCCTTTTTTGACGTTCGTTCCGCTCAGACGCTTCACATAGTTTTGATCGAAGACCGCCTTCATCGGCTTGATCTTCTGTAGAGGTTTGCGCAACTGCCCGAGTAATTCCTTTTCCAGCACCCCGGCGTGCGTCGCTGCTTCAAACGCGGAATCCGGGAAAATGTCCCAGGCACCAAAGATCAAATCTTCCAGCCTAGCGAGCGGGACGAAGTCCTTGATGGCCGGGACGCGGTTATCGGTGCGCCTTCCGAGGCGCACCGTTCCCATCTGTGTCAGACTGCCAATTGGTTCAGCCAGGCCCTGCTTGATCGCCTCGACGCCCGCAATAAAAGTCGTAGTCACAGCGCCAAGTCCGACCAACAACACGCCAAGCTTACCTTTTGCCGGCGCGATATCCGCGCCCTTCTGTACCGGCATGCTTACAGTTTACCTCCGAGAAATAAGAACGTGATTAACGAGACGGACGATGATACATGAGACGTGATCGATTCGCACGTCGGGACTCGCTGAGTTAGTGCAGAGTGGTTCCTGATCGACTGTCCCTAAAAAATAGGAGGCTCCGCCTCTGAGTAGTCGGAGGCATTAGCCTCCTGGACCCATCAGTGAACTCGATCGAGGCGAAGCCTTACCGCACATCAAGCAGCAAAGCCGCACTTTGCTGCTTTACTTCGCCGGGCTAAAGCCACGGTGCTAATGAAGCGGTAGGAGAATTAGAGTCTTGCCGCCATTACTCCCGGGTTGTTGGTGATTAAGGCGTGAATTCCGAGATCTGTGGAACGCCGCATCCACTTGGGGTCGTCAACAGTCCAGACCACCGGCAGCAAATCACTTTGCGCGGCCAACTCAACCAATCGCCGGCTGGCAATCGATCGATGCAAGAGAATCTGCTCGGCACCACATTCAAGGGCGGCGGTAATCATTGGATGTTTGCGAATCGCTTTTACCAGATTACGCTGCGGCTCAAATAAGGCTCCGGTCGCAATGTAAGAGTCGATTCGTTTGATCTCAGCGACTGCTTTCAAATTGAAACTTACTACCACCACGCGGCTGCGGAGGTTGCGATCGTTGACGAGCTGGACTACTGCGGCGGCAAGCTCAGCGTAAGTATCCTCCGCTTTGTGGGTCTTCATTTCTACATAGATGGGTGCGGAACGTGCGGAAGGCTCACAAAAGATATCGAAGACTTGGTCGAGGGTCGGGACTACCTGCCGGCTGTATTCGGCTCGAGCGAGACGGGGATGACTGGAATTGAACCAACTGCCCACATCCGTCTGACCAAGTTCAGCGGAAGTCATCGTCGCGACAACTCCTTCGCGAAGTCCCGTTCGCCGGAGCGTCGGATCGTGAATCACTACAGGGACGCCGTCGCCGGCCAGACGAACGTCCAACTCGACTCCGGCGGCGCCGTCCTCAAGAGCTCTTTTGAAAGAGGCCAGCGTATTTTCCGGAGCCAGCGCCGAAGCGCCCCGGTGGCCGATTATCAATGGCGGAGTTTTCGAAATCGTATGTGGCAAGGAGAGTCGTCGATCGCGGAGCTGATTACTTCCTGGCGGCTTAGCGCGTTTGCGTGAAACTTACGACTTCGAACGAAAGGCCAGGGCTCTCACGCCAAGGCGCCAAGGCGCAAAGCCGAAGCGAAAGCGGCCCTATTCCCGGGCTCGGCTTTTCTCGTCGCCATGGGTAACTCGCTTTAGTTTGATGTCGAAGGTGCCTATGTCGACTTTCAACTGCGCCTTTACCGGCAGCCGGCGGTTGTCGTCGGTGATCCAGATTGAAAGCGAGCCGCGGCTGCGCACCAGGCCATTCTCACCAAATAAGGCGGGATCGATGCGCACCGCGCTGACACGGCCGAGGACTGTGTTGAGTTGCTTTCTTTCAACTACGGCCACTGAAAAACGAAATACCCGGCCCGAGTCGCTCAACGGAACTTCGAACGTTTTTCCCACTTCCAATTTCTGCGTCCGCAGAAAGTAAATCACCGTCAGGATGTCCTGGATCGGCTCTAAGAATTCCACCGCGCTGGTGCGTGGCGGTTGTGTCTGGTTGGGATCGCGCTCTGTCCAGGTTACTTTGCGGGCTTCGTGGTCGAACACCGCCTCGCTGGCGCGCACGCGCTTGCCCTGTTCCTCGAGTTTGCTGGTGCGCAGCACCGTAAACGGATCCGGATCAACCGCCGATTCGACGTGTTCATGAAAACGGAAACCGGCAATCCTTGGAAACAGGCCCTTACTGACAACATCGCCGACTAAACGAAGAGTGAACGGATCGTCGGGCAAGATGCCTCTGGCGGAAACACGTTCTGTGGTTGCCTTGAACCGAAACTCGGCCACATCGACTCCATGCAAAAGTCCTTTATTGAATTCGGCTTGATAGACGAGTTCTTCGCCGCTGGAAAAGGGAATTACAGGGCGCTGCACCTGCTGACCAAAAACGATATTGACAGTCAGGCTGAGGAAAATCGACGCGACCACCGCGCGCGCCAATAAGATTTTTGTTGAGTTAAGCTTCAGAACGAATCTCCGGATTTAGAGCCTACTGGAAATAAGAGCCTTCAACGCAAGTAGCGCCCACGCTATTACTAAACCCATGGCAGCCTGGTACTCGCGATAGCGCTTATATAGCGCGCCGTCGAACCTGGCTAGCTTGTCGGTTCCGTCGCGATAAGGGGAAAGCCGCGGTAAGAATAACGGTACGGCCTTCAAGTATCCCTGGTAACTCTCCCCGAACAGTTGCGCGAGGGTCGCCGATTCGACGCGCATCACGGGAACATAGATGCCCAGAAATAGCGCCGCGAAGAGAAACCCTAAAACAAACCTTCCGGAAGCAATTGTAAATCCGACTCCAATCAGAAAGCTGCCCAGGTAGAGCGGATTGCGTGTATACGCGTAGGGTCCGGTAACAGCCAGCGCATCATTCTTCCTCAGATGACCGGTAGCCCACGCACGAAGAGCGAGTCCCGGCAAAGCGATCGCGCCCCCGATGGCCAGCGTAAGCGGCCGCGGCCGGCTTAGCAAAAAGAAGATGGCCGCGCATAGGAAACCCAGCGGCACGCGCCAGCGCTGCATCCATGTCCCAGGTTTAGCCAATCGTTATTAGTTCCACGGGTGCGATTCGACCGGCACTAGTCAAGCGATCCGTCACGGCGTGCATTACCCGCTCGACATCGATATCCATGCAGATCCACTTAGAACAGGCGCGCCGATGGCAATCGACGCGGCAGTCGATGTCCGTCCGCTCAACACAGATGTCGTCAGCGTTGGGGCTACCATTGCGCCACCATTCGGTCGGACCAAACAAACCGACGACTGGCGTGCGCGCTGCCACGGCCAAATGGGTTGGACCCGTATCGCCGCCAACATAAACCTGGGCGTCCCTGGCGAGCGCGACGAACCCCTTTAGCGACAGACAAACGCCCCGCGCTTTCCCTGAATGCGAAGCTGCCAGCGCCTGTTCCGCCACCCCCGCTTCGCCCGGCCCATAGGTCACGAGAGAATGGAGACCGAAACGATTCCACAGTTCGTCTGCCAACGCGCCAAACTTGTCCGCGCTCCAAAGCTTTGTTGGCCACCCGCCGCCCGGATTCAAAATCGCGTATCGACCTTCCGTGCTGCCGGCAGCCGCCTGCGCCTCTAGTTCGTGTTCGGGGCTGACCGCGATCGGAAAATCAAAATCCGCCGGATCGTCCGGGACAGAAATCCCCAACGCTGACTTTACCAGTGTCAGATTCTTCCGAATAACGTGTAATCCTGCGGGAACCGGGACTGTTTGATGAACGAGGAAACGGCTGGCAGGCTCGCGCAGCGCGTCGCGGGCAAAACCATAAACGCGCTGCGCCCGGGAAAGGCGCGCAGCCAATGACGATTTAAGTAATCCCTGGAAATCGAGAGCAAGATCGAAGGCCGAGGCGCGTAGCAGACGTAACTGCTGGCGCGGTGCCCGCAGCGTCTCCCCAGACATCAGC
>Ga0137401_10000368_pt1 | contig 17159 bp, 8 predicted proteins | sample CZOMad1_1_16fung_FD_108286 | JGI IMG/M metagenome (GOLD analysis project Ga0137401, IMG submission 108286) | Vadose zone soil fungal communities from Angelo Coast Range Reserve, California, USA - CZOMad1_1_16fungal (Illumina Assembly) | ecosystem: Environmental > Terrestrial > Soil > Vadose zone...
ATCAGCGCGGAGAATCCGCAAATCATCGCGCTCAGCTCCGACCAAGGCACGGTGATCAGCGTAAATGGCGGCGCGACATGGAGCAGTTGGTACAACCAGCCGACGGCGCAGTTCTATCACGTCACGACTGACAATCGTTTTCCCTACTGGGTTTACGGCGCGCAGCAGGAAAGCGGCTCCGTGGCGACGCAGAGCCGCAGCGATTACGGCGAAATTACTTTTCGCGATTGGCGGCTGCCGGGAATTTTCGAGTACGGCTACATCGCGGTCGACCCGCTGGACTCGAACATTCTTTATGGCGACTGGCTGACGCGCACCAAACAGGATATCGGCGAGTACGCCAAGGTTACGCCGGAGCCGCTTCGCCGCGGCGAATATCGCTACACGCGCACGCTGCCGGTGGTTTTTTCGCCGCTCGAACCGCACACGCTCTATTTTGCGGCCAACAAACTCTTCAAGACGACCGACGCGGGAAACAGTTGGCAGGTTATCAGCGACGACCTCACGCGCGAAACTTATGAGATTCCTGCGAACCTCGGCGCCTTCGCGGCGAGCGATCCGGAAAAAGGAAAGCATCGAGGCGTTATTTACGCTGTAGCGCCTTCGTTCAAAGAAGCGAACACGATTTGGGCAGGCACCGACGATGGGCTAATTCACATCACGCGCGATGGCGGAAAATCATGGCAAAACATCACGCCTCCGCAGTTGAAGCCGTGGAGCAAAGTTTCGATTATCGAAGCATCGCACTACGATGCGGGCACGGCGTACGCAGCGATCAATTCGTTCCGGCTGGATGATTTGCGCGCGCACATTTATCGCACGCGCGACTTTGGGAAAACTTGGACGGAAATTACGCGTGGTATTCCCGATGGCGGCGCCAGCAACGCAGTGCGCGAAGATCCGGTGCGCAAAGGCTTGCTGTTCGCGGGGACGGAAGGCTCCGTCTACGTTTCGTTCAACGATGGAGACGACTGGCAGCCGCTGCAGTTGAATTTGCCCCACACGTCGATGCGCGACCTGGCGATTCATGGCGACGATCTGATTGTTGCCACGCATGGCCGCTCGTTCTGGATTCTTGACGACATCGCTCCGCTGCGGCAATTGAATGCGGACGTTGCCAAAGGGAGCGTACATCTCTTCGCGCCGCAGGAAGCGATTCGCGTCCGCTGGAATCGCAATCCCGATACGCCGCTGCCGCCGGAAGTTCCTGCGGGAAAAAATCCTCCCGATGGCGCGATCATCGATTACTACCTCGCGTCCAGTGCGAGCAAACCGGTGACAATGGAAATGTTCGACGAACAGAATCACTTGGTGCGTCGCTATTTCAGTTCGGACAAAGCTGAGCCGTTGGAAAAAACAGCGAGTGAGCATCCGATTCCGATGTATTGGGTGCGCCCAACGCAAATACTATCGGGGGCAGCGGGCATGCACCGCTTTGTGTGGGACATGCATTACGCGCCGCCGGATTCGCTAAGCCACGAATTCCCGATCTCCGCGATTTTGCACGACACGCCGAAATATCCGCTCGGAGCGTGGGCTTTGCCGGGAAGCTACACGGCGAAGCTGACGGTTGACGGCAAGAGCTATTCTCAGCCGCTCGCGGTGAAGATGGACCCGCGCATCAAGACTTCGCCTGCGGATCTTCGCAAACAATTTGAGATGGAGAGCGGTTCAGTCGAAGGCATGAATGAAAGTTTCGAAGCGCTCGCGCAGGTTCGGTCAGTGCGCGCGCAACTGAAGGAGCGTGCGGCCAAAGCAGGGAAGGGCGCAGTGGCCGACGCGATCGCTGCTCTCGATAAACAAGCCGCCGAACTGGAAGGCGCAGCGCAGAGCAATTTCTTCGGGCTGCCGCCGGGTGTGAAGCAGCCGGAGAATTTTTCCACCTTGAACCAGCATTTCGGAGGAGTCCTGGCGGTTGCAGATAGTGCGGACACCGCGCCGACGACGCAAGCTACCGCGGTGTACCAGGAACTCAAAGAAAATCTTGGGAAACTGGTCGCGCAGTGGACGAAAATCCGGCAGCAGGATATTGCCGCGCTTAACGCTGAGCTGAAGAAAGCCGGATTCACCGCCATCGATCCGAATAAGTCACCGGAAGTCTCTCCCTCCGAGGACGCGGATGGAGACGACCAGCCATGAGCTGTTGCCGGGCACTCGATTCTCGAAAGGGACAGGAATGAGGAGTCTGCGTGCGTCTCGAATCGTGTTTGGTTTTACGTTTCTCTGCTGCAGTGTTTTTCTGATGCCGGGTATTGGGCGCGCGCAGCAGATTCCGGAATCGCTCTATTCGGAAATGAACTGGCGGCTGATCGGGCCGTTTCGTGCAGGGAAAGTGAACGCCGTCGCGGGCGTGCCGGGAAATCCAGCAGTCTATTATTTTGCGGCGGACGGCGGGGGAGTGTGGAAAACGACGGATGGCGGCACGGTGTGGAAACCGATTTTCGACAAGGAGCCGGTCGCGTCGATGGGAGCGATGACGCTGGCGCCTTCGAATCCCAACATCATTTACGCGGGAACGGGCGTCAATACAATTTTTGCCGACAGCAGCTACGGAGATGGAGTTTACAAGTCCGTTGATGGCGGGGAGAACTGGCAGCACGTTGGATTGGAGGATTCGCGACACATCGGGAGGATCCTGGTCGATCCGCGCAATCCGGACCTTGTGCTGGTCGCGGCGATGGGCCACAGTACGGGGCCGAACGAAGAGCGAGGAGTTTTCCGGTCGACGGACGGAGGACGAAGTTGGAAGAAAGTCCTGTACAAAGACAATGTCACGGCGGCGATTGATCTTTGTTTTGAGCCGGGAAATCCGCGCGTGGTGTACGCGACACTGTGGCACGGCATTCGAAAGCCGGGACAAAAAGGAACTTCGTACGGGCCTGGCAGTGGGCTCTACAAGTCCGTGGATGAAGGTCTCACCTGGACGCAAATTACGGGGCACGGGCTTCCGGAAGGAGAGTGGGGGCGAGCGGGAGTTGCGGTTGCGCCGGGAAATCATGGACAGCGCGTGTACGTGATTGTGGAAGCGAAGGAGAAAAAAGGAGGGCTGTACCGGTCCGACGACGCGGGAGCGACGTGGAAAAAAGCGACTGAGGACAAGCGGATCGAAGGGTTTTGGTACATGAGCGAGATTTTCGTGGACCCGAAGAACGCCGACATTGTTTATGTGCCATCGCAAAACTTGTACCGTTCGAATGACAGCGGGCACACGTTCAAGGCGATCAAGGGCGCGCCCGGCGGCGATGACTATCACAGCGTTTGGATCGATCCGACAAACTCGCAGCGAATCATGCTGGGAGTCGACCAGGGAGCAACCATCAGCCTGGACGGAGGAGAATCCTGGAGCCCCTGGTACAACCAGCCGACCGGAGAGTTCTACCGCGTGGCGACCGATCACCGGTTTCCCTACCGGGTGTATGGGCCGCAGCAGGACAGCGGCACGGCGGGAATCACGAGCCGCGGAAATAATGGACAGATCACGGAGCGCGATTGGTCTCCGGTGGGACCAGGAGAAAGCGGCTACACGATTCCCGATCCGCTGGATCCCGATGTGGTTTACAACGCAGGGCCGGCTGGCAGCGTCGTTCGATGGTCGAAAATAACCGGACAGGTGCGGGATATTTCGCCAGCGCCGGTCTCTTTTGGCAGCAAGTACCGATTCAACTGGACGATTCCAATGGTTTTTTCGCCGCAAGACCCACACCTGCTTTATCTGGGGACGCAATTTCTGCTGAAGACGTCCAACGAGGGCACGAGCTGGGAAGCAGTGAGCGGAGATTTAACACGCATCCGGCCGGATGAAAAGGATGAGAAGCCGGCGCGAGGGACGATCCTGACAATCGCTGCTTCGGATGTGAAAGAAGGAGTGATCTGGGTTGGAACGGACGACGGAAACATCCAACTGACGCGGGACGGCGGAGCAACGTGGCAGAACGTCACTCCGACCGTTGTATCCGAGTGGAGCGCGGTCAGCATCATCGAAGCGTCGCACTTCGATGCGGGAACGGCTTTTGTGGCCGTCAATCGAAACGGCTTGGATGATTTGCGGCCGCATATTCTTCAGACGCGCGATTTTGGAAAGACGTGGCAGGAAACGGTCAATGGCATTGGCGACGGCAATTTAGTCCGGACGGTGCGAGAAGATCCGGCGCGCAATGGTTTGCTGTACGCGGGAACGGAACGCGGAGTCTACGTCTCGTTTGATAGCGGAAATCGTTGGCAATCACTGCGGCTGAATATGCCGGTCGTAGCCATTCATGATTTGGCGATCGAACAAGATGATTTAGTGGCCGCGACGTATGGCCGGGCGTTTTGGATCCTGGACGACGTCACGCCGCTGCGGCAACTGGATGGACCAAGCGCCACGACGGGTGCACATCTCTTTGCACCGCGAGCCGCCGTCCGCGTGCGGCGCGACGAAAATCAAGACACGCCGCTGCCGCCGGAAGTTCCTGCGGGAAAGAATCCTCCCGACGGCGCCATCCTGAATTACGTTTTGCCGGCGAATTCCAGCGGAGACATTCAACTGGAAATCTACGACACGGATCACAAACTAGTGCGGAGTTTTTCCAGCGCGGTGGCGCCGAAAGAACCGGAGGAAACTCCTTTCGTGGCGGAATATTGGATCGCGCACCCTGAGCCGCCTTCGAAAGCTGCGGGAATGCACCGTTTTGTTTGGAATCTGCGGTACGCCGATCCACGGGCCATGCATCCGCAGTCTCCCTACAATTATCCGATCGCCGCGATTGTGGGCGAGACGCCGCTGCCGCCGCAGGGACCACTGGTGCTGCCGGGAAAGTATGAAGTGCGGCTGAAGGCCGGGAATCAAGTTTCTCGCCAGCCGCTGGAAGTCAAGATGGACCCACGCGTGCCGGCGGCACGCAACGAATTGCAGAGTTCTCTGGAGCTGCAACTGAAAATATCCGCGCTGCTCGAGAAAAACTTTGACGGCTACCGGCAGGCAAAGGAGTTGCGCAAGAGGCTGGCCGATTTGATGAAGCGCTCTAAGGAAGACCCGGTTGCCGTTGCGGCGAGTGCGCTGGATGCGAAAGTCGCAGCGCTCCAAGGCGAACCCACTTCGATATTGGAGACACCTAAAACCGCGAGCTTCATGGCCGTGAACGATACGTTGACCGCGTTGATGGCGCTGGTGGATGGCGCGGACTTCGCCCCGTCGGAAGAATCATTCGTGGCCTACCGGCGGATCTGCAAAGGAGGGAACGAAGCTCTTGCGGGTTGGCAGGAATTGAAGAACAAAGACGTGGCTGCGCTGAACGTTCTGGTCGGGAAGAGCCGTCTCGCGCCGTTACCGGAGTCCCCGAATCTGGCTCCCGAGTCGGCTTGCGGGAACTAATCGGGAAGTCACAGCCACGGTATTTATTTGTTGGGGAACGCCGGGGAATACTGGCGACCGCTGCAACCGAGTAGGCAGGCTCAAATTGACAGCAAAGCGGACAAGTGGAAAACTGCACCAGGCGACACCTCGGACCTTTCACAAGAAGCGACCGCAGGGGTTGAAGTGAAACGCTCTAACCTGAATTACTTGCTGTGCTGCTTGATGATCTTCCTGGCGGCAGCGTTGCACGCGCAAGCTCCTCCGCCCCCCGCGGCAACTGCGGGGACTTCTGCGACAGATACCAGGCCGGGCGAACCGACGAAATCAGCGCCACCGCCGAAGCCGTTAGACACGGCTGCGCGCCTCTACCGGACCGGCAAGCTGGAGGAAGCCGAAGCTGCCTACAAGGAAATTCTCCGGAACGAGCCTCAGTCGGCGGCTGCATACGTCGGATTGGTACACGTGAATCTCCGGCAAAAAAAGCTGCCGGAGGCCGAAGCGGCGCTCACCAAGGCCGTGGAGATCGGTTCGAACTCGAATGCCGCGCGTGTAGCGCAAGGCGAAGTGCATTTCCGGCAGGGAAAGATTTTGGAAGCGCAGGACGACTTTACGCCGCTCGTGAAGGCGAACGCACCGGAGGCGCGTGCTTACCTGGGATTAGGCCGGGTTTATTGGGCTGGGTCGGTTCGGCTTCACGCGAAGCTGATGTTCGAACTCGCGCACGACAAGGATCCTGACGATCCCGACATCCGGAGATCCTGGCTGTTCACGCTCAGCCGCAAAGAGCGCATCAAAGCCCTGAAGGGGATTCTGTCGGAGGAAGCGGATGAAGACCAAGATGATCGTAGCCACCTGGAGACGAGCCTTGCGACCATGGAAGAGGCGGAGGAGGAGGGGCGAACGGGTTGCCGCCTTGCGAGCAAGGTTACCGAGACACACATGCCGTTGGAGCGATTGTCCAACGGCATGCGAGCACTGAAAGGCTACGGCCTGAAGACGCAATTGAACGGCGTGAAGGCGAGTTTATTAGTGGACACAGGGTCATCTGGAATTCTGATTAGCCGAAAGATCGCGGAGAAGGCCGGGATTACACCCATCGTGAAGACGGATGTGCACGGGATCGGTGACAAGGGGACGGTAGGGAGTTTCGTGGGGATGGCAGATTCGATCCAAATCGGCGAGTTGGAATTTCACGGATGCCACGTGGAGGTGATGGAACGGAATTCGCTCGCTGACGAGGACGGGCTCATCGGCGCAGATGTCTTTTCACATTTCCTGATTGGAATCGATTTTCCGAATGGGAAACTGAATTTGACGGCGCTGCCCGCGCTGCCCCCGTTATCGGATTCCGAAAAGGCGTTGGTGGCAAAATATCCGAAAATCGCAGGCTTTCGCGACAGATACATTGGGCCGGAGTTCAAGTCGTACGCGCCAGTGTTTCGCTTTGGCCACATGCTGCTCATCCCGACGCGGATCAACGATCTTCCGCCGAAGTTCTTTCTAATTGACACCGGGGCGTTCAGTGACACCATTTCGCCGGCAGCGGCTCGAGAAGTTACAAAAGTTCGCGGCGAATCGAACATTCAAGTGAAGGGGTTGAATGGCGCCGTGAAGGACGTGTTTACTGCGGATAATCTGACGCTGACGTTTTCGCACTTTCGACAACCAGCGCGGGACATGGTGGCTTTTGACACCACCAGGATAAGCGACTCGTCGGGGGTGGAGATTTCCGGGATGCTGGGTTTTGCGATGTTGTGTCGGATGGAGGTCAAGATCAATTACCGCGATGGGCTTGTCGATTTCGGATACGATCCGAACCGCTGGCACTGATACAGCTCCCAAGGCGCGAGAGCTGCGGAAGACCCGTGGTTATCTTGGAATTGCCGTCTCCTGCAGTTGGGCCAGATCCGCGAGGACTTCGGCGCTGTGTTTTTCGGCGTTCACGTTGAGATAGGTTTTGCGGACGATCCCTTGCGGATCGATGAGAAAGGTATGGCGGGCGGAGAGTTTGGCGACGCCCAGGTTCACAAGGGAGTCGTAGGAGGAAGACACTTCGTACTGTGTATCGGCGAGAAGCTTGAAAGCGAGACCTTCTTTGGCGCAAAACTTCTGGTGGGTGGCCTCGTCTTGCACACTCACCCCGAGGATGATCGCTTTTTTCTGTTCGTACTGCGGAAGGTCACGCTGAAAATTGTGAGCTTCCTTGGTGCAGCCGCTGGTGAAATCCTTGGGATAAAAATAGAGCACGACCCACTTGCCGCGAAGATCATGCAGGCTGAGCGGCTTGCCATCTTGCGAATTCAAAGTGAAATCCGGCGCGGGAGTGCCTGAAGAAGGCGCTTTGCCTCCGGTGCGCATGGCCCGGACAACGGCGACTCCGACGAGAAGTACAAATACGGCTACGAAGATTCCGATCATTTTCATCTCGCACACTCGGCCTTGGTTTTGAACCAGACGCGTTGCACAATCCCGCTATTCTTTTTGGCTGAACAAGCCAAAACCCAAACGAAATTGAATGGTGTTGACGCCGGGGTTCGGGGTTGCGAGCCCGGCGTTCGAAATATGCATGTAACGAACTTCCGTGCTGATGTTGTATTTGCTGCGCAGGAAGTGGAGACCGAAAGCGCCGCCGCTGGTGAAATTGACGCGGGATGTTCCTTCGGGAACCTTGGTATTGGTAAACACCGTGCCGCCGCCGATCTCGACATACGGAACCACGCTGCTGCGCGTGTCGAGCGCCCACTTGAAGCTGAATGGATTGATACCAACACCGTATGCCGTGTTCGTTTTCTGAACTATCAGGAAGACTGGAACAGCGTCCACCGCATATTCCAATCGGCCGCGCAGGAAACCGGGGCCGTGTGGCGCGGTGAGGATCAGGCCGTAACGGAAGCCCGCGTTCCAAATACCGTCGCCGGATTGGCTGCCGCTGATTCCGTGGCCTCCGCCAGTCCACACCTGCAATTCATGGCCGCCCTCCACGGGGCCGGCTTGCGCGCGGGCTGCCGGCGCGTTCAGGAGTGCAGCAAACACGAGAGCCATGAAGATTCTTGGCACCGCGGGTCTCCTTAGGGTTCTTTGATTCTGGCCACAGGACTATAGGTGCAAAGAAGATATACAAAAATCGCTCGAAAGGCGAATAACTTTGTCAATGGGGCCTGATTTTGGTTGACAACCGACCATATTAAGCATAGTTTACTAATATTATTTAGTGTGATTAACAACGTCAAGCTTCGAGTGGAGGCGAATTCCCGGGCTATTCATCGCTTTGTAATGGCCTATGCTCTACAAGATTAAGAATCGTCGCCAGCCCGGCATCGCAGGTCAGCCGCGCAGACCAAGGAAGCAGAGAGCATGCAAGAGTGCAAGCTGCCGTTTCGTATCGAGATCGCGGTGATACTTGCGATTTTGTTTTTGTGCGGTCCGCCGCGACTGCGCGCTCAAGACACAGCCGTAACTCCGGAACAACAGCCTGTCCGAGTGCAGGTGGAGGGCGCTGAAGCTGATCCGCCAGCCATATTTCCGCATCCAGAGACGGACCGATGGTGGATTTCTGGTCAAGCGAATTTTATCTCGCAGTGGCATCCGGTGTTTCATTCTCCGTATCAAGGGCCGCGCAGCCTGCCTCCCGAGGCGCAAGATGCGACTTCGCGCGTCCTCACGTTTTTCAGCGGCGTTCGATTGACGGACACGACGGAATTGCTTTGCGACGTCCAGGAAACCGGTGGTCACGGAATCGGCGAGGCGGTTGGCCTGGCGGGGGTCACGAATCTGGACATCGTGCGGAATCCTGACTTGAGCAAAGCGCCCTACATGGCGCGGCTCATGTGGCATCAAATCATCCCTCTTGGCGGCGGCAAGATGGGCAACACCCGTTCGCCATTGGCGCTTTTTCCCTCGCTTCCGGAGCGCCGGCTCGAAATCCGCTTCGGAAAGTTCAGCCTGGTGGACTTTTTCGACAACAATACGTATGGCACGGACACCAGCTTCCAGTTCATGAATTGGACCGTGGATAACAACGGCGCGTATGACTGTGCGGCGGACACGCGTGGGTTCACGTTCGCGGCGATGCTCGAATATCACGAGCGACGCTGGGCGGTTCGATTTGCGGAAGCCATGATGCCGAAGGTCGCCAACGGGATTCACTTGGACGCGAACATGAGCCGAGCGCGCGCCGAGAATATTGAGTTTGAACTCCATGGAACCGTGCTTCGACATCAGGAAGGGGTTGTCCGCTTCTTGGGATACATCAATCATGCCAACATGGGGAGCTACCGCATGGCGATTGATAATTTCCTGGCCGGGATCACTCCCAAGCCGGACATCACGACTCATCCTCTCGAAACGACGATCAAGTACGGATTCGGTGTCAATTTCGAACAGCCGCTCAATGACTGGATGGGAGTGTTCGGCAGGTGGGGATGGAACGAGGGCCGGCACGAATCGTTCGCGTATACCGAAGTGGACGAGACGGCAGAAGTCGGCGTTGGCGGAAGTGGCAGGCGGTGGCGCAGGAAATTTGACCGCGCTGGTTTGGCGTTCGTTACGAACGGCATCTCGCGTGACCACCAAGAGTACCTCGCGCTCGGCGGCGTGGGTTTTCTTCTCGGCGATGGCAAGCTGAACTACGGACGCGAGAACATTGTTGAGAGCTACTATACGCTCCACGTGTGGCGCGGGCTTTATCCATCGTTTGGCGTGCAGCACATAAACAATCCCGGCTACAACCGGGACCGGGGACCCGTAGTGGTGCCCACACTGCGGCTTCATCTGGAGTTGTAGCACCCCGTACGGCGAAACTTCTTGGCAGAAAGGCGAAAGTCTGCTAACTAAGTGCTGCTGATTTTGTTCCAGTAATAAAAGATTGGCCGTTTTAGTCCCTTCCGTTTAGAGTAGTGTCGCAAACCTTGGGGTGGGGTGAGTTCATGAAAGCAGAATTGCGGCGGACTCCGTCTTGGGAGTTCGCAAGCGTCTTCCGTTTTTTCCTCGTTGTATGTGCGATCGGATTCTTTTCGTTTGCCGCCAGCGCGCAGACCGTTGATGAGGTTATCGCCAAGAATATTCAGGCGAAAGGCGGAGCCGACAAGCTGAAATCGGTGCGCACCGTCCGCATCACGACGAAGTTCAGCCAAGGATCCTTTCGCGCCGAATTCCGTCAAGAGATCAAACGCGCGGACAAGGTTCGAGAAGAATTTATCATTCAAGGTCTGGCGCAGGTGCAGGCCTACGATGGCAAGACCGGGTGGCAAATTTCTCCGTTCGGCGGGCGCAAGGATCCGGAGCTGCTCGCGCAGGACGATTTGAAAAGCCTGATCGTGGACGCCGATATCGACGGGCCGCTGGTGGATTACAAAGAGAAGGGACATAAGGCCGAGCTCGTGGGGCACGATTCGATGGAAGGAACGGATTGTTTCAAAATCAAACTGAGCATGAAAAACGGGGACGTGCGCTACTACTACCTGGATGCGGACTCGTACCTGGAGCTGAAAGTGGAAATTCAAACTACGGTTCGCGGCGCGCTTCAGGAATCCGAGATGTATTACGGCGACTATGAACAGGTGAACGGCATCTATTATCCCTTTGCCATCGAACAGGCGCAAAAGGGCAGCGCTTCGCGGGCGCAGTTCTCCGTCGAAAAAATCGAGCAAAACATACCGCTGGAAGATGCGCACTTCTCGATGCCAGCGTCCAAACCGGAGACGAAGGCGCCGCCGGCCGGAAAATAATTTTCCACCGCACGAACATCCATGGATCGACCACAACCCAAGAAGCCTAGCTTCTACTTCATCGCTGAGGAATCTGCCGATATGCGCAAATCAATCCGTTGCTTTGCTGCTGTGACGATTGTGTTTCTTGTGACGATGATTTTCGCCGGGCCCATGCCGGCGCAAGAGGCCAAATTCGACTCGGATACCATCTCCGGCCTCGGAGCGCGGAACATCGGCTCCGCCGCCATGAGCGGACGAGTGGCGGCGATTGCTGCGGTGAAAGAAGACGGCCGGCTGACCGTCTACATTGGGGCAGCCAGCGGCGGCGTCTGGAAATCCTCGAACGGTGGCACAACGTTCAAGCCGGTTTTCGACAAGGAGTCCGCGCAATCCATTGGCGCTGTGGCCATCGATCCACAATCGCCGAAGACGATTTGGGCGGGCGCGGGCGAGTCATGGACGCGAAACAGCGTGTCAATCGGCAACGGCATCTACAAGTCGACGGACGGCGGCGACAGTTGGACCAACATGGGGCTGCAGAATTCCGAGCGTATTGCAAAAATTATCATCGATCCGAAGAGCAGCGACACGATTTACGTCTGCGTGCCAGGGAAACTGTGGAGCGACAGCGAGGATCGCGGCGTTTACAAAACGACCGACGGCGGCAAGAGCTGGAACAAGATTTTGAAGGGCGCGAACCTCTCGACGGGCTGCTCGATGATTTCCATGAATCCGCAAGACGCAAAGGCGCTTTTCGCGGGCATGTGGGACTTCCGGCGGAAGGGCTGGACTTTCCGGTCCGGCGGCGAGAATGCCACCGCGGCGAGCGGCAGCGGATTTTTCCAGACCACGGATGGCGGGACCACTTGGAAGGAATTGGATGACAAGAGCGCCAAAGGGCTCCCGGCGAAACCATGGGGGCGTATTGCGGTCACGATCGCGCCGTCAAAGCCAAATGTTGTGTACGCGATGATCGAGTCGACGCGAAGCGCGCTGTTCCGCTCGGATGATGGCGGCAAAACATGGGAAGAGCGCGACCGCAGCAATTGGATGGTGTGGCGGCCTTTTTATTTTGCGAATCTGATAGTCGATCCGAAAAACGAGAACATAGTTTACAAGCCGGACCTTACGTTGATCATGAGCGAGGACGGCGGCAGAAGCTTCAGGGGAATCGGTAACGGCGCGCACGGCGATTTCCACGACGTGTGGGTGAATCCCGACAATACGGATCACCTCATCGCATGTGATGACGGCGGCGTTTGGTATTCCTACGACGGCGGCAATACCTGGTGGAAGGGCAATAACCTTCCGATCTCGCAGTTCTACCACGTGAGCGTGGACGCTGCCGATCCTTACCACGTTTTCGGCGGGTTGCAGGACAACAGCGTGTGGATAGGCGACTCTCAGTACCCGGGCGGAATCACCAACGGCCGCTGGGAAAATATTTTTGGCGGGGATGGATTTTGGGTATTCCCGGATCCGGCCGATGCCAATTACGTTTACGCCGAATCGCAAGGAGGCTTTATTGGGCGGGTCAATCGGGTCACGCTGGAGGGCCGTTTGATCAAGCCGGAACAGAATTACGGGGAAGGGAAGCTGCGATTCAACTGGAACACGCCGATCCACATGAGTCCGAATGAGAAGGGAACGATTTATATTGGCGCGCAATTCCTTTTCCGCTCGCGCGACCACGGACAATCGTGGGATCGCATCTCGCCGGATCTCACTACGAATGATCCGGAGAAACAGAAGCAGGAGGAGTCCGGCGGCGTGACGGTGGACAATTCCTACGCCGAGATGCACACGACGATCTATTCGATCAGCGAATCACCGCGCGATGGTCAAATGATCTGGGTTGGAACTGATGACGGGAATCTCCAAGTGACGCGCGACGGGGCGAGGTCCTGGACGAACGTCGTCGGCAATGTTCCAAATTTGCCGAAAGCTTCGTGGGTTTCGTGGGTGGAAGCCAGCTTGTATGACGCGGGCACAGCTTATGCAACGTTCGACCGGCACACGTTCGGGGATATGGACCCCCACGTCTTCAAGACCACGGACTACGGGAAGACCTGGACGCCCATCGTCCCGGCAGACAGCGGTGTGCGTGGCTACGCGCACGTCATAAAAGAAGATACGGTAAAGCCCAATTTATTGTTTCTGGGGACGGAGTTCGGACTTTGGATTTCACCGGATGGCGGAAAGCACTGGGCGCAATACAAAGGCCACGAGTTCCCGATGGTGGCCGTGCGGGACATCGTGGTGCACCCGCGCGAATCGGATCTCGTCATCGCCACGCATGGCCGCGGCATCTGGATCGTGGACGACATCACGCCGCTGCGCAAGCTGACTCCCGAAGTCATGGCGAAAGAAGCGGTTTTCCTCCAAGCCAAGCCCGCAGAGCAGCGGCTGCCTGCGAATGGCGGCTGGGCGGAGGGAAGCGCCGTATACACGGGGCCCAATCCTCCGGACGCGGCGTTGATTACTTATTACCAGAGCAAGCGGCACATTTTTGGAAAAATGAAACTGGAAATTTTTGATTCGCAAGGGAAGCTGGTGGACACGCTCCCGCCGAATAGCAGGCGCGGCATTAGCCGTGTGGAATGGCCGATGCGGTTGAAGGCGCCGCACGTTCCGCCGGCGGCTACGGCTGCGTTTGAGGCGGCCCAGGGGCCCAGAGTTTTGCCCGGCACCTACACGGTGAAAATGACGCGCGGCAAAGAAACGTACGGCACACAGCTTGTGCTGGAGCTCGATCCACGCGCCAAGTTCACCATGGAAGATCGCAAACTGGAATTTGACGCGGCGATGCGCCTCCATCGGCTGCTCGGAGAGATGAGCTTCGATGTCGACCGCATCAACGGCGTACACAATGCGCTAGTGGAGCGCAGCGCAAAGCTGAAGGGAGACGCCGCCGTCAGCAAGCGGCTGCAGGACCTCGCCGGCAAAGTCGAAGCCATGCGCAAGAAAATCGTAGCCACGACGGAGGGGGGCGCCATCACCGGCGAGGAGCGCATCCGTGAAAAAACGACCCAACTCTATGGAGCCGTGCTGAATTACGAAGGACGCCCAGGCGATTATCAAATCGCGCGCATCGACTCACTGAAGAAAGAACTTGATGACGTAGCCGGCGAGTTTGGCGCCTTCGTTGCGAAGGAGCTTCCCACCGTAAACAAAACTCTTTCCCAGAAAAAGCTGGAGCCTATCCAGCCCATCGATCACAAGGCCTGGGATGCTGCCGAGAGTGATTCCGGAGCTGGCGCTCCCGGAGCCGCCATGCTCTTCCACGAGCGCGACTAGTTCCCTAACGGCATACAACGCGCTGGCGCGGAGCGGTCAGTCTCCTTTTCCCAAAAGCTGGCGAGCGTAGGCTGGCGCTTTGCCAGCGTCTTCGTGCTTGAAGTAGGCGTACACATCCACGCCCTCGCCGAGCCAGGCGTCGAAGCGTTTCCTCCAGGCCGTGATTTGCTTCGCCGTGTAATCCTCCAGGCGCAGGCGGGCGTAGGTGAAGCCGGCAGTGAGCACGTCCGGAGGGGTTTGTTTGTCGGTCTCGGACAGGCAGAGAGCCGTTTTGTGCTGGCGGAGAACAGCGTACGTTTCGTCGGTGTACCAGGACGGGTGGCGGACCTCAAAGGCGAAAGCAAAAGCTTCCGGGCGAAGAGCAAGAAAGTCCTCGAGCAGCGGACGGTCGAATTTGAAATTGGGCGGGAGTTGAACGAGGATTGGCCCGAGGTGGTCGCCGTCGTTTAGGACGCTGGCGACTTCCAGGAAACGCTTCAGTGTGCTCCCGCAATTGCGCAGCCTTTGAATGTGCGTGATTTGCTGGTTGGCCTTCAAGGCGAAGCGAAATCCTTCGGGAACCGTCTCCGCCCACTGCAGGAGCACGTTCTCCGTCGGCATGCGGTAGAAACTGTGATTGATTTCGACCGTCGAGAACTGCTTGGCGTAGAAGGAGAGCATTTCGCGGTCGGGAAGCTTGTCCGGATAAAAGCTACCCTTCCACTGTTTGTAAGAGTATCCAGAAGTTCCCATAAGAAGCCGGCCTTCGCGAGGAATGGTGCACCTCCGTGCCCTGGCATTTAATCACAGCAACACCGCTCGGAAAAGGCAAAGGCGCAGCGGTTTGCGATCAAGGCGCCTTTTTGGTTCTCGGCGGCATTCGGTTGCTGAGGAGTTCGATGGCTTGTTCGAGTCGTTGACGCCGCTTCCAGAAATCCGCCCAGAGATCACCCTTTTCCTTCAGGCGCGCAAACACCGTCTTTATGTTCAACGTTTCGGGGCGCAAGCTGGGACGCAATTCACGCCGCAGCAGGGGAGCGGAAACCGGCGCTTGAGGGAATGCCCGCACGGAATACGCGGCAGCCAGCGGACGCCCATGGGCATTTTGCTGAACGTCGATCAGCACGCGGCCCGCTGGACGCTTGGCAACGGTGCGCTCGTTGGTGACCAGATTCGGGTGCTCGGCGGTCACCGTTCGCGCGATGATCTCTCCGAAGGTGCGCAACTGCTCATAAGTGTAAAGCGGCTCGACCGGTATATAGATGTGGATTCCCGTCGCGCCCGAAGTTTTCAGGAAGCTTAGCAACCGCAATTCTTCCAACTTTTCGTGAAGCGCTCTAGCAATGGTCACGACCACAGAAAATTCCGTGCCATCCGAGGGATCCAAATCAAAAAAGAAGTAATCGGGATGATCGAGATCGTCATGACGATTGGACCACGGGTTGTGATCGATACAACCCAGGCCCGTCAAGAAAAGCAGGGAAGCGCGGTCGCTTGCGGTGGCGTATTGAATGACCTCGCCGCGATGTTCGGAATCCACTGGAACGGTCTTGAACCACTCCGGCAAACCTTCGCGGACGTCCTTCTGAAAAAAAGCCTGTCCTTTGATTCCGTCGGGATAGCGCCGCAAAACCAAGGCCCGGTCGCGCAGAAAGGGCAAGATGAAATCCGCCATGCGGTAGTAGTAGGCCAGCAGATTCCGTTTGGTGTAGCCGGACTCGGGGAAATACACTTTGTTCAGGTTGCTGAAGCGCAGCCGTTTGCCGTCCAGTTCGATGGTGACGGTTTCCAAGCGCCCCTTGAACAACTCTGCTTCGATCTCATCTTTTGAGCTGAGCACGCGGCCAACGACCTCGGGCGCGCGAACCACGGCCGGGGGAGCAGCAGGTTCGGCAGAGGCCACCTCGTTCTCCCATTGGCAATCCTCGGGACGCGCATCCTCGCGGAGTGCAAGAAAAACAGGGTGACGCAGAGCGTGTTCCTGCGTCCATCCGCTGAACTTGACCCGTGCGACCAGGGCGGGAGAGACCCACGACGGTCTTTCGTTGGTTTCGGGCACGGCGTCGAACGGGCAAGCCGAAGCTGCCAGCTCTTGCAACCTGCCGGTCAATTCTTTCAGCTTCTTTGCGTCAAATCCGCTGCCAACGTGCCCGATGAACCGAAGTTTCTTGCTTTGGTACAAGCCCAACAGCAACGAGCCAAGGGGAAGCGCGGAAGTGCGAGCTTCAGTCCAGCCGCCCACGACCGCGTCTACCGTCTTGGTAATCTTCAGCTTCACCCAGTACGGACTGCGATCGGAAACGTACGGGCTGTCGGCTCGCTTAGCGACGATTCCTTCCAGGCCGTTTTGCGCTGCCAGATCGAAGAGTTCTTTTCCGCGCTCCAACTGATGGTCGGCGTAACGAAACCGGTCGGACGTGTAAAGCAAGCGTTGCAGGAGTTGCTTGCGCTCGAGGAGTGGAGCTTCGCGAAGGTCGTACCCATCGCAGTAAAGAAGATCGAAGGCAAAGTAAACGACGGGAATCTGCGTGACCTGGTTTTCGCTGGGGGCCCGCACGTGCATGCGTTCCTGCAAGCGCTCGAAGTCGCCGCGGCCTGGCGCGTCCAGAGTGACGAGCTCTCCGTCAGGAATGGCCGGGGGAGCGGCTAAAGCAGCGGGAAGAAAGGCCATTTCGGGATAGCGTTTGGTGATGTCAATGCTGTTGCGAGAGCACAGCGTCAAAGCGCCATTCTCGATTCGCGCCAGCGCGCGCACGCCGTCCCACTTGATCTCAAAGAGCCAGTTGGGATCGGAAAAAGGGCGGTCGGCGTGTGTCGCCAGCATGGGCTCCACGCGAGAC
>Ga0137401_10000379_pt1 | contig 16983 bp, 17 predicted proteins | sample CZOMad1_1_16fung_FD_108286 | JGI IMG/M metagenome (GOLD analysis project Ga0137401, IMG submission 108286) | Vadose zone soil fungal communities from Angelo Coast Range Reserve, California, USA - CZOMad1_1_16fungal (Illumina Assembly) | ecosystem: Environmental > Terrestrial > Soil > Vadose...
CCGCATGTACGACTGCGGAGAATTCAAACAGCAACGCCAACTCAAACAGGACGGTTACGGGCTCGCCCAGCCCTGCTACCAGTCCCGCTAATTCGAACGCGAACATGCCGGACAACATGAACATGAAGGACATGAAGAACATGAAGAACATGAAGATGGATAATCATAACAAGAAGGGTAATGCCAACAAGACGCCATAGTTTCCATATCAAACTGAAAACCCATTCATCGAGGATGCCCGCAGTGTCCGGTTGCGGGCATCCTCGTTTGAAGGACGAATACTTACTGCGAAGGGTCTGTCGACGCGGATGTCGCTGATTTCGCTTGCGAGTGCGGTCATCCTGGGTGCGTTGGGGATCCGCACTAAGACCCTCACCTTGCGCGCGCAAAGAGATGATCATGGTTCTCTGCGCGCTGGGAATCTAATACGAGTATGCGAATAGGCGAGGCACTTCAGTCCTCGCCTCATTCAAACACTTAGACTTCGGAAGGTGGCTGGTGGCTCTGTTCCATATTCCGAGTGACGATTTGGCGGGATTCGGATCTGAACTAATGCCGCAGCGCACCGAGTGCTGCCTTATCTTTGTTCTTCAACGCTTGCAACAAAGTCTCCCATTCACGATGGCCCCTCGAAAGTTTGTAAAAATCTCCGTCTCTATCGGCCGTTAAGTTATCGAGCATCTGCTGCATCGTGCCGTTAGTAATTGCTCTATCTGCAGCCAGCGCCAACGCGCCGAAGGCTTCGTGATGAGAGGCGACGCCCGCTATTGAGAGTTTTGCCCGTTCATAGGGGAAACGATAATCGGTTGGATATTTCTTTTCCGCGCTTTGAAACGCCGCAATAACTTGACTGCTCTCGGAAGGCTTTGCGCCCGTTCTTCTTTCGCGGAGTAATTTGATTTCCTGATCCGCTGAATTGCTTGTGATCGTCTGATTAGGCGTGGTCGTCGTCGATGTGGTCATTGGCGAAGGAAACGTCGCAGAGCTTTCCGGTAGCGGACTATTACTCGAATCAGCTGGCGGTGTAGTTTTTGCGACCGATTCACCACGCGACCACCAGTACCAGCCACCGATTCCGAGCCCGCCAACGATCAGAAGGACAAACAGCGCGAGAATCGCTCCGTGCCACCAACGAAACTGTGAAGGAGCTTCAGGTTCACCGTAGGTCGAGAGCATTGTTAGAGCCGGGGCACTTCTCTCATCCTTGGTTGGAGGAGGTGTCGTCTCTTGCGTAGTTCGTGCTGTAGTTTCCGGAACTCTTTCTGGCGGTCGTAACAGGGGTGCTGGCGTAGCGGTCGTGTTGTCGTCATATAAATCAGCAGCTGAGTACCATTCCTGCGGTGTGGATGTCTCAGACCTCACTCGCTCCGGAGTAATCGTAGGCTGTTCAGAGGATGGCAAGGTCAACGTTTGTGGCGCAGGAGTAGGCGCTGGGGGTGGCGAGGCCGGAGACGCAGGAAGATCCGCCTGCTCAGGAGTTCTAGGCTGAGAGGGTTTGTCAATAGTGTTTTCGGCTGATAGTAATCTCCCGCAGCTGGTGCAAAATGGCCATTTTCCTTCCACCGACTCTCCGCAACCAGGACAGCGGCGGGAATCGCTCAGCGGGCCTCCACATGATCCGCAGAATCGATGGGTATCCGGAAATTCAAGGCTGCACGTTTCGCAGTGCTTCATCGTCGGTGGTTCCGATCAGCTTCAGCAGCTCGGCCAGAGGAGAGTGGTACTCGACCAATCTATCAGACTAACCAGCAGTCTGCGAGTCCTGAAAGACTGAACTTATTGAGGTCTTGAGCAGGATGACCATAAGAAGTCTTAAACAGAACCTGTTGCGATTGTCGCGGAAATTAGGCATTTCCCTTATTCCACAATCGCTGCTGCTGCGATGGCTTTCAGCTCTGTTTCTGTTATCGGCAACGCGTGCAGCTGCAACGAGCGGAATGGTGACGCATCCTTCACCTTATGGAATTATTTGCAGGGGGTGAGGGTTTTCGCGATGATCTTGCCCTAAGAACTTCAAAAACACATCGAGAATTGCCAAAGTCAACCCAGTATGGTCCTTGCCATCAGGCTGCGGTGGGAATTGTACATTGACAGCTATTGCGACTTTTCCCTAAAGTAGTATGGTCATGAGGACGCGACTCACATCTCTGGTGCTCTTATTGATTGTGGCGGGCGGCGCATTCGCCGGTACGCCTCTTCATTCCAGTGAGCAATCATGCAGCATGGGCGGCGCGATGGGCGAGATGGATTGCTGCAAGGCGGCGCTCATGAAAGCCCAAACAGCCGAATCCGTATCAGCGCGCCTCTGCTGTGCGCTGAATTGCTCTAAGGATGGAACTTCTCCATCCAACTCTTTACGTCCCTCGCCGCAATTGCAGCGATCCGTTTCGGCATATCATGTGGGCGCACAGCAATTGTTGGCCACCGTATTTTCCTCGCATGTCGATCGTTCGCCTGGTCCATCCCTTTACTCAAATCCCGCTTATATTCGCCATCTCTCGCTTCTGATCTAGTTTCCATCAGGTCGTAGTGTGTCTTCTCGCAGCTTTTCTAAGCTGCGGGCGCATGTGCGCATTCGTGTGCGCGCAACTTTGGCTACTTACCTTATGGAGGCTGGAAATATGAAAAGATCATTAATCGTGATCGGCGTCGCTTTGGTTGGAGTTATCTTGATCGGCGCGGCGTGCAGCAAGACTGGAAGCAGCGGCAATATATCGAGAGGCAAGGTCATCAAGACCGCAACGGTCGGCAATCTCACGGCAACGCTTTCCAATAGCACGGGCCAACTGAAGCAGGGCGACCAGGAAGTCATGCTTGATTTTACTGACTCTTCCGGCAAACCGGTTGACGTGGGAGCTGTGTCACTCAATTTTCACATGGCTCAGATGGGCCCGATGTCAGAGATGAACGACGCTACCTCGTTCACCACAACCGGCACTCCGGGCGTCTATCGCGGCAAGGTCAATATAGAAGTGGCCGGCGAATGGCAGGGTCAACTTGCCTACGAAGGCCCGGCCGGAAGCGGCAAGACCACGATCACCGTTACCGCACGTTGAAGCGGCGGTCAATCCGATGATCCATCGACTAATAGAACTCAGTCTGCGCAATCGGGGCCTCGTGATCGCGCTCTATCTGGGCCTCGCCGCCTGGGGCTACTGGGCCCTGCTCCGTACTCCCATCGACGCGATCCCAGATCTCTCTGACAACCAGGTGATCGTGTTTACTGATTGGACAGGAAGGTCGCCACAGGAAGTCGAGGACCAGGTCACCTATCCGCTGGTCACTAATCTGCAAGGTCTGCCCGGCGTGCGCGTCGTGCGCGCAAGTTCGGCGTTCGGCTTCTCAATGATCAATGTGATCTTCGAAGACAACGTCGATCTTTATTGGGCGCGGACGCGCGTGCTGGAACGTTTGAATCTGGTTGGCAAGCAGTTACCGGAAGGCGTCGTGCCTACGCTCGGTCCTGACGCGACGGGTGTGGGTCAGATCTTCTGGTACACGCTCGAAAGCGATCAGATGAATCTGCGCGATCTACGCACCTTGCAGGACTGGTTTGTTCGTTATCAACTGAACTCAGTGCCTGGCGTGGCGGAAGTCGCCAGCGTTGGCGGTTACGTACAGCAGTACCAAGTCGATGTAGATCCAAACAAACTGAGATCGTATTCGCTGCCGCTGTCGATGGTCGTCGAAGCCGTTCAGCGTTCTAACAACAATGTCGGCGGCAATGTGGTCGAGCAAGCCGGCCAGTGGTCGGTGGTGCGCGGTGTCGGATTGATTCAATCTGCCGCTGATGTAGAGAACATCGTTCTCGCTTCTCCGAATGGAATCCCTATTTACGTCAAGAACGTTGCCAACGTAAAGCTTGGTAACGCGTTCCGCACCGGCGCTCTCGACAAAGACGGGAAGGAAGCTGTCGGCGGCGTGGTGATCGCGCGCTACGGCGTAAACACACTGGAGATAATCGATGCCGTCAAGCAGAAGATCGGCGCGTTGCAATCGGGCTTGCCAAATGGTGTACGCATCGTTCCTTTCTATGATCGTACGCAACTGATTCAACGCGCCACGCATACGCTTAAACGTGCGCTCATCGAAGAACTGATCCTAGTAACGTTGGCCCACATAATCTTTCTCGCGCACTTCCGTTCGATCTTGATCGTGACAATCCCTCTGCCACTCGCGGTCTTGCTCGCATTTGGCTTCATGTACTACATGGGCATTAGCTCCAACCTGATGTCCCTGTCGGGAATTGCTATCGCGATCGGAGTGCTTGTCGATGCAGGAATTGTGGTTACGGAGAATGCCTTTCGTTTCATTGAGCAACGCAAAGTTGATCCGAGAAATCGGCCGCTCGTCTGGCAGACGGTGCTGGAATCAACCCGGCTGGTGGGGCGGCCAATCTTCTTTTCGATGGCGATCATCATTCTGGCGTTTATTCCCGTCTTCTCGCTAACCGGCGAAGAAGGAAAGTTATTTCATCCGTTGGCTTTTACCAAAACATTCGCGATGGTGGGAGCAACCATCATCGCGGTGACGCTGGTGCCAGTGCTCTGCACTTTGCTGCTGCGCGGAAAGTTCCATGCGGAACAGGCAAATCCAGTTATGCGAGGACTCCATTTTGTTTACCGTCCCGTTCTGCGGTTTGCGTTGAATCATCGTGTGTTGACGGTCTCACTTGCAGCTCTACTCTTCGCCGGTGCGATCTTCCTCGCTACCGGCATCGGCAAGGAATTCATGCCGCCTTTGAATGAAGGCGACCTGATGTATATGCCCGTGACAGATCCCGCAATCTCGATAGATGAAGCGCGAACGATCATGGGAAAGGAAGACGAGATTCTAAAGAGCTTCCCTGAAGTTGAGTATGCTGTCGGCAAAGCTGGCCGGGCGGAGACTTCCACTGATCCCGCACCAGTGAACATGAACGAAACCATCGTTCATTTGAAACCACCGGAGCAATGGAGGGTCGGCATGACGCGCGAGTCTCTGATTGCAGAGATGGACGAGAAGCTGCGTTTGCCTGGAGTAACCAACATTTGGACACAACCAATCAAGAACCGTATCGACATGCTCTCCACTGGCATACGCGCGCAGGTGGGTATCAAGATCTTTGGAAATGATCTGAAAACCTTGGAAGAGGTGTCGCGGCGGATTGCGGAGATTGTATTGAAAGTGCCGGGCGCGAAAGACGTGTATGCCGAACAGATCAGCGGCGCGCCCTACATCGATATCAAAATAAATCGCACCGCCGCCGCGCGTTACGGCATTGATGAAAAGACGATCAATGACGCGATTGAGAAAGGGGTCGGCGAAACAAATCTTTCGGTAACCATCGAAGGGCGCCGGCGTTTTCCGATTCGCGTTCGTTACGCGCCGGAGTTTCGCGGCAGTCCTCAAGCCTTGGGCCAGATACCGATTATGTCACCGGCTGGCGCGCCTATTCCATTGTCCCAACTTACTGAAATCACGGAAGTCCAAGGCCCGACGATGATCTCCAGCGAGAACGGTTTGCTGCGAGGCACTGTGCTGCTGAATGTGCGCGGACGTGACGTGGGCAGCTTCGTTGATGAAGCCAAGAATTCGATCGCGCGACAGGCGCAATTGCCCGCCGGTTACTACATCGATTGGAGCGGCGAATACGAAAACCAGCAACGTGCGCGAAGTCGTCTGCTGATAGTTGTGCCTATCGTACTCGTCATTATCTTCGGTCTGCTTTACATCACTTATCACTCTGCGCTCGAAGCCGCGCACGTATTGCTCGCGGTTCCTTTCGCCCTTACCGGCGGAATCTATTTGCTTTGGTTACTGCACTACAACTTTTCGGTCGCCGTTTGGGTTGGCTTCATTGCGTTGTTCGGAACTGCCGTGCAGACGGCGGTCGTGATGGTTATCTATTTGGAAGAAGCCGTAGCACGAAAGCGACATGAAGTAGGTCAACTAACTCGCGCATCGCTGATGGAAGCAGTGACCGAAGGAGCTTTGCTGCGTTTGCGTCCAAAGCTCATGACGGTATCAACGGTCGTTGCTTCGCTGCTTCCGATCATGTGGAGCACCAGCGCCGGGGCGGAAGTAATGAAGCCGCTGGCAACACCTGTCCTGGGCGGCATGGTTTCGAGCCTGCTGCATGTGCTGATCGTTACGCCGGTGATCTTTTTCTGGTTGCGCGAGCGCGAGTTGAGAAGGGAAGAAAAGAGCGTGGCTACAGACAACGCGCAAGGGTGAATAAACATGGGAAAGAAATACAAAGATAGAGAAAAGCATTTTCGACAATCTGATCCACGAGGATCTAAAACAGATTCAACGCGATGGCGATCGTGGTGGGTGGTCGCTGTTGGTTTCATCGCGGTTGGAGTGGTGGTCATTGCCGTAAAGTTTGCAGCGAATAGTGGCAGCACACGGCACCTTCCGTCGACGGTGAACAACGTCACGATTCCTTCGGCCGAGCCATCGAGTGGCGATACTGCCTGGGACTCATCGTGGCCATCGCTACCCGGTTCAGGCCAACCGGCGCGACCTATCGAAGTCGTGCGCGCAGCCTACGCCTATGCCGCACGACGGGGAGACGTTTTGCAGTACATGCCCTGTTACTGCGGGTGCGAGCGGCAAGGACACCGAAGCAACCGCGACTGCTTCGTAAAAAACATGACGACCGCCGGAAAGCCGCAATGGGACCCGATGGGCTTTACCTGACTAACCTGTCTGGATATCGCGCGTGACGCGATGAAGATGGAGAAAGAGGGAAAGCCACTTACCGAGATAAGACGCACCATTGAAGCGCGTTACAACGAGCACGACGGCCACGATACGAAAACGCCCTGGCCGCCGCAGAAAAAAGGAAGTGCCGCCACAAACTAGCATGCACATGATGGAGCTGATGCAGAAAATGAAGCTAGTGAGAAGGCACACAGTAAGCATGCGTGATGTCGAAATAGGGAGGACGTATGAATATCTATAACCACATATCATTTCGAACGACGCTTGTGGCCAGTCTTGTGTTAGCAGGCGCAATCGTCGCCGCTTTACAGGCCCAAACTAAAGCAGGCGACGAGCGACTAACGGTCAACACCGATCTGGTCACCCTGAGCGTTAGTGTCACCAACGCTGACGGCCGTGCGGTTACAGGTTTGGACAAAAGCGCCTTTACCGTCTTTGACAATAAAGCGCCGCAAGAGATTAGGTTCTTCAGCGACGAGGACGCGCCCGCTTCTATTGCTGTTGTCTTCGACACATCCGGTTCCATGAGCGGCCGTAAGATCGCCAGAGCCAAAGAAGCCCTCGCCGATTTCATCCAGACAGGCCACGAACGGGACGAATATTTCCTAATCGATTTTGATTCGCAAGCCCGGTTGCTGGTGGACAGGACACGCGACGGCGATGCCCTTTTGAGGAAGCTCACCTATGTGGAACCACAAGGCAACACGGCGCTTTATGACGCTGTTTATCTCGGGATCGACAAAGTAATGCGCGGCGTTTACCAGAAGCGAGCGATTATTTTGGTTAGTGATGGGGAAGATAATGATTCACGCTACAGCTTCAACGAATTGCGCCGCAGCCTTAAAGAGTCAGACGTCACCATCTATGCCATAGGTGTTTCAACAAACTTCCTTCCTCGCAAAGGAGCCCTGAACGGCAGAGAGATACTGGAAGAGTTAGCTTCCGTCTCTGGCGGCAAGACATTTTTCCCAAACAGCTCCTCCGAGATGATCAAAGCATTCGAACGCATCGCTTTGGAGTTGCGACACCTGTACTCGATCGGCTACCGCCCGTCGAGTCTCGCTCGAAACGGCGAATGGCATCACGTCAAAGTTAAGGTTGTGCCAACAGTTGGGTCTCCGCGTCTCTTCGTGCGGAGCCGTGAAGGGTATTACGCCAATGCGCGACTTTCGGCAAACCAACAACAGCGGTGAGAACGAAAGGAAGCTTTATGAACACGAATTCGTCGTTTTCTTGGATCGCCATAATCGCGTTTCTGATCTGTTGTGGTCCAATGCTGTTCATGCGCAGGCACCGCAAGAGGAAGCATGACGCAGCTAGAAAAGAAGACGGAAGCAAGTCGGACGACCGTGGTTAGACCATGATCAAGATCAACTGGGATCCAATTTCACATCTCGGGCCGATACCAATTAACTGGTATGGGCTGTTCGTTGCGCTCGGATTCATTGTCGGCTGGCTGCTGGTTCGCCGATGGGCGGCCAGGTCCGACGTCGCCAGAGAGAAAGTCGATGCGCTCTTAATTTGGGTCATTGTAGGCGCGATCATCGGGGCCCGCTTGTACTACATAGTTCAAAATCAACCCGGCGATTATCTCCGTCAGCCGTTGAGAATGTTCGCGGTTTGGGAAGGAGGGCTCGCATTCTTTGGCGGTCTCTTTGGCGCAATCATCGCAGCCTTCGTTTACACCCGGCGTGAGAGGCTCTCCTTTTCGCGAATCGCCGATATATTTGCCCCGGCAATACCCGTAGGCTCGGCGATTGGTCGGATCGCCTGCGGGCTGGCCGGCATGGATTATGGGACACGTACAAATCTTCCGTGGGGAGTCATCTATGCAAACCCGAACAGCTATGCGCCGATGGATGGCATGCCTCGTCATCCCGATCAGTATTACGAACTGCTCGGGGACCTTGTTATCGCCGGAATTCTAACTAAGCTGCGAGGCAAGCTACCTCAGGGCGGATTGTTTCTTTCGTATCTGATTCTTTTCAGCATTCTGCGCTTCTTCATCTTCTTTGTTCGCGGCAGCCTAGGACCAGTGGCGCTCGGCCTGAAGAATGCACAGTGGACAGCGCTCGCGATTCTGGCGGTGGCCGTTCCGGTCTTGCTCATAAGAGTCAGTCGAAACCAGAATGCACGGGTAAATAGTAGCCAATGATCCAGTCGATTGACATCTTCAGTAATGTCGGCCAGGCCCTCTGGATGGCGTTTGCCATGTTCTGGGAAATCCTTTGGCCGCTGATTCTTGGGTTCAACCTGTCAGCAGTTGTGCAGGCGGTGGTTTCGAAAAAACAAATGAGCAAATTGCTCCCGGACGATTCTCCAAAGACGTTGACCATTGCCTGCGGTCTCGGCGCGGCGTCTTCGTCGTGCTCGTATGCGGCAGCAGCGCTGACGCGTTCGCTCTTTCGCAAAGGCGCAAACTTTACTGCGGCGATGGCCTTTGAACTGGCATCCACAAATCTGGTGGCCGAACTAACGATCATCATCATTGTGCTGATGGGCTGGCAGTTCGCGTTAGCTGAATTTGTTGGTGGCCCATTGATGGTTGTGCTGATGGCTCTGCTCTTTCGGATGTTTCTAAAGCGAAGACTAGTCAAAGACGCGGAGAAGCAAGCTGATAAAGGAATTGCCGGAAAGATGGAGGGCCACGCCTTGATGGACATGTCCGTCACCGAAGGCCCGCTGGCCCAGCGAATTTTTTCGTCAAAGGGGTTGACAGCAATCAGCCATCACTTCGTGATGGACTGGGCAGCCGTCTGGAAGGACATTGTGGGAGGATTATTGATTGCCGGAGCGCTGGCGGCCTGGGTGCCGAAAGCGTTCTGGCAGGCTTTCTTTCTTTCATCAAATCCGGTATTCGCGAAATTCTGGGGACCAATCGTCGGACCATTGGTCGCCATCATCTCTTTCGTTTGTTCGGTAGGCAATATTCCGCTGGCCGCAGTGTTGTGGAATGGCGGCATCAGTTTCGGCGGCGTGATTGCGTTCATCTATGCCGATCTGATTGTTATTCCGATTCTCGACATCTATCGCAAGTACTACGGCTGGAAGATGACCGCGCTGATACTCGGGACGTTTTACGCTTCGATGGCGGTCGCGGCCTTGGTAGTTGAGTTTCTATTCCAGTCACTGGGCTTGGTTCCTGAGCAACGAAGCGTGCAAGTTGTCGAAGCTTCGATAGCTTTCAACTACACCTCCATTCTTAATATTGTATTCCTGGCGCTGGCAGCGTTTTTGCTCCTGCGCTTTTTCAGAACGGGTGGGCGTCAGATGCTGCGGATGATGGATGATTCTTCGAAAGGTAAGAAAGAAGTGCGGGACTATGCCAAATAATAATAGTCAGAAGATCGTGGCGATACTGCTGATCATAGCTGGGGCCGTCCTCATCTTATGGGTTCTAGCTATGTGGATGATGCCTTCGATGATGGGAAATATGATGGGCGGAATGATGGGCTCGATGAGCGGGTGCATGGGCCTCTGCACCTTCGGCCCGTTATTACTTGCGGCGGTCCTAATCAGTCTTGGCGTCGTTTTACTGCGCATGGGCTCAGCGAGAAATGGAGGCAATAAATGAGGACATTCACTTTTCAGATCAGGCTTGTTCTTGCGGTCTTGTTCGCAGTTCTGATAATCGGCGCTGTCCAAGAGGCAGTCGCTAAACCAAAAGTTCAGACTGCAAAGATCAAAATTATGACGCTAGGCTACGAGCCAACCGCGCTCAAGCTTCGCAAGGGCATTCCGGCGCATGTGACATTTCTGCGAACTACAGACGCGACCTGCGTGAAAGAAATCGTTTCGCCTGATTTCAACATTGGACGCCCGTTGCCTCTTAACCAACCTGTGTTGATTACCTTGACGCCGACCAAGAAAGGCTCATTCACCTTTGTCTGTGGCATGAACATGATGCGCGGAGAGTTGATCGTGCAATAACGGAGAATGATTTTGAGTTTTAGAAGAACGTTCGTACTTTCCTGGGCGACAGTCATGATGATGGTGCTGATGGCCACGCTCACTTCGGTGCAGTCGCAAACAGCGACGCCTCCGACTTCGGCGCGCTATGTCGATCAAACGAAGGGCATGACTGCTGATGAGGCGGTTGCCTACGCCCTTGCGCACAACGGCGAATTGCAGGCCGCACGAAAGGAGATTGACGCTGCTCGCGCAATGGTCAAGCAGGCGCGTCTGCGTGCAAATCCCAAAGTTGATATCGGAGTCTCACAAAACATCGTCGGCACGGATCACAATATCGATGTCGTAGGAATGTTGCCCCTGGAACTTGGCGGTCGTCGTCCCGCCCGCACCGCCGTCGCCGAGCGGGAAGTTGAAGTGCGCGAGCGAGAAGTTGCCAATCGTGAGCGTCTGCTTGCTGCCGAAGTACGAATGAAGTTCGGTGAGGCCCTGGCTCAATCGTTCAAGCTCTCTTTGACCGATGAGCGCATCGAATCGAACCAGCAAAGCTTCAATCTGGTTGCCGCGCGAGTAACTGAAGGCGCAACTCCGCCGTTGGAGCAGAACATGGTCTTAGTTGAACTGAATAGACTGAAATCAATGCGTGAGAGCGCAGAAGGCAAGCTTGAGACGCTGATTCTGGAATTGAAAAACGTAATAGGCATGTCGCCTGAAGAGCCACTTCACTTGCGTGGCGACTTCAATCATTTGGTGGATCAATTCCCAAGTGTTAGCGAAGCAACTGAGCGTGCGCTTCATGAACGGCCTGATTTGCTGGCCGCTCGCGCGGTGGAAAAGTGGTCTGACGCGCGCATCGAACAAGCCCGCGCGGAAGGACGGCTTGATGCGAGCTTATCAGCAGGCTATGAAAACATGCTCTTCGGTTTTCCCGTCCGCGGTGTTGATGACGCAGGCAGATTGCAACCGGTTTCCGGCATGTTTCATTACTTAAAGTTTGGTATCTCCCTCGATCTGCCGGTGCGAAACAAAAACCAAGGGGCAATTGAAGCTGCAGTTGCCGAGTCAGGAGCTGCGAAGTTGCGGCGAGAGTTCGCTGAGTTAACCATGCGGCGCGAGGTCGCGTCAGCTTATGCGCAGTATGAACGCAACACGCGAGCGATGGAGATCTTTCGCGTTGGGGCCGTCGAACAAGCCAAGAACAATCTGGATGTGGTCAGGCAAACATACGAGCTTGGATCGAAAACCTTAATCGATTATCTCGGCGAACAGCGCCGCTACATCGAATTGGAGAATGATTTCATTGATGCGGAATTAGCTGTTTACAACTCGCGAGTTGATATCGCGCGGGCTACGGCTTCACCGGAGTTGATAAAACCATGAACGAGGACAACGGAAATGAGCTTAAAGACAGAGATGAGCCAATAACCCCTGGAAACGAGGACAGCAAAATGCAAACTTCTAAAAGTCGAAGGACCGCACTCGTCGCGATCGTGGCAGTGGTAGCAATTGCGGCTATTGCTGTTCTAGCCTGGTTGCTTTGGCCGGGTAAGACCGGCAAGCCGGTCCCAGCCCCTCGCTCCGTTTCGTTTGGCGAATCATCTAGTCCACAGACTGCGACCGCCGGCGATCAAGTATTGACACTGGCTCCCGAACAACTACAGCACGCGGGCTTGAAGATTGAAACCGTTGGTGAACGACCTTCCACTGAGGTTGCCGGTCAGTTGGCTACCGGAGTGGTCCAGGCTAATACCTATAAAGAGACTCCTGTCGTATCTCTGGTTGGTGGAATCGTGCGGAGCGTGAAGCCCGAGTTGGGCCAGACTGTAAGGCGCGGACAAACAGTCGCAATTGTCTCCAGCAATGATTTAGCTGACGCCCAGTCGCGCTACCTCTCCGCAATAGCCGCCCTTGACGAGCATCATCGCCATCATGCCCGGACGATGAAGCTGGTTGAGATCGGCGCGGCCAGCCGAGAAGAATTGGAGATGTCGAGTACAAAGTTGAGGAACGATGAATCCGAACTCGCCAATCTACGCCAGAAACTTTTGCTGCTCGGTCTCTCTTCCCAGAGAATCGCTTCACTCAATTCCAGTTCTCAAATCAGTTCGGAGGTAAATTTGCCTGCGCCGTCGTCAGGCACAGTGACCAGCCGCACGGTGAATCCTGGTGAAGTAATTGAAGCGAACAAAGAATTGATGCGCATCACTGATCTTTCCAGCGTGTGGGTCGTTGGTCAAGTATATGAAAAAGATTTGGCGACCGTTCGCGTCGGCAGCGGCGCAAACATCACTTCGGATGCTTATCCAGGCCGGGTCTTTCGCGGTCGCGTCTCTTACGTAGATCCCAAAGTCGATCCAGCTACCCGCACGGCGCAAGTTCGTATTGAACTGGCGAATCAAGGGCAGATGTTTAAGATTGGCATGTACGTCAACGTAGCTTTTGCCTCAGTAGGTGCTGCTGAAAAGACAATGCCGATTGTTCCCAAGGAGGCCGTACAAACGATTGGCAATCAGCAATACGTTTTCGTAACTACGGAAAAAACCAACGAGTTTATCCTACGGCCGGTTAAGCTCGCACCCGAGAGCAACGGTTTCTATCCGGTGGTTGAAGGCCTAAATTCTGGCGACCGTATCGTTGTGGACGGGAGTTTTCTCTTGCGGGCCGAGTGGCTGAAATCTCATCCGAGCCAATGAAGCTACAATATTCGCGGGACTTACTTTCTTAGGTCTCGGTCGATCCATTCAACCGCTTTCTTCACGTAGTGTTCCTTATCCTTACGTACCTGGTCGACAATGACCTCAATCGCTTGTCTGCGGCTGCGGTCTTTAGTGAAGTGAGTTAGAAGTACAATTGCTAATCGGCGCTCCCAAGGGTTGGTTGATTTGATCAATGACTTTGATAATCCAAAGATAGCAGCGTTCTGTTTAGAGGCAATTCCTTTCACTCCCTGCATCCCCAGCGTGTCGCACACCGCCCAGTCACTAATGTCACCTGCAAATCTCTTAGTCAGTTCAAGCGTCCGCTCGGGATCTTGCTTGCAGACTTTCCCCAATAACTTTGCAGCAAGCAGCCTCTCCTCAAAGGCGCCTGATTTCCAGAGCGCTTCTATTAGTTCGAAACCGCCGTCCTTGTGCTTAAGCGCAAGTTCGTTAAGAATTGGCACTCGAACTCCGTAGACATTTTGCGAACTGGGAATGAACTTTCTGGCGGCAGCTCCGGCTTTCTCATCCGAATGAGCTGTCAACGATTCTCTGATTGCTGCTAGTTCTTTCATTGTGTCAGGGCGGGACTCTATAGTCCTGTCAGGGGTTGGTCAAGACTACACAGGAGGTGAACATGTCCAGAACTCTACTCGGCACGATTTGCGGCGTGATTTACGGCGCACTATCCGCCGCATCCATGATCCCACTCACATTTCCCGACAAGAAGGCGGCGTTGGCGGGTGCTTTCTTCAATAGGTTCGCCATCGGCTTTGTTATTGGCATTGCGAATTTGCCAATGCCGGGCTGGGCCAAAGGTCTTGTGCTGGGTCTCTTACTCAGCCTGCCGGACGCAATCATCACCAAAGCCTGGGCCCCGATCCTCATTTTGGGTGGCATCGGTGGCCTGATCATCGGTGCGATCGTCGCAAAGTGGGGACGTTAGTCTGAGTTGCCCGCGAGGTACAGGAAGGGGCTTTGCCTTAAAAGTCGATGTTGCCACAAAAGTAGGTTTTCTGCCTCAAAAGTCTTTTCACATTCGCATCGGGTTCGCTGATTAAGATCTACAACCGCCAGTTTGCGAGTTTGTTTAGGTATCGGCCGCCGGTTTAATTTGATAGGTTTGTGGTTGGACTGAGACCTATTACCTCACGTAAGAAAAGTACTTGAATTGATTAGCATTGACTTTATCTGTCCTTTGGACGTATACCATCCCAGCGCTTCTAATCGGACGTTTTACACTTAACGTAAAGCGACTGAAAACAGCACCCACTCACAGTTTCCTTTGCTCAGGAGGTGCCATGAAAGATCAACCGAGCGGTCAAGCTACTAACGTCATTCCCGTCGCTGGACAATCCAACGAGGAAAAATGGTTGGTTGAAAAATATCCCAATCCAGGAATTCCTCCTCTCCGGGGCTTTCTTCAATTATGTGCCGACAGGCGATTCCACAGATGCCTGCAAGATCAGTTTCAAAAGGACACCGGGATAAATTCGCCTCAAGATTATTGGATACACGCGGATGCCGGCGGAACCCCAAAGATGGAGTGCCAAAGAATTGCACCAGACTACTGTTATTACGATCAGGGGGCGCGGTTGATGGGGTGGTCGGCACACGGAAACATTTGCGGAGGGTTTGGGAAAGATGTCCCCGATGACGTAATACAGAAAGCATTGTTGGTAGTAGCGCGAAGAAAAATACAAGATTACCCGGAAGCAGCCCACTATGTTTACTTCGCGACCACGATTAAGGCGAAAGATGCAGAGGACGCGGTTGTTTATTGCCTGAAATACGAAAACAGTAAAGGCAAGCCGTAAGCGAAGGCTGTCCCGCAAGCGCCGCGCGCCGCCACCGTCAGCTTTCAGTGGGAATCTTAGTTCCGGTCTCAATCAGGATGACTTCGCTGACAACGTCTAACGCTTTCGCATTCGCGTGAGGGATGTAGCCTGCGCAAAACGAAAGTTACCTACTTCTCGACAGATTCTGAAAGGAGCCCCCATGCGTTCCAGCCCTAAATCCAATCTGAAAGTCTCGCTCATTAGCTTGATTCTCATCTTCTCGTTGTCAGAGGTATCACAGGCTCATGACCATCAAGAGAGCTATGCTCATAACGGACGGCGGCAGGGTAATAATCCCAATTGGATGTCTGCCCTTCCGGATAGTGTTCGCCTCAGCGAGTTATCAATTCCAGGAACTCACGAAAGCATGGCACGGTTCGGAACAGACCACGCAGTATGTCAGAGTATGACTCTTCGTGACCAGTTAGAGTCAGGCATTAGGGTTCTTGATATACGTTGCGCCTATGAACACGTCCAAAAGTTCCGCATTTATCACGGCTTCGTTAGCCAGAAGGTGTATTTTGAGTATGTCTTAGATACGGTCGTGGATTTCTTGAGCAGAAATCGCCGTGAAACCGTATTGATGCGCGTCAAAGAGGAACATACTAACGGCCCAGTGCGTTTTGAAGAGACCTTTCGTCGGTATTGGAACTGCTACAAAGACCATATGTGGAATGTCCCCACGTTAGCGGAAAACTATCAGAACCCAACGCTAGGTGAAATGCGAGGTAAAATAGTTATCCTCCAGGATTTCGCCCGCTGGCAATGCAACTCTCCCTCCTCCAAAGGAGAATTCGGCCTATGTTACCCCCAACCTGGAACCCAGCATTTTTTTCCAAATTTCAAAATCCAGGATGCGTTTGATATGAGTGGGAATGAAGCTTTATATCCTAAGTGGATGAAGGTTAAGGGCCATCTTTGCGCTGCGAATACGGATGCGGATAAGCCAGGTAACAGGGACATCATATATATGAACTATTTAAGCGGGTCTGGCGGAGCTGGCTTGCCGTTCCCCTTTTTTGTGGTAAGCGGTCATGTGAACCACAGCACGGATGCAGCTCGCGTGTGGACCGGACGTACAACCGTAACCATGCCGACGGGCTGGCCGGATTTCCCACGAATAGGCGGCCTCGTCTACTTTGAAGGCACAAACACACTCACTTATGGAGGCATTCGTACTGGGTACTATACAAAACGCGTCGGGATCATTATGACAGATTTCCCCGGCTGGGGATTGATCAACCGAATTATCTGCCTCAATGATCCGAATAATCCGTGCAGGAATTCAACAATCCCTAGAAGGTGTTAAGAAAGTAACTCGACGGGGTCGCCCTTCCAAGTAAGCTGACGGATCGGGTTGGGGAATCGATAAGAGTCCTGGCATGAAGGAGAGTAACGGACATCTTATTTTTGGAGCTTTATGAGGCGTGGCCTCGCAGCCCGATCGCAACAAACCCTTTCGGAATACCTATCCTCGCTGAATACCCACCCAATCCAGTCAAATTGATTTGTGGGGCAGAAATGCCGTTTGCCTCAAAAGTTCGCAAATAATCCGAGTTTTGAGGCAAAGCCACAGGAAGGCGTGAGTGAATTCTTTCGGAATGGGCAGATGATGTTTCCAGCGCAAATGATCATTGTTTCAGCCCGGAAACCGTAAACACCTGACAGAGAAAGGATCTCCGAATGAAACCCGCCCTGCTCTTAATTAGTCGTCCCTGAACAAATCGATTTTCAGTTCAACTACAAAGATAAAGGGGCCGTTGGCAGCGGAAGTTTGATTTCCAGCTCCTGCTCAGGCCAACCGAAAATGGGCCAAAAGAAAACTCGCA
>Ga0137401_10000382_pt1 | contig 16955 bp, 17 predicted proteins | sample CZOMad1_1_16fung_FD_108286 | JGI IMG/M metagenome (GOLD analysis project Ga0137401, IMG submission 108286) | Vadose zone soil fungal communities from Angelo Coast Range Reserve, California, USA - CZOMad1_1_16fungal (Illumina Assembly) | ecosystem: Environmental > Terrestrial > Soil > Vadose...
CAGGCACTGGTGAATCGCCGCCACCGCTTGTCGTTCGTCCGACTCTCCCCACGGCCATCCGCTGATCGGCGCTCCTCCGAGGGCGACCACCGATGCCTGAATTCCAGATTCTCCAATCGATCGATATTACATGGCTCTGTTTGGCCTCAGGGATGTATCGCAGAATTCGACGCCGGCAGCGCTGCCGGGCTGAGATACTCGCCATTCTTGCTTGTGCGCGCCTGTGCCGCCTGCAGCTCATGAAATTTGCCTAGCGCAGCTTCCGACTCCTTTGTTTTCTTCATGCGGCTGTAGGCCAGAGCGAGGGCGTAATAGATTCTCGCGTCATTGGGCATGCGATGTGCCGCGTCCTCGAGATGCCCGAGTGCCTCCGGCAAACGTCCAGCCAGGAGTGCAATGTAGCCCTCGTAGTAGATTGCGGTTGCATTGTCGGGCTGCAGCTCCAATACTTTCTGGATGTATCCCAGAGCATTGTCCCGGTCGCCCGAGTCGATTAATAACATTCCCATATACAAATTGGCATCGACGCTTCTGGGCTCTAACGCAATCGCCTTGCGCAATGCAGTGCCCGCCTCCGGAAACTCCCCCAGGTTGTAAAAGGTGTAGCCCAACTGGGAGTAAGCGCGCGACATCGTGGTATTCAGTTCCGTCGCTCGCTGAAACGCACCCACCGCCTCCCGATACTTGCCTTGGCTATAAAAGACCTCTCCGAGCTTCAAGTATCCGTCGGCATCCTGCGAACTGATGCTCGTGTAACGTTTCAGCAGGTTCTCTGCATCCGCGAAGCGTCCCAAGTCCGACGCCGCCACACCCGATTGCAAGTAGGCGCGCGAATACAATGGGTCGAGGCGAACCAACCCCGTGAAAACCTGCAAAGCGTCGGCGGGCTCCTTCTGACGTAGGTAGCTGAGGCCCAGATTGTACAGGGCATTTTCATCCGTTGGCTTCAGCTTAAGCGCCTGCTGGAAAGCGGCGCCGGATCGCTCATACTGGCCCTGTTGGTCATACAAAATGCCCAGATTGGTGTAGGCTTCGGGATAATTCGGGCGCAAGACAACCGCCCTCTGGAGCTGCAGTTCGGCGCTAACGATTTGGCCAAGTCTGAGGTAGGCAACACCGAGCAGAAAGGAGGCATCGGGGGAATTCGGATTCTGCTGTACTGCCTGTTCAAGCAGACTCTGTGCCCTGGGAAGATCGCCGCGTCGCAAAGCGGCTCTGCCGTTGGCCAGAGTGTTGGAGGAGTCCTCCAGCGGAGTCTGTGCGTCCATGCGTCCGGCGCAAACCATCGTGAGCAAGCAAACGGCCGAGCCGATTACGCGATAGAAGCGTCGCATGCGATTGCCGGAACTCGCGGCCCCAATCTTGTCTCGATATCTCCTACACTGATCCATCGTTGCCTGAGTACCGCAGATGTTCGGCAACGGCCGTGACATCCTGCTGGCCGTGGCCTTCTTTTATGGCTCGCTCAATCGTCTTTCGATTAATCTCACTTTGCGGCATACGGGCATGAACCGCGCTTGCCAAATCTTCGATTAAGCCCAGATCCTTGTTTGCCAATTCCAGCGAAAAGCCTACTGGAACTTCGTGCTGCCGCAGAAAAGCATCTTTGCGATAGTGGACAAAAGGGGCTGCGGCCGCACTATTCTCGAAGAGCTCGTAGGCCACATCTCGCGCTACGCCAGAGAGTTCGGCTAAGACCAATCCTTCCGCCACAGCCTGATTCAGCCCGTAGATCACCGAATTCACCGCCAGCTTCATTGCAGCGCCTGCGCCGAGCGGACCAACGTGAAAGATTCGGGACCCCATTGCTTCCAGCACAGGCCGGATAACCGCAAGATCGGCGGGGTCACCGCCCACCATGATCGTAAGTTTCGCATCCCTGGCCAATGCCAGGCTTCCCGAGACTGGAGCATCAAGCACTCGGATCTGGTACGGCCGCAACCGATTGTTCAGTTCCTGAACGGCTTGCGGTCCTACCGTACTCATGTCAATGCAGAAGGTTCCAGCCGATAAATGCTGAATGACGCCCTCAGGTCCAAAATACAACTGGTGCAGAGCAGCCGCGTCGGCGACCATCGTCAACACCACGTTGCACTGGCTCGCGACTTGCGCGGGCGACGAAGCTACCAGTGCACTGGTGTGTGCCGCCAGAGCCTCGGCCTTGGCGCGGGTACGGTTGTAGACCCACAGCCCAAACCCGGCGCGGGCAAGATTCGCGGCCATGAGGGCGCCCATATTGCCCAATCCCAAAAATCCAACCGTCAACCCCATAGCGCGCCATCCACCATCTTGCTTCAACTTACAGGGTCACGCCGACTTCCCGCGCCACCCGGCGAATATGTTTTGCGCCCTCAGCATAGTCTTCCGCTTTCGGGAGGTGCTCCATCATGACTGGCAAGTTCGGCGATATCTGCTCGGCACGCTTCAAAAACGTGTGATAGTCGAGCACTCCCCGCCCGGGAATTACCTCGACAAAATTCACATGCCGCAGGTGAATCACCGATCCATGATCAATATCCTTGGCGTGGCAGGAGATGATCCAGGGCCCTAAAGTGTCGAAGCAGTGATTGATGACCTCAGTTGTCGAATACAACATGCGAGGCGTAAGCACGGCGTTGCATGGATCCAGGTGCACTCCCAGCGCCGGATGATTGACGGCCTTGATCACCTTCAGGTACGCCTCGGCCCCATCGAGGGGCGTCCAGGGAGACATTTCCAGGCCCAATTTCGTGTGCCGCGGAGCTACTTCTTTTAAAACCCGTTTTACCCAATCGACGACCGCCTCAAACGTATGCTCCTTAAAATTATCCGGATGGGGCATGTCGGAGGCGTCGCCATCCTGAGGATCGAGACTGCCGGCCACGGTCACACAACACACCGCGTTCAATTCATCGGCGATAGCAAGTGCCTCAGCAATGATTTGCTCGTGTTTCTTTCTGACGTCTGGTCTCGGATCGAGCGCGCTGACCCAGGCCTGTACCTCTCCGATGAGCACGCCCCCCGTATAGAAGGCCTGTCGAATCTCTCCCAACCTTTCGACGTCTTTCATCGAGACACGCGGGCAAGGGGCCGCCCGGTAACCCCACCTTTGACATTCCGCAACATAGGATTGCGGATCACTGTCGTCAAAATACGAATTGATGGTCGCTCCCAATCTCATGGGTCTCTTTCCCCTCGTGGCCGGTGAGGTTACTCTTGGGTTCTGGCTGGTTTAGCGCGAAGTACTTGCCGGGTCGCCCTCTTCTGCAAATTGTTCGCTGCCTTCCGGCTCAACCGGCCATTCCTTCTTGGCGAGCTTCCACTTCGGAATGACTTCGGGATTCACCACCGAGCGCGGCCAGTATCCCTGGGCGAGCGCGATCAAAGTTTCCACGGAATAGCGCCAGAAGGAATCGAGAAATAAATCGGAATATCCTGCGATGTGCGGCGTCAGAACCACATTTTCCAGCTTCAACAGCGGACTCGAAGGCGGTAGGGGTTCCTCTTCGAAGACATCGAGCGCCGCGGCGCCGATGCGTTTTTGCCGTAGCGCCTCGACCAAGGCCATCTCGTCGATCAGCGGCCCACGAGACGTATTAATAATGATGGCGTGAGCTTTCATCTTCCGGATCTCGGGTTCCCCAATAAGATGGTGGGTTTCCGCAGTCAGAGGGCAGTGAATGGAAATGAAATCGGACTGCTTCAGCAGCGCATCAAAATCGACCGCCTCGACTCCCCGGATACGCGCCTGCTGAGAGAACATCGAGGGGTCGTAGGCCAGCATACGAACTCCGAAACCCTTCATTTTCTGCGCGGCAAGCTGAGCAATGCGTCCGAATCCCACGAGACCCAAAGTTGAGCCACGCATGTGCCAGCGATTGTTCTCCCGGCGAAAGTCCCAGACGCCAGAACGCAGCAGACGATCCTGCGCGACAATCTGGCGTACGACCGCTAGCAGCAGCGCGATGGCATGATCCGCGACCTCTTCCGCAACCGCTTGCGGTGTATTCGCTACCAGAATTCGATTCCTGGTGGCATCCGCTACGGGCACATTATCGGTGCCGCTTCCGGAACGCAATATCGCGCCGCATTGGGTCAGCACAGCCAGCGACTCCGTGGTAATCACGCGGCTGCCCCAAACCCACACCACCTCGCTGTCCGCCGCGCAAGCCTGCAGATCCTTTCGGTCCTTACAAGGCTGCTCGATGAACTCGACATCCACCTCCGCCAGCGCAGCTCGAACCCACCCGGGCACGGCCCGCGCTGTGTCGCCAGTTTCTACAAGTGCTGCCTTCAACACGTCCTCCTAAGTAATTCGTATTCTGATGTACCCAGCGTGTGCGCGATGAATCACGCAACTTCTTGACCATGCGTAAAAACCAATGCACCGATCTGCCAAGCTCCGAGATCGATTTCAGCCCTTAGCTGCTCAGTTCTGCTGCGCTTGGTGCCGAGCGGCCGCTGTTGACCCGAAAAGTCAACAAGTTGGCAATTCGCAGAAGCCGGGTTGATGCAGTAGCGAGACGCATCGAGTTCAATGGTCGCCCGCCGGGCCTTGCCTTCTGTCTCGGCAACTACGACTGCGACTCGGTTAAGACGTTCATAAACCCGGGCATATCCCCCCTCGGCTCGCAGTCCGAGAGTCCATGAATCGGCCATCGAGTAGAAATTCGAGGAGTACCTTGCGCAAGCCGGCAAGCTTTTTAATGTGTTGCGCGAATTCGGGCCAGTCACTCAACTTGGCGGTTTTGCAATGCCAGTTCCGGTTGAACAGGGCCAGATAGATTCGCAAGACAAATAAGCGATTGGCAAGGCCGATGTTGTCGTCGATGGCGACGGCGACCCGTACCCACGGCAGACTATAGCGCAGTATTTCGATGGGATAGTCAAAGGTGGCATCCAATCCCCAGACATTCCACAGCCAGCAGAGATCGTAGTGCTGCGTGGCTCTCATCTCCGCGCCTTCGCCGATTAACAGAGCCTGCGAATCGTTTTGGCGCATGCGCGCTTTCAGCTCTTTCATCATTAATGGCATCTGCTCCGAGGGCGCTTGGGGGGAGGGGTGCTGATGTCCAGGGTTGAAACACACGGGGTCGGTAGAAGCCATGTCAAAGAAATGGCCTTGATATTTCGTCTTGGCAATAGCGTCCGTAATATTGTTGAGCGTGAATTTCTTGTACTCCTCAACCGCCGCCCGCGATGGCCATTGATTGCGACCGGCAGCGCGGGAATGCCGGTGTGCACCCCCATCAAGTCGAAGCGCATCCTGTATGAACCCACGGTTCCGGCCATCAGCGCCCCTTTAGCGGCTTTCATGTGATGAACAGCCCCTCTCTCATGCGCAGGTAGGCCGGCACGCGAATAGCAGAATCGCCTTTTGGAACGGTTCAGCCATCGGTCCTAACTTTGTTTGGCTTTTATCAGCTGCCCTTGCTGATGTCAAGCGTTTTGCTGGAAGCTCAGATGTCACAAGCACTTACAGACGTTAGAAGCAGTCCGATTGGCGCTCGGCACGGGCATGTTCTGATCCGGCACCAACTCCACGTAGTAGCGCTGCAAACGTTGTCTCCAGAGCCTTTCCCGATTTGCATCGACTCGCGGCGGGGTGTGACAGAAGAAATTCACATGGATTGGGCGACTGACTTGGCGACGTATTGCTGCGAGTTCGCTGCGCATCTCTTCGAGGCTCAACAAGGCACAAGGTAGCGAGCCTAGGCCTCCGGCTTGCGAAACAGCCACAACCATTTCAGAGAAAACGCATCCAGCTATGGGAGCCTGGATAATCGGTAGCTGGATACCGAAGAGTTCGAGAATGCGCCTCTTCGGCCACATCATTACTGCTCAGTAATGTTGTCCTACCACTTGCCAGCGTGCGCTCCCCCATCAAGATGCACAATTTCGCCGTTTACAGACGGAGCAGACTCGAGCTAAAGCAACAAGTCGGCAACTTCTTCAACTATGGCTAAGCGCTTCAGAGCCTCAGGGATCACCCAAAAGCGGCCATGTAAAGAAAACGACTTGGTGACACTACGCTCCGGGCGACTGTCCAGCAAATATTTGAAAATACTAGAGATATGCTCGCTCTAGACCCGCTGCAAAGGAGCGCGCCGAGCAGGTCGCGTTCCAGAATAATCGCGTCTGGTTTCGCTGGAAAGACTATGCGCAGGGTGGCAAGCAAAAGATCATGACGGTCTCCGCAGATGAGTTTCTGCGCCGATTCCTGATCCACGTTCTGCCGAAGGGCTTGGTCCGCATCCGCCACTTCCGCCTTTCCGCAAACCACAGGCGTGGCAGTTTGCTCGCACGCTGTCGTGCTCTGCTTGGGGTAGAGGGTTGCGCAACTCATGCTGAGATCACTACCCAGCTGCGCTGTCCGGTTTGCACCGGTCCGATGGTCATCCTGGAACGGTTAACCAATAGCCAGCTTCGCTTTCGCTCAGACCTGTTACTGCCTGATCTACCGCAAAACGTGCTTGATAGTTCCTGACAACTATAGGGCAACTTGCTTCGATGATCGTCGATCGCAGGTGTGTTCCAACACGCCATGCCGTCGTATGCTCAACCGGCAGTTCTGCCCACAGATACAAACTCTTCTGCTACAGTGCGAGACTCCACGACCGCTTACAAGAACAGGTCCACCACTCTCTTCGTTCCGGTTTGTTGCTACAAACACGGTTCGTAACCTGCGCAGCTAAATCCAAATCCCATAGATCTCACCGCATCCGCCGCAAACGCTAGCGGCTCACTTCAAACGATCCTATCGAAACTGCCCCGACCACGACACCAGTGCGCAACCTCCGCATCTCATCTCGGGGCAGTTCCGATAGGGATCTATCGTTTCTCGGTACCAATATCCCCGAGAAGAGATAGCTGAGGAACCCCCAATCAAAGGGCCGTGAGCAGTCAACGATGCCGAGCGCACAGGGCGTCACAAGAACGACAAACAAACATGGCGGTTGCAATCATCGATGAAGTCGCGGACTTAAACGATTCGGGAACGTACAGCCCCCGCGATCACAGGCGGGCCCTTCTTTCGCGCCACAAATTGAATCGTCGGGCCTACAAACCTGGGACACTCCTACTAGCCACTTCCTCTGGCCCTGAGCATCGAGTTGCAAGCGAAGACTGTTTTTCCCGAAACAGAAGTTCAATCATGTCCTGAACCGAGCAGACATCAAATATCGGCGTCAATTGGGTGATGTTCAGTAGATCCGCGACGCGAGGTGTTAGGTTCAACAGCTTGAGTTGGATTCGTTTTGCAGAGGCCCAATTACGCAACTCTACCAACAAACCAAGACCGGCTGCATCCATCTTGGTGACCTGTGCCATGTCTAGCACGGCGATCGCAATATGCGGATGACTAAAAACCACGTGACGCAAAATATGGCATTCGCCGAAACCGATTCGGCCGATACACCGAAAGACGATCGCTTCGCCTAATTCATGAATGGTCAACTTCGACATGCTCGCTCTCTTTGCGGCTCAATCATCTGTTACGTCAAAGTGGCTTGTTAAAAACATATCAGGATTGCACCAGGTAATCCGTCGAGGTTTGTAAAGGAACGTGGAGGATCTGTGAGAGCGCCCCTCGATGAAAGCGAGCTTGTTCTGAGGGACTGTGACGCCGAGGACCACCAGTCGGTTAAGCATAGGGTTGCCGCTCGCCCTGGTGCTGCCCTCTCGGCCATTCGTCGCTTGTGCGCCAGCAGCATCGCGGAAAGGAGCTCTGAAGAACAAAAGACTGACTCGACCAAGAGAGCCTCTTCACCCCAGCTCCACCGTCTTCACCGTGTTGGGGAGAATACGGCAATTCTGGGATGCGCAAGAAGGCTTGCGTATGCCACGAAAACCCTGTGCGACACCGGGTCCACTGTCAAGGTGTGAGCGCCGTAGTGGGTGTGTATCTGATCCAACACTCGATAATTGTCAGGATCGTCTTGCCGGATCACCGTCATGTCTCCGGCTCTTCCGGCCGTGTAAATTCGATGAACACCTTGGTCGAATGCGACCGAGTCAGGCCCGCCGCCGATCTTCAACGATGCAATGACTCGATGCCTCTCCAAGTCAAAAACCACCAATTTGGCATTTCCGCTACAAACCGCAAAGAGCCGTCTCTGTTCGGAATCAATCGCCATGCCAGATGGCCCTACGCACGGCGCAAGGGGCCATTGCCCTACTACCGACCGCTGGCCAACATCGATTGCAGCTACCTCGTTGGTGTCTTTTAGATTCTGGAAAAGCAATCCGCTCTCGGAGTCCATCGCGGGAAACTCTGGCTTGCCAGAAAGCTGGATGGTTCCGACCGTCACGCGCCTCTGAGGATCGATTAGGGTCACCATGTTCGCGTCTCCATGGGCCACATAAACGACATTGGTTGATGGGATGTAGAGGATAGCGTCTGCGTCATCTGCAACCGGGATACTCGCAAGCTGGTGAAGAGATTTTGGATCGAAGACATCCACCGCATTCGCTTCGCTTCGTGTGATGAAGGCAACATTCAAGTCGGGCAGTAGAGCGACGCCGTGCGCCGCGCCGGCCCCAGGCATTTCTGATACGGTGCTTGCCTTCAGGTCGCTGGGGTCGAATGCGATCTTGAACAAGGCGCCGGACGACTCGCTTGTAACAAAGAGAGTCTGATCGTTTACCGTCAGGTAATCGAGAACTGTGAGCGGACCGCCTCGCGGAAGCTCAATGAAACCTTCGAAAGCCATGACCTGCGATTTGCTTGGTATGCCCGGATAGATTAGATAAACCAACGCTACGGCTGCGAGACCCATCAATGTGATAGCAAACGTGAGGAGCATCTTACGGATATTGGTCATCGCGAGCCTGTTTTGGCTTGCATGAGCAGTTGTGGACGCGGCGGCAGTATATTCAGCAAACATCTCAAGAGGTTCTTCAAAATGCCTTTTCGGATTCATGGGATCGCTCGATATCTCCTTGTGTCGGCTGAGAGAAGATTGCTGATTCAGGGACAAGTCGTCCCAGTGCGCGCTGCATGTTTGTATCAGGAGGTACTGGTTCGAACTGGTGACGAGTTTCGTCCAGGTGTTTACTGATATTCTTGAAGATGGCGAAGCGGCCATCGAAGTCAGTCCGAAATGAGCTTGTTCCCCATAGGCCAGGCGAGAGTCGGACTCGGTTGACTTCGATCAAGCCTCCCTTGTTTAGGCGCCCTAACAGCCCATGACCAAAGCTCACTGGCTGGGTCAGAGTCCCTGAAAATCGGGCGAGGCGTTTCTCTGTAAGATCGATTAGGATTACACCACTCAGCGCGTGAAGTGCCATCTCCTCGTAAGTCGCCGGTTTGTATGCTGGATTGGGATGAAACGCGAGTCTTTCCAAGCCTCCCCGCTTGCCTTGATCCTCAAAGAGAAAAACATTCGGGAGCACGCGAAGAAGATCGTCCACTTTCTTTTCCTGCGCTTCACGACTTTTCTTCAGTGTCAGTCGTGCCTTCGGATTCTCCCTCAAGTCACGGAGACGATCATCATCTTGTTTCCGTTCCGAAGGTGACGGCTCATGGCCATCTACCGAAAGCAGGCGATGGACTGGACCGTCCACCGTGTCGATTTCCTCTTTGCGATAAACATGTTCGGCAGTACGATGCTCCACCTGGCTCGTCCATAACACAGTTTGTTCGCGTTGGCGGAGTTCGTTTTCACATGCATCAGTCATCAACTGGTTCGGATTTTGGGCCGAGAGCTGAGAGAAGGCCGACAGCGCACAGAAGATGACCAATGCAACCAATCTGCAATCTGGAATCGAGTTTTGCAACATCGTCATAGGTGAAAGACTCTGGCGCTGTCGAAGTGCGAAGGCCGTCTGATCGGCCGTCCCGACCCGGCGGACGCGATACGCGAACTTTAGACAACATCGAAACGCATCATCATGTCGTAGTCTTCGTGTTCGAGGTTGTGGCAGTGCATCAAATAGCGGCCCCGATAGCCATCAAATCGCATGATGCCGCGGACATCGTCGCCTGAGTCGAGCCGTAAGGTGTCCTTCCAGCCGCGCTCATGATCACGGGGCGCCTGACCATTGCGGTCGAGTATTTGGAAGTTCACCAGATGGATATGAGGCGGATGAGTCTGCCTCCATGGACTTTTCTCATAGACGAAGCGCCAGATCTCGACATCCCCAAGGCGCGGCTCCGCTTGCGCGCGTTCCGGGTCGAATCGGTGACCGTTAATCGCCCAGTAGATCGGTGGAAAGTGGTCCTTCAACTCGGGGCGGGGACCGAAGGTGAATGTCCGAGTCCTGACGGCTGCCTCGGGTCTAAGAGTCTCGATCATGCTCAGGCGGTGGGGCAGTTGGTCCCGATCCGAAACAGCCGGACCGGTAATGTCGAAACGCATGATCTCTCCAAGCGGTCCTTGTTTCTCGGTGTTGCGAAGGACAACCGAGTCGCCCGCGGCGTATGCCGAGAAATCGATCACGACCTCGACACGCTCCGCCATCGCCATCGGGATGCGCACTACTTCGACAGGCCGCGCCATCAATCCGCCATCGGTCGCAATTTGTACGATGGGCAATGCGGAACTGAGGGCAAGAGTGAAGGTCGTGGCATTGGAGGCGTTCAGAATGCGGAAGCGATAGCTGCGTCGCTCCACCTGCAAAACGGGCCATGGCGCGCCGTTTACAAGAACGACGTCGCCCTCCGCCCCTGCGTGCCCGTGCGGGTCGTATTGAAACGAGCCGTCGTGGTTAAATTGCCGCACGCAGAGCATCAGAGGGATGTCGTAACACCCTCTTGGTAACGACAGAGAGCGCTCGTCCTCATCCTCCACGAGGTAGAACCCCGCCAGCCCCATGTAGACATTCTGACCGGCCGCTCCCATGGCATGGTCGTGGTACCAGAGTGTGGCTGCTCGTCTATCGTTCGGATACGCGTAGTTGTGTTCGTACCTCAAGGCGGATGCCCCAGCCATCTGACCGCCATCTCCAGCGTGACCTGTCTGCATCGAGGTTGCCGGTACCGGATGTCGCGCCGGCAAGATCACATCCGTCGGCCACCCGTCCGAGTCAGAAGGAGTGTGACCGCCATGAAGGTGCGTGACCACCGGGGTGAGGAGCTTGTTTGTAAATCGGATGTGGGTCGCTCGTCCCCGCATGGCCTTAATCGTCGGCCCAGGAAAGATGCCGTTGTAGCCTCGGATTGTCGTCTGTTTCCCCGCCAGAATCGCGACAGCGGATTCGCGTGCTTCAATCTCGTAGTAGTCCCCCCGCTCGTCCGAACGTGTCGGCTCAAGCACGGGAGGAATTGGCAGAGCCGTCGCGAATCGAGGCACCGCCTCAGAATTGCCGGGATGAAAGGGCCGTGAGCACGCCTGGAGCATCGTCGCAACTCCTCCCGCGAGGGCAAGTTTCAAAGCGTCGCGACGATTGATTCCTCTGGGCATTGCAATCTTTAGCCCTCCACGTTTTCATTGTGCGGCGAACGACATCGCAGCGCCGTCAGGAACAGTTAGTTGCTTGTATGGATTTGTTTGGGAAGCCGACACTAATCGGAAATCTGTTCGAGCGTGAGGCCACGGGTGTGCGGCCCGAAGACTCCGACGGCGACGACGACCACGAACATGGCGAAGGCGATCAGACCGAAGACCCCTGCAGTTCCAAAGCGTTGGAAGAGGAATCCGATGACGAGGCTGGTAAATGCTGTGGACAAGCGTCCCCAGGAATAAACGAACCCGACCGCACGAGCCCTTATGCGGGTGGGAAATAACTCTGCCTGGTACGCATGAGAGCTACAGCCCAGGAGGCTATTCATCAGCGTAATCAGGATCCCGAGCACCACCAGTCCCAAGGGAGCGGTATGGGCCGCGAACAACAGGCCGAACACGGCCGTGCCTACTGCAGCGCCAACGATCTGCCATTTCCGTTCATACATTTCCGCGATCGTGCTCCAGAGCAAAGGTCCAATGGGAAAAGCGAGCGTGATGAGAAATGAGACTTGAGCACTTCGCAGCGCGTTGTGATTTTGCGCGTTAACCAATGCCGGCAACCAGTTTCCAAAACCATAGAAGGCTATCGCCTGGAAGAAATGGAAGACCGTCAGTATGATGGTACGGCTGCGGTATGGCGGACGAAGTATCTCAGCAAAATTGTCTTTGACCACACTCTTCGGCGTCAACGCCTTCGGTGCCGGCAGCGGATGGCCAAGGTGCGTCTCTGCATGCCTTTCGAAAACTGAGGTAACGCGTTCGGCATCTTCCAGGAGGCCATTCCTGGCAAGCCAGCGTGGGGACTCGGGGAGGAAGCGGCAGAGTATCCAAACCACGAAGGAGCCCGCTCCGCCCATGAGCACGAGCCACCTCCACCCCTGAATGTGCAAAGGAGCGTGCGGCACAAGGAGCCAGCCCAGCAGAGCGAGTACAGGAACAGCCGTTTGGATGATCGCGAAAGAAAGGGCAAACGCTCGTCCGCGGTGATCGCGTGGAACTATCTCCGACGCATAGGTATCGAGTGTAATCAGTTGGGCGCCGATCGCAATCGCACACATTAGGCGAACTGTATCGATAGCGATGGCCGTATTCTGCATGGCCATCAAGGTTGTCGCCGCAGCGTACCAGAACGCAAAGCCTCGGAAGGCCGCGCGCCGCCCCCAGTGATCCGCGATTCCGCCCAAAGTAATCGTTCCCAAGAAAAGACCGAGGAAGGTAACGGACGCGAACGCGGCCTGGTCGGGCAGATGGAAGAGACCGTTCGATCCTACATGGAAGATGCCGCTGCGAACGAGACCTGGACTAATGAAGGCCGTCATGAAGAGTTCATAGAACTCGAAGAACCCGCCCAGAGACAGTAATGCGATCAGTTTCCATAGATAGGGATTTGCTGGAATTCGGTCCAGCCGAGCTTCCACCGCTGCTTCGCGCTCGACGTTGGTTCGCTTCACATCGGTCTCGGAAGTAATCACCGAGGCAATCACGGAATCTCCAGGTTCATCAGCGGAATGAACTGCTGGCCGCCGTGCATATCGCCATCACCGAGTTCACCCTGCGTAAGCGGCCGTGGGATGCTGAATTTGAAAGCAAGCGCATTCTCGCATTCGAAGAACCGCACCTCCTCGACCGGACAGCGGTAGAGTTTGGCAAACGCAGCTGGATTCAGCGCTCCGGAATCCTTGACGCGCCGATAGCTCGCAAGGTCAGCGAACATGATGTCAAACGTGAGTGTGAAAGGACCTGCATTTTTGCTGCGAATCAGATTTGCGATATCGGCTAGGAGCATGATTTCTCCGAACCACACAAGTCAATAAAATGAGTCCGAAACATCTCGACAGGAGTGGAAGGAACGGCGACGTGGTTCAGGGTGAAGCGATATACCGGACCTCGATCGATGACTGCGGGATTGTGAAGACACGCAAATGCCGTAATCGATCCCGCCCACTCCTTGATTGGGTAGTGCAGCAGCGGCTGGCGGCTGAGTTGTGCAAGCTTGTGCGCTAGGTCTTGTGTCGGCGCTGTTGCTTCGAGGACGATACCTATTTCGTGGGGGAGATGCTTCGGGTCGGGCTCAAGACAGCCCATCACAGCGTTGATGCCGTAGATATGAAAATCAATACTGTACGAACTCTTATCTGCGTGGTCGCCGAGCACGTGAGATACGCTTTCGTCGATATAGCTGCTCACTCCGGCGAGCCAACTGTCCAACTGACCGATGACGTGAGGATCACGGATCCCGCCGACAATAATGCTCTGATATCCCGCCAGCGCCGCACCCTCAAGCTTCACCGTGTACGGTTCGGATATGAATTCGCTGCCTCGAATCCGGACCGTCACGTCATCAATCGCTTCGAAGGTAGAGTTCGTCAGGTCGAAGGCGCCGGAACACTCGCGATGCAGGTAGGGGTCGGAGTTCTCATACAAGCTGTGCGCAGCCACGCTCTGCGGAGTGCAACGCAGGCCGTCACCATAGGGACGGATAGTGATTTCGTCCCGCCTGATGGTGGTGAAGATGACACCCTGGCCGAGCGTCTCGCAGACCAGCGTTCCGCACTCCGATACTTTGCCGGCGTGCCACGCCAGCCCCGGCGGAAAACCCTGCATCAACGGAATCGCGGCAAATAATGCTGAATCACTGCACCGCCCCGCCAGCACGAAATCGGCCCCCTGCAATATGGCCTGCTGGAGCGGCTCCACGCCCATCATGCCGACGATACGGCTGCTACTGTCGATGACGCTGCCACTGATCGGCGGCGCCGGATCGAGGGGAAGGATTCGATTCTGCTGCAGCAGTCTTTTGAGATAAGCCTTGTCCTGCTCAGCATAGATTACGGCTGTCCGCAAGGTCAGATGATGTTCGGTAACGATCTCGCGCGCGATCTCCAGAACCCAGTCGACGTGAGCGTCGCCGCCCGCCGTGCCCGCAGATCCAATGATTACCGGGATGTTCGCCTTTCGACCGGCACGCAGCATCAGCGACAGATCGCGCTTGACAGCCTCCCGGGGAAAAGCGGCTATTCCCATTCCCAGCGAAAAGGGACCTGCGTCGGTGGTGCCCGCATCACAGGCGATGAAGTGGGGCGCCTGTGCCAGCGCCTCCTCCAAAGCAGCGCTGCTGATGCCTCCGCCCACACTCCCGACCGGTGATATGAATCGAATCTGTTGGAATTTGTCGGTTGCCATTTCTTACGCGGATCGACTCCCGTTCCATCCCGGGCAGCTGACTTTTGCCGCCACTCTCCGCATGGATTCGAGGCTATTGCACGTCAACGTACGGCGCTGACAGGATGTGTCAGAGGTCTGTATAGATTTGTAAAGGAACAAGCGTTGTGGCTGGTGAGTCGTGGCGTATTGCTGTATATCCTTATTGAGAGAAAAGATCCGGCGGCATCTAGTCTGTGACGATTCAATCCTCTATAAGTAGACCGAACGGGCGGGCGCCCATTGGGCGATTATTTATCAAGGTGTTCCTCTGGTTTTGGTTGACCGTTCTGGTGCTATTTGCCATCTTTCTGGCTAGCCGCATTGGCACTCGATTGGTTCCTTCTACAGACGTCGTTGCGTCGTTCGCTCCCAGAGTCGCGGACGAGGCAGCCCACGCCTATGAATCAGGAGGTCCACAAGAATTCGAGCAGTTCGAGCGAGGACTGGTCGGTAAATCCGGGATTGAGCTCTATCTAATCGATGGGTACGGTAAAGAGGTTTTGTCCAGATCCATTCCCCCGGACAGTCTGTCTATAGTACGTGCCGCCCGGAGTGATGGACGCGTTCTTTCCCGCTACGGGCTCCGGTCGCACAGCTCCTCTTATAAATTCACTTCGCCATCAGGTCATCCCTACGTTCTGCTCGTCCGCACCGGCTTTCAAGTGGGTAGATTCCTGGACAGTACCGCCGGAGGTGGGCTCCCATTGTCCGGCGCGGTATTGCTCATGGTGACGTTCTTCTGTTTCTGGCTTACCCATCACATTGTTGCACCGATTCAGGGCATTCAATCCGCTGCGAGAATGGTGGCGGCAGGCGATCTGACCGTGCGAGCCCCGGTGGAGATATCCGAGCGACACGACGAACTCGCGGCTCTGGCGGCAGATTTTGATGTGATGGTTGAAAGGATGGGTGCCTTTGTACGCTCTCACAAGGATCTGTTGAGCACCGTCTCGCACGAACTGCGCTCCCCGCTCACGCGATTGATCATGTCTTTAGCTCTTTTGCGAAAGCAGTCCCCGCCCGAGTCCGAGGAGTTATTGCAACGGATGGAGCACGATGTGGAGCGGGTGGATACGCTGATGGGACAGCTTTTGACACTCGCGCGTCTGGAAACCGGTCTATCGTCTGACGAGAGAGACAATGTCAATTTGTCTCAACTGGTTGAGGAAGTGGTGGCTGACGGTGATTTCGAGGCACGCTCTTGCGGCAAGTCTGTTAGGCTCGAAGCCGAAGGAGGTATCGTCATTGAGAAGGCCGATCAGCAGGCCTTGCGCAGCGCCTGTGAGAATATCGTTCGCAACGCGATCAGGTTCACTGCGCCAGCAAGTGAAGTGAAGGTGATTCTGAGAACCGAGAAAACGGGCTTGTCACAGCAGGCCGTTCTTTTAGTCCGTGATCACGGGCCGGGCGTTTCCGGAGAGTTACTGCAGCAAATCTTCGAACCATTCTTCCGTGCAAAGGAACCAAGTGGCGATCCCAGGGCGAACAAGGGCACGGGCCTTGGACTGGCAATTGCCCTTGAGGCAATTCGCCAACACCGCGGCACAATCATCGCATCGAACGCTAGTCCGGTCGGCCTCGAAGTTAAGATCACGCTGCCGAGTCATGCGGCGCAATCGTAAACGGCACAAACGTTATGACATCGCATCACAGCGGCCAAGCATACAAATAGCCAACCCCCCGTACGCTTCGGATTCTTTCCGCGCCGTTGGTCTGTGGACCCAACTTTTGACGAAGATTGCTTACGTGAAGATCAATGCTCCGATCAAAAGGCGAAAATTTCCGGCCCAAGACCCGTTCCGCCAAAGCTTCCCGAGAAAGCACCTGTCCAGGCGATTCCAGGAATGCGCGCAGCAGATCGAACTCTGCCGAAGTTAAGTGCAAGGGTTTTCCCGACTTGGATGCAGAATGACCTGCCAAATCCAGTTCCAAATCAGCCGACTTGATTGAGAGTGGCCGAGGCGGGCTGGCTTGCTCCGACTGCCAGCCCGATCTGCGGAGGATGGCCCCAATGCGTGCAATCAATTCACGCGGGCTGAACGGCTTTGCCAAATAGTCGTCCGCTCCCATTTGGAGGCCCAAAACACGGTCAAACTCGTCTCCTTTGGCTGTTAGCATCAGCACTGGTGTGCGTACCCGCGCGCGCAATTCTCGCAGGACATCAAAACCCTTGATGTCCGGTAACATCACATCAAGCACGATCAAATCGTAATTGCCGCTTGCCGCCGCGTGGCTGCCCTCAGCACCGCTATGTACGACCGATATCACGAACCCTTCAGCTTCCAAGTAACGTTGTACGAGCTCACACAGATCGGGGTCGTCGTCCAC
>Ga0137401_10000383_pt1 | contig 16941 bp, 13 predicted proteins | sample CZOMad1_1_16fung_FD_108286 | JGI IMG/M metagenome (GOLD analysis project Ga0137401, IMG submission 108286) | Vadose zone soil fungal communities from Angelo Coast Range Reserve, California, USA - CZOMad1_1_16fungal (Illumina Assembly) | ecosystem: Environmental > Terrestrial > Soil > Vadose...
GAAACAACAATGGTTCTAAAGTTTCCAAGCGATGTTCGAGATCGACCGTCTCAATGAAAGTTTCGGGCGGTTGGGTTTGTTTGAGTACGTTTTTGGATTTGCCGGCCGCTCGGTCCCATAACGATAATCCTTCCAATCCCAGACGTTGTCCCATCTCTTCCCGAGGTAATCGGGTAAGTGCACCCAAAGTTCGAATCCCCCAATTTCGTAAAATATCGAAAAGGTAAGGAGAGGGATTTAATGATTCTAAAGGGAGCGATTGGAGTAAGCTGCTTTCCGCTGTCACCTGTAGAAATGGATTAGCAATTTTAGCGGCTTGCCAGGCTACTTCCGGATTTGGGCCGATACCAATCTGGCCGATAAAACCAAGAGAGCGCCATTGGGCCAAGAGCTCGCGTGCCCACCATTCCGGATTGTGGTCCTTCCTTCCTTGTAAATCGAGCGTACAGACACCGGCAGCCGTATTCTCAAGATAGGGAGAATAACGATAACAAAGTTGCAGGAGCGCCGATTGTTGTTGGTGTTCCAATTCAGTGGCGGGCGCAAAGAGTTGCAGCTCGGATGTTCGCGCCAAAGCCAGACTCGTGGTGACTCCGATCTCTATCCCGGCAGCAGCTGCGACCGGATTTACTTCAATAATTCGGCTGCCTTCCGTATCGAGTAGAGCGACTGGCTTCTCCTCCTCGACTTTGGCACTCAACGAGACCGGACAGTCGAGCATGGGTTTTTCGATCGAAAGCTCTAACTGATTGCTCGCGTTGACCGCTTCGGGTAAAGCATGCAATCGCTTTTGTCGAGCACATTGCAGGCGATAATAGGGGGTATAGATGACGGCAAATAAACGAATTTTATGCGCTGGCATACTCGGCTTCCACCAAAGTTTTGCGGTATAAAAATTCGATCGGCAGGGAATCGGAAATGACGGAAGAAATCTGAGAAAGATCCCTCATTTGCAGATGCTCATTGATCTGCAGCGCGATATAGGAGCTACCTGAAATATAGTAACGAGTCAGGAGCAGCAGAGTGGCGCGGGTTTCTTCAACCACTCGTTGCAGGCGGTACCAGGTGGTTGCGGGGATCTTTCTGAGTTCCCGAGGGCTATTTTGTTTCAAATCGAGAATGGTAAGAGCGAAATTGCCGTCTCGGATAAGGAGATCGGCGGCTCTGGTCGCTTGAGCGGCGTTTTGGCAGCGTAACCAAAGTAAAAAAGGGGTCTCAGTGAGGGGCTCGAAACTGTTTTTTCCGTCAATCAAAGCAACGAACCGGTGTTGCATTGTTTGGATGATGTCGTGCAGTAAGAGAGCGCTGCCGCCACTTGGATGGGGGACAACGACTTGGGCAACGGCACCTCTTCGCAATCCACCACCGAGCGAACGATCTAAGCCCGTGACTCCAGTGGACAAAAACGTGGAGGTAGGGAGAGTTCCTTGAGGGAAACGTTCAGCCAAAATTTTCCGGAGCTGGATGATTTTATCGGCAGGCGGCATTGTGTTCGTATGAACACTTATAAGAGATAAAGCAATTTTCAACGAAAAAGAGAAAATGGAACCGTAGTCGCCATCGCTACGTTCGCGACGAAAACGATGATCAGCGAAAAGTCCGCATACCTCGACCGAGCCAGGAGCCTCCGATCCGAGATCGCTTCAGCCTTTCTTGCTATCAGCTATCGCGACGACCACAGGCTCGCGGTAGGCTGCCCGAGATCAACGACATAGGGACTCGGTTTTCCCTCGTATTTGGGATATACGAATTTGGCAGCCGGGCTCGTGGCTCTGGTTACACCCTGAATCAGAGGGCAACCGGCTTTGGCCGCCAGCAACAAAGATTCCTTCAGGAGCAAAGACCCGAAACCGCGATTTCGGTATTCACTGCTAATGCAAGGGCCGGAAGAAAGATGATTTTCCGCAACGACCTCGACGTTGACCAACGAAGCCGCGATCACCCGGTTGCCATTGGTGATCACCAAACAGTCAATGTCACGATGATGAGTGAACTTCTCTTCGAACTCGTTATGAAGTCGCGGAATTAAAGCGGTGGCGACGTCATTCCAGCATGCGTCTTGAGCAAAACAGCTTTTGATGAGGGCCCAGACTTGCGATTTTTCAGGGCGAGTGGCTCGGCGAATGGAGTACGGTTCCTCAATGATATAGCTGGTGACCGGTAGCAGCTTTGCTTGCCAGATGAACCGAAGCCAGCCCACTGATTTCATTTCGCAGCTATTCTGTCCAAATCCTGGGGTGGACGCAAGCTTGGAAGATCACCGTCAGCGGTGCAATTCCTGAACCCGCATTGCTCACCAATCTTCCGCCACGACAGGTGAGCGATGCGGGCTAGAGAACTGATTTCGCAAAAAGAGAATCCGTTTTGCTTCCTGTGCTAGAAATCCACGATCACTTCATACCCATTTTTTAGAAAGTATTTGAAACCCCGAAGGATCGACAAAATCGACCTCAATGCGTCCGATCTGGATCATCCTTGATACACACCCACCAGACGCAAGTGAGAAGAGCTGAACCGAGAAAGAGGAACATTCCCAAGGTGAGCATACGATCATGGTGATGCCGGAATTAATCGACTGAGTCAAAGGGAATTTATCGACCCTCACAAAAATTTCAGAGCCGTAATTGAAAAACATCGCACATCACTTGGCGATAGACTTCGCGCTTAAAAGAGGGAACCGAGGCAATTTCGAACTCGTGCGGCCAGATCCAGCGAATCGCGCGAAACTCTGGATCTGGGGTATGTGGTGATGGCTCGAAGTAGGTAGGGAGCAAATCAATCAAAAAATAAGTTTGTTCCTGACCATCGAAGCCCTCTTTCTTGCGACCGGGCGGAAAGAGATAGCGATAGGGTCCCCGCCGATCCGAGATGCGATAGCTGTCAGGTGGAAGACTGATCTCTTCCTGGAGTTCTCTTTGCAATGCTTGTTCGGGCGTTTCTGAATTTTTGATTCCACCTTGCGGGAATTGCCAACAACCAGCTCGATCAGATCGTTCACCCACGAGAATGCGTCCGTTAGAGCGTCGGACAATAGCAGCGACATTGGGTCGAAATTTTGCATTCTGCATAGTGTAGCCTTTAATGCGTCGTCCAGCGCCGAAGGCGCGTATTAAGAAAGCCTAGGCTTTCTTGACACACGCCTTCGGTGGTGATCGCTCCTTTTCGCCATCACACACGCCAATTAATGTTTGAGCAAATCAAGAAAGCTCTTAATCGCATCCTTAGCCTGACTTTTAAGCTCTTTGCCAACGCTTTCCTGGAGTGCGCTCGAGATCCGCTTCGAGAGATCCTCCTTGAGATTTTGCGGAGTGCCGGTCAGCTGTACAGGTGCCCAATAAAGACCGTCTCGTTCCTCGGTAAACACTTTCTGTTGCACACCCGGCAGCCGTTGCAAAATCGCAGTCGAGAGGCCAACTGAAAATGTGGCGTTAATTTGACCAGAGTCGATGGCGCCGTTCCCTTCGATCTTCGCTTGATCCTCGTATTTCGCGACGAGATGGGAAAACTCTAAGTGCTGGCCGCGATAGATTACTTGCGTATCGATTGAGTCGAGAGCCCAATCGTCCATCCCGGAAATTTTGATGAACGACCCAATCTTCCCCAGGAAAACAGACCAGTCCATCCGTAGCTTATCAACATGCAGTGAGCCGGTGATCGCTCCTGCGTCCTCCCGCTGAATTGTGCCGGCGTAGTCAGCGTTCCCGGATGCAATTCCGTTCAGATGTAACGTCTCCGGGTAAAGGTCATTGATCGATACACCGCTGAATTCCGTATGTAACCGCGAAATTTGGCTTTCGTCGAGCGCAACGAAGCCGTTGAGTGAAATCGTGCCGCCGTTTTGTCCAAAAAGCCTGGCCTGGGTAATGGTGACGCCTTTTGATCCGGTTGATGCCGAGAGGGAATCGAGTGTCACCGAAGGAAGTCCAGTGTGTTGCGCCTTCCCGCCGGAGGCTGAGAGGTTCCAGGAATCTTCGTCCCGTCGCGTGGCGATGATCTTCGTTCCCAGCAGTTCACCGGCTTGATATTGACCAGCTGCCCAATGCAAGTTGCCTTGGTTTATTGCAATATGGTTGATTTGGAAATCGAAGGAGATGAAGTGAGGAAGCTTGATCCCAGAACCGCTAGCTCCACCCTTTTGCTCCTCTTGCTTGGTGATGGGTTTTCCAAGGTAGGCGTTCACCTTTTCAACATTGACCTGGTCAAGATCCCAGGTTCGAGCAAGAAGGGCTGGCCAATTCAAATGAGCAGTAATGCCGTTCGCATCCAATGAGTTGATTCGGCTCTTCGCTTGGCCTGTCCCGGAATAACCGGATGAAGAAAACGTCATGCCATCCCAGGCGATTGCCTCGAGCTTACCATCTACGCGCAGGGAATGATTTAATCGACGGGTTAGCCAATCGCGGCAGGCGTCGCCGTGCACAAAACTGTAAAGCGCGATTCCTCCGCCGAAGAGAAGGCTGATTATCACCGCGGCAAAAACAATAAGAGGTAGGCGTAGTCGTTGCACGAAAGGAAGATTAGATTGCGGATCGCGGAATGTGAATTGCGGATTGTGCAATCCGAAGGCCGCAATCCGAAATTCGCGATTCAGTGAGTCGTTGTCGTTGCACAGAAGGATAGACGCAGAATTTGCTGTTTCGTTTCAGCGCCGGGCTCCGAACAGGAGGACGCAAAGACAGATTTTGAACAGGAGATCGCAGAGATAACGAAGGAAAACCGATCTCAATAGCCTCAGCATCTAGTGCACCGTCTCGCATATAATGATGACGTCGTTGCGTTCAAAATGGACCGCCGGCAAGGCGCGAGGAGGGCGCATATCTGAATCGATACGTAACCGACGAGCAACGCAGCCGCCGGCCCATTTTCAACGCAACCCTCCGGGCCGCGGCCGGTTGGCCGTTTTTCTGCGTTGCTCGCTCGACCCGGATGAATTCGGATATGGGCGCTTCGCTCGCGCCTTGAAAAACAGCCAACTGGCCTGCGGCGACATCACCATTATATGCGAGACGGTGCACTAGCCGCCAAAAAGGTGGGTAAGGGATTGACTTCCGAATCGGAGCAGCAGAACATTTCGCGCGCTGACCGAGGAAACCGCTTCTCAAAATGGATTCAGGTTGGGAAATGAACGCAAGGAGTTGGTAGTCTTCGGCCGCCATCCCGTTCCCTTTGCTTGGCTTCATGGCAGAACAGTCTCGAGAATCTTCAGCTCCGCCGGGAACCATTGACGGACCGGTTTTGGCTTTGCGCGGTGTCAGCAAATCGTTCCCGGGTGTTCGGGCGCTTACCGATGTCTCGTTTGACGTTCATCCGGGCGAGGTACACGCTTTACTGGGAGAGAATGGCGCTGGTAAGTCGACGCTAATAAAAATTGTTTCCGGAGTTTATCCACCCGACAGCGGCGAAATAGCGGTCGAGGGTAAGCCGGTTCGCTTCCTCAGTCCACGTGAAGCTCAATCTCAGGGAATCGCGACCATTTACCAGGAGTTCAGCCTTTATCCGGAACTTACCGTCGCTGAGAACATTTTTGCTGGACACATGCCACGAACGCTGGGCGGGTTTGTACTGGACTGGCGCCGCGCGGCAAGGGAGGCGGCGGCAGTACTGGAGTCCCTGGATGCCGGCGATCTCGATGTCAACGCGCGAGTCGGAACCCTTTCGGTTGGGAACCGCCAACGGGTCGAGATTGCCAAGGCGCTTTCGCGTCGTGCCCGTATTCTGATCTTAGACGAACCAACCGCAGTCTTGACTCAGCACGACGCTGACCGGTTGTTTGCCATCATCCGGCGATTGGCTGCGCAAAAAGTGGCTGTCATATATATCAGCCATCGCTTGGTAGAAATCTTTGCGTTGGCGAATCGCGTCACTGTCCTACGAGATGGCAATTTGGTCGCGATAAAGCCCGTCTCGGAAACAAAGGAGTCTGATCTGATTCGGCTAATGGTCGGACGAGCGTTAGAGGAAGAACCGGTGTCTCATGCGGAGCGCTCGGTCAAAAGAGGGGATCTGCTGTTGCGTGCGCGGAATCTCGCCCGAAGACCGATGCTACGCGATGCCAGCCTTGAATTGTACGCTGGCGAAATCGTTGGATTGGCCGGGCTGATCGGATCCGGACGATCCGAACTGGCGCAGGCCATCTTTGGGGTGATGCCGCCTGAGTCGGGAACCGTCGAAGTGGAGGGCCAAGAAGTGAAGATCAGCCGTCCGGAAGATGCGATGAAACTGGGCGTCGCTTATGTGCCGGAAGATAGACAGCGCCAGGGCTTAATCACCGCGATGACGGTCGGCGAGAATATCGGAATGACCCGGCTCAACGCCCTAAAGAAGGGTCCGTTCATCGACTTTAAAGCGGAGGATGCCCTGGCTCGAGAGTATATCGACAAACTGCGAATCAAGACCCCTCACGCGCGGCAAATGGCGCGTAATCTTTCCGGGGGAAATCAGCAAAAGATAGTGGTGGGCAAATGGCTGGCAACCAGTCCGCGTATTCTCATTGTGGATGAGCCAACGCGGGGAATCGATGTCGGGGCGCGGGCTGAGATTCATAGGTTACTTGATGCATTGGCTCGAGAACGGGGGTTGGCGATTCTGGTCATTTCAAGTGATCTCCCCGAGATCATGCGACTGAGCGACCGTATTCTGGTCATGCGCGAAGGATTGGTTGTGGCCGAATTTCAGCGAAAGGAAGCCACGCAGGAGGCTGTCATCACGGCGGCGTTGGGTCGTCACACGGCCGAAGTGGCCGGCGCACAAACCCACGAGACGACGCACTAAAAAACTATGTCGACCGCCCCCCCACCGATCGACTCTGCGAAGCTTGGACCGGCAGATAGTAAAGCATCCCCGCTCGGTAATTTATTAAGATTGCTGAACCAGCAGGAGACGGTGCTTTTTGTCGCATTCTGCGTGGTTTTTGGCTGGGTGGGTTCGGTGAATCATGGCTTCCTCGAGTTCAGCAACTTCGTCGACATGCTTTACAACTGTTCCTATATCGGGGTCGCAGCGATTGGCATGACGATGATCATCTTGTGTGGTCACATCGATATCTCTATCGGTGCCGCACTTGGAGTTTGCGCCACGGTGGCAGGAAAGCTGGCGGTCGCTGGAGTCCCGTTGGCCATCGTTTTTCCAGCGACTATTCTGGCTGGCGGAATTATCGGGCTGGTCAATGGTCTGTTAGTAGCCTACGGTCGGATACCCGCCATTGTGACGACGCTTGGAATGGCGAGTATCTTAAAGGGGAGTTTGATCCTTTCTACGGGTGGCCGCTGGATCTATGGGTTGCCGCCTGGGTTCGCCATTAGTCGTACCGCACTTCTGGGGATTCCCGTACCGATCTTCACGTTGATTTTGTTCGGAATCGCTTTTGCGCTGTGGCTAAAATACTCCGCCAAGGGGAGAGAACTCTATGCGGTGGGTGGAAACGCCGAAGCAGCTCGCTTATCCGGCATTTCTGAACGCCAAGTGACCATTCAGGTATTCATAATGAATGGGCTTCTGGTTGGTTTAGCAGCTATTCTGTACGCGACCAACTTTACGGCGATCCAAAGCAATGTGGCGCCGGGATTTGAGCTGACGGTGATTACCGCCGCGGTTATTGGCGGCGTCAGCATTCTTGGCGGAACCGGAAATGTTGTTGGAGCCTTACTCGGCGCCTTGCTTCTCCAGACGATTGGGACCGCGCTCGTTTTTCTCCACATTCGTGCCGAATGGTTCTTAACCGTCCAAGGAAGCCTGATTCTCCTCACTATTCTGCTCGATGTGTTCCGTCGCCGGCAAACGAGTGGCGCGGCGGTGTCGGGCGGGGGGAGCGGGCAGGCGGCTTCGCCGGGAGTATTTCGTTTGCGCTGGTTCAGTCTGCAGGAAGCGGTTCTCGCTGGTGTGTTAGTGATTGCGCTGATCACGCTCTCTTTTCTATCGGATCGATTTCTGACGTCGGCCAATCTCTTGAATCAAACCCGCTTTCTCACTGAGGTGGCACTTTTGGCTGTGCCAATGACTTTCGTGATCATCATGGGCGGAATCGATCTTTCGGTCGGCTCGATCGTCGCGTTCAGCGCCGTTCTGCTTGGGTTCTCCTGGCTGGTGCTCGGTTTTCCGCTTTGGCTTGCAGTGCTGGTTGGAATTGCCGGCGGAGCTTTCGCCGGTTACCTGAACGGGCTCGTCATCGTTTATCTCGGGGTACCACCCTTGATCGTCACCTTGGCGACCCTCGCAATCTTTCGTGGTCTTGCTTATGGTATCAGCGAATCGCGGTCGTTTAACGGATTTCCCGATTCATTCGCGTTTTGGGGCAGCGGTGAGATCGCCGGCTTACCGTTCCAGCTTTATCTCCTCATCGTTGTCTTCGTGATCAGCGGTCTAATACTTGGCGCCACGCCAATTGGCCGGCGTATTTACGCGATTGGAAATAATGAAGTCGCCGCCCGATTCGCTGGCCTCCGGGTAGGCCGAATCAAACTGCTCGCTTACACGTTTAGCGGTTTTATGGCCGGCATAGCAGGATTCATCTTTACTTCACGCGTTACGTCGACCCGGGCAGACGCCGCCACCGGTCTGGAATTGGATGTGATTGCAGCGGTCGTTTTCGGTGGAACCAGCATTTTTGGCGGCCGCGGCACGATTCTCGGTACTGCGCTTGGGGTCGTCACCATTCAGTTACTGAAGAACGGACTTCAGCTAGCTGGATTTCGCGGAGAAGCCACCGTCGTTCTCATTGGTACCGTGCTTATTCTCTCCATTCTGCTCAATCAATTTTTGGAGAAGTTCGTCCTGTCCGGACGCGGCCTCTTCAGATTAAAACGAAAACCGTAATCAGTAATACGAATACGAGCCCCCTAGACTATGATATCAACTAACCCATCGCGCTTGCTCAAAGCGCTTCTGCTGTCGCTGGTAGCTTTTGCTGCCAGCACTTTCGCTGCCGACAGTGCTTATGACGGCGGGCAAACAACTAACCCGAAGGATCTCAAAGGGAAGAAGGTTGTCCTGTCCGATATTCCGAAATTGATCGGAATCGGATACTTCAATGCCACCGCGAAAGGAATCGCTGAAGGGTGCGCTGATTTGACTAAAAGTGGCTTGCCCACCGAGGTGACTACCGATGCTCCCACCGAGGGCGATATCCAGAAGCAGATCGAGTTCATTGACAACGCCATCTCGCGTGGTGTCGATGGGATCTTCTTCGCGGCCAACGATCCGGTCGCGATCTCGCCGGTTTTACGCAAGGCGCTAAAGGCGGGAATTCACGTGATCGGCTACGATGCCGAGTCACAGCCGGACGCACGCGAATGGTTTGCGCAGATGTGCACGCCGGATGGCGTCGCCAAAGCGCTCATCGACGACATGGTATCGCAAGTGGGTGAGCAAGCCGATATTGCAATCGTCACGAGTTCGATGACCGCCGCCGGCCAGAACGCTTGGATTGCTGAGATCAAAAAATATATTCCGCAAGCTCATCCCAAGATTAATATTGTAACGATCGTGCCAGCGGAGGAGGATCAGCAGCTCGCGTTCAAGAGGACTGGCGAAATCTTAAAGGCCTATCCCAGCGTTAAGGGTGTCATCGGGTTGTCGAGTGTTGCGTTTCCCGGTGCGGCGGACGCGATAACCCAGGCCAATCTAATCGGCAAAATCGCGGTAGTCGGTTTGTCAACGCCGAATCAAATGAAGCCATTTGTGAAGAACGGCGCAGTCAAAGACGTCATTCTCTGGAATCCAGTCGACCTCGGTTATTTGGCGGCCTACGCCATGCGAGCTTCGATTGACGGGACCCTGAAACCGGGTGCGACCGAGCTCGATGCCGGTAAACTTGGCAAGGTAAAGGTCATTAATGGGAGCCAGATCCTTCTCGGGCCACCGAAGGTATTCAACAAGGAGAATATCGACCAATTTGATTTCTGATTCTGATTGGCGATAGGCAATGGATTCGGGGATACCATAATTCCGGCCAGAGGCGTATCGCTTCAGTAGGTGGGTTAGAACAGCCCAGCGTCCGGAGGGGCGTCGCTTGCGACGCCCGGTACCGATCCTGCACGCACGGAGGTATCGAGACGGAAAACGGATTGCAAAAAAGGCGTTCCAGAACCACTACGGAAATTCGATTCGTCAAGGAGTGTTCCCGGGCGTAGCGAGCGACGCCCCTCCGAGAGGTGGGCCGTACCGACACTCTTTTGGTAACAGCGGTCCAGGCTGGATGGTCTACCCGCTCAAAAGAAAACGACTTCCTGCGTTTGACAAACCGCTATTGAGAGTCATTTTCAGTAAATATGAGCTCTGCCGTTGTTCCGTCTGCACCACCCAGCGCCTACAAAATCCGGCCGGCTCTCGGGACACTGCTTCTTCTTGGCGCTGCGATTGTTGCTACCGTTTTTGTATGGCAGGGCATCACCACCAAGGGAGCTCCAGATCCTACGCTTCCCCATACTAGCCGGGCCGTCGCTTCGCTCGATATAGGGGTATTGGTTTTTCGCGAGGGCCTAGAATGTATTTTGGTGCTGTCAGCGATCATGGCAAGCATGATCGGTCCCAACGCATATCAGCGAAAACCGGTCGCGGTTGGCGTCGGGGTTGGATTTCTTGCGACCTTGGTCACTTGGTTCATCGCGGTTGGCATTATCAATGATCTTTCCCAAAACATTTCAGCTCTCGACCTCCAAGCCGGAACCGGCCTGCTAGCGGTTGTCGTTCTCGTGGTGATAATGAATTGGTTCTTTCACAAAGTTTATTGGGGTGGCTGGATCTGCTTCCATAATCGAAGAAAGAAATCGCTCTTGAACGACGCCAAGGGATCGCAAATCTCTCGAACCGGCTTGCTGTGGGGCCTTGGTCTTCTTGGATTTTCCTCGCTTTATCGGGAAGGATTCGAAGTCGTGCTGTTCCTGCAGAGTTATCACCTCCGAATGGGAAACGGACCAATCCTATCCGGGGCGCTTATTGGTTCGTTCCTGGCGGGAATTGTTGCGGTATTAACGTTCTTTGCGCATCGGCGGCTGCCGTATCGCAAGATGCTTGTACTCACCGGTACGATGCTTGGCTTTGTACTTCTCGTCATGGTAGGCGAGCAGGCTCAGGAAATGCAGCTAGCCCACTGGATTCCCACAACAAAAATTGTTTGGCTCGCTAATTTTACGCCAGACTGGATGGGTCTCTGGTTCTCGTTTTATCCAACGGTAGAGACATTGGGTGCGCAGGCTCTGGCAGCTGTGCTTGTGATCGGTTCCTATCTTATAGCTCGCCGTCAGCGGAGTTCGGAGCCGGCGATGGCCGCGGCAACGCCCGTCTAAGCCCGCAAAACTCGCACGTAAGATGCGGTGACGCGCTCCTTGCGGCTAGATACTGGAAATCGAACGCTCCGCGCCGGATTTACAGTTTTCTTTGGGAGTGGTTGGTTAAAACGGACTACCAAAACGTCGCTTTTTGAACTCTGGCCAGAGCGGACTCAGATCACGATCCTGAACCGCGATCTTCGCCCAAACTCGGTTATTGGAGACCGCCCCTTCCACTGCCGTCCGTGCTTCGTCCAGCCGTCCGAGTTGGCAGCAGTAGCAGCCAATTTGAAACAGAATATGGCCGTCGTCCGGAAAATGCTGGCGCGCGGTTCTTAGGAGTTCCAAACCTGCTTGCACCGAGACGGAATTCCGGGTGGCATCAGCCAGAGTCACCCAACACTCTTCGTCTGCTGGATATAGTTCGACCATCTTTCGGGTGAGCGAAAGCATTTCTGGCCATCGTTCCGACATTCGTAAGGCCGCACTCCAACTGCTTAGAACGCTCAGCCGCTCGCGGCCACCCAATGGCGCGAGCTCAGCAATGGCGTCATCCAGCATCCCGAGTTCGAAGTAACCCATCGCGGCCTCAACCAGTTTCTCTTTCTCTGGGGTCATAAGCGACTATTCAAAGATACGGTTTAGCTTCGCGATTGGACGTTCGCTAGAGCTGAACTTCTGCTCGGCCGCAAGGGACCGATCTGCGATTGTGTCCCAAAAGTGGAATTGGAGTCCCATTTATGGGTTCGTTGAATCGGGATATAATAGCTCTCAGAAGAACACTCATTCGCGTAACTATCTGATGCGAAGCTACATGCGACTCATGTCACATGCGTGGCACGCCGACTGCCTATAGCAGTGGCAAGTCATGAACGAACTGAAAACAGGTTTCCTGATGCTGGCGGTTTGCGTAGCGCTTTGCGTGCAAGCAGACCCTCGTTTTTGGGGAGGCCTTTGCCAATTCGTCGGCCAGCTCTTTGGCGTCTCGCACTAAATCAAATTCAAATGAAAGCTCTGATCCAAGTTCTGTTCTCAAGTTCAAACCAAGAATTGCCGAAAGCCGGAGATGATCGGACAGGCATTCCGGTGAAGGCGAAACCGATCGGAGCGAGAATGCCGACAATGCTTTTTCCGATGTCCTTGACGCTCGAAGGCTATCACGTCTGCGGGGGGCCGGTCTTTGAGTAGTCTCGGCGGCGGCTGGGCGACGATCTATCGGTCGTCCGGCCGCCATTGCCGAGTTGGTTCGCCCCGGTCAATTCGCTCAGCGCCGAAGCGGGCTCCGCAAACCATGCTTTCAGCAGCTAAAGATTTTCTGGGTCGGCGAGCAAGGTCATCATTCGTTGAATCAGCCGACCGGAGGCGCCTCCATCCATAATCCGGTGGTCGAACGTAACTGTGAGTTCCGCCATCAAGATCGGTTTAAATTGGCCTTGCACTTCGTCCCATACCGGACGTTTCTCGCCTCGGCCCAGCCCGACTATCAACGTTTCAGTCGGCAACGGAATGGGAGTAGCCCAAGTGATTCCGAGGGGGCCAAAATTCGTGACCGAAGCGATCGAGCCTTCCCGGGCCTCCTCCGGCAAACGTCGCGTCCGAGCAGCGCTCACCAGATCCTGATAAACCTTGCCTAGTTTAGAGATCGGTTGTTGGTCAAGATTCCGGATCACCGGAACAATTATGCCGTCCTCGACCTCGACAGCGATTCCGATATCGATGGACTTTGGCAATATTAGCTGATCGCCGGCCAATCGGGCGGCGTAACGCGGATGTTCGGAGATGGCGACGGCTAGTGCTTTGGCGACGTAGAGAGCCGGTCCCGGCGGAATTTCTATCTGCTTACGATGATCTAGCAGAGGGTCCAACGGCAACGCGACGCCCGCGGTCGCAAGCGGCCGAGCCCAGCTACGGCGCATCGAGTCCGAAACGGCCAACCGCATGGCCGAGGCTTTTTCGGTGGGACTGGATTCAAGCGCGGCCAGATAATTCTCCAGATCGCGAGCAGTGACTCTGCCGCCTTTTCCGGTTCCTGCTAGCAATTCGATCTCTGGTGGGCTCCAGCCCAGGTCATCTATCCGTGCCCTGACTCGAGGAGAAACGAATGGGCCGCCTTCCGATCGAATCGGAACGGAAATTCCACGCGCCCCTTCATTCGATTCGAAAGAAACCGGCTCCGGCTCAATTTGAGCGGCCCGCTCTGCAATGGGCCCCGCTCCCGCGGCATTTAGCCGCTCGGCATCTTCAACACTCGCTTCCACATAACCGAGCACAGTTCCAATCGGATACGCTTCATTGACCGACGCCGAAAAGCTTTCGATCCTTCCCGTACATGGAGTGGTAACGCCCATTACGGCCTTGTTCGTTTCGACCTCAATGATTTCCTGATCGGTCTCAACCGCGTCACCGACTTCGACACAGAAGCGCACGATCGTGGCTTCGGCGATCGATTCGCCAAGTTGCGGCATGATAATTGGAACTTTGGGCATAGGAACGGTTGATCGGTTCAGAGGCTACCACTGCAAGATCTTGCGAACCCTCTCGATGATCATCGCAACAGATGGTCTCGATGCGCGCCAGAGATCGGGGTGATAAGGGATCGGCACATCGCGACTGTTCAGCCGCTGCGGAGGCGAATCCAACAAATGAAATCCCTTGCTGGCAACGCGAGCAATGACTTCGGCATTCACGCCTCCCCAAGGCCACGATTCTCCGACACAAAGTAACCGGCCGGTGTTTGCAATCGACGTAAGAACGGTCGCTGTATCGAGCGGCTTTACCGTTCGCAGATCGACCACCTCGATCTGAATGCCAGATCGGGCCAATTCTTGAGCCGCTAGTAAGGCATCGTGAACGGTTGCGCTATAGGTAACAATCGTCAGGTCCCTTCCAGGTCGGGCGATCCGGGCCTTTCCGGCCGATTGGCCGTTCCGCTCCGGCAATTTTTCGACCTTCACCCGATTGTAGAGAAATTTGTGCTCGCAGAAAATCACTGGATCATCGATCGCAATAGCCTCGAGCAGTAGATCATAAGCGTCTTCTACCGTTGCCGGAGTCATCACGATTAACCCGGGAAAGTGCGCATACACAGATTCCAAGGCCTGGCTATGGAAAGGACCGCTCCCGGGGTTTCCACCCGAAGGCATCCGGATCGTAATCGGACAAGGGATATTTGTCCGCCAATGGAAGGCCGCGGCCTGATTAATAATTTGATTGAAAGCGTTCGATGAAAAGTCGCTGAACTGCATCTCCACGATCGGCCGCATGCCTTCGATGGCGGCACCGACGACGCTACCGACCATCGCATCCTCGCTGATAGGCGAATCGAGGACCCGTCCCGGAAATTCTTTCGCGAGATCCTTCGTTGCTTTGAACGCTCCGCCGAAATCGGCAACGTCTTGGCCGTAGATGTAAACTCGCGGATCGTCGCGCAGTGCCTTGGCTTGGGCTTCTCGAATCGCTTCGAGATAGGTGATACTCATTCGCTAGAAGTCGAAATCGGCTAATCTTCGGGTGGCAAGAGGCATCCAATCCTCATCGGCGGGGGAACAAACCGGTTCGCGTTGGACCTGTTGGGTCGCAGCTTCGACTTCCGCTTTCGCCTCTTGCCTCCAAGTTGTCAAAGCACTTTCCACCACCCAGTTCTGTTCGAGGAGGAAAGACTCGGTTAGGTTAATGCAATCGCGTCCTAATGGCTGCTTGAATAGCTCTTCGTCCATGTAAGAGGCGTCATCATGCTCTGCATGGCCAGTGAGGCGCAGGCAAGTTGCTACCACCAGCTGTGGTCCCCCACCGCTTCGTGCGCGTTCTACCGCGTGGCCGACAACTTCGAGACATTGCCGCAGGTCGGTGCCGTCCATGTTATAACCCTCAATTCCATAGCCAACCGCCTTGTCGACTAAATCATGACACGCGAATTGCTTACTGTTTGGCGTCGAGTAAGCGTATTGATTGTTGGTTACGACCAGGACCAGGGGCAACTTCTCCACGGCCGCAAAGTTCAGTCCCTCATGAAACGCACCGGTCGATGTGCCGCCATCACCGATTGAAGTGGCGCCCACTGTTCCGGTAATGCCTTTCATCTGGCGCGCTAACAAACCCCCGGCCACCACTGAAATCATCGCACCGAGATGACTGATCATCGGATAAGTGCCTTCTCTCGGATGGCCCCGATGAACGTTACCGTCACGCCCGCGGGCCGGAGCTGTTTTGGATCCGAGATAAGTTCTGAGGATGTCCAGCAACGGCTCTCCAAAAGCCAAGCGACCGGCTTGGTCCCTAATGAGTGGAGCGAAGATATCCCCGCGCCTCAACATCGTACCGATCGCGACACTCACCGCTTCTTGACCTTTTCCGATGTAAACTCCGCCGGCGATTTTGCCTGCGCGCCAGAGGTTCGCGATTTTTTCTTCGACAGTTCTTGCGAGAAGCATCCATTTGAATGCTTTCACATACTGTTCCTGGAACCCGGATTGGAGGGCATCCCTCTGAGGTTCCTTGAGGGTGTTCAGCATCGGGAACGAATATCAGCATTCCTCCGCGGCATGCAAGAATTTCGAAATTGGTTTTTGGCGCGAACACCTGACTACTTATGTTTCCCAGGGCTCGCTTCCGCTCACCCTAGGTGCCTGTCGGATTTTGGAGTCAGTTTCGCTATGGAGCAATGGAGGCGCGAAGCGCAGAAAGGATTATAGCCTGGGCTGCTAGGCCCAGGGAAAGGTCTGAAGGCGCGGTAGATTCGAGAACCGTCAACGGTCGAGAGACAGTGCGCATGGAAGACAGTTCGGCGCTGTTTAAATAAGCCGATATTGCGCGCGGAAATTAATGCAACGATGTCCCGCGCTTTCAGCGCTCCTCGCCTTTATTTGACATTCCCTGGGCCTGAACAGCCCAGGCTATAATCTTATCTGCGCTTCGCGCCTCTTTCCATTGCTACGTAGCTAAACCGACGTCAAAATCCGACGGCCTCCTAGGCTATCCTGAGTGGCGGTTCAATGCCTTTACGGGAGAAAGACCTTCGAAATAAACGGATCCAGTTGGTCGGCCTTCGCCACGGCTGGTGATCAAATTGATCACTCCGCCGGAAGCCTGTTAACCGTAGAGTGCGCTTTGCGGCTCCCGAATCACCTCAATTCTGCTAATGTTGTCGTTGGTGAAATCGGCGAAATTGAACGCACCGCGATTGACAAAACGGATCGTGTGGCCATAACAGGTCATTCCAGATGTTGGGAGAGCGACCTGATCAGGTGACGTGGCCTCTCTCATTCTTCTTTTTTTGCGAAGAAGTTTTTCGCATCGCCTATCCGGGGCAGTGCGAATGAGGGCGACGTCGAATGAATATTCTGACTCCTGGCTTGAAACCTTGTTTCCGTCTTCGCCTCTGATTGCAAAGAGACTGGCACCCGAAAGCTTGTATCCAGATACAGCAGCGCAACTGTCCCCGGTTCTCACGGGGTTCCTCATTTCGACGCGCGCTTTGCGAGGGTTGATTGGCCACCAACTTCGCTTGCACAACGCTGTCGCGTGCTAAATTAGCAAAGGCCCAGCGTGGTTTTCTGAATGCTGGCGAGGATATTGCCAAGAAAATTTGTCTCTCCGCTGACGCCATTCAATGAGACGCTCGCCGGGGGCGCGAAAAACGAACCACGCAGTGATGCGAAAAAACGAAAGTGATCATGGA